>Ga0255776_10000195_pt1 | contig 67240 bp, 61 predicted proteins | sample 071ome_19_FD_179974 | JGI IMG/M metagenome (GOLD analysis project Ga0255776, IMG submission 179974) | Coastal salt marsh microbial communities from the Groves Creek Marsh, Skidaway Island, Georgia - 071413AT metaG (version 2) | ecosystem: Environmental > Aquatic > Marine > Intertidal zone >...
CAGAAACATCAGCCGTTGAACATCGACCCCGGGCAGTATACGGATGGTTTGCGCTTTGTTTTTAAAAGACCGGGTACTGTTTTCGTGTGGCTGAGAAATGACCGGGTTGCTTGGTTTGACTGGGTATTGGTTTCGGGGATTCTTTGTTTGCCGGGCTAGTACAAGGTGCGATGTGGCCGGGGTATGGAAAGACAGAACAGCCAAAGCAAAATATTTCTAATATAACTACAACTGTGGCAACCTTAGGAGAACTTAATAGAACTGGGTGGAATTTAATATGCCACGCAAGAAAACAGTACAGCCATTGCCTGCAGAGAGCATTGACTTTGGCGATGTTGTCGTTGAGGTTTGGGAGGACGGCGTCTACCCGATCGGCCGGGGTCTTCACAAACAGGCGCAGTTTATTGAGCTTTGCAGTCGAATTTTCGAATTTGTTGTTCCACACTACGTTACGGCTAATAAGGTTATCTCACCGCTAGACAAGGGGATGATGCGTTCTGCTTCTGCCCTTGATGCGGCTCTCGACTGCAGGAGACACTACTGTCAGTTTCTTCTACGCCTGGGATACCGTGCGCAAATCCGTCGGGCTGGAAGATGTCCGGGTGCATGATTTGCGGCACAGTTTCGCGTCGTTCCTGGTGAATGCCGGACGCAGCCTTTACGAGGTGCAGAATATTCTCGGGCATACCCAGATCAAGACCACGCAACGCTACGCGCATCTGTCGCAAGAGTCCCTGATATCGGCGGCGAATGCCGCGGCCAAGGCCGTGCCCCTCGCACACTGCCTGCCGAACAAGGTGGATGAGGTGCAACTGGTGCAGGTCTCTAACGGTTAGGCGTGATTTTTTGCCTCGTAACAGCGTTGTCCATTAATTATGATCACGCTGTTGGGGTGAGCCCAAGGAACTGGAATTAGCATACTATAATGCTGCTTTTGTTCGACTGTATAGCGTTTTATTAACTTTTTGGATTGCGCACTGTTTATCTGGCATTGTCTTTTCTGACCCGCGCGAGATAACGATCCAGCTGGTCGGCAAAAAGTTTTCGATCGGCATGGCTAAAAGCCGGTGGGCCACCGGTTTGTACCCCGCTGGCCCGCATGGTGTCCATAAAATCCCGCATATTCAATCGGGCCTTGATCGTGCTGGCGGTAAACAACTCACCGCGGGGAGAAAGCGCCACCGCTCCCCTCTCGATCACTTCATTGGCAAGAGGTATATCCTGAGTGACGATCAAATCGCCTGCCTCTGTGCGTCTTGCAATCTCATCGTCGGCCACATCAAAACCCTGCCGCACCTGCAGGCTCCTCAGGTTGGGAAAAGGTGGCAGGGACAGGGGCTGGTTAGCGATGAAGGTTGTTTGTATGCCGGTACGTTCCGCAGCCCGACAGACGATGTCGCGTATGACTTTGGGGCAGGCGTCGGCGTCTATCCAGATAGCCAAGAGTCAGTCCGTATCCTGGTTTTTCATTTCGAAGTTAAACCCTGTGAACTGTTCGATATCATCAGGCTTGAGAGACCGATACAGACCATTCGCGGCCTCATTATCAATCTCCGTGCCGAGCCACAGCTCTTCACAATCATGCTCATAGGCAATCGCCAGGAATTTACGCATCATTGCCGCGCCAGCACCCTTGCGCCGTTGATCCACGCAAACATCGACCTCATCCACATAGAACCAGCGTTCCTGACCATGGGGTTTCAGCTGCAAGCGACCGGATGCCATGCCAAGAAACGTTTCGGGGTCATCCTCATCACGACAAACGAGGAAGACCGTATCCTGGCATTGCAGGTAGGCATGGAGCGCTTCAACATCGTATCCACTTATTTCATTGGCCTCATCCCATGAGGCCGCGTTGATATCGGCGACAATCCTGGCGAGATTCGATAACGGCGTAACGACTTCTACTACAGGCATGGTGGTACTCACTCAGCTTGAAGAATTGGGCATCGGCTTGATGCGATTGAGAATTGCCATGGAAACGACTCTTTTCAGCTGTTGGTGGTTTTGACTGTCCCGTCGATTTTGTCACCGTTTTGCGGGCGCTTCTAGCGGAAGACGGCTTCATTACCGGCAATCCAGAAGGCTGCAGGAAGTAGCGATTTTCACCATTATTGTGGATTTTTCGCTCTCCAGGCGAATGATGAGATCATCTATCTCATTGTTTTTTATGACTTTATAAAGCTGGCATGCTTCTCGCAGTAGTTCTTCTGCTACGAACAATAATTGGTGTGAATACCCAACAGGCGCAAATCGCCTGGGTGGAGTGAATTATGAAAACATTGGGCAATCTGGTCGTAATTTTCCTGCTTATCCTGGGCGTGCTGGCCCTGGTTCCGCTGGCCGCCATGGGGGTGGGGCTGGTGTTCGGCATCTTCTGCCTGGCCATCTGGCTGACCCCGTTCTGGATCATCGCCACCTCGGACAAGACCACGGGATTTGAGAAGATCGCCTGGCTGCTGGCCATGATCTGCCTGAGCTGGTTTGCCTGGGTGTTCTATTTCTTTCTGGCTCCCACCAAACCCCGGCCGCGTTACTCACGTTACAACCGTTATGACGATGACTATTACTATGACTACCGCTAGTTAATCAGAACTGGCAATCGCTGAAGGTTTGGTTATCATAGCGGGCGCTCTCGCCAGGAAGTCATGATGCCCATCATTGAAGTCAGCGATCTCGCGAAGCAGTACCCGCTTCCCGACAACAAGTCTGAAAAGTTTTTCGCCGTTAATGGTGTCTCGCTCGCTATCGATGCAGGCGAGATTTTCGGCATTCTCGGCCCCAACGGCGCGGGCAAGACCACGACCCTGGAGATGCTGGAAGGCCTCAACGACATCGATGGCGGCACGGCTATCATTGACGGTATCAGCGTCAACGACAATCCCTACAAGGTAAAGGAAGTCATCGGCGTGCAACTGCAGGCCAATGAATACTTCGATAACGTCAATCTCGAAGAACTGTTGTCCCTGTTTGCGGCCCTGTACAACAACAACGCCGACCCCATTGCCCTTCTCAAAAAGGTACAACTGGAAGAGAAGGCAAAGGCCAAGCCGAACAATCTTTCCGGCGGCCAGAAGCAACGCTTCTCTATCGCTTGCGCCCTGGTGAATGAACCGAAGGTCCTATTCCTCGACGAGCCCACCACCGGCCTCGATCCACAGGCCAAGCGCAATCTCTGGGACCTGGTGCGTAATCTCAATAATGCCGGCATGACCATTGTGCTCACTACCCACAACATGGAAGAAGCGGAAGAGCTGTGCGACCGTATCGCCATCATGGACAAGGGCAAGATCATCGCCGAGGGGACCCCGCAGGAACTCATTCTCGAATATGCACCGGAACCTCCGGAAGCGCCACTGCATGGTGACCTGGAGGATGTTTTTCTTGCGCTAACCGGTCACGAGTTAAGGGAATAGGCCAGGCATGCTGACTGCTCTGCAGAGACATCTCACTTCCGTGTTCCTGAAAATATTCTGGCGCGATCGACGCTCGATTTTTTTTAGCCTGTTTTTCCCGGTGATTTTTATGACGGTGTTCAGCTTCGCCAACAGCGGAGAACAGGACCCGATCTCGGTGGGCATCGTCAACAACTCCAGCAGTGCGGTGGCAACAGACTTTAGCGAGATGTTAATCGCGAACCCCTTGTTTGATGTGACGCTTGGTGATGAGCCAGCGCTAAGGGAGGCTCTGATCGCTGGCGACCAGACCATGGTATTGGTGCTGCCCCAAGACTTCGATACCAATCTCGGCAACACCACATCGGAAATCAATGTAGTGGTTGATGCCGCGCAGGTAAGCCAGCTGGGTCTCATCATGCCGCTGCTCGAGCAAACCCTGCTTGCCATTGAGCGGGAGTTCCGCGACATCGAGCCCATGTTTTCTATCGCCATCGAAGATGTTCAGGCGCGCTCCCAGCGCTATATCGATTTCCTGCTGCCGGGCCTTATGGCGTTTACCCTGATGCAACTGTCCATCGCTGGCAGCGGCTTCAACATCGTGGAATATCGGCGCAAGGGCATTCTGAAACGCCTGTTCGTGACGCCTATCGAGCCCCGTGACTTTATTACCGCAATCGTGCTGGCCCGCATGGCTATCGTGCTGGTGCAGCTGTCGGTGTTAATTCTGTTTGCCGTGCTGCTGCTGGATATCCGCATTGTCGGCAACTTCTTTGCCTACTATCTGGTCGTCATACTGGGCACGATCGTATTCCTGTGCCAGGGCTTCTGTCTCGGCAGCCTGGCCAAGACCCAGGAGGCCATTGGGGCACTGGGCAATATCGTCATCATGCCCCAGATCTTCCTGTCCGGGATTTTCTATCCCATCGAGTCCATGCCGGAATGGATTCAACCTGTCGCCCACCTGCTGCCCCTGTCCTTCGTGTCGACAGGCATGCGGGAGATTGCCAACGCCGGCGCTACCTTGCTGGAGATATACCCCAGCCTGATTGGCATCGCGGTATGGTTCGTCATCAGCTTCGTCGCGGCAACCCGACTTTTCCTGTGGAAGGAAGTCGCCAACTAGCCTTTCCTGTCGAGTCGTCCCCCCAGGCAGCCAGCTTTACCTGCACCCTGTTTGAGCAGGCATTTCGTCGCAGGCCGGTGCCAATCCGCGTGCATTTAGTCTATATTCCGTGGTCAGTATTCAATGACCTTGCCAGTTCCCTGTTTACCTTTTAGGAGTGTTTTACAAAATGAAAAAAGTACCCGTCCTGATTTCTGCACTGTGTGTCGCCCTATCCGGCGTGTTATACGTGGCGTCTGCACAGGGCGACATGACACCGGAGCAACGTGCCGCCGCCGCAGTGGATCAACGCAAATCCCTGTTCAAGACCATTCGTTATAACCTGGGACCCATTGCCGGCATGGCGCAGGGCGCTCCCTGGGATGCCGAAGTCGCGGAACGCAATGCCCGCCGCATCGCCGTCATGGCAACCATGATTCCGGAAATGCTGGCCGTGGACACCAGCGACTTCGATAACATCGAAACCACTGCACTGGACAGCATCTGGGACAACCAGGACGACATCGCAGCTAAGACCCAGGCGCTTATCGACAACGCCAATGCCTTCGCCGACGTGGTCGCCGAGACCGGTGACTTCGCCCAGTCGATGGCCCGCTTCCGCGCCTTCGGTGGTTCCTGTGGTAACTGCCATGATACGTATCGTGTAGATAACGACTAGTTCATCGCCAGAACAAGAATCGCGAAAGGGCAGCTTGGCTGCCCTTTTCGTTTCTGGTGCCCAAGGGGCCACCCTGGTTCTGCTTAGGGCCTTCCAGCACCACCGGCTAACCCTGGTTTCGTTTCCATACTTACGAAAAACTTCTCAGCTTGCCTCATTAACCAACCAACACTCCGATCGATGATTCCTGCAACCTTGTCAGGAGCTCTGCAATTGATCCTCAATCTGCTGTCGGATATTCAGCCGAATCACTGCGTCAGAACGCAGCGCATCTGCCTGTGCAGCAAGCGTAGCTGGTCGTAGTATTGTGGCACCAAGCGGTAATGACGCCGGACCCAGCGATGACGCAAAGGCCGATCCACCACACACCAGTTCCAGTTCCTCATCCTTGAGTTCCCGCATAGCATTCTCCTTTTGCTTTTACTGGGATTGGATTTCTTTCGCCAGGAAAGAAATCAGAAACCCAGTGTAGTAACGAATACCCGCTAAATGAAGTTTTCGGGAAAAATAGAGTAGACTCCTGCCATGCACGCCATGATCTTCAGGAAATATGCGCCTGCCGGTGATCGACAAGCGCTATCCGCTTGAGGAAGTGCCGAATGCCCTGCAGCGATTCTATGAATCGAAGCAGGAAGGCAAGATCATCATTAACGTGGAAGAGTCGACCGTTATTCCCGCCGGTGGCGAGTAAAGAAGGCGGCCAGCGCATCACGATCCTCATCGCTAAGCTGGCTGGTATTGTGTTCGATGACCTCGTTCATGTCGCCGCCCACGAATTCCCCTTCAGGTGTCATGCCCAGCACCAGGAACAGGTCGAAGTTCTCGAATGTCCATTCCTCGAGCGCATGGGCATCGATGGCTTCAATCACTTCATCGCCAAGTTGCGCCCCCGCATACTCGCGCGCGTAGTCTGGGATCCCCAGTCCATTGCGCGGCGTGTGGCACTCACCACAGTGGGCCAGGTTGCGGGCAAGATGGGCACCGCGAGCCACCAGATCATCGTCGAACTGCTCGGCTGCGGGTTGCGCGAAATCAGCCAGCTTGTTCCAGCCAGCCACCATCCAGCGCTGTAGCCAGGCTGGCGCGTCCGGCGCGGGTGTCGCGCTGCTGACAGGATCCAGGGACATAAGATAGGCAGCCATGTCCAGGACCTCGGCATCACTCAGGCCCGCGTAGGCGCGGTAGGGAAATGCCGGGTAGTAGAAGCTGCCCGTCGGGGTACGGCCATGCTTGAGCGCGGCGATGAAGTCAGCGCCGCTCCAGTTGCCGATACCGGTTGCCACATCCGGAGTGATATTGGGTGTGTAGAACCTGCCGAAATCCGTGTCGATGGTATAGCCGCCGCTCAGTGCATTGCTGTTTTCAGCACGGTGACAGGATCCGCAACCCCCGGCACCTACCAGGTATTCGCCGCGGGCAATGGACTCGGCATCCGTGGGGATGGTGGCGCTGCTATCGATCGAGGGTGTCGCGAACAACCAGAAGTTGGCCACGAGACCGACCACTCCCAGCACACCCAGTACGCTCCACAGAATCTTCTTTGCCATCTAGATCAATTCGGTTAATTGCTCTTTACTGAAGGTTTTGATTTTGTCTGTTTCACCGCTACGAATCAATTGCGGCCAGTTGGGGTTGGCGAGCAAGGCCCGGCCCACGGCGATCAGATCGAATTCGTCGGCCTCCATGCGGGTAATCAATTCATCGATGCCTGCAACCTCCGCCTCACCGTCCCGGTAAGTGGCAATGAATTCTTCCGAGAGCCCCACACTGCCGACACTGATGGTTGGCTTGCCGGTGAGTTGTTTCACCCAGCCTGCCAGGTTCAGCGTGGAACCTTCAAACTCCGGCTCCCAGAAACGGCGTGTACTGCAATGGAAGATGTCCACACCGGATTTCGACAGGGGTTCGAGGAACTGCGCCAGCTCTTGTGGATCCTGGGCCAGCCTTGCCTCGTAGTCCTGCTGCTTCCATTGGGAGAAGCGCAGGATCACCGGGAAGTCATCACCGATTTCGGCGCGGATGGATTCCACAATGGCAGCCGCGAATCGCGTTCGCTTCACCAGATCACCGCCGTATTCATCGTCACGGCAGTTGGTGCCTTCCCAGAAGAAGTTATCGATGAGGTAGCCGTGGGCGCCGTGCAGCTCCAGGGCATCAAAGCCCAGGTCGACTGCATTCACCGCCGCTTGCGTATAGGCGGCAATCAATTCATCGATCTCCGCAGTGCTCAGTGGTTCCAACACATCCTTGCCCGGACGTAGGCGGCCGGAAGGCGAGACGCTTGGCACATCAGGGTACGGACCCTCGCCAGGCTTGCGTATCACCCCCACGTGCCACAGCTGTGGCGCGATCTTGCCTCCGGCCTCGTGCACAGCCTCGACTACCCCGGCCCAGCCCTCCAGAGCATCATCGTGAAAGCGCGGAATACGCACCGATGAAGAGGCCGCCTTGTGGGGGATCGTGGTGCCTTCCGTCAGTATCAGACCGACTTCACCCTCTGCCCGGCGCACGTAATAGTCCCGCACCTGCGCATCGGGTATGCCGTTGGGGGAAAACTGCCGGGTCATGGGAGCCATGACGATGCGGTTCGGCAGTGACAGCTTGGGGTGTTCGAAAGGCCTGAAGAGGGTATCCGTATTCATTACTGCTTCCTGTGGTTTCAGTGAATCTGCGGCAGGCATTCTAGCAGTTGTGGTAGTCGAGTCTAACTGGGTAAACTGAAAGTGACAGAATCAGAGTAAGCGCCCTTGCTAGAGTTCGAACATATTGTCCAGGTTAATGAGCCTGACAATGATGCCATCACCGATATCAGCCGTAGCCAGCTATGGCAGGGCCTGGTGCTCAGGGCCCGCAATCCGGAGAAGTTCAATCGCAGCCTGGAATGCCAATCACGACCGGTGGCCAGTAACGAATTCCTGCGCACAATCAATGTCGGCAGCACCCGCTTCTGCGAGCACGTCATCCTCTATCCGGAAGAAAGCATTCACACCAGCACCGTCCCGGAACTGGAACAGATCGAGGCCGAGAGCGAAGCCCGTATCGAGGAACCACAAGCGGGGTATCTGTTTGTGCGCTTTCGCTACAAGCGGGAATTGAAGGAGGATGATGAGCGGGTCAACGTGGAGGAGCACCTGAAATCTGCCTATGTGCAGATGGACAGGGATGCTATCGCCATGATCCGCCTGTTGGCCGAGAGCGAGCTATTCGAGCAGCCGCTGAGCTAGACCCGCAGCAGGCCTCTGCTCGAACGGTTCCCGTGCCGGGATTCACTGGCCTCAGTTGCGGCTGATCACAACCCTAAAGCCGATGGCTGGATTACGCACGCCGGGGTCGATACCACCGCGAATGGCGGCGCGAATATTGTTCAGTGGGTCGGCGAAGGAGCCACCACGCATGACGTACAGGGCATCTTCGGATAAACCTTCCCCATCGTCTTCCTCACTGTAGGGGTAGTCCTGCAAGGGGCTGCGGGTAAACTCCCACACATTGCCCGCCATGTCGGAAAGACCGAAGGCACATTCGCTGCAGTTTACGGCAGTGACTTCCCTGGGCGCCGAGCCATTGAAGTTGGCCAGCTCGGCAGGTGAGGCATCACGCCAGGGGAACACCCGACCATCTGTGCCGCGGGCTGCTTTCTCCCATTCTGCCTCGCTGGGCAACTGCAGCCTGCCACCGCTGTCGAGGTACTGGCGCAGGCGCGGGGGCGTATCTTCTGCATTGCGCAGCTTGTCGTCGAGCCAGCGGGTATAGGCAATGGCCTCGGGCCAGGTGATGCTGGTCAGGGGCAGGGCACCGGAACCGTCCAACGGCGTTTCCGGGGTCGCGATGCCGGTGTCCCGCACATAAGCCGCATACTGCGCGACGGTGGTTTCATAACGGGCGATGTAATACGTGGGCAAGGTCACTTCACCCTGACGCCGGGTGCGGGACCAGCGCTCGTTCTCATAGGCCATCCTGTCCAGGGCGGGATTGCTGCCCATGATGAAGGGCCCGGCCGGGATTTCCACGAAACCCAGCATGTCATCATCCGGCAGGAACCACATATCGCTGCGAAAGCCCGGCAGGGGCGCTGTCACCACAGCTTGTTGAATTGCATCTGTGTCCTGCGGCGCCTTGCCCTGCAGGAAAAGGAAAGTTCCAACCACGAGCGAGAGCAGAGTCATCACACTAAAGCCTAGTGTGCGTCCTGGCACTTTCCTTGTATCAGCTGCAGCCTTCTCACTCATGCGATGACTCAGGATTTCGCACAGGCGAAAGCCCAGTCGTGATCACAGGCACGTGAGTAGAGTTCTTCCGCGGGGGCCTCCATGAGATTCAATCCACCTTCCCGCAGCAGCAGGCGCAGATCCAGCTCATGTGGGTCATCCCGAGCTATGGCATTGGCGTCCAGCAGATTGACGCAGCCTGCCCTGAACTTGAGTTCACAGGATTTCGCGAAGTATTCGAGTGCGAGCTCTTCGTTACGCTCTACGATACGGCCTTCCCTGAACTGCACACCCAACTCATTGCAGGCCCAGGCCGCATTGTCACCGCAGTAAGTCGTCTCCAGCTGCAGTAGTCGTGCACAACTGTTGGACACACCCTCGGCACAGGCCTGCTGCCAGAACGGCAGACTATCGCCCGTATGCTGCCCATCTGTCTTACCCAGCAGGCTCATGGAACCAAACAATACAATCCACAGACCCATGTGGGCGAGGTTGGCGCGCCCGGAGAACCAGTCTGACTTCCACACATTCACCAGACTTTCCATCTTCACAGAGCGCACGAAATTATCTATGGCAATTACACTGAGGTTGAGCAGCGGCACACACAGCAACTTGTCATAAAAAGTGGGCGCGCCCAGCACACCCAGCAGGGTATACAGTGCAAAGACCCCGGCACCGTACAGCAGTCCGAAGAACACTTTGCCCAGCGCCGTTCGAGGCGACGTGGAGGGGTCGGTGATCAGCAGGTGCAAGCCAAGGAACACAGCGGCCGGTATTTCCGAGTCGATGAAATAGGGCACACCGGCGACGGCAGTATAGAGGGCACTGAAACCGAACAGCGTGATCGCGGCCATGCCGGTAACCAGGGTGATGGAGAAGAAATACATCACCACCAGGCCCACCAGGAACAGGAAGGTATAGATGTTGGGGGCCAGGGTCAGGGTCGAGGCAATTTCCTGACCCCAGGTGAGACTCGTGGTATTCGTGCTTATCAGCAACAGGGAAATGATGCCGAGGGCGAAGGCCGAGGGATTAAAGATGTGGACGTTCTTGCCCTCCCGGGTCCAGCGCACATATTCCTTGCCCATGAAGCCGAGGGCGATCATCAGGAACTGCAGGTAGAACCAATCGTCCCGGAACCACATGAACAGGTTGATGCTGAGGATGATGGGGATTGGCCCGAAGCCCAGGGTGTAGTCACGCTTTCGCGACCAGCTCAGCAACATGTCGAAGGTGTAGGCAAACAGAATCTGGGCCAGGATCAACCAGAAATGCTCATACACCGGCCGCCAATAGAAGCCCCAGTACAGGTATACACTGGACTGCACCATGGCCTGGATATAGTGCTGGGACCGCAGAAGAATGAAGAATCCAAACTGCTCGCCAGTGCGCTGAGCCTGCCACAGCTGGGCTGCCAGCCAGACCAGCAAGACGACCACCGCACCATAGAAGGAGGTGAGTAGCACTGCATTGCCCTGCACCCTGGGACTCAGGGAGAGCAGGGCCAGCCCCGCGATGAGCAGCAGGGGGTATTTGAAATTGCCGAGTGAGAGGCCAGTCTGGCCCTGGGATGCTGCTGGTTTTGCCATGTGTCGTGTCTTTAAGCTGTGAAAACCCGGGTGGAAGAATAAACCAGCCGTGGGGTCAATTCAATTTGCGCCGCGACCCGTCATGCCCCTTGAAATATGCCGGAAACAGGCGTAATTTCGGGGGATTAGGCCCCTCGTTCAGGCAGCAAAATAACAAGATTTGGAGGTTCTGATGAACAACCGAGCGCTGAGCAAACTGTCTCTCACCCTAGCCGCCGTAGTGGCCGCTTTCGGTGCCAGCAACGCCCAGGAAACCGCTATCCCCCGCACGGAATACGGTGACCCCGATTTTCAGGGTTTCTACACGTTTCGCACCATTACACCCCTGGTACGCCCCCGGGAACTGGAGCGCTTTGAGACCCTGACCCCGGAACAGGCGGCCGAATGGGAAGAGTTCGAGAATCGTCGCCAGAACCGGGACCTGATTATCGACAGCGTGGGGGGTGCCCAGTATCCACCGGGAGTGATTTCCTACAATGAATTCTGGTACGAGCGCGGCAACCAGACCGTGGCCGACCGCCGAACCTCCCTGATCTACGATCCACCCAATGGCCGCCTGCCACGCCTCAATGACGCGGGTGAGGCACGACGCGCCGAGTACCAGCAGATGGTATTCGAGAGTGCAGGCCCCGAGGGCCGGACCACGGTAGACCGCTGCATCACCGGCTTTGTCGGTGGCCCGCCCATGATCCCGGGCTCGTACAACAACAATATGCAGATCGTACAGACCGAGGATCATGTGATGATCCTCAACGAGATGGTGCACACGGCGCGTATCATTCCCTACGCCGATGACTTCGATATCAAGCAGGGCAAGTGGGAAGGCAATTCCATCGCACGCTGGGAAGGCGACACCCTGGTGGTGGAAACCACCGGCTGGTACCACGACTACAATCTGCGTGGCATGTCCGACCAGGCCCACGTGCTCGAACGCTTTACCCGGGTGGATGAAAATACCCTGGAATACGATTTTACTGTGACCGACCCGTTATCCTGGGATGAGTCCTGGTCGGCGCGCGTACCCCTGCGCTCCTCGCCTGACCCGGTATTTGAATACGCCTGTCACGAGGGTAATCACGGATTGCTTGGAATCCTTGCCGGCTGGCGTCGCTATGAAGTGATGGGCTTCAACGGCGATGGTTCGCCCAAGTCCGAAACTGGTGTTGTGGCCACGGATGAGTAAGTAAAAGAAACAACAGTACAACGGTGATAAACTGGGAGGGCCAGCTCGGTTGAGTTGGCCCTTTTTGTTTGTCAATTAAACGGCCAGTTTGATTAACGTTTAACGGCCTTTCTGTCGTTCTGTCTTTCTATTTGCAGCAAGGGATTTTCACATTACTCCTGTCATGAAGCATCGCCAACTCCTCATCAGCACGCTTTTTCTCGCGCTCAGCGGGCTGAGCTCAAACAGCTGGGCCGAAGTACGTTCAGTCTTTGTGCAGTCCACTCTGGATTACAACGCCATACTGATTACTGAAGTGGATGTAGTCTTCGTCTACAGCGAAGAAGCACTGGCAATGATTCCCGACACGAAGTCGGCATGGTACGGCGGCAAGCGACAGCTGCTGGAATCGTCGGGCGATAGCATCGATGTGGTGAACCTGTTTATCCCGCAGGGCTTCGATTCGTCCATGTTGAGCCTGCCGGAGCGACGCGGAGAAGCACTGAAGGTGTTTGTGTTTGGGCAACACGACGTCTCGACACGTGCACCCATCGACATCAGCGCCATGGAAAATGTGCAGGTGGAGATCAACCAGTTTGGTATCGTCGTAACACCTCGCAACTAGTCGAAGGATAGCCCGCTCATGCTCGAACCCGCCTACTTCATTTCATTCCTGTTGATCTCCATTCCGTTTATTCTCAGCCCCGGTCCGAACGTGGTGGTGATTATCTCGACCAGTCTCTCCACCGGTACCAGACGCGGTCTGCAGACCGTGGCGGGCATCTGGCTGGCCATGATCATCCAGCTCTTCATTGCAGCGGTGGGAACCAGCTGGCTATTGAGCGTCCTGGCCGAGGGCCTGATGTGGATCAAGTGGGCGGGGGTAGCCTACCTGGCCTATCTGGGCGCGATGGGGATCTATCGTTACATTACCCATAACCGCAGCGTAAAGGCGACGGCAACCGGCTCCTTTCAACGCGGCTTCTGGATATCCCTGACCAATCCGAAGACGATTCTCTTCTTCAGTGCCTTCCTGCCGCAGTTCGTTACCGACAGCAGTCTGTACACACAGCAGATTGCGCTGCTGTCCGTGACCTTCCTGTTTCTGGCCCTGATCCTGGATTCCAGTTACGCGCTGTTAGCCGGGCGGCTGCGCTGGATGCTGGCGCAGAAGAACTTCGATCGCATCCAGAACGGTATCAGTGGAACGCTCTACCTGCTGGCCAGCGGCCTGCTGGCGCGAACATCCACGACCTAGGCAGACGTCACCAGCACACCGTGCCGGGTGCAACAGATTCTGCGCATTTTCGCGCAGGTTGGGACAGGTGCGGATGCACGGACACTGGCTCTTCCCCGACCTATTTCCCCAGGATTGCCTGATGATTACCCGGCGCTAAACCAGGCTGATCCCGGTCCGGCTGTCCAAATATGACAATCTGTAACATCGAGCCATGCCTGCTGAGTGCAGATTGAACTACGCAAGGTGGGTGGTTTATCCTTGAACCCCCTTTTTAGAACCACTAAAACAACAACGAGAGAGCTCATGATGTCCAAGAAGCCTTTTATCAGCACGCTGTGTGCTGCAGCCCTGGTATTGCCAGCCGCTGCATTTGCCCAAGTCGGCGGAAGCCCGGATATGGATCCGGTGAATGATTTGCCGAACCCCTATATCACCCAGGCTGGCTTCTTCAAATTGCCAGCAGACCGCCCCTGGGGCTCCTCCAGTACCGTGGAGATTCACCCCGACGGTGAGAGCATCTGGGTTGCAGAGCGCTGCGGCGGCAACGCCAATGCCTGTATCCAGAAGCCAGACGTAAACCCCATCATGCTGTTCGACAAGGATGGCAACCTGGTACGCAGCTTCGGTGCGGGTTACATCACCTGGCCACACGGTATCGAAGTGGATCATGAAGGCAATGTGTGGGTCGCCGATGCCCGCGGTACCGATCAGTACAATGACTATGATGGCGACGAGGACTACGGTCACCAGGTACACAAGTTCAGCCCAACCGGCGTTCACCTGATGTCCTTGGGCCGCAAAGGCGGTGGGCGCGACGAAGAATACTTCTATACCCCTAACGACGTGCTGGTAGCACCAGATGGTTCTATCTTCGTAGGTGAAGGCCATTCCAGCGCCGAAGGCACACCAAACCGCATGCACAAGTTTGATGCAGACGGCAATCACCTGTTCTCCTGGGGTGAGTGGGGCATGGGCCCAGGCCAGTTCCGTCAACCCCACGGCCTGGCCATGGATTCCAAGGGTCGCCTGTTCGTGGCTGACCGCGGTAACAACCGCATCCAGATCTTCGACCAGGAAGGCAACCTGCTGGATATCTGGTACCAGTTCAGCCGTAACAGCGGCATCTTCATCGATGACAACGACGTGCTCTACGCCGCAGATTCAGAATCCGGTTCCGTCAATCCAGACAACGGCCACTGGACTCGCGGCATCCGCGTGGGCAGCGCCATCACCGGTAATGTGGAATTCCTGATTCCTGACCCACAGCCCGATTGCCGTGGTACCTGTACGGCTGAAGGCGTGGTTGCCGACAAGCACGGCAATATCTTCGGTGCCGAGGTTGGCCCCGTTGGTGGTATCAAGCGTTATGTGCGCCCGGTGAAGTAAGCACCGACCTGGATTGCAGGCTAGTTGCTTTAGCGACTTTGCCGAAGCATTCGAAAGCCCGGTATCTCCTGATACCGGGCTTTTTTATAGAAAATAGGGACAGATTTATTTTTTTAAAAAATAAATCTGTCCCTATTTTCTCCAGCCGCGCTCATAAAAGAAAACCCGAGCCTGCAATTGTGGCAGGATCGGGTTTCCGGTTCGATCTTGACGGGGCTGGGTGCCTACGTCTTGCTGAGTGACTATTTCAGCGCGGGGCCAGCACTTACACCTGCGCCAGAATTTCGTTAAATGTGACACTTGGTCGCATTGCCGCAGAGGCTTTCACTGGATCTGGCTTGTAGTAGCCACCTACGTCCATCGCCACACCCTGCACTTCATTAAGCTCGGTCACGATCTTGCTTTCATTGGCGGCCAGTGACTCGGCTATGCCCTTGAAGTGAGCGGCCAGCTTGGCATCTGCTGTCTGTTGTGCCAGGGCCTCTGCCCAGTACATGCACAGGTAGAAATGACTGCCGCGGTTATCCAGTTCCTTGACTTTGCGTGAAGGTGACTTGTTCTCATCGAGGAACTTGCCGGTTGCCGCGTCTAGTGTATCGGCCAGGACCTGGGCCCGGGGATTGTTCGTGACATTCGCCAGGTGCTCAAGAGAAGCGGCCATGGCCAGGAACTCACCGAGTGAATCCCAGCGCAGGTGGTTTTCCTTCTCGAATTGCTGCACGTGCTTCGGCGCCGAGCCGCCGGCACCCGTCTCGAACAGACCACCACCCTTCATCAGGGGTACGATAGATAGCATCTTGGCCGATGTACCCAGTTCCAGAATCGGGAACAGGTCAGTGAGATAATCGCGCAGGACGTTGCCTGTGGCAGAGATCGTGTCCTGGCCCTTGGCGATGCGCTCCAGCGAGAAGCGACAGGCATCGTTCGGCGCCATGATGTGAATTTCCAGGCCACTGGTGTCGTGATCCGGCAGATACTGATTCACCTTCTTGATCAACTGCGCATCGTGGGCGCGGTTTTCATTCAGCCAGAACACAACCGGCGTATCGCTCAAGCGTGCGCGGCTTACCGCGAGCTTAACCCAATCCTGAATCGGCAGGTCTTTCACCTGGCACATGCGCCAGATGTCGCCTTTCTCTACCTCATGTTCCAGCAAGGTATTGCCGTCGCTGTCCACGACCGAGATCTTGCCAGCGGCGTCGGCTTCGAAGGTCTTGTCGTGACTGCCGTATTCCTCTGCTTTCTGCGCCATCAGACCCACGTTAGGGACGCTGCCCATGGTGGACGGATCGAAGGCGCCGTTGGCCCTACAGAAATCGATCACTTCCTGATAGATGCCGGAATAGCAGCGATCCGGGATTATTGCCTTCATATCGTGCAGTTTGCCATCGGGGCCCCACATCTGGCCGGAGGAGCGTAATGCCGCCGGCATGGAAGCATCGATGATGATGTCGCTGGGTACGTGCAGGTTGGTGATGCCGCGATCGGAATCCACCATGGCCATGTCCGGGCGTGTTTCGTAGCAGGCGGCGATATCGGCCTCTATTTCTGCCTGCTTGTCTGCCGGCAGACTCTTGATCTTGGTGTACACATCGCCCACACCGTTGTTTGGATCGACCCCCAGTTCTGCAAACAACGCGCCGTGTTTCTCAAACACATCGGCATAGTAAACCGTCACGCAGTGGCCGAAGATGATCGGATCGGACACCTTCATCATGGTCGCCTTCATGTGCAGGGACATGAGTACGCCCTTGTCCTTGGCATCGTCGATCTGCTCGCCTAGGAATTTACGCAGGGCACCGACGCTCATGCAGGAAGCGTCGATCACCTCACCAGCCTGCAGTGCGATGCCGTCTTTCAGCACGGTTATCTTGCCAGCCTCGTCGCTGTGCTGAATTTTTGCCGTGGTGGGCGCCGCAACCGTGGTGGACTGTTCAGAACCGAAGAAGTCACCGGCAGTCATGCTGGCCACGTGGGATTTGGAATCTGCCGACCAGGCACCCATGCTGTGCGGGTTCTTTTTGGCATAGTTCTTTACAGAGCCCGGGGCGCGACGGTCAGAATTGCCTTCCCGTAATACCGGATTTACTGCACTACCTTTGATCCTGTCATAGCGCGCCTTGGCATCCTTTTCCTTCTCGTTGGCAGGCTCCTCAGGGTAGTCCGGTAGCGCATAGCCCTTGTCCTGCAATTCCTTGATAGCCGCCTTCATCTGCGGGATTGATGCAGAGATATTGGGCAGCTTGATGATATTGGCCATGGGGTCCTGGGTCAGCTCACCCAGCTCCGCCAGCGCGTCAGAGATCTGTTGCTCGGCACTGAGGTAATCAGGGAAGTTGGCGATGATCCGGCCTGACAGTGAAATATCGCGGATATCAACTTCCACGTCCGATGCTTTGCAGAAAGCCTTGATGATTGGCAGCAGCGAATAGGTAGCCAGTGCTGGTGCTTCATCTGTTTCCGTATAAATAATGGTAGATTTTTGCTCTGACATCATGTTTCCTTGTAATTCAAATAAGCGAAGTTGAGCTAATCTCACTTCGAATGCTTGCGGCGCGTTGCGTGTTCAATCAGGAGCCGCCTTGTGGCTCTACTTGTAGCACTGCCTGTAACAGCAATAGCAGCACTAACCTGCCCGGCTGAATGAGTAAAATCCGGTCGTGCGATTAATCCAGATGGACGCATTTGAGGGCCCGAAACGGGCGCGTATTATAGCAGCGAAGCGCTTTATCGAATAGTACGGCCCCCTGCCGGGAGCCCCGCAAATCCCCTGATTACCCATCATCATCTTGTCGTAAAACAGCAATAAATCCGAGAAATAGCAGACTATGATCATCGAAACAGCCTTGCCTGATTTTCAACTGAGACAGGCGACCCGGGACGATTGTGGCCTGATTCTGGGCTTCATCCAGGAACTGGCCGAATACGAGAAACTGGCACACGAAGTGGTTGCTACCACCGACATCCTCGCCGACGCACTATTCGGTGATCGGCCCTATGCAGAGGTGATCATTGGCGAATACCAGGGCACGGCCGTGGGGTATGCCCTGTTCTTCCACAACTATTCAACCTTTACCGGCAGGCCCGGCATCTATCTGGAAGACCTTTACGTGCAGCCAGCCATGCGCGGCAAGGGCTTTGGCAAATGCCTGCTCGCCTACCTGGCCAGGCTGGCGGTTGATCGCAACTGCACCCGGGTAGAATGGTCGGTGCTGGACTGGAACGAGCCGTCCATTCAGTTCTATCGCTCGATTGGCGCCGTCCCCATGGACGAGTGGACAGTGCAGCGCCTGCATGGCGAGGCGCTTGCCGGATTCGCTGCAGAATTCAAGTAACAGGAAATCATCCTGCCGGGGAGACAAAAGGGGTAGTGCAAAGAGGTTTAGTATGAGCAGAACTGTGTATATCAATGGTGAGTATGTGCCCGAGGAAGAGGCCAGGGTATCGGTGTTCGATCGGGGATTTATCTTCGGCGATGGTGTCTACGAAGTCATCCCGGTGTTCCTTGGCAAGCTCGTGGACAAGCAGTATTTTGTGGAACGCTTGGACCGTAGTCTGTCGGAATTGAGCATCGCCTGGCCCTGCTCCACCGATCACTATCTGGAAGTCATGCGAGAACTCATCGACAGGAACGGATTGCAGGAAGGGGTCGTCTACTCCCAGGTTACGCGCGGCGTTGCCGACAGGGACTTTCCGTTTCCACCAAATGCCACACCCAGCTTCATGGCGTTCACTTCTGTCATGGCATTGTTGAACAATCCAGCCGCGCAAACCGGCATCAAGGTCGTGACCACCCCGGATCTGCGCTGGAAGCGCCGCGATATTAAATCCATCAACCTGCTGGGCCAGGTGCTGGCCAAGCAGGACGCGGTAAGCCGCGGTGGCAAGGAAGGCTGGATGATGGAAGACGGCTTCATTACCGAAGGCGTTTCGTCATCGGCCTACATCGTAAAAGACGGTGTCATTATCACCCGGCCCCTGTCTAACGCCATTCTGCCGGGCATCCGGCGGCGTACCTTGCTGGAACTGGCAGAAAAAGAAGCCATCGGCATCGAAGAACGGCTGTTTACTCTCAAGGAAGCCCTTGAGGCCGACGAGGCCTTTATCAGCAGCGCCACGACCATGGCGCTCGGGGTTGTGGATATAGACGGTAACCAGATCGGTGATGGGACACCTGGCCCTGTTACCATGAAGATGCGGGAACTCTATAGCAATCGGGTGCTGGAAGAAGCACGCAGTTTCTAGTTGTCCCAGGGTCGGCTGTCGACTCAGGCCCTGTCGCCGGGAAAGCTTATCACCTCTTCGATGGCGTGGAGCCCCAGCTTCACCATGAGCAGTCGATCCACCCCCAGGGCCACACCGGAGCAATCCGGCAGGCCGTGATCCAGTGCCGCCAGCAGGCGCTGGTCTGCGGCGATGGGTGGCAGTCCCAGTTCCTGGCGTCGGGCCTGGTCTGTCGCGAAGCGTCGCTGCTGTTCCCCGGCATCGGTCAATTCCTGATAACCGTTGGCCAGTTCCATCCCGCCACAATACAGCTCAAAGCGCTGCGCTACGGCCACGCCCTGCTCATCCTCTTCAATGCGGGCCAATGCGGCCTGTGCCACCGGATAGCCGTGGACAAAACACGCCGCAGGGAGCCCGGGTTCGATGCATTGGCTCATCAATAATTGCAGGCAGTCTGTGTCATTCAGACCGGCAACATCCACGTTGATATTGCTCAGTACCACATCGCGCAATCGCTGGGGGTCTATGTCATGCGGGTCGATCCGCAGGTATTGCTGGAACAATTCCCGGTAGGTGTAACGCGGTATCTCGCCGCAGTTGAGAACCTGCTGCAGCAGGTTCCCGACTTCATCCATCAATTCGGACAGTGTGAAGCCCGGCCGATACCATTCCAGCATGGTGAATTCAGGATTGTGCTGCCGGCTGGTTTCTTCCCGGCGGAAGGCTTTGCAAATCTGGTAGATGGGGCCCGAGCCGGACGCCAGCAGGCGTTTCATGGCGTACTCCGGTGAGGTCTGCAAGTAGCCGGAGTCACCGAAATCGGTGACACCCGGTACCAGGAAGGACGCCAGGTGCACATCGGTTACGGTGCCCAGGCTGAGCGCCGGCGTCTCTACCTCCATGACAGCGCGCTCAGCGAAGAACTGCCGGATTTGCTGTAGCAGGCTGGCCCGCGCCTTTAGCGTGTTGAGCGTGGCTGAGGATTGCCAGTCAACCATCCGCGTTGCTCTATCGGTTTACGGCGCAGTATCGCGCGTTACTTGGAGACGCGGTTCTGGTATTCGCCGGTGCGGGTATCGACGCGAAGCACATCGCCGATGTTGACGAATAGCGGCACCTTGACGACGGCACCGGATGCCAGGGTCGCTGGCTTGGTACCGCCCTGGGCTGTATCGCCCTTCAGGCCGGGATCTGTTTGCGTCACCTCGATCTCCACGAAGTTCGGTGGTGATACCGAGATTGGCGCTTCGTTCCACAGAACGACCTGGTACACATCCTGCTCCTTGAGCCAGTCCCTGGACGCAGTAATCGCATTGGCATCGGCAGCCACCTGTTCGAAACTGCCGTCGGTCTTCATGAAGTGCCAGAACTCACCGTCCGTATACAGGTACTCCATGTCGCATTCCATGACATCCGCGGCTTGGATGGATTCACCGGATTTGAAGGTGCGCTCCCAGACGCGGCCATTGAGGAGGTTACGGAATTTGACACGATTAAACGCCTGGCCCTTGCCGGGTTTCACCACTTCATTTTCCATGATGGAACAGGGTTCGCCTTCCACCAATACCTTCAGGCCGGATTTAAACTCGTTGGTTGAATAGCTCGCCATGTTGTCCTCTCAATGTTGCTTCTGTGTTGCTGTCAATTGCGCACACCTGACTAACTTCCGCTGCCGTTCTCTCTTCACTACCGAAAACGACTCACTTGTTGATACACTGACCGTGCAAGATGAATCGATCGATGATTCTTGAATATTCGGCGAAAACAGCGGAGCCGCGTGAGCAAACCAGTTCTCAGTCTGATCCAATCTGACCTGCCTGAAAAATGGCAACAGATATTATCCGATCTGATTTCAGAACCAAAGGAATTGCTGGATATTCTGGGTCTGGACGGCGCTGAGAAGCCCGCCAGCCTGGCTGCTATCGACAGCTTCCCCATGAAAGTTCCCCGCCCCTTCGCCATGCGCATGGAGAGAGGAAACTGGCGAGACCCTTTGCTGCTGCAGGTATGGCCTGCTCGTGACGAGGAAGTCCGCGTTCCCGACCTGGTGGCCGACCCCCTGCAGGAGTCCAGTTTTAATCCCGTGCCGGGCTTGTTGCACAAATACCATGGCCGGGTGCTCCTCACCGCGGTTCCCCATTGCGCGATTCACTGCCGGTACTGCTTCCGCAGGCATTTCGACTACCAGGCCAATACACCGGGTAAAGCCGGTTGGCAGGCGGCGCTGGATTATATTGTGGCCGATGGCAGCATCGAGGAGGTGATCCTCAGTGGCGGCGACCCCCTGGCGGCCAGCGACAAATACCTCGACTGGCTGCTGGGTGAACTGGAAGCGGTGCCCCACGTGACCAGTATTCGCTTTCACACCCGCCTGCCCGTGGTTGTACCACAGCGCATCACTCCAGCCCTGCGCCGGGTGCTACAGCGCAACCGGGTCCGCACGACCATCGTGGTGCACTGCAACCATGGCCGTGAACTGGATCGGGAGGTTTGCCGAAGTTTGAGCACGTTAGCGACAGATGGCCACACGTTGCTTAATCAAAGCGTGCTTTTAAGGCATATTAACGACAATCCCCTGGCCCTGGTGGAGCTTGGCCGGCGGCTTTTTTCCGCCCATGTACTACCCTACTACCTGCACCTACCGGACCGGGTGGCAGGAACCTCCCATTTCCTCGTCTCCGAAGAAGAAGGGTGCAGGCTGATAGCCGAGCTGGAGGATCTGCTGCCCGGCTATCTGGTACCGCGCCTGGTCAGGGAAGAGCCCGGCGCTGCCCACAAGACGCGCATTCTCTGACCCGATGCCTGCCCGGCGGACCGGGTATGGCTGAAGGCCGCAGCAGGGCTAATTCCGCTAAACACTCTTCCAGGGATACGGATGTCATGGCAGATGATGATTTCGAAGTGGTAGAGCTAATCCAGGAAGCCGGGTTCGCCGATGCAGGGGACCGCGGATCGGCCAACAGTGAGAGGGCTCTCAACACGCAGGACCCCCTCACCGGCTTACCCACAGAGGCAGACTTCAAGACCCGGCTTGATCGCTTGTTGCGGCGCGCGAGGCAGGAGTCAATCACTGCAACCCTGGCATTGTTGCAACTGGAAAACTTCTACGAGATTCGTACCTGGGTCGGCAAGTCGGAGGCGAGCCTGCTGCTGAGCGATATCGCCAGGGAATTGAAGAAAGCGCTGCCCCCGTCTGTTGTTCTCTGCCGCTGTGAGCACTTCGAGTTCGCCGCGCTGTTAACCAACGAGTGCAGCGTCAATGCGCAACTGATCACCAGCAGGGTGAAGACTGCCCTGCAGTCGGCGCTGTCTGCAACCATACCTCCACAGCTGGAGCTGAAATGTGGCATCGGCCTGTCGCCGATTGACGGCCAGATTCCATCCGCCGAAGTCCTGTTCGCCCGCGCCCGCCACAGCATCAGCCTCGCCCACTCCCGCCAACGCCATGCCGAACATGCCAGCATGGCGCGACCCGAGGCGACCCTCGAACACCTCAGGCAGGCACTTAAGCACAATAACCTGCAGATGAATTTTCAACCGATCGTGAGCATGCAGGGTGATGGTCTGCCCCGCTACGAGGTAAGGACCGCGCTGCTTGCACCGGAATTGGCGGCGCCTACCGATTTGCTGTTCGAGATCGCCGTGCAGAACGCACTGGGAGAGACCCTGGATCGCTGGGCAATTGCCAAGGCATTACGCCATCTTCGTCTGCGGCGGGGAACAGACCTGCAGTTCTTCATCAATCTCACCCTCAATTCCCTGGTGAGTCCCGGTTTCCTTCCCTGGCTTAAGGACCGGCTGCAGCAGGCCGCGATTGAGCCTGAGCAACTGGTATTTCAGATAAGTGAAATCGATGTGCTGATTGCCCAGCACCACTTGCAACACTTTAGTGACGGGCTAAAGAAACTGGGCTTGCGTCTGTGCATCACCCATTTTGGCTGCACCCAGGCACCTTACCGTTATCTGCCACTGGTGCAGGCCGATATGGTGAAGCTGGCAAGCGGGCACCTGGAAAACCTGGCCAATGAGGCCCACAAGCGTAAACAGTTGCTTGCCACCGTACAGAAGCTGAATGGCTATGGCATCCGGGTCGTAGCGGGGATGGTGGAGCAGATGGCAGTAGTGCCCATTCTGTGGAAATCCAGAATTCATTTCGTGCAGGGCTACTGTTTCCAGGCACCGGGGACTTCGCTGAATTTCCACTTCGTCAACGAACAGACCCTGGGACTGCACTGAGAGGTAACGCTGCAGCGGGCATGACTCGTTCCCGACTTGCTCACCGCATAAACACTTTGGGTAAGACCGTGGCTCCTGCTATTCTTGCAGGCTGTAGCTGATCCCCATAACAACAGCCTTACCAGAGCACGAGCCTTGTCAGCATTTGAAGACGAGCAGGCTTCAGACAGCAAGCCCGCCGCCCCGATAAAGAAGCTTTCCCGTAAGTTCATACTTGCTGTTTGCCTGCTGCTGATCCTCACCATGTGTGTGTTCTGGCTGATCAGCAGTTACAACACCCGCAACCTGCTGCAGCAACAGGCCGATGAATTTGGTCAGGCATTGGCCCAGCAGATGGCGTTACAGCTGACGGAACTTGTATTGGCGAACGACCTCATCAGCATGAATGTGGTGCTCTCCAGCCTGGCGAGGCAGGCGCCCATAACCGAAGTCTCCGTACTCAGTGTAGATAACTCGGTAATCGCCACGGCCACAGGAACAGCGAGCACGGCCACACCTCTCCTGCCCATCCCGGTTCCCTTGTCTACTTTCGAGGCCGAATACCAGGCTGCAATTCGCCTGCCGGATTCCGTAATCGGGGTCGTGCGACTCCAACTTAACCTGGACTACATCGAGGTGGGCACACTGAACAACCTGCTATTGATCAGCGGTGCCACGGTGTTGTTGCTGTTCGTGGCGGCATTCATGACTTCGGCCTACTTCCAGTACCTGGTGAGCTTCCCAGCCAGTCTGTTGTCCTTTGCCCTCAGCAATATCCGCAAGGGAGAAATCGAAACCTGCCCCGAGCCGGATACCAATAACGAACTGAGCCAGGCGATTCGGCAGTACAACGCCACGGCGGAATTTCTGGCCCAGAATGCCTTCCTGGACGACTTCGGAAATCGTCAGCCAGTCACCAATCCGCAGGACTTGCAGTTTACGCCCGGCCAGCAGGACGTGAGCCTGTTGATTATTTCCATCGCAAACTTTCAATATCTCGCGTCAACTCTGCAGGATGAGAACTTCGTGAGACTGCTCAACAAGTTCTATTTCTTCGTAGACAAGGTGAGCCAGCTCTACAACGGCAAGGTCAGTTATTGTGCGGATGGCGAGGTCGTAGTGAATTTCGCCGATGCACCGCTGGAAGAAGACCAGGCATTCTATGGTGTCTGTGCGGCGCAGCTATTTCTGCATATCGTTGGCGACATCAATGACATCGGCGCCGAAACGGTACCCGCGAAATACAAGCTGGCCGTGCACAGTGGGCAACAGGTGAGCAGCCTGTATTCACCCATTACCCACAGCAGCAACAACCTCAGCGGCAAAACCCTCGATGAGGCCCGGGCAATCTGCCGGGAATGCCCCAACAATTCCCTGTTGATCAGTGAGAGCAGCTACCAGCACGCCGGCGCCCATTCCCGGATCGAGGCAGATGAATTCGCCGAAATCGGTGAACTCGATGTGGTAAAGACTTACCTGGGCCGAGAGCCCATGTCAGACTACAGGCTCTTGCTGGAAAGGCAGGCGATTCAGCTCATCACTCTTTATTCAGATTGAGACAGCATTGATACTGTAACCCAATCAGGGTTCTGCAAAGCTCCGGGCGAACGGTCAGCCATGGATGGCTGACCTGGGGCCCAGTAAGGACTCCGCTGTTCCGACAGGGACGTCATGCAACTACCTGCTACTTGCTTTGTTGCCCCGCCCTTCGGTGTGCAGGCTGGCTACTCAGAATCTTTAGCTAGAACCTCGACTCGGTCTACCTTCTGGAAACCGCGGGGCAACTTAAGCCCCCGCCGACCCCGCTCACCCGCGTAGTGCTCCAGGTCAGCTGCCTTGAGGTTAAGGTGTCGCTTGCCGGAGTGAACCGAGAGCGTGTCATCGTCATTCAGTACAGCGATGGCCACCACAAACTCGATGCGCTCCGCCACCCGGGCCGAGGGAATACCGATAATCTTGTTACCCTTGCCCTTGGCTAGCCTTGGCAACTTGTTGAGCGGGAACATGAGGATACGGCCTTCGTTGGTAATGGCCACGATATACTGGGCATCGTAGTTATCCACCATCACGGTTGGCAGGGTTTTGGAGCCCTTGGGTAAGCGCAGGATGGCTTTGCCTGACTTGTTCTTGCTTACCAGGTCGCCTACCTTGGCCACGAAACCGTAGCCCGCGTCACTGGCCAGTAGCACATCCCTGTCGTCGTCGCCGATTACCACGCCTTCAAACGTTGCGCCCGACGGTGGATTCACCTTGCCGGAAACGGGTTCGCCCTGGCCACGGGCAGATGGCAGGGAGTGTGCTGCGAGAGAATAGGCACGACCGGTGGAGTCGAGGAAGATCGCTAATTGATTGCTCTTGCCCTTGGCCGCCATCTTGAAAGCGTCGCCGGATTTGTACTGCAATGTTCTTGGATCCACATCGTGGCCCTTGGCTGCACGCATCCAGCCTCGTTCGGACAAGACGATGGTCACAGGCTCCGTGGACAGCAGTTCAGTCTCGCTGAAGGCCTTGGCTTCTTCCCTGGCCACGATGGGAGAGCGACGATCGTCGCCGAATTTTTCGGCGTCTGCCTTGATCTCGTTCTTGATGAAGGTCTTCAGGCGCGTGGCTGACTTCAGCAACTGCTCCAGGGTCTTGCGTTCTGCGGCAAGTTCCTTCTGCTCGGCCTTGATCTTGATTTCTTCGAGCTTGGCCAGCTGCCGCAGTCTGAGTTCGAGAATCGCCTCGGCCTGACGTTCACTGATCTTGAACCGCTTGATCAGGGCAGGCTTGGGCTTGTCGGCGGTACGAATAATCTTGATGACTTCATCGATATTGAGAAAGGCAACCAGCAAGCCATCAAGGATGTGCAAGCGGTCCAGTATCTTGTCCAGACGGTATTGCAGGCGACGCCGAACGGTGACGGTACGGAACTGCAGCCATTCCTTCAACAGGGAAACAATGTCTTTCACCTGTGGGCGCTTGTTCACGCCGATCATGTTGAAGTTAACCCGATAGTTCTTCTCAAGATCGGTGGTGGAGAACAGGTGGGACATGACGCTATCGGCGTTAACCCTGTTGGAACGGGGCACGATAACGATGCGGGTCGGGTTCTCATGATCCGACTCGTCCCGAAGGTCAACCACCATGGGCAGCTTCTTCTTCTGCATCTGTGCCGCAATCTGTTCGAGGATCTTCGCGCCCGAGACCTGGTAGGGCAGCGCATTGATCACGATCTCTCCGCTCTCGATGGTGTAGGTCGCGCGGGCCTTCAGGGTGCCACGTCCGGTCCTGTAGAGCTCCAGGATTTCGTCCTTGGGCGTGATGATCTCGGCTTCCGTGGGGAAATCCGGGCCCTTGATAATCTTGTTTATGTCCTTGGTAGTCGCCTTCGGGTTGTCCAGCAGGTGAATGCAGGCATTGGCCACTTCATTGAGGTTGTGTGGCGGAATATCCGTCGCCATACCCACGGCGATCCCGCTGCCGCCATTGAGCAGGACGTTGGGCAAACGGGCCGGCAGAATCTCCGGCTCGTCCAGTGTGCCATCGAAGTTGGGACGCCAGTCGACCGTACCCTGGCCTAACTCTCCCAACAGCACATCGGCATAGTTCTGCAATCGGGATTCGGTATAGCGCATGGCGGCGAAGGACTTCGGATCATCCTGTGAGCCCCAATTGCCCTGCCCATCCACCAGTGGGTAGCGGTAGGTAAACGGCTGCGCCATGAGTACCATGGCTTCGTAGCAGGCGGAATCACCATGGGGATGAAACTTGCCTATCACGTCCCCGATGGTTCTGGCGGATTTCTTGAATTTTGCCGAAGCCTTCAAACCCAGCTCGGACATCGCGTAGACGATGCGGCGTTGCACGGGTTTCAGTCCATCACCAATGCTGGGCAGCGCCCGGTCATTGATGACGTACATCGAATAATTCAGGTAAGCCTGTTGAGTATAGGTGCGCAGCGGAATCTGTTCGACGCCGTCATCTGATACTGTGATTTCCTGTTCCATAGTTCTCTCTGGGATCGCAGGTCATGACCCGCGATTAGTCATTCTGTTAGTCAGCGATATCCGCCAGGTTTCCGCTCTCTTCCAGCCAGGCCTTGCGATCGGCGGAACGATTCTTGGCCAGCAGCATATCCATGATGGCATCGGTACCCTGCTTCTTCTTGCCGGGCGTGTCTTCCAGGGTGAGCTGGACAAGGCGCCGGGTATCTTTCGCCATGGTGGTTTCCCTGAGCTGCAAGGGATTCATCTCCCCCAGACCCTTGAAGCGCTGCACGTTAATCTTGCCCGCTTTCTTCTCGGCTGCGATGCGATCAAGTACACCTTCTTTCTCTGCTTCATCCAGCGCGTAATAGACTTCCTTGCCCACATCGATGCGGAACAGCGGCGGCATGGCTACAAACACGTGCCCAGATTCTACGAGCGGTCGGAAGTGCTTCACAAACAGGGCACACAGCAGGGTCGCAATGTGCAGGCCATCGGAGTCTGCATCGGCGAGAATGCAGATCTTGCCATAGCGCAGGCCATCGATATTGGGTGAGCCGGGATCCACACCGAGGGCGATCGCAATATCGTGCACCGCCTGTGATGCGAGAATTTCACCGGAGTCCACTTCCCAGGTGTTCAGAATCTTGCCCCGTAGCGGCATGATGGCCTGGAACTCCCGGTCCCTGGCCTGTTTTGCCGAGCCACCGGCGGAGTCACCCTCCACCAGGAACAACTCGCCTGCCATGACGTCTTCCGTAGAACAATCTGCCAGTTTTCCTGGCAGCGCCGGACCACTGGTCACTTTCTTGCGGGCTACTTTCTTGCTGGCCTTGAGTCGGGATTGCGCATTGCTGATACAGAGCTCGGCAATGGCCTCTGCCTCGGCGGTGTGCTGGTTGAGCCACAGGCTGAAGGCGTCCTTGACGACACCGGCGACGAACACGGCACACTGCCTCGACGACAGGCGTTCCTTGGTCTGGCCGGAAAACTGCGGGTCCCCCAGCTTGGAGGAGAGCACGTAGCTGCATTTTTCCCACACATCTTCCGCGGTCAGTTTCAGGCCGCGAGGCATGAGGTTCCGGAACTCGCAAAACTCCCGCAGGGCATCGAGTAATCCGGTTCGCAGGCCACTGACGTGGGTGCCCCCTTGCGGTGTGGGAATCAGGTTTACATAGGATTCACCCATGACTTCCCCGCCTTCGGGCAACCACTGCACCGCCCAGTCGACGGCTTCATCATTACCCTGGACCGAGCCGGTGAAAGGCTCCTGCGGCAGGGTTTCAAAACCCGCGGTAGCCTGGGTCAGGTAGTCCACCAGGCCGTCCTCGTAGCACCATTCTTCGCTCTGGGCCTTGGACTTGGCCACGGTGTCGTCGATGAACACGACCTTCAGTCCGGAACACAACACGGCCTTGGCGCGCAGGACATGCTTGAGACGGGGGATGGAGATCTTTACCGAGTCGAAGTATTTCTCGTCGGGGAGAAAGGTTACGGTGGTTCCGGTGTTGCGCTGCCCAACCTTGCCAACCACCTTGAGTTCAGACGCCTTGTTGCCGTTCCTGAACTTCATGGCGTACACCTTGCCGTCTCGCTTCACGTTGACTTCCAGCGTCTTCGACAGGGCATTCACCACCGAGACACCCACGCCGTGCAGGCCTCCAGAATACTGATAGTTCTTGTTGGAGAACTTGCCGCCGGCATGCAAGCGGGTCAGGATCAACTCCACCCCACTCACCTTTTCGCCCTTGTGCTTGTCCACTGGCATACCGCGGCCATCATCGCTGACTTCCACAGAGCCGTCCTTGTGCAGGGTCAGGGTCAGGGTGCGGGCATGTCCGGCCAGTGCCTCGTCGACGCTGTTGTCGATGACTTCCTGGACGAGGTGGTTGGGGCGGGTAGTGTCGGTGTACATCCCCGGCCGTTTACGGACAGGATCGAGGCCGGTCAATACTTCAATTGCGTCGGCGTTATAGGTATTGGTCATGTAGATTCAGTGCGAAATACGTGTATTTTTTGGGCAGTGCCGGATATTAGTTTATCGCGCGCGAGACTCAATTCTTGATAGCAGAAAGTCAAAGATCAGGGGCAGTTCGAGCTCGTAATCCCGGTAGCTGTGATCGCCTCCCTCATGGATCACCAGTCGAGATTCGGCGAATTTTTCCGCTGCCAGTCTATAGTCCAACACCTCGTCTGCGGTTTGCAATAAAACCATGAAATTTTCCGGCTTCCTGATCGGCGTACAGTCGAGCGCGCGAAGTTCTTCGATATGTTCTTCGGTCACCTCGTGCACGTGATCGCTGTAATAATTCTTGTGCTCACCGATATAGTCATCCCACAACTCGAAGGGTTTCACAGCGGGATTGATAAGCACGGCTGGCGTATCGTATTTCTCTGCCAGGTAGGTCGCGTAGTAACCACCCAGTGAACTGCCGATGATTCCCAGCGAATCCACGGGCAGGGTCGCCATGATGGCCTCCAGTTCAGCCAGGGTTTGCCTGGGCCCATGCAACATGGAAGGCACGGTAATACGGCCTGCCATCGCATGCTGCTCGCAGTAAGCCACCGTCTGTTGCGCTTTAGTGGATTGCGGGGCGCTGAGAAAGCCGTGCAGATAGAGGATGTGGAGATCAGTATCCAACGCTACTGTAATCTACCTCGAATACTTCGCCTTCCACGCGGTAGACCTGGGTGTCTATGCTGCCATCTTGATGGAGCTGCAGGGTGCGGTAGCCCGGGTTCACCTGATCCAGGGCAAAATTCACCACATTGGGCTTGAATTGAATGCAGGTCGATGGCGTACACAGGCAACGAATGCCATTGTGCTCGAAATCCAGTTCCTGGTGAACATGTCCGTAGACGACGCACTTGAGCTTCTTGCTCTTCTTGAGTATCTCCCAGAACCTGTCCTTGTTGTGCAAGCCGATATCTTTCATCCATCCCGCATTCCCCTTGACCGGGTTATGATGCAGGCAGACAAGAACGTGATCGACGGAAGCATTCTTCTCGGCAGCCACCAGGCTCTTCTCCAGAAACTCAAGCTCACTGGGCGCCAGGCGGCCATGTACCTGTCCTTCGATGCTGGTATCCAGCATCAGGATCATCCAGTTGTTAATCTGGATCTCTTTCTCGCCGGCAGCGCTGCCATTTGCCACCTCGGCCATCACACTGGCGCTATCGTGATTTCCTGGTATCCAGCGAAAGGGGGCGTCGAGTATTTTGATTTTTTCCTGGAAGTGTTCGTAGGCGGTAACCGAAGCATCTTGCGTGATATCGCCTGTAGCAAGAATCAGGTCAATTGAATTTTCGTGTGCGCGCACAACGTCGAGCACATGCGCAAAACTATCGTGCGTATTCATTTTTAACAGGGTGCCTTCCGCATCCCCATATAAATGAGTGTCGGTTATCTGTACCAGCTGAATTGGGTTATTAGTCTTCAGCGAAGCCATAGCTACCGCGCTGCACTCTAAGTATTAAAAATTAGTTCCGGCGCCTTTATGCTTCTACCAACCTTCAGACAATGGCTTAGCCATTCACCCAAAAACTGATTGACCTGCATCTTCTCGTCAGCGTGGTACATCTTGGGATTAGGTTGGGAATATCGAGGCTCCAGATTTCGGTGGCCTTGATAGGAAACGACTTCTGCAGTGCTGGCGTCATGGTAAACCCGCACCAACATCGATGGATTGGTCATCCATTTCCTGAGGACCGGCTTTTGGATAATTTCCAGGGTCGTGGTGTACTTGAAAGCTTCGAGGATCTTGATGGCCACCGTCACCTTCTCACCCACATCGTTGAGATCGGCAATACAGAATTCCCTGCCAAGCCCTTCCAGCAGTTTCTCTGGCTCTTCTTCAGAGGATGCAGCCAGCTCGATCGATTGGTCCTGCGCATGCGCTTCGAAGGAGCGGTCCAGGTAGGCTTCCAGTTGCGGCAGTAACTTGAGCAGGCGTATGTAGTTTGCATCGCAAACTGCCATCTGCTTGATCAAGTCTATGCTGTAGTTAGCTTTCGCCATTCTGTCCGCTAATACCTTATTAAATCTTTCTGGATTCGCTTGTTTCTGTCCGTGCTCTCAAGCCAGGGCTTGCCCCGCCGCTGAAAACTTCCTGTGTCAAAATGGGCCAATAATTTTTCCGATTTCCAATAATAGTCGGCTGATGCGGTTTCTTGCTGCAATCCAGGAAATCGAAAGCCGGGGGAAATGTGAGCTAGGTCCTTAAAACTTAAGGTAATTGTAACCATTTGGCGGGGTTTTGCGAGTCCGGGAGCCAAAGAATTTGGGTTGAAATGCCGCACTGCCTGTGTGGGATTGGCTTATTGCCAACGCTGCACCAGCATCTGCTTGTTCATGGCGAACCACTGCAGCGCGATCATGGACATGGCATTGTTGAATATCCCGGAATCCAAGGCAGCAAGGGCTTCTGCGGCGTCCAGGGAAAGGACTTCGATGTCCTCGTGTTCATGACGCAGGCCGTGATAGCCACCGGCCTGGGAGGCGTCTACCCTGGCGCAAAACAGCGAAACCTTCTCGCTACTGGCACCCGGGCTGTTGTAATACTCACATATAGGCAGCAACTCGGTAGCGACGAGCCCGGTTTCTTCGTGGATTTCCCGGATCGCCACCTCCTCCAGAGACTCTTCCGTGTCCACCAGCCCGGCCACCAGTTCCAGTGGCCAGGGCGACGGCTCCTGGTCCAGCATGCCGATTCGAAACTGCCTGACCATCACCAGCTCGTCGCGCTGTGGATCGAAGAGCAATATTCCGACGGCCGGCGTCTTGACCAGCAACTCGCGCTGCATGGTGTCGCTCCAGCCACCCGCAAAGAGCCGGTGTTGCAACTGGAACGTGTCGACCTGGAGGAAAGACTTGTAGCGGGTCTCGCGCGCCACTACCTTGACATCGGAAGTCTTGAATTTCGGGTCTGATCCTGCCATCGGGCTAACTCCGCCCTTGCGCGGCGAGTTCCTGCAGCAGGCCTGCAATGCCTTCCCTGATCTGCTTGCAGACGGTCAGGAAGACGGCATCGATTTCGGCCTGACTACCCGTCGCGCCAGCCGGATCATCGAATGGCAGATGCTGCTTCCGGGTTCCAGGTGGAAGCAACGGACAGTTGGCATCGGCATGGGAACAGACACTCACTACCAGGTCGGCTTTGGCCAGCATCCCGTCGCTCAGGATATCGGATGTCTGGGATGAGATATCCACGCCGAGAGAGGCCATGGTGGACACGGCATTGGGGTTCAGGCCATGGGCCTCCAGGCCGGCAGAACTGACCTCGACATTGAGTTCGGGTGCCAGTTCAGGGGCCAGGGTTCGAGCCCAGCCTTCGGCCATCTGGGACCGGCAGGAATTCCCGGTACAGAGAAACAGGATGTGCATGACGAGTAATCCTTATCCAACTCTTCCTTCAATCTTCCTTGTCGCTTCCTTGTACCGTCCTTGCCGGCCCAACAGTCTGTGGCAGTAGCGCTAGCTACGGCTGGTTACTTCCAGCAGATGATAACCAAACTGGGTTTTCACCGGGCCCTGCAGGGTGTTTACATCGGCGCTGAAAACCACCTCGTCAAATTCCTTAACCATCATGCCGGGACCGAATTGGCCGAGATCCCCACCCTGTGCCTTGGAGGGACAGGAAGAGTATTCCCGGGCAATATCTGCGAAATCTTCACCTGCTTCGATGCGCTCTTTGAGCTGCAGGCATTGTTCTTCAGTATCAACCAGTATGTGTCTGGCGCTGGCAGTAGACATTTTCGTGCTCCTTGATTTCCAATACCGGCATTATGCCTCATTGACCATCCGAGAGCATCGCTGAAATTCATTCATTGCGGGAAATCCGCCCTCCCGTGCATGAAACGGGTAGAGGGACTATAATCTCGCTCCCTCGAGCTGCTACCGACACGGACCTGTGGCAGTTCCGCAAGCAGTCTTCTTAAATCGCTAACTTAATCGCTATTTCAACAGGATACCTGTACATGCCCTTGCCTGAAGCAGCTCCGAGAAAACATCTCCATACACGCGCCATCGAATATCGGGGTTATGAACGCGAAGACGGCTTGTGGGATATCGAAGCTCACATGACTGACGTGAAGACCTACGAATTCAGCAATAACTGGCGCGGCACTGTTGCGGTGGGTGAGCCCCTGCACGAAATGCTATTACGATTGACGATCGACGATAATTTCGAAATTCGCGATGTTGAAGCAGCGACCGAGAACAGCCCGTTTCAGATGTGCCTCGACATCACTCCCAACTACAAGAAACTCATCGGCATCACCATGGGGCCAGGTTGGCGCAAGGCGATTCGCACAAAGGTAGGTGGTACAGAGGGTTGCACCCACCTGACTGAGCTGTTGTTTCCCATGGCTACCGTGGCCATGCAAACGATCTGGCCGGTGAAGGCCCAACGCCGCAAGAAGCCCGTCGAAGAGCAGAAGAGCACTCGTCGCCCGCCAGTACTGGACACCTGCCATGCCTGGTCAACAGACTCGCCGGTGGTACGCGACAATGCACCGAAATTCTATACTGGAAATGATCCGGTAGAAGAACAATAAATCCCGGAGTATGTGCAACCGAGGAGTAATTTGGCGTCGCAGCAGTTCCTGGCCAGCTATTTATAGAACAGCGGTACAACCACAGTAACCGTCACACCTTCCCTGTCCTGTCGATTCTCGGCGCGGATATGTCCACCGTGGAAATCGGTGATAATGCGGGCAATGTGCAGACCCATACCAAGATGCGGCTGCTTTTGTTTCTCCTGGGGCCGTACAGAAATCATGGAGTCGAAGAGCCTGTCCTTCATCTCATGGGGAAGGAACGGGCCTGCATTGGAGACCTTGATTACGGCGTGGTCACGCAGGGCGCGGCAATAGACAGTGATTGGCTGATTCGGATAAGAGAATTCCACCGCGTTGGCGATCAGCTTGTCCAACAGTTGCGCGATGTATTCCGGCACGCCATTGATGTCAACGCTGTAGTTGGGCAGATCGGTTTCGAACTGTGATTCCGGATAGGCCAGTTTATAGCCCTCCACGCAGCCATTGAGGACCTTGGTCAGGTCAATCTTTTCCTTCTCGGAAGTCTGCAGCATCTGCTCGAGTCGCGTTGCTTCACTCATATTGGTGAGAATCAGGTTAAGGCGACTGATGCCTTCCTCCGCACGCTCGATGTAAACAGCCGATTCCGAATCCGCCTTCGTGAGACCCAGGTTCTCAATCGATGACCGTACCACCGTCACCGGCGTACGCAGTTCATGGGACAATCGCGATGACATATTTTCCAGATAGTTCGTATATTGAGTAAGCCTTTCCACGATGCTGGAAAAACTCCGCGAGAGATCTCCGATCTCATCGGAGTTACTCGATGCCACGATCGTATTCTGTATGCGGCCACTGTCATCGATAATGCCCTCTGCCTGATTCCTGAGAACACGGATTCGCGATGAAATTCTCGAGGCGAAGAAGAACAGACCGAATACCACTAACAGCATGACGGCCAGCAAGGTATTGAATAATTGTTCGAGGGCTTCATTGCGGAATGTACGCAGGCCATTCATGTTCTGGTCAACGACTACTGCACCCATCACTTCACTGTTGGCAACGATAGGATGCGCTGCCTCCAATAAGCGGGTCTCGGTGTCGGCCAGGGTACGAAACTGGGTCATGGGCGAACCACCCAATGCGGCGGTGATGTGAGCCCCCTCCCGGCTTACTTCCGAATAGAGATCGTCGATAAAGTCGTTGCTGGGCTTCGTGAGGAGTCGATAGTAGAGCGGGTTGAGTATCTTCTCCTGCACGTACAGCCAGTACTTGTTCACTGGCTCTGCGGTGGGGCTGGGGGTCAGGGTCAGGCCAGTTGCCGATTGAATATCTCCCACGGTGAGAAGCACGCGACCGGTTCGGTCTACCACCTGGATACGGGAGTTATTGTGACCCATGCCTGCCACGATGCGATCGATTTCCGGCGTGGGCAAGGTAAGGGCACTCAACAACTCAGCATCGTCCACGCGGTAGGTAGCGATTGCCGTGTTGACCTCGCGGCCTATGGGATCATCCACATCAAATATGGCAAAGCCCAGGCGCTCTCCCAACATGTCCATGGGGATGCGCAGCTCGACAACATAACCGGAATTGGTGTCATACCACTGGCCAATAATGCGCTCTTCGTAAGTAGGTTCCGTATAGTCGGCCCTGACCCGGAACGGATAGATCGGTTCTGCCTTATAGGGTGCAATGACATAGCGATTGATGTCGTTACCTTCCTTGGACAGCATCGATACTTGCAGGAAATCGCTGCGGTGAACAGTTAAGGCGTCCGGGTCCCGATAGACCACATGGTCATCGGCCACCTTGAAGTAGGCATACAGATAGCCATTGTATTCGCCCAGCATGCTGTCGAAACTGAGAGTTTCATGGTTTGCAGGCCGCGGCGAGGGGTTGAGGGAAGTGCCCAACGAATAACTGCTGTCGTAGCCTACTTCATACTGCTGGTACTCACCCCAATCATTCAGGGAGCTATCCACCAGGGAGAGTGGTGAGTAGATAGGGTAGACATAGAGGTCGCCACGTCGGGCCGCTGGACCGTAACTGCCCTCATTGAATAATTCCGGACGTTCGTTGAGGGCTGTTGCCAATGCCTGTGCCGTGCCGAGCACGGTCTGTTCCTGGCCGCGTCGCAGGTAATCTTCCATCTCCAGAATATACTGGTAGCCAAGCCAGGGAATAACCAGCAAGAAGCTGGAAAGGAAAACCAGCTTGGAGCGGATACCAAAGGGATTCTTGAGAGCGAGGCTCATCTAATTGTGTTCGCTTGCTGTGTGTTGTTTTAGGTTCTTTCCAGCCACGGCCTGGACATAACCCGGCCACAGGAATTTGACTAGTTAACTACAGGCGCTTCCACATTCCAGCGATAGCCCATGCCATAAACAGTCTCGATGCAATCAAAGACTTCATCCACCTGCATGAACTTCTTGCGGATGCGTTTGATATGAGAAGTGATGGTACTGCCATCGACAAAGATCTTTGATTCCTGCATCAAAATCTGCCGACTCTTGACATGGCCCGGGTACTTGGCCAGTGCATGCACCATCCAGAATTCAGTGACCGTCAGCGGCACGGCATGTCCATCCCACTGCACGGTAAGCCGCCCGATATCCAGCGCGAGTTTTCCCCGTTGCAGGAGATTTTCCGGAGACGGGGGTTGATCGATGACATCGAGCCGTCGAAACAGGGCCGCGATGCGCGCTGTCAGATGGGGCAGGCTGATGTCCTTCGTCAGGTAATCATCGGCGCCCATGCGCAGGCCACTGACGGTATCGAAATCATTGTCACGCGCCGTGAGGAAGATGATTGGCAAAGTATCCGACAGGGAGCGCAGGGACTGGCAGAGAGTGAAACCGCCATCGATCTCGTTTTCCAGGCCTATATCGATGATTGCCAGGTTAGGAAGCCGGATATCGAACGCCGACATGGCGTCCTGCCGATTGGCGTAGGTTTGTACCTCGTACCCCTGCTTGCGCAGCACATCGGCGTAATTCTCCCGAATGGCTGCCTCATCTTCCACTATCGCTATGCGTCTACTCATTCCTGCTGGTTCCTGCTAATTCTCTGCCGGGCAGTTCACTGCCTGTTGGTCGGCTGGCACCTGATTTTCTGACAGTGCCTGCCTTGTTCCTGCATGCCAATTCACGGTGTCTGTATTTTTCGTGGTTTTGGACTTTTCAATTGGTATCAGTAAGTTACGCGAACTATACCCTATTTGTCTGGTGAAACAGAGATTTGGTTCTCTTCCCCGGGCCATTGCCATGATTCTGCCATATTTAATCAGTACATGGCCCCAATGCCTCCCCGCAGCGGCAAGAAAGCTCGTGTTTAATAACAATCACACCGGCAGGCCCGCCGCGCGAGCCTGCCGGGTGTGCAGGCGAAACCGCAACACTTTAGACAGGAAACCGTCGGAAACTGTTCCCCGGGATTTTTAACGCCAACTGAACTCTCAACATCACCAGCCAACACGCAAGCAAGGATCCCCAAAAATGATCAAACAACTCGGCATTTTCTCCGCTGCTCTTGTATTTTCAGCCACAGCTGCTGCCGATGTGCGGCCCGCACATTACGACGACTCAACCATCAGCCAGGAAGAGACTACCGGCTTTCTCAGCGGTGCCGCCATTGGTGCCGCTGCCGGCGGACCTCCCGGCGCAATCATCGGCGCCGCCATCGGAGCATTTCTCGGCGATGGCTGGGTCACCCGCAATGACTATGCAGAAATGCAGCAGGAATGGGTTGCTATGCAGAACCAGACGGAAAGTCTGCAGCGTCAGGCAGCCGCATTGAGCAGGGAGAGGCAACTGGCCCTGGATGAACTGGAACAGTTGAAGAATTCACCCCAGCTGTTACCCGCCTTCCTCGATGGAGGCAATGACAACACCCTGTTCGATAACACCGCGATGTCCGTGCACTTCCGCTCCGGTTCCAGCGTGATCGAGGAACACTACGAGGAACAACTGGAGAGCCTGGTGAATCTGGCCAGACAATTGCCTACCAGCGCCCTCGAGATAACCGGTTACGCAGATCGCAACGGAGACGCGAGCCGTAATCTCGCCCTGTCCCAGGAACGGACAGCATCGGTCAGAGAGTTTATCGGACGCCTCGGCATGGAGAGCTCCGAAATCACCACGGTGGCCTACGGTGAAACCAGGCCGCTGCATTCCAGTCAGAGTTTTGAAACAGATTTCTTTGATCGAAGGGTCATAGTGCGGCTGATAGACACCAGCAAGCAGATGCTGACCCAGGGTCAATAAATAATAGTCCTGTATAGGCGGAGATCATCAATGAAAGACGTGAGACTTGTAATCGGCAACAAGAATTACTCTTCCTGGTCTATGTGCCCATGGTTGCTCCTGAAGATGTTCGACATCGACTTCGAGGAGATTCAGATAGCGCTTTACCAGGATAACACCGCAGAAAAGCTTGGCCCCTATTCACCCTCATTGAAGGTGCCTGTGCTGTTACACCAGGAAGTGACCGTATGGGACTCGCTTTCCATCTGTGAGTATATCAACGAGGAATTCCTCGGTGGCGCCGCCTGGCCTGCCAATCCCAAGCGCAAATCGGCGGCACGGTCTGTGAGTGCCGAGGTGCACTCAGAGTTTCCCAATCTGAAACAGGACTGGCCGATGAACTGCAAGGCGTCCTATCGCCTCATGCCATCGGGGGCTCTGGCGGATGAGATTGCCCGTATCGATGCAATCTGGAGTTGTACCCGAAGACGCTATGGTGAAAACGGTAACTACATGTTCGGTCGCTTCTCTATCGCCGATTGCATGTTCGCGCCGGTTGCCGTGTCATTCGACGCCTACGGTGCCGAAATCAGCAAGGAAGCGAATACCTATCTGCAGACTCTGCTGGATAATCCGTTCGTCCAGAAATGGATAACACTGGGCCGCAGGGAGAAAGAACCTCTTTCAATCGCCTACGCCAGTACCGCCTGACCCACAGGGCGCGTCGGCACCAAGGGCTCTTCGGAGCCCTTTTTTATTGTTCGTCGCGTTTTATCGGGATGTGATGAGGCTTTTTGTGAAATTCATTTGGTTAGAGTTTCCTTTTCGGCGATGGCCGTGCCCGGAAAATAGGGACAGATTTATTTTTAAAAAAATAAATCTGTCCCTATTTTCCGCCAGTCAAGGCCGGCGCCGAACGCAAGAAAAAGACCGCAGGGCTTTTTCTGGAGGGAGGGCACCCAGGATGGGCGCCGAGCCGGCGGGACGGGAACCCTGCCGCGCCGCAGTCGCGCTCGAGGCCACTAATCTACATTGAAATAAAATCCACCGTTCATTAAACAGTAAAAATATCCACAGCACATGTCGATACCCTGTAAGGAGTCTCACTACAACTACATGGTGCCACACGTGTCAGCCTGCGAAGTCATAAAATTCTGGTTCGAGGACATAGAACCCAAACAAAGATTCATGAAAGACCCGGAATTCGATGGACTGATCCGGGATCGCTTCGGCGACATTCATGCCCGCGCCAACAAGGGATTGCTCTATACCTGGCGCGAACATCCGCTGGATGCGCTGGCTGAGATCATTATCCTCGATCAGTTTTCCCGCAATATATACCGCGACACAGCCGCAGCATTTGCATCCGATACCCTGGCGCTGGTATTGGCCCAGGAAGCCGTGCGCCGGAAACTGGATGAGGAGCTGAATGCCACCCAGAAGGCTTTCCTGTATATGCCATTCATGCACAGCGAATCAGCAGAGATACACGAGATCGCCCTCTACCTATTCGACCAGGAGGGTCTGGAGGACAATTACAACTTTGAAGTGAGACACAAGGAGATTATCGATCGCTTCGGTCGATACCCCCACCGCAATGCGATATTGGGGCGCGAGTCTACCGCGGAAGAGATTGAGTTTCTGACGCAACCCGGCTCGTCGTTCTGACGAGCCGGGCCACAGCAGTCTTTGGCCGTTAGCGCTGGGGCAAGACGTCCCGCAGTTTGTCTGCCATTTCCAGAATTGCGGCTTCGGTGGTAGCCCAATCCATACAGGCATCGGTGACCGACACGCCATATTTCAACTCGGAAAGGTCTGCTGGGATGGACTGGTTTCCATGATTGATATGGCTTTCCAGCATGACACCGATGATGGACTTGTTCCCCTCAAGAATCTGGTGCGTTATATCTTTGAGCACCAGCGGCTGCACATCGGGATCCTTGCTGGAATTCGCATGACTGCAATCGATCATGATGTTCTTGCTGACACCGCCTTTTTCCAGCGCCGCTTCGCATTGGGCAACATGCACCGTGTCATAGTTCGGGCCGTTACTGCCACCGCGAAGCACAACATGGGCATAGGGATTACCCTTGGTGGTCACCACGGACACCTTGCCGTCACCGCTGATACCGAGAAAGCGATGGGGACTGGACACCGATTGCATCGCATTGATTGCAACCATGAGGCCACCGTCCGTGCCGTTCTTGAAACCTACCGGCGATGACAGGCCGGATGACATCTCCCGGTGAGTCTGGGATTCTGTGGTACGCGCACCAATCGCGGACCAGGCAATCAGATCCTGCATATACTGGGGAGAAATAGGATCGAGTGCTTCGGTAGACGCTGGCAAGCCCAACTCGGCGATATCCAGCAACAGCTTGCGACCAATCCGCAGGCCCTCTTCAATCTTGAAGGAGTCATCCAGGTAGGGATCGTTAATCAGGCCTTTCCAACCGATAGAGGTGCGTGGCTTCTCAAAGTATACCCGCATCACAATGTACAAGGTGTCCTTGACTTTGGCGGCCAGCTCCTTAAGGCGTGCAGCATAGTCAAGCGCCGCATCCACATCGTGGATGGAGCAGGGCCCGACCACGATGAACAGGCGAGGATCTTTACGATCGAGAATGGAGAAAATTGTCTCCCGCCCTTCCTGGACCGTTGCCTCTGCTGCACCCTGAAGCGGCAGCTCCTGCTTGAGCTGTTCAGGAGTGATCAGCGGTTCATTTGACGCTATATTAAGATTGTCAGTTATGGCTGACATGGGAATACCTTTTGTCTTTTCTACTGCTTACTGGTGATTTTTGTATCGCTCCCAGGTGGCAGTACTATGGAAGCGATCCCTCTGGCCACAGGCCTTCGGTAAATGGTCCCTGAAAAAGGGGCGGCAATAATACCAGAATGCTTTTTGGAAACACATCGTGAATATAAGGATAACTGGGGTCATCCCGGTAATTATCAATGGACCAAACACATGGAAATCACCAGTAATTTCGACGCCGGTAACATCGAGCTTGTCTCCGCCTCTGATCCCTCTGATATTCAGCTGAAGATCCGGCTGGATGCGCAGTCAGATTTTTACCAATGGTTCTATTTCAGATTGACCGGCGCCAAGGGAAACGAATGCTGTTTCCGCATTCTCAACGCATCGGGAGCAGCCTATCCGGACGGTTTCCGAAACTACCGGGTCTGCTATTCCTATGACAGGGACGAATGGCTCCGGCATGACACGGAACTGAAGGGCGATGTGCTCGAATTCACCTTCACTCCCGCCCAGGATGCGGTCTATTTTGCCTACTTCGCTCCCTATCCCATGGACCGACACGAGAAGCTGGTGGCCAGGGCGCAATCCGCCGATCACTGTTCCCTGCAACTCCTCGGCAGGACACTCGATGGCCGGGACTTTGACAAACTCTGCTTCAGCCTGCCTGCTGCAAGCGATGGCAATGAAAGGAAAAAGCAATGCTGGATGATTGCCCGCCAGCATCCCGGTGAGACCATGGCTGAATGGTGGATAGAGGGTTGTATCAACCAGTTGCTCGATACCGGCAGCGCACTCACCCGCGCCCTGCTTGAACAATGCGATATCCACCTGGTGCCCAACATGAATCCGGATGGCAGCAGCCGCGGCCATCTGCGCACCAATGCCGCGGGAAGAAATCTGAACCGGGAGTGGGCCGAACCGACGATGGCGTATTCACCGGAAGTGTTCCTGGTGAAACAGGCGATGGCCGTCACCGGGGTCGACTTCCTGCTGGATGTCCACGGCGACGAGTCTCTCCCCTATTGCTTTATTGCGGGAACCGAGGGCCTGAGTAACTGGAATGAAACCGAACAGGCCAGGCTGGATTTCTACCGCACTGTACTCGCCGACCTGAATCCGGACTTTCAGACCAGGGAAGGATATCCCGCCAAGCAACCCGGTCAGGCCAATCTCACCATGAGTACGGCGCAGACCGCATCCAATCATGGCTGTCTGGCCATGACTCTGGAAATGCCATTCAAGGATACCAGTGCAACGCCTGACCCAAGGCAGGGTTGGTCACCAGAACGCTCCGCCCAGTTGGCTGTATCCTGTCTGCAAGCGCTGGGTGCTTACCTGGAAAGTGGTTTGATGGAAAAGTAATGCCGGCTGCGATCGACAGATCTCAGATGCGGGGATGATGGCGCAGGCCTGGCCTGCGCCACTGGCTTGATGGGCGATACGAGGGGCGACTAAACCTCGTGGTAGAGTTTCCGCCCCTGTTCATTATATTGCTCGGCCATCTCCTCCATACCGCTCTGACGTGCCTGATCCACATCCCCTGCTGTGTTGGCAGCCGCATAGTCCCTGACTTCCTGGGAAATCTTCATGGAGCAGAACTTCGGGCCACACATGGAACAGAAGTGGGCCACCTTGCCGGATTGTTTGGGGAGAGTTTCATCATGGAAGGCCCGTGCCGTAGTCGGGTCCAGTCCCAGATTGAACTGGTCTTCCCAGCGAAACTCGAAGCGGGCCTTGGACAGGGCATTGTCACGCAGCTGCGCGGCAGGATGCCCCTTGGCAAGATCAGCTGCATGAGCGGCGATCTTGTAGGCCATCAGGCCGTCTTTAACGTCTTGCTTGTTTGGCAGACCGAGATGTTCTTTCGGTGTGACATAGCAGAGCATGGCACAACCATACCAGCCGATCATCGCAGCGCCGATGCCAGAAGTGATGTGATCATAGCCAGGCGCGATGTCTGTAGTTAATGGTCCCAGCGTATAAAAAGGTGCCTCGTCACACACTTCAAGCTGCTTTTCCATGTTTTCCTTGATCATGTGCATGGGCACATGGCCAGGACCTTCGATCATGGTTTGCACGTCATGCCGCCAGGCTATCTTGGTGAGCTCACCCAGGGTTTCCAGCTCGCCAAACTGGGCCGCATCGTTGGCATCGGCAATAGAGCCGGGCCGCAAGCCATCACCGAGCGAGAATGACACGTCATAGGCTGTCATGATCTCGCAGATGTCTTCGAAGTGAGTGTAAAGGAAATTTTCCTGGTGATGGGCCAGGCACCACTTGGCCATGATGGAGCCGCCCCGGGATACGATGCCCGTCACCCGCTTCGCGGTAAGCGGCACATAGCGCAGCAATACGCCGGCATGGATCGTAAAATAGTCCACACCCTGCTCGGCCTGTTCGATCAGTGTGTCCCTGAAGATTTCCCAGTTCAGGTCTTCGGCGACGCCATCCACTTTCTCCAATGCCTGGTAGATGGGTACGGTTCCAATCGGCACCATGGAGTTGCGAATTATCCACTCGCGGGTTTCATGGATATTCTTGCCCGTAGACAGGTCCATCACCGTATCGGCGCCCCACAGGGCAGACCAGGTGAGCTTCTCCACCTCTTCCTCTATGGAGGAAGTTACCGCCGAGTTGCCAATATTGGCGTTAACCTTCACCAGGAAATTGCGACCGATAATCATGGGCTCGATTTCCGGGTGATTGATATTGGCCGGGATAATAGCTCTGCCTCTCGCCACTTCGTCACGCACGAATTCCGGCGTTATCTCCCGGGGAATGGCCGCATTGAAATCCATGCCGGGATGCTGCTCCATGGGCTGGCTCTCGCTCTTGAGCTGCGCCCGGGCCAGATTTTCCCGGATTGCGATGAATTCCATCTCGGGCGTGATGATGCCCTGTCGCGCGTAGTGCAGTTGTGTGACATTGCGGCCTGGCTTCGCGCGACGGGGGGCACGCACGTGTTCGAAGCGCAGATGGGTTGTGCTGGCGTCCTGCTGCCGTGCCTGCCCGAAAACCGAGCTTGCCCGTTCCAGCTGTTCCGTGTCATCCCGTTCTTCGATCCAGCCCTGGCGCAGCAGGGGCAGCCCCTTGCGCAGATCGATGCTGGCCGTACCATCGGCGTAGATGCCAGAGGAATCATAGACCCGCAGGGGAGGATTCTCTTCCAACCCCTGCTCCGTGACGGTGGCGGTCAGGGTGATTTCCCGCATGGGGACTCGAATATCGGGCCGACTACCCTCTATATAGACCTTGTGGGAGCTCGGATAATGCTGCGAGGCGCTGGTATCCAGCTGGCTAATCTTGTCGGAGAGATGTTCGGGTTTTGCGTTCATTCGTGATACCTGTACTAGTATTGCTGTACTGCGGGTTGCTGCGGAGTCTGCAGTTCCGGGAAGGTGAGCCTGGGTAGTGCGATAGGGAAAAGCCAGTATCCAGACCTGTGATCGACATTATGCCCCAACGCCGTATTTTGTGTAACGGCTCGGTGTACAAAGCCTGTAACCACTTGGCTTGGGGCTGCGTCTAAACGTTTGAACCCCGTAGAAATGGAATTGAACCGAAGGCAAATTGTCACTTTTGGTTACACTGTGTAGAATGCCCGCTTTCTCCGCACCACCGTCAAGAATCCATTGATATTTCAACCGCATCGAAGAGCCCTGGGGCTCTATGACACCAAGGTCATGAATTATGGGAAGTCTTAAGAAGATATTGGGAATCGTCCTGGCCGGCAGTCTGTGCAGCAGTCCGGTCTATAGCCAGGATTTGCTATCCATACTGCAGCTGGCATTGGACAACGATCCTGTGCTGAAGCAGGCAGAAGCCAGTTACCGGGCTAACCGGGAGAATTTGATACAGAGCCGCTCGTCGCTGCTGCCCTCTCTGGGAGTTGGGGGACAGACGGCCCGAATCACCAGTGGACCCGCATCCGACATCTTCCGGGAGGTAACCGATCCGGTTACCGGACAGACCAGTACCGTGCTGGTGCAGCGAGAGCATAGCTATGCCGACGGCCTGAACAACCACGGCTACGGGCTGAACCTGAACCAGAGTATCTTCAACCTGGCCAACTGGTACGGCTTCCAGAGCGCACGGGCCAATGACCGGGCCTCGGCGGTAAACCTGGCAGCACAGGAGCAGGACCTGATCATGCGGGTGGCCACAGCCTACTTCGACGTGCTGCGCGCACAGGAGTTGCTGGAGACCAATGTCCAGGAAGAAGAGGCGGCACTCCGCTCACTGGAACAGACCCGGCAGCGGGAAGAAGTGGGCCTGGTGGCGATCACCGACGTCTTCGATAGCCAGGCAGCCTACGATCTCGCGCGCAACACCACGATCCTGCAACGCGATTTCCTGCAGTCCCGGTTCGAGGCCCTGGAGGCAATCACGGGCCAACCGCACAGCGATATCGATGAGCTGAGCGAGAATTTCCCCATCATTGAAGTCGATGGCAGCCTGACAGAATGGGAAGATCAGGCGGAGGACAACAGCCTCGCCATCGCCGCGGCGGAATATACCCTCGATGCTTCTCGGCAGGCGCTACGCGCACGCAAGTCGGATCACCTGCCTACCGTTGATTTTGCCGGTCAGTACGGTCACAACGTCACCGCACCCATCATCAGCCAGGGTATCCAGATCGGGGGTGGTGCCTTCGATCGCTCCTCCCTGGCACTCAGCGTATCGATTCCTCTGTATACAGGTGGCGCCATCAGTTCACGAAGACGCCAGGCGGAATACAATGTAATCGCTGCCCAGGAATCCCTGGAACTGACAAAGCGCCAGCTGACCCAGAATATTCGCAATGCCTATCGCCGGGTTAATACTGACGTTCTGGTGATCGCGCAGCGTCAGCAGTCGATCACCTCGGCCCAAAGCGCCATGGATGCAACGGAACTCGGTGCTGAAGTCGGCACACGTAATATCGTTGAGGTCCTGCTGGCCCGACAAAACCTGTACCGTGCGCTGCGTCAGTATGCTGACGCTCGCTACGACTACGTACTCGACACACTGATCCTGAAACAGGTTGCCGGAATCCTCACACCGCAGGATGTGATCGAATTGAATCGCTGGCTGCAAGCCGAAGGCTAATCAGCTTTAGTGATGCTAGTAAAAAAGCCACTCCTTGGAGTGGCTTTTTTTGTGGCGTACTGTGTAGTTTTTCACAGAGGCCTAGTTGTTTGATGTATGTGGTGTTTAATACAGTGCCCTCTAGCGCGGCTGCGGGGAGCCGGGATTCGCGTCCCGCCGACTCGGAAAGAAAATAGGGACAGATTTATTTTTTAAAAAAATAAATCTGTCCCTATTTTCGCTGGCCGGCACGGCTACCGCAGAGAAGGAAACTCTTACAATAAGCCCCACATAAAGAGCCTCATCACAATTCAAGCAGATCCGCGACTGCAACCCATGCGATAAGAGGCAAACAGTTGTTACTGCACACGATCACGACGCAGTACTGCGGCAGCCTCACCCGAGGGCAAGGCCACCTCAACACCATCACTCAGGTTTCTTCCAGACCGATACCTGGCTGATGATGTATTCGTACTTGCGCCGGTGTTCCCGAATCATGAACGGCAAGTCTTCATCGTGGAGCAACTGGAATCCCGGCAATTGCTTGCCGATTGCCGCCAGGGTGCCCTCGTTGTTGGCGCCATCGAGAAATCTCTCGGGCTGAGTGTACTCTTCCATCCAGGTATTGGGTGAAGCAATCACCAGGATACCCCCGGGCTTCAGGAAGCGGTCAGACTGCACGAACTGCTGCAGGCACTGCTGGGGATCGGACAAGCGACATAAGAGATTGCTCAGCAATATGGCATCGAAGGCTTTGCCTCCCTGTAGCAAGGGTACAGCAGACAGGCTTGACGCGTCGCCCTGCACAAAATCGATGCGACTGCGGTCGATATCCCTGTCGATGCTGGCATTGAGATCGGTAAAATGCCTGCCGGTCTCCCAACGGCGGTAGACCAGCTCGCCCTGTTCCTGCAGGGTCTCCGCTGCCCGAATGAAGGCATCGCTGTAATCCAGTCCGACCACGCGCTCGAAGCTGCGAGCCAGCTCGAAGCTGGCCCTGCCCACCGCGCAGCCCAGATCGAGCACCCGGTTTTTTGAACCGGCATAGGCATTGGTCAGGACCACGGTGCGTGTAATCAGGTTCGCAACCTGGGGAAATTCCATGCGCGTCGAGAGTTCCGCATCTCGCTGCTGGGCAGACTCGCCGTAGTGGAATAACAGGTACTGATTGACAGTTCCGTCGGAGTCGTACTTGTCTCCCTTCTTCGCGACAACGCTACTATCACGTACCACACGAAACCCGGCGTGCTGGAAGAAATGGGGACGGAAATGAAAGCGCGACCAGATGCTGGCCTCGTCGCCCGTGCTGATGAAGGACCCACCCAGAATCATCTGGTGTTCTCCATCGAAGCAGGGGGTGCTGAAATCGGTGTAGTAAGGATGAATCTTGAAATCAGGCAGGGGATGAAAAGGGTCTTCACACCACTGCCAGACATTGCCAAAGCTATCGTAGAAACCCAGCTCGTTGGCCGGCAAGGCATCTACCGCACTTTCTCCGCCGTAACGCAGGTTGTGATTTGCCGTGGATTTGTCCGCAGCATTCATCACCGGATCCAGCTTCAGGAGTTCCATGTTGTCGAAGCTCCAATCCCTGGCACGCCGTTGCGCGGGATTGCGAATGGCGAGATGTTCCGCCTCACTCAAGAGCCGATAGGGTTGCTTCGTTGAATCCTGCTCGGTCAGCCACGCACAGTAAGCCTTGGCTTCGTAGTAGTTCACTACCGCGGGCCAGCTCCATTGCATGGGGATTTCAGAAAATGTCGTGCGCAACTTGTAGCGATGTGAGCCAGCGGGACCATCCTGTACCCAGAACGTGGGCCACTTGATATTACGGAACTGGCGCCAACCCCAACCGGATTCGGACCAGTATTTGCGCTGTTCGTAGCCACCTGATTTTACAAACTCAAAGAACTCGCCATTGCTGATGAGATACTTGCTGGCCTTGAAAGGGCCATAGCTTCTTTCATCGTGACCGTATTCGTTGTCCCAGCCGAAGCTTGGCCATTGCGCGGGTTTACCCAGCTTCACTTCGCCGCCTGCAACTTCCACCAGCTCATTCTGTGGAAAGTCTTTCGCGGCAACAGGACTGTAGTTCTGTGCTTTCGGGGCACTCAACCACTGAGGCCACTCCGCGGGCTCCCGGACATGCTCAAGCGGCAGTTCACGAATCAGCACCGAAGAGGTTTCCAGATGAATGCGTTCATGTTCAAAACCCATGGCCAGGGCCCAGCCAGGCGATGACTGGGAAACCGGGCCGTCCAGATCCGGGTGATTCTGGATAACATCCTTAACTAACTCGTAGACTTGCTGGCGATACTCCCTGACAGCCGAGAGCCCTGGCCAGACATCATCCTCGCCCTCATGGAGATCATCCCAGTTCATCTCATCGACGCCTGTTTCGAACAGGAGTTCAAACTCCTGGTTTACGGGCTTGTCGATAAGACCACTCACTAACAGCTTGTTGACATAGAAACAAACAGGGTGCGCATAGTAGAAGATCAGTGGGTGGCGCGTCTTGTGGTAGGGGCGAAGAAAGAAAGCTTCGTCACTCGCCAAAGCGGAGAATAGCTGCTCTGTCAGGCCCCAGGTGTTCTCAAAATAAGCCAGCATGGCTGCCCGGCCTGTTCCAAGGTTTAACAGAGGGAGGGAATTCACCGGATAATCCAGCTTCTCGACGCGTGATTCAGTGGGACTGGAGACCAGTATTTCTTCAGATACAAACATAGTTAAACCTTTTTGCTGTCTTTTCTCAAGGACGAGATGGGTAGTTCGGTGAACCCGACTTAATTTTTTCTCTTTGGATTCGGTTAGAATGAGCGGGATTGATGAAAAGGCCGAGCAAACCTGAGGCGGCAGGTAAGTCAGAAAGCGGATTACTCGAAACCCACCATAGGGGAATCAAATTGCAAAGTAAATTACCAGACGTAGGTACGACAATTTTTACAGTCATGTCAAAAATGGCCCAGGATCACGGTGCCATCAATCTGTCCCAGGGCTTTCCTGACTTCGACTGTCCCAAACGCCTGAAAGAGCTCGCTTCGTTTTACCTCAATGACCGCAAGAACCAGTATCCGCCAATGATCGGAATACCATCATTACGTCAACAGATAGCAAGTAAGATCACTTCTCTTTACAACTATGCGGCAGATCCCGAGACCGAGATCACGGTCACGTCCGGAGCCACCGAGGCCTTGTTTGATGCCGTGCAGGCCGTGGTACATCGTGGCGACGAAGTCATCATGTTCGATCCCGCCTATGATTCCTATGAGCCTGCGGTGCAGATGGCGGGCGGCGTATCGGTGCGAATCCCACTCCGCCTCCCCGACTACAGCATCGATTGGCAGCGCCTGGGCGAGTCGATAAACGATCGCACGCGCCTCATCATTATCAATTCTCCCCATAATCCCTGCGGTGCCATTCTCACCCGGGAAGACCTGGATCAACTGGCCGCCCTGATTGCAGAACGGGATATAGTTGTACTCAGCGATGAGGTGTATGAACACATGGTATTCGATGGAGAAAAGCACTGCAGCGTGCTGAGTCATCCGGACCTCAGGGCACGCAGCTATGCGGTGTTCTCCTTCGGCAAGACCTACCACGCCACCGGCTGGAAACTGGCCTATTGTGTCGCGAACCCCACTCTGATGGGAGAATTTCGCAAGGTACACCAGTTTGTCACATTCACCACAACCAGCTTTCTGCAGTATGCCATTGCAGACTTCATGGCCGAATGTCCGGAGCATGCGACCGAGCTGTCAACCTTCTATCAGCAGAAGAGGGACCGTTTCTGCGATCTCATTGCCGAATCCCGTTTCAGTTTTACGCTATCCAGGGGAACCTACTTCCAGCTTGTCGACTATAGCGAGATAAGTGACAAACCCGATATGGAGTTTGTTACCGAGTTGACCCGGGACAAAGGCGTTGCCGCGATTCCATTGGCACCCTTCTATCGGGAGGCTCCCGACACTCGCATCATTCGCTTCTGTTTCTGCAAAGACGACAGCACCCTGGAACAGGCTGCCGAGCTATTGAACAGACTCTAGAGATATTCCTATCCATGAATGAGCAGGAACTCAATCAGCTGGCGCAGGACATCAAGGCCTGGGGCTTAGAGTTGGGTTTTCAACAACTGTCTATCGGTGATATCGATCTTAAGTCCTATCACGACAGCTACCAGAAGTGGTTGAACAATGGCTATCACGGTGCCATGCGCTACATGGAAGAGAACAGGGAACTGCGATTCTTTCCGGAAAAACTCCTGCCCGGTACCCTGCGCATCATTAGCGCACGAATGGACTATGCCAAGGTAACTGGTAACAGTCTTGAGCCCATGCAACAGTCCCAGACAGCCTATATTGCCCGCTATGCCCGTGGCCGCGATTACCACAAACTGATGCGCAAACGCTTGCAACAACTGGCGGTGCGAATTCAGGAGGCAGTTGGTGATTTCGGTTATCGTGCCTTCGTGGACAGCGCACCGGTACTGGAACGTGCATTGGCTGAGAAGTCCGGCCTGGGATGGATCGGCAAGAACACCATGCTGATCAACAAGCAGGCAGGCTCCTGGTTCTTTCTTGGTGAATTGTTCACCGATATCCCGTTGCCGGTGGATGCACCGGCGACTGATCATTGCGGAAGCTGTCGCGCCTGCCTCGACATATGCCCAACCCAGGCCTTCGTTGGCCCGCGGGAGATGGATGCCACCCGCTGCATCTCCTACCTCACTATCGAATTGCGGACATCGATACCTGAGGAATTTCGCAAGGCCATGGGAAACAGGATCTTCGGATGCGATGACTGCCAGATCGTATGCCCATGGAACAAGTTCACCCATGTGAGTGAGGAAGAAGACTTCTCGCCAAGACATGCACTGGATGATTCAAGCCTGCTCGAGTTATTCCAATGGAGTGAGCAAGAGTTCCTGGACAGGACAGCTGGCTCGCCGATCCGGCGCATTGGTTATGAATGCTGGCTACGCAACCTGGCTATCGGCCTTGGTAATGCAGAGTCCAGCACGGAAATCGTCAGTGTATTGAAGTCACGCCGCGATCAGGCCAGTACCATGGTGAAGGAACATATCGACTGGGCGTTGCAGCAGCACAGGGCCCTGCCTATTCCTTGATAAAATGCTTGCGGTAGTAACGCAGTTCCTCTACCGAATCCTTTATATCTTCCAATGCCTGATGTGTGCCCTGCTTCTTCAAGCCGGCCATTAGATCCGGCTTCCAGCGCCGGACCAGTTCTTTAATCGAGCTCACATCAAGATTGCGGTAGTGAAAAAAGGCTTCCAGCTCTGGCATGTAGTTGGCCAGAAAGCGCCTATCCTGGCAGATGCTGTTACCGCACATCGGGGAGGCGTTCTTCTGGGAGTACTCGGACAGGAATTCGATGGTGGCGCGTTCTGCCGCTGCCTCGTCGATAGCGGAGCGTTTGACCCGCTCAATCAATCCCGATGCGCCATGGTGTTTCTGGTTCCAGTCGTCCATGCCGTCCAGCAAGGCATCGGACTGCTTCACCGCCAGCACCGGGCCTTCCGCCAGCAGATTGAGCTGGGAATCGGTCACCAGGGTCGCGATCTCAATGATGCGATCCCTCTCGGGAACCAGACCAGTCATTTCCAGATCGATCCAGATGAGGTTCTGTTCCTTGTCCATTCTGCTTGCTCCTGACCGGCCGGGCCCTGTTTCCAAATTTCTCAGCTCACGGCGCCATTGTAGCAAAGCCTCCAAATTCCGAATATGTAATAATCCCGCTAGCGCACAATCGGGTGTGTATTAAACGGCTTGGGCAGCAGTGAGCAAGAGAAAGCTTAGCAGGCAACAGCGATCGCGGATCACGGCCAAACAGGAACAGCAGGTCACCGCTGATTCCAATGCAACCGGTACATCCTATGACAAATGTAATGGCCGGGTGGTCAGTCATTTAGGTCAGCAACTGGATGTGGAGGCATTTGCCGGGACACACGCGGGGACGGCTTTATCCGAAGAGTCTGACAAAGCATGTCGTCCTGAAATTGTGCGTTGTTTCCAACGCGCAAACCTTCCCGAGTTGGTCACCGGGGACTACGTTGTCTTCGAACACGAGGATGACAATACTGGCGTAATAGTCGCTAGCGCCGAACGGCGTAATGTATTCGCCAGACCGGGCTTCGGCGGCAAGATAAAACCCGTGGCCGCCAATCTTGATGTTGTACTCGTGGTAATCGCACCTCTACCACAGGCATTCGGCAATCTTGTTGATCGCTACCTGGTTGCAATCAACACGCTGGGACTGCAGAGCATGCTGGTTCTCAACAAGGAGGACCTGCTCGACGAAGGCAATTCCGAAACCCTGGAGGCACTGGTGGCGCTCTATACCGGGCTTGGCTACCCGGTATTCAAAGTATCGGCTCGAACGGGCAAGGGAATTGCAGAACTGGAATCAAGCCTGGCTAACAAGACCACTGTGCTGGTTGGGCAATCCGGGGTGGGTAAGTCTTCCCTGATCAACCGGCTGGCAGGACTGGATGAGGATTCGAGACAATTTGACGAACTGGCTGAAACCGGCGCACTCTCCCAGGGCAAGTACAAAGGAACTCATACCACGACCACCGCCCGCCTTTTCCACCTGCCCCATTGCGACCTCATCGATTCCCCTGGCATTCGGGAATTCGATCTGGGACACGTGAGCCATGCAGACGTGGTAGCCGGTTTTCCGGAAATAGCCGAGCAGGCGCTGCACTGTAAATTCAGGGATTGCAGCCATATTACGGAGCCTGGTTGCGCGGTATTGGCGGCGGCAGAGAAAGGCCTGATTCGTGAAGAACGTATGACCAGCTTCCGCCAGATTCTGCAGAGCATTGATACCAGACAGAGCTGAGTCAGAGCCTGAAGTGCATCATGCACGTATTCAAAATAGAGAAGAACTAATTCCTTGGGAAACCAGTGATACACTAGGCTATTCTCCACAAGGCCAGGCTACCCCATCTTTACTATAATCCGATGCCCCGATTGTTTATCTTCCTGCAATACCTGCTACCCCATCACGGCCTTTCCCGAATTACTGGCTGGCTGGCCGAGGGCACCCTGTTCAAGAACGTACTGATCAAGGCCTTCGCCCGCCACTACCGGGTGAATCTGCAGGAGGCGGAGATCGAGGATCCTGGGCAGTTTGAAAACTTCAATGCCTTCTTCACCCGCGCCCTGAAACCCGGTGCGCGACCCCTGGCAAACGAGGAAAACGCGATACTGTGTCCGGCCGACGGGGCCATCAGCGAGATGGGCAAGATAGAGGCAGATCGTGTTCTCCAGGCCAAGGGCCGATACTACACGTTGGCCAGGCTACTGGCCGATGACGAGATGGCCCGCCACTTTGAAGACGGCGACTTTGTCACCGTCTATCTGTCACCCCGCGACTACCACCGCGTGCATATGCCGCTTGCCGGCAAGCTGGTAAAGACCATCTACGTGCCCGGAAAACTGTTTTCAGTAAATCGGGTAACCGCCGATTCCGTGCCCGACCTGTTCGCACGAAATGAGAGACTGGTGTGCCTGTTCGACACGGAAGCCGGTCTCATGGCGGTGGTATTGGTGGGCGCCATGATCGTTGCGGGCATTGAAACTGTTTGGGGTGGAAGAGTCTGCCCTCGAAAACACAGACAACTCCAGGTGGAGGACTATACCCACCGCGAACAGCACGTAGTGCTGGAGGCAGGGGCGGAATTGGGCCGCTTCAAACTGGGCTCAACTGCTATCGTACTCTTTCAGGCAGGTGCAGCTACGCTACACGCCGAATTGCGAGCCAACTCCCCTGTTCAAATGGGGCAACTGCTGGCAGCTCACACTACATGACCAGGGTGCCCTGGTTGTATCCTATTAGACAACACGTATCCGGAAGCCGAATATGACACAAGATGAACTAAAGAGAGCCGTTGCCAAAGCGGCATTCGATTATGTCGAAAGCAAACTGGAGGATGACACGGTAATCGGCGTTGGAACCGGCTCGACGGCAAACTATTTCATCGATGAACTCGGCAAGATAGCCAACCGCATCAGCGGTACGGTTGCCAGTTCGGTGGAATCCGCTCGGCGCTTAAAGGAATACAAGATTCCCGTGTACGACCTGAACAGCACCGGTATCCTGGAAATCTATGTGGATGGTGCTGATGAAACCAACGATCACCTGCAGTTGATCAAGGGGGGCGGCGCCGCGTTAACCCGGGAGAAAATCATCGCCGCCGCTTCCAGGGAATTTGTTTGTATCGCAGACAAGTCGAAACTGGTTAAGGTATTGGGTGAATTTCCACTGCCTGTGGAAGTCATTCCGATGGCCCGCAGCCATGTGGCCAGGCAACTGGTGAAGCTGGGCGGGGACCCGGTTTATCGGGAAGGCTGCGTGACCGACAATGGCAATCATATTATCGATGTCTATAACCTGGAAATTCTGGAGCCCAGGAAACTCGAACAGGACATAAACCAGATTGTCGGGGTGGTGACCAACGGTTTGTTTGCCGAACGCGGCGCGGATTTGTTGCTGCTGGGAACCGAAAATGGCGTGGAGACACTCAAGCCGACGTAGCGCCAGAAGTGATTTGACGCAAGAGGCCCTCTGCCTCTATTGGCTGCCCGGATGGGCTAAAGAGAAGCAGGGAGGAAGCAGGGTTTAAGCGGCGATCTTTTAAGAAAGCCTTTCCTACAACAGTCTTACTGCAATCGCGCTTCCCTGCTTCACAGACATGTTACTACCAGTGAGGCAGCAAAGAGACTTTCTGGCATTCAGTCTTTCGACCAATCAGCCTTTTCAGCCATTCAGAAAGCTTCTTTAACACCTCACCAGAACACTGCCTGGTCGAGCTTCTATCCTGGGAACAGTCCTGAAGACAGAAGTTGCGAAGACATTGTATTGCTTACAGCGGAGTGACGTTATCCGCCTGGGGACCTTTTTCAGCCTGGGTAACTTCCATAGTTACCTTCTGGCCTTCCTGAAGTGTTCGCCTTCCCGAGCCGTTGATCGCGCTGAAATGTACGAATACATCCTTACCACCTTCCTGCTCGATGAAACCGAAACCCTTCTCATCGTTAAACCACTTAACGGTACCCTCAACTAAGTCTGACATAGTGCTCTCGTGCTAAAAATAATTAACCGGCTATCCTGTGGAGTCCAAGGAGCTGTGGAACCTGGAGACCCAAGGAACCTACGGAAACCAAAGGAAGGCCTGCAGACAATCTAACTGCAATATCAGTGTACGCCGAACATTCTGCTTATGGAAATGTTATTTGTCGAATTATGTGACATTTCGGCGACTATTCCTGCAAAATTCCAGCGCCACCAGAACGGATACAGACCAGTAAAGGCGCTGCATTCGGGCCAGGCATCCAATTCTGGCGCTGGCACCGATTCGGTGCGACTCCCGGCGCCGGTTTTGCAGGAAATTTTCTGACAAGGCTCGCCTGGCGCGTGCCGTCAGTTATCCAGAAGCTTGCCCGGATTCATAACATTATGCGGATCGAACGCTTGCTTGATGGCGCGCATGTAAGCGATCTCCTCCGCACTCCTGGAATAATGGAGGAAGGGTTTCTTGAGTAGGCCGACGCCGTGCTCGGCGGAAATACTGCCGCCGTACTTCTTTACAATGTCGAATACGAAATCTGAAACCTTGCCGCATTTCTCGAAAAACTCGGCTGGCTCCAGAGTCTCGGGCTTGAGGATGTTCAGGTGCACATTGCCATCACCGATGTGGCCGAACCAGATGATCTCGAAATCCGGGTAGGCTTTTGAGACAAGCTCATCGACATCATTCAGGAAACCAGGAACCGCCGACACCTTCACGGAGATATCATTCTTGTACGGCGTAAATTGTGCGATGGTTTCAGAAATGTCCTCGCGCAGCCGCCACAGGTTTTGTGCCTGGGTCAGGTTCTGGCTAATGGTGCCATCCACGATCCAGCCCTCTTCGAGGCAGTGCTCAAATAACTTCATGGCCGTGTCGAGGTCCTGTTCACCGAGTTGCTCAAACTCGATCAGCGTGTAATAGCGACAATCTGACTCGAAGGGTTTCTGCAGATTCTTCTCCTTCATGACATGGGCCAGGGCCTTGTCGGAGAAAAACTCAAACGCCGTCAGGTTCAGGCCGTTATGGAAGGCTTCCAGCACGGGCATGGTAGCGGCCATGTCTTCCACGCCGAGCACCAGTACGGTAGGGTCTTTAGGGGCTTTTTCCAGGGCGATGGCCAGTTCGACCACAATGCCGAGCGTGCCTTCTGATCCGATGAACAGGTGGCGCAGATCATAGCCGGTGGCGTTCTTGGTAAGTCCCCGATTGAGATCCAGCAGGTCGCCCTTACCGGTCACCACCTTCAGGCCTTCAATCCAGCGCCGCGTCATCCCATAGCGAATTACCTTGATCCCACCGGCATTGGTGGCCACATTGCCTCCCAGCTGGCTGGAGCCCGAAGACGCAAAGTCCACCGGGTAGAAAAGGCCCTTTTCTTCCGCAAACTGTTGCAGTTGCTCGGTGATAACGCCCGCTTCACAGATCACCTGCCGGTCTGCAGCATTGAAATCCAGGATTGTGTTCATGCGATCCAGAGCGACAACGGCTTCACCGTTCTGGGCTACCGCGCCACCGGAGAGACCGGTGCGGCCCCCGGAAGGCACAATGGAGAACCCTCGCTCATTGGCCAGCCTGACTATGGCCTGCACTTCTTCTATTGTTCTTGGCAAGACGATCACAGCGGGTGCCGGTTTGTATTGCCGGGTCCAGTCCTTGCCATATTTCTCCAAATCGTCGGCACCGGTCAGGACCCAGTCATTACCCACGATTTCTGCCAGAGCCGTGCTCCAGGAGGGAGTGCTACCAGTCATTCTGTCTACCTTGGAACGCCCGCGCCTTGAGGGCACGGACAGTTATCAATTATCGGGCTACCGCCGGGCGAACTCATCCCCGGCCAGCGAAGTATGGTACCATGCGCGCCTCTTTCCACCGACCAGCCCATGAACACGCCGCAAGAAACATCATTCGAGAAGAGCAAGATCCGTTTCCTGTTACTGGAAGCGGTGCACCATAGCGCCCTGAATACGCTGCGGCAAGCCGGTTACGAGAACATTGAGTACCTCAAGACCTCCCTCGAGGAAGAGGAACTCAAGGAAAAAATCGCCAACGCACATTTCGTCGGCATCCGTTCCCGGACCCAGCTCACCGAATCGGTCTTCGAAGCGGCAACCAAACTGCTGGCCGTGGGCTGCTTCTGTATCGGCACCAATCAGGTCGACCTGACGGCGGCCCTGGGTCGGGGTATTCCGGTATTCAATGCGCCTTTCTCCAATACCCGCAGCGTGGCAGAACTGGTAATCGGCCAGGCTATCCTGCTGTTGCGCCGCATTCCCGAGAAGAATGCCCTGCTGCACAGAGGGGTCTGGCAGAAGGCCGCCAGTGGCTCCTATGAGACCAGGGGCAAGAAACTCGGCATCGTGGGCTACGGCAACATCGGATCCCAGCTCAGCGTGTTGGCGGAGTCCATGGGCATGAAGGTATTCCTCTACGACGTGGCCAGCAAACTGCCCCTGGGTAATGCCACTCAGGTGGATACCCTGCAACAGCTGATGGAAGAATGTGATGTCATCAGTCTGCACGTCCCCGAGACGCCGCAGACCAAAGAAATGATTGGGGCCAAAGAGTTTTCCTGGATGAAGGAGTCGGCGGTATTCATCAATGCCTCTCGCGGCACCGTGGTAGACATCGATGCGCTGGCCGAAGCGCTGGCCAGCAAGCGTATTGCGGGTGCGGCTATCGACGTGTTTCCGAAAGAACCCAAATCCAACGATGAAGAGTTTATTTCTCCCCTTAGGGAGTTCGATAACTGCATCATCACTCCCCACGTGGGCGGAAGCACGATGGAGGCGCAGGAGAATATTGGGGTCGAAGTGGCAGAGAAACTGGTGAGATACAGCGACAATGGCTCCAGTTCAACAGCTGTCAACTTCCCGGAAGTGACCCTGCCTGCTCATCCAGGTAACCATCGCCTTCTGCATATCCATAAAAACGTGCCAGGTGTCTTAACCGAGATCAATACCATCTTCTCAGAGACTGGCATCAACATCAGTTCCCAGTACCTGCAGACCAATGACAAGGTGGGTTACGTGGTTGTTGATATCGATCAGCAGTACAGTGAGCTGGCGCTGCAGAGGCTCAACGAAGTCAGTGGCACGATTCGCTGTCGCGTCCTGTTCTAGCTTTAGCTTTTTCGAACGCTTTCATCCTGGCCGTCAGGCCTGATAGTAGCAGCCAGATCTTGCGTCTGAAGCACTGACAGTGGACCGATCGCGCTCCGCGCCAAGCGAGTCCCCCTCGCCGCGCTTTCTGTCTGAAAAACCGCCCAGTCAAATACCCTGTGCTCTGTTCCCGGGGCTGCATTGACGATAATCAAAGTGTCTCATACAAGAATGTAGTCGAATTAAGGGGTTACAATGCGAGAACATGTGTGCGTTCCAGCCCTATGAGGACCAGGATTGATGAGTCCCGACAATAAGCAACAGGCCCCTGCCAAGGCGGTGCTGACGACCCAGGATTTGTGTAAAGACTATCCCATGGGCGAGATCACCGTGCACGCTCTCAAGAATGTGAACTTCGAACTGCGGGAAGGCGAGATGACCGTCCTGCTTGGCGCATCGGGCAGTGGCAAATCCACGCTGCTCAATATCATTGGCGGACTGGATGTTGCCAGCAGTGGGTCGGTGATCTATCAGGGTCGCAATCTTTCGCAGTACAGCGATAGGGAACTGACCGAGTACCGCCGCTATCACGTTGGGTTCGTCTTTCAGTTCTATAACCTGATTTCCAGCCTCACGGCCCGGGAGAACGTCGCGCTTGTGACCGATATCGCGCCAAATCCGATGTCACCTGAAGAAGCCCTGGCGCTGGTTGGACTCTCCGAACGCATCGATCACTTTCCCTCACAGCTGTCTGGTGGTGAACAGCAACGGGTGGCGATTGCCCGGGCCGTGGCGAAACGCCCCAGCATATTGCTCTGCGATGAGCCTACCGGTGCGCTGGATGCGGAAACGGGCAAGCTGGTGTTATCTGTGCTGGATCAGGTGAACCATGAAACCAATACCACCACGGCCATCATTACCCACAACGCATCAATTGGTGCACTGGGGGATGTGGTGGTCCGCATGCGTAGCGGTGAAATCGCGGAGTACACGGTAAACGAATCCCGCGCTAACGTAGACGATATCGAGTGGTAACCCGGTGTCTTCCCTGAACCACAAATTGCTTCGGGAACTCTGGAAACTCCAAGGCCAGGTGTTTTCCATTGCCGCAGTGGTCGCCGTGGGTGTGATGTCGATCGTGACCATGCGCGGCAGCTACGACTCCCTGGTAGAAACCCAGGAGCGATACTATCGGGAGACTCGCTTCGCGGATGTCTGGGTATCGCTGGTACGCGCTCCCAACGCCATGTTAGCTGCCATACAGGAGATTCCGGGGGTTAATGCAGCCGATAGCCGGGTTACCTTTCTGGCTACGCTCGATCTGGACGACAGTGAAATACCTTCGCACGGGCGCTTTGTCTCGGTACCGGATATCGGCAGGCCTGTTCTCAACGACCTGATAATCCGCAGTGGTCGCTACATTAATACCGGTGCCAACAACGAGGTGATCATCAGCGAGAAATTTGCCGAGGCCCGTGGCTTTCGGCCAGGTGATTCCGTGCAGGCCATTATCAATGGTCGCGCCCGGGAGTTCGAAGTGGTCGGCATCGCCATCGCCCCTGAACATACCTATGCCGTACCTCCCGGCAGCCTGTATCCAGAGGATGAGCGCTACGGCGTGTTCTGGGCTAATCGGGATGCACTGGGGCCGGCCTTCGAACTGGAGGGGGCGTTCAATGAGGCCTACGTTACCCTCACCCCCGATGCCAAGCTCCAGGCGGTGATTGAAAGCATCGATGATTTACTGGAGCCCTATGGTGGCCTGGGCGCCTATGCCCGGGCTGACCAACCGTCACACCTGATCCTGGAATCGGAAATGGACCAGAACCGGGTTACCGGCGCAATTATCCCGCTGATATTCCTGGGAGTGGCCGTGTTCCTGCTGTACCTCGTGCTGGGCAGGTTGATCTCTACCCAGCGCGGCGAGATCGCCGTACTGAAAGCGTTTGGATACAGCGACTGGGAAGTTGGTATGCACTTCCTCATGTTTGCTGTCGTCGCCGTGGTACTGGGAGGTACCCTGGGTACGGTTGGTGGCCTGTTCATGGGGGATGCGTACATCGGCATTTACGAGCAGTATTTCCAGATGCCTGATCTGGCCTACCGCCCTTCCGCAGGGCTGCTGGTTTTCGCCTTTATGGCCTGCGTCATTGGCGCCTTCGCCGGCGCGCTGGCCGCGGTCAGGCGCGCCGTATTGTTGCCGCCCGCCGAAGCCATGCGCCCGGAAGCGCCCGTCCGTTACCGCGCAGGAATAGTCGAAAGCCTGGGGATTGGTCATCTTGTAGGTGCCACGGGACGCATGATCCTGCGCAATCTGGAACGCAAACCGGTACAGGGCTTTTTCTCCACCCTGGGCATCGCCCTGTCTGTGGCCATCCTGACCATGGGGTTCTTCATGTTCGATAGCGTGCAACACATGATGGATCTGCAGTTTCGCCACATCCAGCGCGAAGATCTCGCACTGACCTTTCGTGAACAACTGCCGGACGCTGTCGCTTTCGAGCTGGCAAATCTCGAGGGCGTGAACCGGGTCGAAACCTATCGCACCGTAGCGGCCAGGCTGCGAGCCGGCCACCTGGAGGATGAGGTCGCCATTCAAGGCCTCGACTTCGATAGCGAACTCCGCCGCATCATTAATTCCAGTGGAGCCGAGATACCCTTGCCTGGTGCTGGCCTCGTGCTCAGCGACATGCTCGCCCGACGGCTGCAGGTGAAGCCGGGTGACCAGCTAGTCGTCGAATTCCTGCAAGGCAAGCGGCGCATCGTTACTGTGCCGGTGAATGGTTTGATAGAAGATTACCTTGGCCTGTCTGTCTATACGACCAAGGAAGCACTCTGGCAATTGAGTGGCGAACCCACCGTCGTCAACGGCGCTTTTCTGAGCATCGATGAATCGGCGAGAAACGACATCAACACCGTACTCAAAGGCTATCCGGCCGTTACTGGCGTGGCCTCGCCTGCGAGTATGCTGGCTTCTTTCGAAGAAGTACTGGCGGAGAGCTTGTTGGTTTCCAGTGGCTTCCTGCTGGGCTTTGCCGGTGTTATTGCTGTCGGCGTGATCTACAACGCCGCCCGTATTTCCCTGTCTGAACGGGGACGGGAACTCGCCAGCCTGCGGGTCATGGGCCTGCACCGTCGCGAAGTCGCAACCCTGTTACTGGGCGAGCAAGGGATAGTGACGTTCTTCGCCATCCCGCTGGGCTGGGGAATTGGTTATGCTCTCTGTTACGCCATTGCCACCGGCATACAGACCGATATTTATCGCATACCTTTTGTTACCGATCTCAGGACTTTTCTGTGGTCAGGTTCCTATATCGCACTGGCGGCCCTCGTTAGCGGCTGGATAGTTAAACGAAGACTCGACCAGATTGAGTTGGTCGAAGTCTTGAAAACCCGGGAGTAACCGATGTTGAAAATGCCGATGTGGTTGAAATTACTCGCTGCGGCAGTGGTGATTGCGACAGGAATATTTCTGCTAATGCCTGCGCCACTCGATGTGGAAGTGGGAACGGTCGAGATGCGGCCGTTTTTCGAAGCCGTTGAGGAGCAAGGCAGAACGCGAGCCAGAAACCCTTATCTGGTGACAGCACCGGTGTCGGGCCGCCTTTTAAGAACCCGGCTGGATGAGGGGCACAGGGTAAGCAGCGGGGAGGTGATTGCGGTCATCGCACCAGCACCACAGGATCAACGGAGTTCAGCCATTGCCCAGGCCAATCTCGCCGCCGCCGAGGCGAGACTGGCCGTCGCCAATGCCTCCCTGCAGGAAACCCGCGGTGCCTACGAGCGGGTAAACCGGGAGCGTGAGCGACGCGAAGAATTATTCAGCCGTAGCCTGGCCAGCGCCGAAGAAACTGAGCTGTACCGCCAGCTGGCCAACGCCGAGGCAGCCAGGGTTGAGAGTGCCCGGGCTTCGGTACTCGCGGCGCAGGCTGATATTGAGAGAGCAAGGGCACAGCTCCTGGGCAATGAGGCTGACGACCAGGCTTCGGGTCAGGCCCTCATAGAGATTAAGGCACCGGTGACGGGTACGGTCTATGCGGTTCTCGAGGAGAATGAAAGGGTGATTCAGGCAGGTACTCCCCTGCTTGAATTAAGCAATCAGGACAGTCTCGAAGTCGTCGTCGACTTGCTTACCCAGGACGCGGTCAAAGTCGAAGCCGGGGATACGGTTTATGTCGATGGCTGGGGCGGGGATCGCACTCTCAATGCAATCGTCCGTAGCATAGAGCCAGAAGCCTTTACCAAAATCTCCGCACTCGGTGTCGAGGAGCAGCGGGTCAATGTCATCATCGATCTCATCGACCCGCCAGAAAACCTGGGCGCCGAGTACCGGGTAGAGGTCGCTATCGTGACCTGGCAGGCAAACTCGACACTGACGATTCCCACCAGCGCCATTTTTCAGCGTAGCGCTGGCTGGCATACCTTCGTTGTCCGGGATGGACGGGTCGAGCTGGAGCCTGTGCTGGTGGGCGCCCGGGACCGTGAATTTACACGGGTATTGGGTGGCGTCACTGAGGGGGACAGAGTCATTCTCTACCCCTCTGACCTGATTAATGACGGTGTGGCGGTGCGATTCTGACCTACAGCTGCAGAGTGCGGGCCGGCCTGCTTTTATCCGAACAGAATCTCTGATACCCGGGTGAAAATCGCATCCCGGTATTCTCTTGACTCATTCACCATGTGATGCCGGGCACCTTCAACAAGGTAACTCCTCGCTCCCTTGAATTTGGCTTCGATCAGCGGCAGGTTTTTCCGCCAGTCCACCGTCCCATCGGCGGTTCCCTGCACCACGTTCAGCTTGCAGTCCCGAGCCGCGGAAGACTGGAATCGCTTGTGGTAATCGATCATGGCGCCGACCCAGGCCGTGGGCAAAACCCTGCACTGCAGCGCATCGCCATGCTTGAGAAACTGCAGGAATGCTTCATCGTGACTGTTTCTGGCGAACCCTCTCTTTACCGACTTCAGGAAAGGGCTGGCGAGATAGTACAGGAATTTCGATTTGCCCCATTGAGCCGGGTACACCAGTGGACACAGCAGCACCAGTTTTTCGAAATCCACGCGATTCATCAGCTCATTGTGTAACAGGGAATCGATGACTACCGCCGATCCGGTGCTCTGGCCGATTGCGAACCAGGGCCGTGGCAAGTCGGTCACCGTCGGCAGTTGGCAGAGTTGCAAAAAGGCCGCACTGTAGCGCGCGAAGGAATCGATGCTCGCTGGCTCGCCGCTGGATAATCCATGTCCAGGGAGATCGAAGACCAGGACTGACAGTTGTTCGCCTAGAAGATACGCGATGAGGTGGCCATAAAGTCCAGCGTGATCGTAATAGCCGTGTAGCAGGAATACCGTTCCCCTGCAGCGCTCCCCCGGAACCTGGAAGTGTTGCGCAACGAGTTCGAATCCGTCGCTCTCAAACACTCCGATTCGATGGGTGATTTCCGGATCGAATTGCAGCGCGTAGTGCTCGCAATAGCGGGCAAGCAATTCGCCGGTGAACGGTGGCGCTGACAGGTTCAGGGGCGGCAGTTGCTCCCGTAAACGGTCGGCATCAGCGCGCGAGAACATCGACTGCTGGATCAGGCCTTGGAATAGCGCTGGTACATTTCTTCCAGGCTATAGACTTTGCCGATCTTCGAAATCTGCCCTGCCGTGCCGAAAGCCTCCAGTCTCGCCTTTACGATATCTTTCATGGCGGTGATGGTTGGGATGAGGAATTTACGCGGATCGAACTCGGATTTGTTTTCCGCCAGGAACTTGCGCACCGCGCCCGTGGAGGCCAGGCGCAGGTCCGTATCGATGTTCACCTTGCGAACGCCGTGACGAATACCTTCCTGGATTTCTTCCACTGGTACGCCATAGGTCTCGGGGATCTCGCCCCCGAATTCGTTGATCACGGCCAGCCACTCCTGTGGTACAGAGGACGAGCCATGCATCACCAGGTGGGTATTGGGGATTTTTTCGTGGATTTCCTTGATGCGCTGGATGGCCAGGATGTCGCCCGTGGGTGGGCGGCTGAACTTGTAGGCACCGTGGCTGGTACCCACGGCGATGGCCAGCGCGTCTACACCGGTGGCATCGACAAAATCAGCGGCCTCCTGGGGATCGGTGAGTAACTGCTCCATGGACAGTTTGCCTTCGGCGCCTATGCCATCTTCTTCACCCGCCATGCCGGTTTCCAGAGAACCCAGGCAACCGATCTCACCTTCCACCGAGACACCACAGGCATGGGCCATATCCACGGTTAATTTGGTCACGCGCACATTGTAGTCGAAGTCGGTGGGCGTCTTACCGTCTTCACCCAGTGAGCCATCCATCATGACCGAGGAGAAACCCAGCTGGATTGAGCGTTGGCAAACTGCCGGCGAGACGCCGTGGTCCTGGTGCATCACGATGGGCACATGGGGGAACTCTTCGATGGCTGCCTGAATGAGATGACGCAGGAAGTTGGCGCCTGCGTATTTGCGCGCACCGGCAGATGCCTGCAGGATCACCGGACTGTTAACTTCACTGGCAGCTTCCATGATGGCGCGAATCTGTTCGAGATTGTTCACGTTGAATGCCGGGACGCCGTAGTCATTTTCTGCGGCATGGTCCAGGAGTTGTCTCAAACTAATTAGTGCCATGGTTTTTCCTCGTCAATGTTCCTGAAATATTAGCTGATTGCTTACATACGCTGTTCGGTGAAGAATTGATCGTCACCGTCGATTCAGAGTTCGATTATTTCCAAGCCAGCGCAGATTGGCAATGCCCCTGGCTCCGCCGCATGCACTTTCTCTCGCAGCCAGACCGGGTCTCGCTAGGCAGCGGCCCTTTCCTTCAATATCTGCACTGCCGGCAACTCGATCCCCTGCACATACTCCAGGAAGGCGCCGCCTCCGGTGGAGATGTAGGAGATAGCCTCGGTCACGCCAAACTTGTCAATCGCGGCGATGGTCTCCCCGCCGCCGGCGATGGAGAAGCCCGCATTGGCGGCAATGGCCTCGGCGATAATTTTGGTGCCACTGGCGAACTGATCGAATTCAAATACACCTACTGGCCCATTCCAGATGATGGTCTTCATCTCGCCAACCAGGCTGGCAAGCCTGTTCGCCGATTCCGGACCGATATCCAGAATCATGTCGGTGTCTGCAATGTCTGCAACGGATTTCACTGTCGCCTTCGCGTCTGCTGAGAACTCGCTGGCCACGACCACGTCGGTTGGCAACGGGATGGAAGTTCGTTCCATCAGCGCCCTGGCGGTGTCCACCAGCTCCGGTTCGCACAGGGACTGACCGATATTGGCACCACTGGCCAGCAAGAAGGTATTGGCAATACCACCACCCACAATCAACTGGTCTACGATGCCGGCGAGATTGTTGAGCACTTCGAGCTTGCTGGACACTTTGGCACCACCCACCACCGCCAGCATGGGCCGCTCGGGGTTGGACAGGGAGCGTTCCAGGGCATCCAGTTCATTGGCAAGCAGTGGACCGGCACAGGCGGTGGCTGCAAATTTGGCCACACCGTGGGTACTGGCCTGGGCGCGGTGTGCCGTGCCAAAGGCATCCATCACGAATACATCGCAGAGCGCGGCATAGTGCTGGGCCAGTTCGTCGCTATTGCCTTTCTCACCCACATTGATGCGCACATTTTCCAGCAGGATCAGATCACCCCCGGCTGCGGATACGGCCTCTGGACTGGCCAGGTAGTTGTCCACCAGAGTGACTTCTTTCTGCAACAGCGCGGCAAGATGATCTGCCACCGGACGCAGGGACATCTCCGCTTGCTCTGCCAGCGGCACACCCTCTTGCGGCCGTCCAAGGTGAGACATCACGATAACCTGCTGTGCCGATGCCAGCGCGGCCTGGATTGTGGGAAGTGCGGCGCGAATGCGCGTATCGTTGCCTACCTTGCCGTCCTGCACGGGCACATTGAGGTCTTCTCTGATTAATACCCGCTTTCCCGTCAGGTCCAAATCGCTCATGCGTAAGAATGTCATAGCCAGTTCTCGGTGTTACGTTCGCGTGTTTTGTGTTTATCTGATTGGGTATTGCTGCCACCTGTGGCGAAGATGCTCACTTCTCCAGGCTGCTTATGTAATGAGCCACATCAAGCATTCGGTTAGCATAGGCCCATTCGTTGTCAAACCACACCAGCAGCTTGACCAGCTTGCCTGCCGCCACCCGGGTTTGATTGAGATCCACAATGGCTGATCGCGCGTCATGATTATAGTCGCAGGAGGCCAGAGGCTCGGCACTCACACCGAGTACGTTCGTCGGTAATGTGCGACTGTATGCATCCAGCGCGGCGTTCACGGCTTCTTCCGTCGTGGCCTTGTTTACCGTTACCGTAAGATCCATGGCGGATACGTTAACCGTTGGTACACGAATCGCCTGGGCGCGCAATATCCCTTCCATTCCCGGGAGTATGCGCTCAATACCCTTCGCCAGTTGCGTGTCTACCGGAATAATGGACTGCATGGCACTGCGCGTCTTGCGCAGATCGGCATTGTGATAGCTGTCGATAACGGGTTGATCGTTCATCGCCGAATGAATGGTAGTAATCACACCGGAGCTGATACCAAAGGAATCATCGATTGCCTGCAGCACCGGCACGATACAGTTGGTTGTGCAGGAGGCATTGGAAATGATCCGGTCGCTGGCCTTGAGTTCTGCGTGATTGATGCCGTATACAACCGTTGCATCAACATCACTTTCTGCCGGTTGCGAAAACAGCACACGCTTCGCACCGGCATCTAGATGACGCTGCGCATTCGCACGATCCGAGAATGAGCCGGTGCATTCCATGACCAGGTCTACACCCTGCTCACCCCAGTTTATCGCATCGATATCGGCGTGCTGGGTAACCTGTATCTCATCGCCGTTTACCTGCAGCAGGGTGTCGCTGGCTTCCACCGTACCGAGAAACCTGCCATGGGTGCTGTCGTAGCGAGTCAGGTGTGCCAGGGTCGGCATATCGGCGAGATCATTGATCGCAACGATGCGCATACCCGGGTAGACAGAAAGCTCCGGGGTCGTTGCTTCGTAGAATGCGCGCAGGATACAGCGCCCAATACGACCGAAGCCATTGATTGCGATTCGGTAAGTCATGGATCGATACTAGTTACTTTTTTACCTGCTGAAGGCCTGGTGATTGCCGTCTATCTGCCGGAATACCGGTCGATCAGACCAATTCTTTGGCAGTCGCAACCACATTGTCAGTAGTGAAGCCGAAATGCTCCATCAATACGCCGCCAGGTGCCGAGGCGCCAAAGCTTCGCATACCTATAACTTTT
>Ga0255776_10000199_pt1 | contig 66877 bp, 70 predicted proteins | sample 071ome_19_FD_179974 | JGI IMG/M metagenome (GOLD analysis project Ga0255776, IMG submission 179974) | Coastal salt marsh microbial communities from the Groves Creek Marsh, Skidaway Island, Georgia - 071413AT metaG (version 2) | ecosystem: Environmental > Aquatic > Marine > Intertidal zone >...
TGTTTCTTGTCCTCACTCCATCGAATCAGCATCTCCTTGCATCCACCCCACGCAGGTACGAGGCCAACACCGACCTCCACAAGGCCCATGTAGGTCTCGGCGTGGGCTTCGAGGGCATCGCAGTGCAGAAGAATTTCGCAACCGCCACCCAGCGCCATGCCGGAAGGCGCGCCAACCACGGGGAAGGGCGCGAACTTCAGCTTCTTATAGACCTCCTGGCCCTGTTTAACGGATTCCGTAATTTTTGGCCATGCGGCAATATTGGCCGCAAAAAGCGCCATCCCTACGTTGGCGCCCACGGAGAAGTTTGGCGCTTCATTATGGAGGACAAGGGCGCGATAGCCTTGCTCAGGAATAACCTTCAGAGCCTTAGCCGCCATCGCCATAATGCCCTCATCGATTGCGTTCATCTTGGCATGAAACTCAAGACAAAGGATCTGGTCTCCAATGTCCCACAGGCTGGCCGATCCGTTTGAAGCGATAGGGGTCGACGCGCGCTTGATGTCAGCGAGCAGAAGAACTCCGTCGGGGCGGACGATGTCGCGATAGCCCCCGTCGGTTGAGAACTGTTGCAACCGTCCTTCGTGGGTCCGATAAAAACTGCCGTCGCCGACCGCCTCGAGGATCGGCGGTACCGTCATGCCGTCCGCTGCGAGCTTCTCGCAAAACCATTGGGCTCCGAGCTTGTCGATCAGTTCAAATGGGCCCCATTTCCAGGCATAGCCATTTTTCATTGCATCGTCGACTGCGCTGAGGTCGTCCGCGATTTCAGGAATGAGCGATGCGGCATAGCTCAGCGTATGAGCGAGCACGCGCCATGCATAGCGCCCGCCTTTATCGGGGTGCTCTACAAGTGCGCGAAGACCTGCTCGAGCGGCAGAGACACTTTCGAGCGTTGCTTTCTCGACCGCACGATACTCACCTGTTTTAAGATCGAGCGATTCTTTCGTTTTTTGTCCGCCAGAACGGTTCAGCCGATAAAAGCCGCCTTTGCCTTTTCGTCCTGTAAATCCATCAGCAATCATTTTTTCGATGAAGGGGCTCGGCCGGTGAACCTCGCGGTACATATCGTTCTCTGGCAGAAGCGAAAGCATGGATTTTTCAACGTGCGGTTGTAGATCAATGCCCACGAGGTCAAGCAGGCCAAAAATTCCCGTCTTTGGAATGCCTACCGGTTTACCCATCACGGCATCGGCCTCTTCCACCGTGATGCCGTCCTCAAAAGCGAAGCGAACCGCGACGCCCATCCACAGGATGCCGATTCGATTGGCAATAAATCCGGGCGTATCTTTGCAGTCAACGACGGCTTTGCCCAGAGCGCGGTCGCCGAAGTCGCGAAGGGTTGCGATCGTTTCGTGATTCGTATCCGGCCCACCGACGAGCTCCAGCAGGCGCATGTAGCGGGGCGGATTGAAAAAGTGGGTTACGGCAAAATGCTTTCGGAAGTCCTCCGACCGCCCCTGAGTTAAGTGCTGCAGGGGGATTGTCGACGTGTTTGAGGTGACAATGCTTCCGGGTTTGCGGTGGGCCTCAAGTTTTTCATAGAGCGCTTGCTTGATATCGAGATTTTCAAGGACTACCTCAATGATGAGGTCGCAGTCGCTAACCCATTCCAGATGATCATCGATGTTTCCGGGCTGAATTCTCTTTGCGTTGCGCGGATGCATCAGTGGCGCAGGACTGGTTTTGAGCATCCGCTGGACCGCCGCCTTTGCGACAGCGTTTCGATCACTGTCACCCCCGACGATATCCAGAAGGATCACCGGAAGACCCGCGTTTGCAACCTGCGCTGCAATGCCCGAGCCCATAACGCCCGAGCCAATCACTGCTACTTTTTTTATGGACGACATCTAGGCCGCCTCAAGAACAGTGGCAATACCCTGGCCGCCACCAATGCATTGCGTGGATAGGGCGTAACGTCCGCCGACTCGGCTGAGAAGTTGAGCGGCCTTGCCCGTGATGCGGGCGCCTGTCGCCCCTAACGGATGGCCAATGGCGATAGCCCCACCATCAATATTGACCTTGCCCGGATCCAGCTCGAGGTCTCGAATGCTGGCGATCGATTGGGTCGCAAAAGCCTCATTGATCTCAATCACATCCAAATCGGAGGCGCTGATGCCGGCACGAGCGAGCGCTTTGCGCGACGAAAATATGGGACCGAGGCCCATGGTCTCTGGCTTGCAGCCCGAGACCGCAATGCTGGCTACGCGAGCAAGCGGAGTGAGCCCGTTTTGTGCGGCGAATTCTGCTGAGCAGACGAGTGTTGCTGCTGCGCCGTCGGTCAGAGGGGATGAAGTACCAGCGGTTACGGTTCCATTTTGATCAAAGGCGAGCTTCAGTCCGGCGAGACCTTCAAGGTCGGTCGTTGGACGAAGACATCCATCCTGATCAATGACTTGGCCGTTGACCTCGATCGGGATGATCTCCTCAGCAAGGCGACCCTCAGACTGGGCGGCCCCGGCTTTTTGCTGGCTATTGACTGCAAATACTTCTTGCTCCTCCCGACTGATACTGTACTCGCGGCCAACATTCTCGGCGGTTTCACCCATCGACATGTAAGCGGCTGGCATGCTTTCACAAAGAGCAGGGTTGGGCATCGGATTGAAACCTGACATGGGCACTCGGCTCATCGATTCCACACCCGCGCAGATATAGGCATCGCCCGCTCCCATCTGGATCGAGCCTGCCGCCATGTGGATGGCCTGCATAGAGGATCCGCAGAATCGGTTGATCGTCGCACCGGCCACAGATATCGGCAGCCCGGCCATCAGCCCGACGAGCCGAGCCACATTGAATCCCTGCTCCCCCTCGGGGAAAGCACATCCCACGATAAGGTCTTCGATTTGCTCAGGATCGATTCCCGTTCGCTCGACGAGCCCGCGCACGACATGGGCGGCCAGGTCATCGGGCCGTACTTTGGTGAGGGCGCCCTTGTGCGCGAAGTGAAACGGCGAGCGGGCGTAGCCGGCGATGACAATGTCTTTCATAGTGTTGCTCCGTAAGAAATAAATTTAATGCGAGATCGTGCGGTAGCCGTATCAGCCGACCGCGCGTTTGGGTTTGGTGGCAAGAGCCATTCGGGCTTGATCCCGAACATGGCTGAGCTCTTTGAGCGAGACCTCAAGGTCGGTCTTTTGGGCTTCAAGTTCTTGAATCCGTACATTCACCTTCTCGAGTAGCAGCGCGATCTGGTCTTGCTGTGTGGGGTCGGCGTCGTAAAGATCGAGATATTCACCGATATCCGTCAGTGTGAAGCCCAGACGTTTGCCCCTGAGGATAAGCTGCAAGCGACCACGCTCACGATGGGTGTAAACCCGCGTGGTGCCGACGCGCTTAGGTTTGAGGAGGCCTTTGCTTTCGTAGAACCGGATGGCTCTCGCCGTTATGCCGGTTTCGCGAGCAAGCTCGGTGACCGTGAGCATCTCCGGGTTGGGATTGCGCATCACGCAGCATTGCCTCCGCGTTTTTCAGTCTCCTCCGCGACCAACTCTTTTTTGGAGAGCTTGCCGATAATGGTTTTGGGCAGTTCGGAGCGGAACTCAATCTCGGACGGCATCTCAATCTTAGAGAGTTTGTCTTCAAGGAAGCCCTTCAGATCCTCCTCGGACAACGTCTCGCCTTCTTTTAATTTCACGAACGCTTTTGGGCTTTCGCCTCGGTACTCATCCGGTATTCCAATCACTGTGACTTCGGCAACGCCGGGATGCAGGTAAATGGCTTCTTCCACCATGCGCGGGTAGACGTTGTACCCACTGCAGAGGATGAGATCCTTAACCCGGTCCACAAGAAAAAAGTGACCTTCATGATCCATGTAGCCGACATCCCCAGTACGAAACCAGCCGTCACGCAGACTATTGGCATTTTCTTCGGGCCGATTCAGGTAGCCGCTCATGACTTGCGGGCCCTTAATCCATACCTCGCCACGTTCACCGATGCCGAGCGCATCGTGAGGCGCTTCTAGATCATGGATCGAAATCTCAGTCTGTGGCATCACCTGGCCGATTGAGCCCGGCTTGTTGGCATCATTCATTGCGTTGCAGGTCGCAACAGGAGCGGTTTCGCTGAGGCCATAGCCTTCCACGAGGCGACACCCCGTCAGGCGCTCGAAGGTCTCTTTGACCTCAAGAGGTAGCGGCGCACCACCGGAAATGCAAAACCGAATAGTCGAAAGATCAAATTTCGACAAGTCCGGCGATTGATTGATTGCCGCATAGATTGTGGGCACAGCCGGGAAAATCGTGGGCTTTTTGCTTGTGATCGTTTTCAGTGTCTGCCCAAGTTCATAGCGCGGCAGAAGAATCATTTGAGCGCCGCTTGCGACTGCAAAATTCATCACAGCAGTCATGGCAAACACGTGAAAGAATGGGAGGATGCCGAGCACTTTTTCGTTGCCCGGCTCAAGATCTACATACCAATGGCGCATCTGCGAAACGTTTGCAGAGAGATTACCTTGGCTGAGCATCGCGCCTTTCGGTCGACCGGTCGTGCCACCGGTGTATTGGAGCACGGCGATGTCTTTATCAAGATCTATCGAAACCGGATCAGGGTCACCCGAATTGGCCATCAAATTGCCAAAATGAACGATCTCGGGTCCGGAGGAAAGTTTCGCTAAGTCTTTTCTCTTCAATAAACGAAAGAGTACGCTTTTGACTTTCGGAAGAATCGCGGCCATCGGGCAGACGATGATCTTTTTCAGCGTCCCTGTCTGACCGAGCATTGCCTCGACTTTGGGATAAAGCACGTTGAGATCCATCGTGACCATGATCTCGGTTTCGCTGTCTTCAATCTGAAAGGCCAGCTCGCGCTCGACATAGAGCGGGTTGTAATTCACGACGGTGCCGCCCGCCCGAAGGATGCCGTAGTAGCAAATCACAGAATACGGAGTGTTCGGTAGGCAGAGTCCAACCTTGGTGCCCTTCTTCACGCCAAGTGTTTGTAGACCCTTTGCAAATTGGTCAACCTGCTGAAGCAGTTCCCCGTAGGTCAGACAAAAATCAAGGAAATCGATGGCGACATGATCTTTGCGATCATGAGCAGTCTGCTTAAGTGTCTCGTAAAGAGGCTGGCGTTTAATGTCGGCATTCCATTGAACCCCTGTCGGGTAATGGGACAGCCACGGTTGTGCAATCTGATTCATGACGACTTCCTCCTTAGGTGACGGACGTATCAGCCGGTCGATGGGTCACTCCCCTCAGAGTGTGGGTTCCCTTGGCCCGAGATGACGTTAACGTCAACAATTTTACGCATTGGTACGAAATTTTGTAAAACTCTATAAAAATAGATATTTTTAGGGAGTTCGGCCGAGCACTCGAGGCGCGTCGTTAGTCTCGACAGAGCAGCTACGCCGTCAGAGCATTATTCGCCGAGCTCTCGATCGGGCGGTCTTTTCTTCAGATTTTTCACTTCGTTACAGCGGCATTCTTAGCGCGCGTATTAAATTAATGACTACCAAAAATTTTTAAATGATTGAAAACATCAAGAAAACGTTTGTATGACGTTGGAGCGGCGTGAGATCATTCTCTCCCCTTTTTTAAACCCGCTTGTAAGCGCTTTCTGTGTTTGCAGCGACGGAGAGAACATGCCCGGACTAAGAGCCGATGTAGACCCTGAAGGTCTGCTGGAATATTCGGTTGTTTATACCGATAGAGCGCTGAATCACATGTCACAGTCCTTTCAGGGTGTGATGAAGGACATCGCCTCGCTACTGAAAAAAGCATATAACGCCGACGCGGCGATCGTCGTCCCGGGCAGCGGAACCTTCGGTATGGAGGCAGCCGCGCGCCAGTTCGCAACAGGAAAAAAATGTCTGGTCGTTCGAAACGGCTGGTTTAGTTTCCGGTGGACCCAAATTTTTGACGCGGGCAACATCCCCTCAAGTCATTCGGTGATGAAAGCGCATCCGATTGAAGAGGGTGCGCAGCCTGCTTACGCCCCAGTGCCGATAGAGGAAGCCACTGCCGCGATCCGTGAGGAAAAACCCGATCTCGTCTTTGCGCCTCATGTGGAGACCTCTGCCGGGATGATGCTCTCAGATGATTACATCCGGGCGCTTGCAGACGCTGTGCACGCTCATGGCGGCATGATGGTCCTGGACTGCATTGCATCGGGCACGCTGTGGGTGGATATGGAGGCCTGCGGTGTTGATGTGCTGATCAGCGCGCCTCAGAAAGGCTGGAGCGGATCGCCGTGCGCCGGACTTGTGATGCTGAGTCCGCTTGCCAGCGAGCGCCTCAATGAGACGACCAGCAGCAGTTTCGCCTGCGATCTTAAAAAGTGGCGCGAGATTATGGCCGCGTATGAGAACGGCGGGCATGCCTATCACGCGACCATGCCAACCGACAGCCTTCGGGATTTCGTTGAAGTTATGCGGGAGACCGAGACGATGGGTTTTCCTGAGGTCAAAGCGGCCCAGGAAGAGTTGGGCTCAAAAATGCGCGCACTGTTGGAGCGGCACGGCTTTAAGAGTTTGGCTGCGCCAGGGTTTCAGGCGCCGAGTGTGGTCGTCAGCTACACGAGCGATAGCGATATGCAGACCGGCAAGAAATTTATGGAGCAGGGCATGCAGATCGCAGCCGGGGTGCCTTTGCAGTGTGACGAGGGACCGGATTTCAAAACCTTTCGCATCGGGCTGTTTGGTCTCGATAAGCTAAAGAACATCGATCGAACGGTAACCCTCTTCGAGGAAACCTTGACGAAAGTGACGGGCTAGAAGCCTTCTAGACGGGCGATACCGATGTTGGATTCGCCCGCCCCGCTGTACAGAAGATAGGCCTCATTGCTGTCGATAAAAATGCCGGGGTCGCGAAGCTCGTGCAGGGGTCCATCCGCGGCGCCAACGATTGATGTCGCGACCGGGAGTTGAGCGCCCTCCCATTCTCTCTCGGGTGAGAGCAGGACCTTTGGCGTTGAGAATTGCCACGCATTCCAATCAGGGTTAATCATGGCTTGGGCGTAGTAGATCCGTTCTGGACGATCGCCTAAACAACTAAAGAAAAGATGTAAGCTGCCCGCCCTCAGAACGACGGCAGGATGACGAAGTTCCAGCGTGCTCTTTGATCCAAACAGCTGCATGGCTGGACCCGGATCGCTTTGGACCTCGAAGGGACCTTCCCAGGAACGTGAACGCAGAAACCGTCCCTGCCAACTGATGGTGTAGATCCAGCCATCATATTCGAAGGCGCGAAAGTAGGGCGGGCCCAGCAAGGGTTCTCGCGGTGTGAAGCGAAGGCCGTCTTCGGAGAGGGCAATTCTTGTCTGTTGATCACCATTCTCCAGCAGCCCGTGGTAGTACATGCGGATCACCTGCTTCGATTCGTCGACGTGCACATCGGGTGAGGCGACATGAGCATACAGATAACCCCCGGGCAGGGTCGTTGCCCAACTGGGTCGTTGTTCTACGGGCGGCTCCGGAGGATCCTCCGCTGGAAAGAGAGATTCAGACACGTCCAGCACACCCGGTTGATGAATGTGCCAGGGCCCTTTTATGTTATCGGCATAAGCCAATCGGATGAAGCGGCCTTTGTGATGTGCGAAATAAAGGTAGTATCGACCGAGGGGCTGCTTAATCCACGACGGGACCCGGATGAGGCTGGGTCCGTTCATGTTGGTGCCGATTCGCTCGTCAAGCCCGGCATGGATAATCGGACTCTCAGTGAGTCGAGTGGCTTTCACCGCAGCAGTATACAGTCGTCTTTTCTTCGCACCGAAATTTTAATACAGACCCTTAGGTAAAAACAGAACGTTATGGATAGTAAAGAGCTGATTCATATGGTGTACCGCGGTGCCCACGCTGGGGCATCGTCAACCGTGAGCATTTTCAGGCGCGGCATTGAGCAATCGCCTTATGCTGATAAATGGATGACGGATGGACTGATGTACTCGGTGTACGCCGGTCGCTTGTCCGCCGTAGGAACCGATCGTGACGATCCCTTAGATGCCTACTGGAAGCTCCGCAAAAATCTGATGCTGTATGACATCCCCGAGCGTCCTATTGAAATACAAGGCCCGGATGCTGTCGCACTTCTTGAGCGGGTGTTCACCCGTCGGATTGCAACGCTGCCGGTTTTGCGCGCCTGTTACGGATTAATCTGCGCTCCGCATGGCGGTCTTGTTATGGATGGGGTATTGATTCGTTTGGCGGACGACAAATTCTGGTACGTCGAAGCCAACGGCGATACCGCGAAATGGTTTTTGGCTCTCTCGGAGGGCTTCGATGTCACGATCCGGGACCCCAAATCCCGAGTTCTGCAGGTGCAGGGGCCTAACGCGTTAAAGTTTCTTGAGGCCGCAGCACCGGGTCAAATACCCGAGAAGTTTCGCTACTTTGATGCGGCGTTTTTCAACTTGGGTGGTCAAGAGGTGCTGATTTCGCGCACCGGCTGGACTAACGAGATGGGCATCGAAATCTACAGTCATGCCGATCTCGATCACTCGAAGCTGTGGGATTTTTTGTTTGAGATCGGCAGCTCATTTGGCCTTGAGCGGGCCGGAAGCGCGTCGCTTGGGCTGCGGCGGGTTGAAGGGGGGATTCTCGACTATCAGTCGGATATCGATTTGACGATGACGCCTTACGACGCGGGACTTGGTGCCTTTGTGGATCTCAGCAAAGAAGACTTTGTGGGCAAGGGTGCGCTTGAGAAGGCATCGAAGGAACCGCGACTTTTTGGGTATACGACCAAAAGCGCCAAGGTTAATGCCGGTCTGTCGATATTCGAAGACGGGCAGCAGGTAGGCCACACCCGAAGCAGTTGCTGGTCACCCACACTTGAGATGGGCATTGGATACGTGGTGTTTGATCGACCGGCCGACGCCGGGCAGACGTGGGTAGGCCGCCATTTAACGGTGCGTGATGTAGATGGCGTGGATCAACCCTGCGAGATTGTGACGCTGCCTTTTTTTGATAAAGAGAAACGACTCCCCCGAGGCTTGCCGATAATTGACTAAACTTCACCTCAGAACCCGCCCATCGTTTTATAGAGACATCTGGACCCCAGAACACCTATGAGCACAAAAACATCTGCCCGGTCGCTGTTTGAGCTGAACGGAAAAGTGGCCCTCATCACCGGCGCCAGCAAGGGAATCGGGGAATCAATCGCCCGAAGTCTCGCTGAGTTTGGCGCCCGCGTTGTGGTAAGCAGTCGCAAGCAGGACGCCGTAGACACGGTTGCGCAAGCGTTTCGAGGGGATGGTCTTGAGGCCACTGCGGTCGCGGCCAATATGGGGCGCATGGAAGACGTCGAGCAGCTGATTGATGCGACGATCAAGGCCTATGGCGGAATCGACATTATCGTAAACAATGCAGCAACAAACCCTGTCTACGGGCCGATACAGAAAACGGATGAAGGCGCGTTCGATAAGATCATGGATGTGAACCTTAAGGGGCCTTTGCTTTTATGCAAAGGGGCTTATCCCATTCTGAAAGAGCGAGGCGGCGGGTCAATAATTCACATCAGCTCGATTGGAGGTTTAACGCCTGAAAAAGGGATCGGTATGTACAGCGTCAGCAAAGCAGCGCTGATCAACATGACCAAGGCGATGGCCCAGGACTGGGGAAAGGACAATATCCGTATTAATGCGATCTGCCCTGGACTGATAAAAACCAAGTTCAGTGAGGCTCTGTGGAACGATGACGAAAACCGCGAGCGTTTCTTAAACAAGATCCCCATGGGGCGACTGGGCGAAACGGAAGATTTGGGTGGTTTGGCGGTTTACCTCGCATCAGATGCATCGGCATACTGCACCGGCGGGGTATATATGGTTGATGGCGGCTACGCAGCCGCCTAAGCGTGAGGAGAAGAATCTATGCCGTCGTTTGATGTTGTCAGTGAGATAGACGAGCACGAGCTCGCCAATGCAATTGATCAGGCTAATCGTGAGGTTAGCAATCGATTTGATTTCAAAGGATCTGATGCGCGGGTCGAGTATGCAGATCCCGTTCTCACTATCTTTGCTGATGATGAGTTTAAGGTAACGCAAGTGCGTGACATTCTGGATATCAAGCTCTCAAAAAGGGGAATCGATATCGCCTGTCTCGAGCCTAAGGAGGTCGAAGAGCGGGGCGGCGGAAAAGCCGAGCAGAAGATCACTGTGCGAAGCGGCATAGACAGCGCGCTTGCAAAAAACCTGGTGAAAAAAATTAAAGCGAGCAAATTAAAGGTGCAGACCGCTATCCAGGGCGATCAGCTGCGGGTGACCGGCAAAAAGCGTGACGATCTACAAGAGGTTATTGCGTTCTTGAAAGACGAAGACGTTGGCCTGCCGCTTCAGTACACCAACTTTCGGGACTGATATGAAGCGATTGTTATTAATATCGACCCTATTCTTGCCGGCGATCGCCATGAGTGAGGATATCTCGTTCGATTTACCGTCTGGATTTGCGAAAGCATTTGAGGATGGAGACAGCTCCTTCTTTATCCAAGAATGGGTGCCTACGGGAGAATCTGTTGATAACTGGAGTCAGATGCTAACGCTGACCGTGCTGGAAAAAGCGAATGTTGATCCAATTAAATTTTTTGATCTTATGGCGGATGAATGGGGTGAAAGCTGCCCTGATTACGGCGCCATGTTGTTGCACCATGGTGAGGAGAATAATTACCCGATAGCAGTGTGGCTTCTTACCTGTCCAGAAAATTACATGACCGGAAAGCCAGAGGTGACGTACGTTAAGGGTATCTCAGGGAATGAGAATTTTTACACCGTACAAATTGCCCATGCTGTTCGCGTTGACGAAGTGGATGATTCGACTGTGAATGTATCGATGGGTTTTCTAAAACAGGTTGCCGTGTGTGATAACGGTAGGAGTGAAGCACACCCTTGCTGACAAGGGGAGTTCACCAGCGATAAAACCTCTGCTCAGGAGTTATCCTCGCACGCCAGGGGAGCTGAACTGGGGCGAAGGCGCTGACAGCCAAACTCCGTCATGGCATCAAAAAATGCCCGCATCGAGCTAATCCCGAAATGCATTACGGCTTCACATTGTGCGGCGAGCGTGTCGGCCAAAGTTTCTTTTGCCATCGCCGGCGCGCTTAAAAGGAACACAAGCAGCACTGGTATGAATCGTTTCATAAATTAATCCTTGCTGATCTGCCTCTTAGGTATCGAAGCTCTCCAGGCCGCGCCGATGGGCGGGCCGGGCTCATCTTACTCTTCTTTCACGAGAGCGGCCGGGTTCTCCTGTGCCGCATTCCAATAGCAGATCTAATGCTTGCAAGATGAATAGGTTTTGGCGCCTGATGATTATCGTGATGCATCACGCCTTAGTACGCTTCCGTGCTTTAAGTTGAACGAAAGCGAATTAAGGAGCAATTGATGAGACGTTTAATACCGGTGTTGTGTGGGTTTATTCTGATGGGGCCTGCTCATGCATCAGATAAATTGACTGAGGCCTTTATATTGAAGTGCGAACATCTCATGGGCTGCATGATTGACAAAGCGGCGGCAGACTTGGAGAACTCGGACCAACTCAATTTTCTTAAAGCACAGACGACGCTTCAATGTCAGGCGCAGGTGGGTCAATTGGGGCGCCCGGCACCTGAATCGGTAGACAAAGTGATAGGGTGTCTTGAGACCATGGCTGAAATGAGCTGTGACGACATAACGGCGGGAAAAATTCCTGCAGCATGTCAGGAGATGAATATCTAAACGAGACAAATCCCAACGCACAGGTAAAGAGAGCCCGTGGGTCGGTGGGGTCACTTTTTTTGTGACCTCTGTTGCTTTTCCGGTGATCGGATCAACCAAATAAAAAGCCGGTTTGGTGATTTGCTGACCAGTTGTTACAGTTGATCGACTCGTGCCCATCCGTGATCAACAGGAAATCGTGAGGGAGTCATCAATCTGTGGATAGAGCCCTGCTGATGGAAAGCCTCACCGTAGTCGGTTATTGGGCATTAGTGTTTGTCACGGCTCCCGCGCTGATGTTTGTTTTCATTTATCTCGGTGGCGTGGCCCTCGTGCTAGTTGCCATGCTCTGGGACGTGATCAGGGGTGGGGCTGGGAAGATATTCGGTAACAAGGCGTCGGAAAAAGCGTAATCAAAGCCCCGAAATAGCAGGGCTAATGCTCGCAATGTGATTAGGTATTGGCAGGCCTTGATTAATCAGTTCTTAAGGTCGTTGGATCAAAATGGAGTCTCTCGAACTTTAGGAGATTTCCCATGCCCGTAAAGACCGGTGATCGCATCGAAGTAGTGGGTCAGCGCTATATCGTCAGAGGAGTCGATAAAAAATTAGGCGTTGTCTGGGCCACAGATAAATGGAATGGGCGGCACGCCATTAGCATTTATGCGATAAGTGACATACTCAGGAAAGATGCTCACATCATTAATGCGCTAAGAGCGGTTGCTTGATCAGAGCAGTGAATCTTTTTCTCATTGAGGTAATCGGCTTGATAATCTTGGTTGTCGTGATCATTTATTTGATCAAGCGACCGCCAAGGGCCTAGACCGCTTAGTGCCGCGGCCCGTTAGATCCTGTCTCAAGGACCCGGAGCTCGATGTAGCGCTCGATGTGGCGCTTAAAGAAACGTAGGCTGATTGACTACGAAGTAAATGATTACTGCGGCCGCAATAAGAACCACCATGGCAATAACTCCTCGCGATTTAGCGTTTATTAAAAAAGCCTGAGTCAGTGGAAACGATCAGGCGCCTAAGCTATTGCTATTATGCGCGAGTAAAACAGGAGGGATCCTTGTGGGGGATATTTTGTCCATATCAGCTACGAAACAGGTTCGACAGGTTATAGCGTCTTTTGGATGGCAGACTTGCCCATGATGGAGCGCCGTGATCCCCGCGATCCGTCCGTGAAATTAAGCGCTCGGGCGGCGCTCGCGATAGTTCTAATCACTGCAGCCCTCATCCTATGTATTCTGCTGGTCAACCCGTGACAGCGCTTAACGCTGTCCGGAGCAGGTCCACCCCTTCGGGCGTTTGATGCCATCGCAGTAAACATACTCCTCTGCTTTCTTATGGTTATCGGCCATACCCAATGCGGGCAGAAAGACAATCACAACGGCACACAGTAAACGTTTCATATTTGCTCTTTTAGACATTACAACTTTAAAAATACGCCATCGACTGTGATGTAACTGTCGAGATCAGCGCCAGGCCGACGATAAAATCGCGCGCGTTAAGCATCCGCTTAAATCGTAAGATAAAGGAAAAATCATGAGGAAAGTAATTCTGGCGTTGTGTCTTTTTGGGATGGCCACTTCGGTATCTCTCGCGCACGAGTATTCCAAAGACCACAGCCATTGCCATGGTTCGGTGAAGCCCGCGTGGTGGAACTGCGCAGACGGTAAGTAACTGTCCGTCCTACAGCACTTTCGTATGCGTTCTGGCGGGGCGGATCAGACCGCCTATATGTAAGACGAGAGGGTTCGAGGCAGCGTGCTCAATGCGCCTCGTAACGCCTGCGCGGCTGTCCGAGAGCCTGCGTGATCGAAATCCTTCACGACCTGCACGCCACCCACGATCACATTCCGGATAGCGTTAGCAGTGCTGGAAAAGATCCAGGTATCGAGTGTTTGATCTTCTGTTAACCCTGCATACTCGATCCCGTCGGACGCCATCTCAATCAAATCTCCCCTCGCGCCGGGTGCAATGCTATCAAGGCGCTCGCCTGCTGCACGGCGCCCGCCGGTAACCGATGCCTCGAGTAGATGGCGGCCATTGTTCCCGCCATCGCTAGGCGCAAGAACGGTGCGCTTTCTTAGGCGTAATCTCTGCGCATATTCGAGCAGACGCAGTTCTTGTGGGGGTGAGACGCTTACCTGACTGTCTGAGCCGATACCGATGATCCCGCCTTCATTAAGGAACTCTGCAGCCGGGAAGATGCCGTCACCCAGGTTTGCCTCCGTCGTAGGACAAACGCCAACGGTAACGCCGTTTTTTGTAATCAGTGAGCGTTCTGCCTCCGAGATATGGGTTGCGTGGATTAAGCACCATCGCTCTGAGACATCACACAAATCAAACAGCCAGTCCACCGGGCGGACGCCATTCACCTGCAGACAATCTTCAACCTCTTTTTTTTGTTCTGCGATATGAATATGCACGGGCGCGGAGTAAAGCGCCGGCCCTGCCTGCTCAATAACCGCCTGAATATCCCTGGGCGATGCCGCGCGAAGTGAATGCGCGGCAATGCCGATTGAGCGATCTGGATGATTGGCACAAAGCGACTGACATTGCTGCAGAAGCTGAAGGTAATCGTCAGTCCTGTGAAAAAAGCGTTTTTGAGTCGCCTGCAATGGCTCATCCTGAAACCCGCCTCGGCAATAGAGCACGGGAAGTAGCGTTATAGCGATTCCCGCTTCGTCAGCCGCGGCGATTAGCCGCTCTGACATTTCCGCTGGGTTTTGATACGGCAAGCCGTTGGGCTGATGATGAAGATAATGAAACTCCATCACCGATGTGTAGCCCTGACGCAGCATATCTATGTACAGATAGCGGGCGATGTCCTGAAGCTGATCAGGATTTATTGCCGCGTTCGCGCGGTACATCATCTCCCGCCAGCCCCAAAAGTCGTCGCGATTGGCAGCGCGATGCTCGGTGAGCCCAACGATCGCTCTTTGATGCGCATGGGAATGAAGATTAGGGATGCCGGGTATAACAAGCCCGGTGAGGGTCAGCTCAGCCGTCGCCGCTGTGTCATCGACGATGCTCTCGATACGTCCTTTTTCGTTGAGCTGAATGATGCAATCACGACGCCATCCCGCAGGGGTCAGCAGCCTCGCACACCGAATGGTTTGAAGACGAGATCGGGTCACGGCATCCCTATCAAGGACGTCTTGTTAAAGCCGTCCGTAAGTCTCGATCAAGGCATCGTCGATGCACATAGGACCCTTTTCGGCATGGCGGTCAGGACGGGAATCAAGATAGGCGCCAACAGCCTTTGCCCAGTCTTTATACGTGGATCCGTCAGGAAAGTTTATGTGCTGGGACACATTGCCAAGCACGTAAACATAACCCTCAAAGAAACCGGCATCAAAGTGATCGGTCGCGGTCTGTTCAGAAGCAGGCTTTTGAGAGCTGACCCAGCCCTGCCAAAGTTCACCGCAGGTAAATGCCCTCGCGGGAGAACTCAGGAGAAAAGCCGCCGCGAGCAGGCTAACTATTTTTAGGTGCATCGTAGGCTCCGATAATTATTTCACCGCGAGGTAAAAGGTCGCGCCTTCTTCGTTAGTGCGTTCGCTGTGAAGCGTTCCACTCGGGAGATCACAGTATTGCCCTGTAGCGAATGTATCTTCGCGGCCGTCTTGGTAGGCGAGCCGCAGGGTGCCTCGCGTAACAAGACCCAGTACCGCAAAATCGTGCGCGTGTAATTCACTCAGAAGGTTTGGCTCAAAATCCTTGTGCGTGGGTTCTGAATATCCCCGCTCCATAGCCAGTTTACGCAATTCGTCTTCAGTCATCACTGCCGCCTCAGTTCATCCGGTGTTGTCTCACCAGCGTTCACCAAAGGGTCGAAGATCCAACTCAAAGGTCCACGCCGAGCGTTCCTGCTCGGTGAGCATATAAACGCTATCCGCGATCGAACTGGCCCGCATGAAAAATGCGTCTGGTTTATCGGGTAGTCGAGCGCGGGTGCGTTCTAGATCAATGATCCCATCAATAATCACGTAGCCGATATGTATGCCCTTTGGGCCTAAGTCCCGCGCCATCGATTGCGCGAGGCTGCGCTGGCCGGCTTTGGCTGATGCGAACGCGGTTGACTTTGCACCGCCACGCAACGATGCGGTTGCGCCGATCACGACGATGCTGCCTTTTTCATGTTCGAGCATGGCAGGTATGACCTGCTGCGCACTGAGGAGCAAGCCCCGCACATTGATTGCCCAGGTGTCATAGAGATTCTCTGCTGTCGTCTCCATAACCCCGGTCCAAAGACCTGAGCCTGCGTTATAGATCAGCGTCTCTACCGGGCCGAGCTTCTGCCGAATGTCCTCAAAGGCGGTTTCAATGGCTTCCGGGCTGGACACATCACATGGGAAAGGCAGGCAGTTTGGAATTTGCTCAGCAAGATCCTTTAGGTATTGCCCGTTTCGGGCCAGCATGGCGACCGTATAGCCTTCGGAGGAGAACTTCCGACAAAGGGATGCTCCGTTGCCCGGGCCAACGCCGGCAATCACGCAGACTTTCGCCATAAAACCGCTCCTTGAGATAATGAAACTCTTCGTGGGGATGAAAAAGTCCCACGACACTCGGTTGAGTCTATCAATTTTGTTTGAGCGGCTTTTTCCAGGAGCACCGCATGATTATTGATTGTCACGGGCGCTACACCACTACCCGAGAGGTCCTAGCCAACCGACGGGATCGGCAAATTGCAGCCAATGGCTTGCCCTCCCATCGGCCGAGCCCAAGCGAGCTCCACATGAGTGGCGAGGAGCTGCGGGAATCCATTGAATCAAACCCGCTCGCCAAGATGAGAGCATGCAGATCCGACCTGACGATCTTCAGTCCGCGCGCGAGCGTTTCAAGGTTAAGGTATTTACCTAGATGTAAGCGCGATCGGCGCGGTACAGCTCCAGCGGGATTCGCGGCGTTCTGCCGCTAATCAGATCGCAGATAAACTGTCCTGTGGTGGGTCCCATGGTGAGTCCAAGTTGTCCATGGCCAACGGCGAGCCATGCGTTTTTTACACCGGGCGCTGGACCGATGACAGGGAGCGTATCCGGCATAAACGGCCGGGCCCCTATCCACTGCTTGCCGGTCGTGGACCGCATCTGCGGGAAGAGATGACGTTTGGCTTTTTCCACGAGCACTTCGGCCCGACGAAAATTAGGTTTTGCATCCAGCGGAGCGATTTCAACCGTTCCCCCAATCCGAAGTCCGGTCTCGACGGGGGTGCTGACAAATCCTCCTGTGGAGTAAATGACAGCCCGCGAGAGATTAATCCCGCTATCGGGAATATCGGTGTGGTATCCATGCAAGGGCGCAAGCGGAATGCGAATGCCCATATCGTGAAGGAGTGCATTCGCCCAGCAGCCTGCGGCCATCACAAGTTTTTGCACGGGGTGATCTTGGCCATCTGCAAACATCAGGGCTTGCGCGCTATCTGCGCGCATCCGGATGCCGGTTACGTCTTGATAAATGACCTTGCCGCCAAGTTTTACAAAGTAATTAGCAAGCTCACGGGTTAGCCTCTGGGGGCTGGTAAACGATTTCCACCCGTTTGCGATTAGGCCAAATTTTCCACTGGTGTTTACCGCTGGCTCGGCTGCTGCGAGCGCTTCGGGATCAAGCTCTGTAGCGAAGCAGCCTTCTGCCTCGCGAAGCGCCCAGCTAAACCGATCAGCGTTGTACTGTGCTTTGTTATCGTATAGGTACAGGACTTCTTCTTCCGCCCAAATATCTTTGATCTGAGCTGCGGCAATGACTTCGTCGAAGTCCTCCTGCGCCAGCGCAGCGATCTCGCCCAGGCCATGGCAAATTTGCGCAACGCGATCCGCGGTGGCATTTCGAAGAAAACGCAGTAACCACGGTAGGGCCGCCGGCAGGTGCGATGGGCGAACAGCTAACGGACCTTCGGGATTCAGCAGCCACCCGGGGAGTTTTTTGAAGACGCCGGGTTTTGCCAGCGGGACAATTTCGCTGCGCGCCATTAGGGCGCAGTTGCCGAACGTCGCCGCGCCCCCAATATCGCTGCGCTCCACCAGGGTGGTTGCAATACCGGCCCGTTGAAGTGCGAGGGCGCTACAAACCCCGATGATTCCCCCACCGACGACGGTAACTTCGGCCAATGGACTTCGCTCTGGACTCTAAACGTTCTTACTCGACGCCTTCGACAATTCGAAAGTCGCGCACCACGGCGTTGCCCAAAACTTGAAGCGCCTCCTGATATTTTTCCGACGCGTAAGTCTCTTGTGCCCGTTCAAAGCTTTCAAACTCCACCAGCACAGTGCGCGCGTCCACCGCAAATTCTTTGGGCTCCATGCGACCACCGCGGGCCAGAAAACGACCGCCATGCGCCTTCACGGCCTCTGCCGCTATCGCAGCGTAAGCGGCCAGTTTTTCGGGATCTTTCACCTCGCGATACGCGGACATCCAGTAGCCTTTTGCCATTTTGTTTTCTCCTCTGTTCGGTTTTCGGTGTATTTAAGGGTCAAAGCACGCGCGCGGTTACCGAGCTGTTTACTTTTGAGTGATCTCGGCCAGTGCGTCAAGCAGCGCGAGGATTTCTTCTTTACTGTTGTAGTGGCAGAACGACGTACGAATACAACTGTCGAGGTTCAGCGGTTCAAGTACGCTTCCAGAGAAATAATCGGCTTTGCGCAGGTGGGTGCGGATACCCTTGTCGTTAAGTGCAGCGACGACATCGACCGACGGAATGTGATCAAACGCATAGGACACCAGCCCCTCACGATCGGGGTTATCGGCGCCACCTACAATGAAGGCGCCAGGCAATTCCCGAATACCTTTTCGTCCATCGGAGCCGTTAATGGCCACGTCAACAAGGTGCGCTTCCTGCTTTGCCATGGCGCGCCCCGCAGCTTCCAATCGGGCGCGGGGCTCTGAGGCGTCACTAACCTGACTACCCAGCCAGTCGAGGTACTCGACGACTGCACTGAATGTGGCGAATGCTCCCGTGTCGCGCGTCCCAAGCTCCCAGAAGTCATCCGCAGTACCGTCCAGTTTTTCGTGCTGGAGAGTGCTCATGCGTGGTGAGACCCAGGCAACACCGTAATTGTGTCGGGAGAACACCTTATAGCCCGATAAGGCACACCCATCGACACCGGTCGACCCGATGTCAATGACGCCATGCGCTGCATGCTGGATGCTGTCCACCACAATAAAACAATCGGGTGCGATGCTTCGAATTGCTTCTGCAACACCCTTCACGTCCACTGCCATGCCGGTGACTGGACTGGTTTGGATGATCGTAGCCGCTCGGGTTTCGGGCGTGACGTGAGCAAGGTAATGCTCTGGAGTAACGATCGCACGATCCTTGTCGTGCGCAATGCTAATGTTTTCTTTCCCAGCGATAGGGCACCATTGGCTGCGGGCGCTTGCGGTGGCGGGATGCTCAAGCGTGCTGCCCACTACGTTTCCACCAGCGGGTGATCCGAGCACTGCGGCCCTTACCAGCCGGAACAGGAGTTCCGTGCCGCTCTCTCCCGTGAATACCACACCCTCAGAGACGCCAAAGAAAAGTTTCATGTCTTCGCGCGCTTTATTGATGATGCGCACCAACTCCCGACTGGCAGGGTTATCCCGCCCCTGGTTATCGGGAATGGAGGAGAAATGGGTGCTGACCTCAACCACTGACTTGAGAGTTAAGGATCCACCGGCGTTCTCAAAAAATATACGTGGCCCCTGGTAGGGACAGTGATCCACATGATGAAAGCGGTCTCGAATCTCTTTAAGGAGTTGGGGGTCGAACATAGGGTGCTCTTGATCGTTAGAGGGTGGGCCTAACCAAGTCTCGCAACCGCTGCCTGGGTAGCGGGGCGTGCAAGCATTCTTTCGTGATGCGCTTGTAGTTTCGGCAATTTTGATGTGTCAACGCCGTCACTCTCTATCCAAGAGCAGATCGTGAAAAGATAGGGATCACACACCGTGTAGGCATCTCCTAAGACCCACGGACCCTTGAAGAAATCAGACTCAATGAGGCCGACAGTTTGCGTCATTGTTTCGGGTACCTTCTTCTTCATGGCTTCAAGCGCTTCAGGGGCATCAGCCCAGCGCGCGCCGCGGAATCGATGCGCGTGGGCAACGTGCACCGTGGATGCCAGATAGCTGTTGAATTCCTGTATCTTGGCGAAGGTAAACGGGTCGTGTGCGCCGGTCATTTGCGCTGAGCCAAAGCGTTGGGCAATGTAGATAAGAATCGCGGGGGTTTCGGTGAGGACGCCGTCTTCTGTTGCCAGAGCCGGTACGCGACCTTTGGGGTTAACTGCCTGATACTCCGGCAAGTTTTGCTCGCCTTTTGAAAAGTCCAGTACGTGCAGTTCGTAATCGGCTTCGACCTCCTCAAGCAGGATGACGGAGGCGAGCGCAACGCTCTGACGCGCGGCAAATATTTTCAACATGGTTCGGATACGCTGGGTGCAGGTGCGCCTATTCTGCACCAAAAGGGAGTGTTTTTACGATTTTCGAAGGCCTGAGCGTCAAGGCGTCTGATCCTCTCCCCGGCCTTTCCGAGCTGTGCCGCTGACGCGGGTTGCCCGAAGTACAGCGTCCGAATGTTGCTATCATCGACGCTGAAAAAATTTGGAGAATGTCATGAGTTTTCAGGGAACCGAGCGCTACGTCGCTACAGATGATCTGGCGATGGCCGTTAATGCCGCGGTGACGCTCGAGCGTCCGCTGTTGATCAAGGGTGAACCCGGCACGGGCAAAACCATGCTGGCGGAGGAGATTGCCTTGGCTCTAGGCAAGCCGCTGATTCGCTGGCACATCAAATCCACCAGCAAAGCCCAGCAGGGTCTGTACGAGTATGACGCCGTGTCACGCCTGCGGGATTCGCAGCTGGGGGACGGCCGTGTTGAGGACATAAAGAACTACATCCGCCCAGGTAAGCTTTGGGAGGCGTTCACCGCGCAAGAGCAGGCAGTGCTGTTGATTGATGAGATCGATAAGGCGGACATTGAGTTTCCCAATGATCTTTTGTTGGAGCTCGACCGCATGGAGTTTTTTGTTTACGAGACGGGTGAAACTATCTCCGCAGTCCATCGGCCTATTGTCGTGATTACCAGTAACAACGAAAAAGAGCTGCCCGACGCCTTTTTGCGGCGCTGTTTTTTCCACTTCATATCGTTCCCCGATAAGGCAACGATGGAGAAAATCGTTGAGGTGCATTACCCGCAAATCCGAAAAAACCTGATCAAGGAAGCGTTAGACGTCTTTTTTGAGGTGCGAGAGATCCCGGGCCTAAAGAAAAAGCCGTCCACCTCTGAGCTTATCGATTGGTTGAAACTTTTAATGGCCGACGACATCCCGGAGGAGATCCTAAAGTCCCGTGACCCTTCCAATGCCATTCCGCCGCTTTACGGTGCCCTGCTCAAGAACGAGCAGGATGTCCACATGCTGCAACGTCTCGCGTTTATGGCCCGCCGCGAAAAATCTCCAAATTAAGTCGAGAGCGGGCGAGTCGTCATGCTGATCAGTTTTTTCCAGACGCTGAAGAAAACCGGCATACCGGTGTCGGTGAAGGAATATCTGATGCTTCTTGAGGCGCTCAATGCACGAGTGGCTTTTGCATCGGTTGATGATTTTTATCTGCTGTCGCGAGCCTGCCTCGTCAAAGACGAGAAGTACTTCGACCGGTTTGATAAGGCATTTGCTGCGTGGTTCAACGAGATGGAAAGCATTGATGACATTATCAATGCGCTTATTCCAGAAGATTGGCTACGAGCGGAACTCGAAAAATATCTGACCGAAGAAGAAAAGGCGAAGATTGAATCGCTGGGCAGCCTTGAAAAACTGCTGGAGGAATTTCGTAAACGGCTTGAAGAGCAAGAGAAGCGTCATTCCGGAGGAAGCAAGTGGATTGGTACGGGCGGTACGTCGCCGTTTGGCCATAGCGGCTATCACCCAGAAGGTATTCGGATCGGCGGTGAGAGCCGGAATCGGCGCGCCGTAAAGGTCTGGGAAGAGCGGCAGTTCCGTAATTTGGACGATTCGGTGACGATCGGCACGCGCAGCATCAAGATGGCGCTCCGTCGACTTCGCAAATTCGCACGCAGCGGTGCTGACGAGGAGCTGGATTTGGATAGCACCATACGATCGACAGCACGTAACGCAGGGCTATTGGATATTCAAATGGTGCCGGAGCGGCACAACGCCGTAAAAGTGCTGGTCTTTTTTGATGTGGGCGGCTCAATGTATCCCTATGTGCGGACCTGTGAGGAGTTGTTCTCTGCCGCGCGGACGGAATTTAAACACTTAGAGTATTTTTACTTTCATAATTTCTTCTATGACTTCATGTGGCGCGATAACCATCGCCGACGCCACGAAACCGTCCCGACGTGGGACATCCTTCATACGTTCCAGCGAGACTACAAAGTGATCATCGTTGGGGATGCCTCAATGGCGCCCTATGAGATCGTCAGCGTCGGCGGTAGCGTGGAATACATGAATCGCGAATCTGGCGTCACGTGGATGACGAGACTCAGAGACAGTTTTGAAAAGGTGATCTGGCTCAATCCAACGCCGCGCGCCCATTGGGGCTATACGCAGTCCATCGGACTGATACAGGAACTGGTAGATGATCACATGTACCCCATGACGCTTGAGGGGCTTGATCACGGTGTTCGCTATTTAGCGAGTTAATCCCATGTCGGCGCCAAGGATTGCTTTAACGGAAGTCGACGCGTGGATTGGTCGGGAGGTCGGCGTGTCGGAGTGGAGCACGATCGATGCGTCTCGTGTGGCCCAATTTGCCGAGTGCACCGAAGACTTTCAGTTCATTCATCTTGATCCGGAAGCTGCAAAGGCGGCGGGATTCGATGGTGCTATTGCCCACGGATTTTTGGTGTTGTCTATGCTCTCTAAGTTTGCCTATGAGGCGAGCGCACAGATCGAGAACTGCCGCGTCAGCATTAACTACGGTTTTGAGAAAGTGCGATTTCTTTTGCCGGTACCTGTCGGCAGTCAGATCCGCGCCCGGTTTGTATTGGCGAGCGCCGCACAGAAACGTGAGGGCCAGTGGTTGATGACGCACGATGTATCGGTTGAGGTTAAAAATCAGGATAAGCCGGCGATAGTCGCCCAATGGCTTACGCTGTTGATTACCAATGGCGTTTAAAAAGCTAAAACAGTTTCTTCGAAAAAGAAAACTGTCTCGATGCGGGATTAAGGTGGATGTTGATATACCGACCGCGGTGTACGGCGATCGATCCGGCTGCTGGACCGTGGCGCCACAATTTCTCTTGCCCCAAAGCATTGTTTATTCAGTGGGTGTGGGCAACAACATCGCCTGGGACCTGGCGATGATTCAGCGTCATCATGTGGACATTTACGCCTTTGACCCAACGCCGCGAAGCGTGGCATGGATAGGGTCTCAGACTCTGCCGTCGCGATTCAAATTTCACCCCATTGGCCTGTCGGATCACGACGGCCAGATGGCTTTTGTGGTACCCAAGCGTGAGGGGAAATTCAATTACCGGGCGAGCGCGTTCTCGACTGAGACCCAAACCGTTTTGTGTGAGGTGAAAACGCTCTCGAGCCTTCGAAAACTAGTCGGGCACGTCGAGATCGATGTGCTGAAGCTCGATATCGAAGGCGCTGAGATGCTGGTACTTCGTGAACTCGACGATCTGCAGCCATTACCGGGCCAACTGTTGGTGGAATTTCACTACCACTATCCCGGTATCTCGTTTGACGCCTTTGTTCAGGTGGTGACGGCCTTAAGAAATGCCGGATACCGGATTTTTCACATTTCCGAGCGAGGTTATGAGTTTTCTCTCATTCATGAGCGTTTGCTTTCGAATAGCGCGCAGATCAGTGAGAATGTCGCCTGAAGCAAAACGCGCGACAACATCAAAGATTACTGTGTGAGGCAAAAGGGATTGTGACGCCGTGACGGGTTCTCGGTGAGCGATCAAACGCAATCAGTAAAAACAAAGAATCAGGAAGAAGCCGATGAATATTCTGAGCGTAAATGAGCTGATGACGGTTCGTCAGCATGGGGCCATGGAGTACACGACGCCGCCATGCGATCTCGATGACGTGCGAGCCTATCGGTTGAAGCGTGTGCAGGAAGAATTGGTCCGGAATGATCTGGCCGGCATCATTCTTTACGACCAGCTGAATACGCGCTACGCAACCGATGCGACCAATATGCAGATTTGGTGCTCACATAACGAAGCGCGTTATGTCTACGTGCCGGCCAATGCCGGAGCCATCATCTTTGAGTACGGAGGAAAGTCCTTACTGTCGGATGGCTTACCGGGCGTTGCCCGCGTTGAAAAACCGGTGACCTACTTTTACATGAGCGCGGGGCCCACGGTTCCGGCGAAAGCGAAGCAGTGGGCGAAAGCGATGGACGCCATCATTCGCGAATACAGCGGCGGTAATCAGCGAATCGCGATTGATCGGCTGGCTCCAATCGGCATACAAGAGATGGAAGCGCTCGGCTATGAGATTCACGACGGATTCACCGTCATGGAGAAGGCTCGCGAGATTAAAAGCGCCGGCGAAATCGCACTCATGCGCGAATCCATCGCGGTTTGTGAGGGCGCGGTACAGCAGATGCGTGAAGCGTTGCGACCCGGTATCACGGAAAACGCTCTGTGGGCGGAACTGCATCGAGGCAACATCGCCGGCGGTGGAGAGTGGATAGAGACCCGCTTGTTGTCTTCTGGGCCTCGAACAAATCCCTGGTTCAGGGAATGTTCTATGCGGCCCATCGAAAAAGGAGATATGGTCAGTTTCGATACCGATCTTGTCGGGCCTTACGGGTATTGTTGCGACATGTCGCGTTCCTGGATTTGCGACGCAGAGCCTGATGACGAGCAACGTCGGCTGTATGCGGCGGCATACGAACAGATCAAGCGCAACATGGAACTCTTAAAACCCGGACTCGGATATAAAGAGCTCACCGAAAAACTTCACCCGATGGCCGATGAATTTATCGCGGGTCGTTACGGTGTGGCGATGCACGGCGTCGGATTATGCGATGAGGCGCCGGCTATCTACTATCCTCAGGACTATCCCGAAGTGGGATATGACGGCGTGTTTGAAGAGGGCATGGTGGTTTGTGTCGAGGCCTTAATTGGGACGCAAGGTGGCAAAGAATGCGTGAAGCTCGAGGAGCAGGTGCTGATAACAGCATCGGGTCATGAGCAACTGACCCATTACCCTCTGGAGGATCACTGGGTGTAGTGGCTCCGGCGCCAGGCTGCTGCTCTCGATAAAAAAATCAATGTCCGAGATTCAAAAGGCTGAGGGGATCGGCGTAGATGCCAATCTGATTCGCGCTTATCAGGAGGATGGCGTGGTGTGCCTTCGGGACGCTATTTCTGATGAGGTGCTAAAGCTTGCTCATGAGGGTATCGAGCAGAACCTGCGCTCTCCGGGGCAATTTTTTCGTGACCATACCGAGCCGGGCAGTTCACACCGTTATTTGTTCGAGTATTGGACTTGGCCTCATACACCGCCCTTTGCGGAACTTATCCGCCGCTCACCGCTGGGCGAGATCGCAGGCACGCTCATGCAGGCAAATCACGTTCACATGGTGATGGATAACTGGTTTCTCCGAGAGGCTGGGGCGCGAAGCGCAGCGCCGTGGCATCACGATGAGCCATATTTTGACTTTGAGGGATCGCTTTGCGTGATCTGGATTCCCCTGGAGAGCGCACCTTGGGAGGACGGATTGACGTTTGTGCGTGGCTCGCATCGTTGGGGCAAGCTTTTTGTGGCACCGGAATTCAGTGCAAACGTACCCTTCAGTTGTACGGGTGATGCGTATCAGTCGGTTCCTGATATTGATGCCGAGCGTGAGGCGTATGACCTGCTGAGTTGGGATGTGAATGTAGGCGATTGTCTTGTATTTGATTTTCGTACTCTGCATTGTGTCAGTAATAAGGGTGCACCGGCTAAAGAGACCCAACGTCGCGTAACCTTCCGCTTCGGGGCGGATGACGTGATTTTTTCGCCCCGCGGCGAATGGACCAAGGAGACCTCCGATTTCTTGATCGGTCATGGACAACACGTCAACTCACCGCTGGGCTGTGACATCATCCCTCAGGTTTGGACGCGTGCGCTGAGTCCGACGAATGAGGCATCCGTAGAAGCTCGAAATAAACAGGTGAATATCTGATGGGCGATATATCGTGGTTAAAAGACCGTCTCAAAGGAGCAGGCGCCCCCGTGATCCTGGACGGTGGCGTGGGTACGGCGCTTGAGAAAAACGGAGTGCCGATGGATGACAAGGTGTGGAGTGGCCGCGCCATGCTGACGCATCCGGACGACGTGCGCTCGGCTCATGAAGCATTTATTGAAGCGGGAGCAGAAGCGATCCTCACGAACACCTTCTCCACGGCCCGTCATATGTTGGAGCCCGGGGGTCTTGGAATGAAAGTGCGCGAGATTAATGAAAAAGCTGTCGTCTTGGCGAAAGAGGCTGTTGATCGAGTGGCTCAGCGTCCCGTTGCCATTGTCGGCTCCATTTGCGAGTGGAGTTCAGACAAAGATCCCAACTGGAACTCTCCAGCAACGGTTGCACACGCTGTGCGAGAACAAGCTGAAGTCCTTGCAGAATCCGGAGTGGATATTCTTGCGCTCGAGATGTGTGAGCGTGTCGAACTGTCGGAGGCGGTAGCCGACGTGGTCACTTCGATGGGTCTGCCGGTCTGGATCGGGGTGAGCGCCCGAAAGCATCAGGAAGAGGGCGAACTTGCCTCTTTCAGTTATGCAGATCGTGATTTTGAACAAACGGTAAAACTGCTATCCCGATATCCCGTAGAGCTGATGAACGTCATGCACACTCATCTGAACGACGTCCACGAGGCGTTGGATACGGTGAAAAAATTTTGGGATGGGCCGATCGGGGTCTACCCGGAGTCCGGATATTTCACCATCCCCAACTGGAATTTCGAGGATATTGTCGAGCCGGGTGAGTTAGTGGATCACGCGCAGACTTGGATCGAGCGAGACGTGAGGTTGGTAGGCGGGTGCTGCGGATTAAATGCGGACCATATAAGAGCGCTGTCCGCCGCCTTTGCGCATTGACCGGATCAAAGACTAAGCGCGAGTACGGAGTCGGAACGAAGAAGCAGCACTTCGTTAGTCGTCGACTGAAATCCAGTCAACGATGCGATCTTCAAGATCACGCTCAGCAATCGCGTCCTCTGATACGACTTTTCCACAAACGGAAAGGCTCTTGACATCAAGGATCACTGATCGCCGTTCATGCGTTCGTCGATACGCGCAAGTAGATGGCATGATCTGCATCAGAGCCAGATTCTTTTTGGACAGCGTGACGCAGTCCGGATTAATCGAACTCCGATTGGCGTAGTCGGTACAGCGACCGGTATCAAGATCCAAATACCGGCAGGCGACATCGGTATAGAAGATCTCGCCGGTATCTTCATCCTCTAGCTTCACCACACAGCATCTGGCGCATCCATCACAAAGGGCTTCCCATTCGCTGGGATTCAGTCCGCTCAGTGGGCTTTTCATGCCAGAGAAAATACGAGCGGATACATTCTTTTATGGTCCTTGTTGCGGAAAATCAATTACGACAGCGGCTATAGAACTCTAGAATATCGAGAGCTAAACAGCATGGGCAACTGCTCACTTCATTCCGTTCGAGCGAAACATTCGGATCTCCAATGAACCCAGACATGCGCCGTGTTGCGATCCTTTTGATGATTACGAGCTCTGTGGTCATCAGCTTCTCCGGGCTTATCGTTCGCTTGCTCGAAGCGCTGCCCCTCATTATGAACTTTTATCGCGCGCTCTTCTTGACCTGTGCGGTAACGGTGTTGCTCTTTTTGCGGTATCGACGTGCCGCCATTGTGCGCGTCGTAGGCGTGGGTTGGCCGGGCATCTTTGCCGGCGCCATGCTGGCCGGTGCGGCAATTACCTTTTTGCAATCGATGACGCATACCACGGTGGCGAACACGCTGTTTGTCCTGGCCGGCATTCCCTTTGTCACTTCGGGTCTTGCCTGGATGTTTCTGAAGGAGAGACCCAATCGCGCAACGATGGTAGCGATGGTTGTGGCCTTTATCGGCATCCTGATCATGATCGGCGAAGGGTTTACGGTTGGCTCGGCCTACGGAAACGTGATGGCGCTTCTGACCACGGTATTTTTCTCAATCTACGCGGTCATCTTGAGAGCAAATCGCCAGACCGATATGTGGCCGGCTATTTTGATCTCTACGGTGATCATTATGCTTACCGTTGCGGTGATGCAGCGCGGTGAATTAACGATCTCCCGTCATGATCTGTTTTTGTGCATGATCTGGGGCGGCTTGATGTCGGGGTTTACAAGCGCCTCGTTCATAGTGGCATCTCGGCACATCGTGGCGGCAGAACTGACGATCTTCATGCTCCTGGAGTTTGCCTTAGGCCCCGTTTGGGTATGGCTGTTTGTAAACGAGATCCCCTCGCATTGGACGCTCGCCGGTGGAGCGCTCGTGATTCTCGCTGTCTTGGGTCGATCGTTGCTGGAATTTCGCTCAGGTCACGCCGCCAGCGGACCGTAAGACGCTTCTACATTCAGGAGTCCATTCAGGAGTTCATTCGGGAGGTCGCCACCCGCTCAACGCGCTTGCGGGATGACGCCTTTTTCGTTGCCAACGACGCGGGTCTGTCTCAGGCGCCGCCGCCAGCGCGCGGCATCGTAACCGGTACCGCGATGCAGGGTGCAACGATTGTCCCAAATGACCGTATCGCCTGGCATCCATCGGTGTCTCAGTATGAATTCCGCCTTCGTCGTGAGGACCAAAAGTCGATCGAGCAGAGCGCGACTCTCAATACCCGTAAATCCCACGATGGATCTGGCGTGGGAGCCAATGTAGAGATTCTTGGCTCGCGTGTTGGGATTTATGCGAACGAGGGGATGCATTACCGGCGGTAATGAGGCGGCATGATTCGGGTTCACCGGCGCAATGGGACTGCGCGAGAACACGTAATCATGCAGTACAAAAAGAGGATCAACCTCTTCTTTTTCTTTTTGCGACAGCCGCTCGTATGCGGTTCGCATGCTGACAAACTCGGTATCACCACCTTCTTCGGGGACTTCGTAGGCGTGAAGAATCGAGACATATGACGGCGTCTCTCGGAAGGAAGAGTCCGAGTGCCAGAGCTGGTTACCGCTCTGATAGCGTGCATTTGTTGCATCCGCGACGGTGCCGTCGTCTTTTACATTGCCCACCGTGCCAAAGTAGGTGACTTCCCCTGTGGTTCCGAACGTGACGTGCTCTGCCTCCGGTGAGCCCAACAACTGGGTGAATGCCAGCTGTCGGTCATCCGTCATGTCCTGATTTGGAAAGTGAAGAAAGGAATACGTGTCAATAATCGATCGAAGTTCGTTCAGCGTGTCGGAGGAAAGAGCGCCGTCAAGCGTTATCCCCGTTATCCGAGCGCCAAAGCCGGGACTAAGCGGTGTGATGTCCATGGTGGGGTGTCAGTTCGTATATTGCTGAATAGAGGAGCCAGAGAACGACACCCGGCGCATTTCCCGCCGATAGCCAAAGTAGTCGTTTACCGCATAGTGCTGCGTTGAAAAATTGTCCCATACTGCCACCATGCCCTGGGACCAGCGCAGACGACAACAGAACTCGGGTAGCGTTGTGTGCTGAAACAGCGCATCCAGAATAGGTCGGCTGTCCGCTTCACTCATGTCTTCAAGACGTAACGCATAGGTGGGGTTGAGATACAGACTTTGCCGCTTTGTTACCGGGTGTGTCAGGACAGCGGGATGAAGGCGTTCGCGGTCCGCATCCGGATCATTACGTCGACTTGCGCCGCGCATGGACTGCTCCTCAAGTGGCGGGGCCCATTTGATGCCGTAGGGTTTTCCCACATGGGCAATCTTACGCTCGATCAGAAGTTCACGAAGGGGAGCGGACAACGCATCCCATGCTGCCTGTTGATTGGAAAATAGGGTATCGCCTCCGAACGGCGGAACCTCAAGCGCGCACAAGATTGATCCGCTTGGCGGTGTTTCGAGAAAGCTCAGATCGGTATGCCATCCGCCACCGAATACCCCTGCACGGTCGTTCGCTTCCTTGATGATATGGGTTAGCTCGGGTTGCGGATCTTGTCCAGGCGCATAAGGATTGACTATGGGCATTCCAAACACCCTGCAAAAATCCATTTGATGGTGGGCCTCAAGATGCTGATCCGGTATCGCAAGAACCAGATACTGATCGAGAGCCGCCCTTAGATCAGCCTTTAGCTCTGGGGAAATCGGTTCGCGAAGGTTTACCCCGGTAACATGGGCGCCAATAGAGCCGGTGATAGGGGTGACGTGCACAGGGGCTCTATTTCATCTACGCGGATGATGTTGTGTCGTCCCACGTGAAGACCGGAAAAAGAGCTGAGGGCATTCGAGCCCCCGGCGTCACCCCGAGATCCTTGAGCGGTGGCGAGGTTTCACCGGCGCGCTCACAGTACACCATGTCATCGCCAAGCCATCGCGTGGAGAAAGCCCGTCGGCGCTTCTGAACCGGTGCATCCGTGGTGCCATGCAGGGTGCGAAAATCAAACAAGATGACATCGCCCGGCTCGAGAGCAAAACTTCTTATCTCGGAATCCTTAAAAGATTCTATGAGTGGCGTGACCGATGTCATCGCCGAGTCGTCCTGCGCGTAATCGGAGCCGTCCACGAAGTGACGCGGAAAGTATAGTTGGCCGGTGCGATGTGAACCGGCAAGAAAGCGTACCGCCGTCTCTGCAGGCGTGGTATCAAGGGCTACATAAACGCTGATATTCTGGATGCCATCAACACAGTAGTAGGGCAGGTCATGATGCCACGGCGTCGCGGTTTGCGTGCCAGACTCTTTGCAGAACACATGCTCATGGAATAACTGAGCGGTTTGCGAGCGCATGAATTGGGCGGCAAGATGTGCCGCTGCAGACTGGCTTATAAACGCCTGGTATTCCGGGATTCGGTGCCAGTTGCAGTAGCTGTCGAAGAATCGACCCTCTCCGCCCGGGGCAACGCTGTCGCACGGAAATGCGTAATTCTGCGCTTCGTCCATGTTGCGCTGCAGTCCCGCGCGTAACGGCTCAACCCATTCAGGAAAGAGGTTTTTCAGCAGGATTACCCCGTCACGCCGAAATGTATCCACATCGGCGGGAGAGACATCAATGCGAGGGGGAAGGGACAGTCCGGCAACCAAGCCGGGGTCGGGACGCCAATCGACCGTTGCGCTGTTTCCTTTGGGATCGTTACTTATCATGTTGAGAATCCGTATAGGCTTTTGGATTTTGCAATTGCTTTGTTAGGATTTAATCTACCACGGTATGTCCATCCTCCCGTACCTTTGCTGGAGTAAACCCGCTTCATTGATATCGCATGCAGAGCTACACACGAAAGATTAATGTTCGTCAGGCTATCGATCAATCGGGAGGTCACCTGATTTATCGAGAGGATGATGCAGGACTTTACTTTTGCGGGCCCGCAAGTGTCGACATCTGTGCGCTGCTTAAGAATGTCTTTCAGTCGCTCGCGATATCGCGTCGTTTTGAGTACGCGCGCTTTGACGATTTCGGTGCGGTCTTTGTGGGTATCAAGGTGGAGGTCAGAGCGGATGAGTACCCTGTGGTGGCGACCGCGCTGCGACTCAGCGGCATGGAGATCACGCTGCTTTAGGCTGCACCCGGTTTCCTAGCCATAAAAAGCCCCCACCGCTGATTGCCTTCGCGGGTCCGGGCTATTTTTTTAATCCAATCGTCGACGAGTTCTTGTCGCACAGTATTATTGCGATCAAGCCTCTCAATGCGTTTTAACTCCTCTTCGCAGTGACGTATAAAAGATTGTGTTACGTCGCTGGCCATCATGACCTCAAAGCCGCTCTCGCGGAGCAGCGACTCGTATTGTTCGACCGTGCACAAGTGATAGCCGCGTTGCTCTACGTAATCCGAAAACGAGGGATCCCACGGACCCTCGGAACAGCAATAGTCGGTAAAAAGCAAAATGCCATGCGCATTGAGCGCTCGAAAAAGAACGGCGAACAGTGAGGACTTCTCTTTGATATGCAAAAACACATCTCGACTATAAATGCCGTCATAAGCATCCGAGTCGGTGAGCGTCATACAGTCGCCTTGCCAGAGATGTACCTGGTCGACGAGGGTCGGAAACTCGTTGATTCGCTCTTCGGCAATCGCGATCATGTTATGCGAAAGATCGATGGCATCCACGGCGAAGTCAAACATTTCGGCCATCAAGAATGCGCACCCGCCCAATCCACAGCCGACATCAAGGACGCGACTTCCTGTAGGCAATGTCATTCGCTCGATAAGCGCTCGCGAAGCTTCCCTTCCGCCGGGGCTGACAAAGTGGCGCCCATAGGCAAGTTCGTATTTCTCAATGGAATCGCGGCTGTACTGACCCGAATCGAGGTCAACCGTGGGGTAGGTTTTCGAGTGATTAGATCCGACCATGCTCTACGGCGCGCAGGTGATCGGCGAAAGCAGGCTGCGCCATCAGCTCGCGGCATCGATCAAGTCGGCCCACCGCGTAGGACCAAAAATCGTCAACGGGATTCTTGTTGGCATGCTGCACAACGCCCCACAGGGTCCAAAGAAGGTCACACATAGCCTTGTACATGACCATTCGCCCGTGATCAAAAGGATCCGGCTCATGCCCAAAGTAAGCGTTAAGAAAGATTCGATCCTGTTCAGCAGAAAAATGGCCTTCCACCGATAAGTCGCCGAGATCCCACATCGGGTCGTTATTGCCGGCATACTCAAAGTCAATGATGAATACGCGATCGCCATTGTCGATGCAGTTTTCCACCATGGGATCACAGTGACAGGCGGTGCGGGGCAGAGGATGCATCCCTAGGGCCGCCCGCACAGCTTCGGCATTCTTCTGTACCTCGCTGTAGCCATCGGGAAGATCTGCGCCGAGACCTTTTATCACCTCCAGATACTGATCAATTTGATTGAACAGCTCGAACTCACCGTCAAACAGCTCGGGACTGTCATGAAGTTGCTTAAAGGCCTGCCCCGTGCGCTTGATGACTTCTGAATCCTTTAGCCGTTCGATATCCAACGTGACGGCACTTTCGATAAAGCGAGTCACCATCGTGCCCGATTCATTATCAAAATGAATAATTTCCGCGTTCACCCCAGCGCGAAAGGCAATGCTTGCGTTCTTTTCCTCCCGAATTCGATCAATGTATTGTTCTGTGCCTTCTCCAGCAAGGCGCACAACGAATCGACCCGAGGGGCAAGCTATAAGATAGTTTCGGTTGGTCAGTCCGCCCAGTCGCTCAGCAGCAACCTGACTGATGTCCAGGCCTGCAAGCGCTGGGATCGAACTTAGGACGTTCTTCAGATCGTCTTCCAATGCGTTGCTCCAACAGACAGATGATCGTGATTCGCGGTTCTATTACCTTTAAATGCCGTTGACATTTTATTGCCGTGGCAACAGGTTATCAGGATCATAAAGGCCGACACAGCCAACCGTCTCAACGCGCACTGGAAACGACTCGTCGAAATACTCAATAGCCAGCTCCTGTCCCGCGTTCGCATACGCTGCTGGGAGGTAGCCCAGCGCTATATTTTTTCCTACAGAGGGGCCAAAAGCGATGCTCGTGGTGTAAGAGCGCCGGCCGAGGTCATCAACAAGCACGTCGTTGCTCTTCGGATCGACAATAGGGCAGGTTCCCACCGGGTACCGAGCAATCCCGTCGCTATCGCGGTTATCGGTCATGGTGAGCGTACAAAGGTAGGCGCTTTGTGTACTCCGACTGCGCTGCTCAAGATATGCCGCCTTGCCGTGAAAATCGGACTCTTTTACGGTAGGCCGAGCCAAACCCGCTTCGATCAGGTTGTACTCCGTCAGCAGGTCGGCATTTTGCAGACGAAAGCTCTTCTCAAGGCGTCTTGAGTTGGCGTAGGTCTCAACGCCTACGGCCGTAGCACCCTGTGCGAAGACTAAGTCCCAAAGCGACAGTCCGTAGCTGAACGGCACATGTAACTCCCAGCCTGACTCACCGACGTAAGAGATGCGAAATGCAAGGACTGGAATGCCCTGGATCGTGATTTCCTTTACCGTCGCGAAAGGGAATTGCTCAGGATTCAGCGCCTCAGGCTGATCGGCAATCGCGGTGAGCATGTCTCGGGCTTTAGGCCCCCATAGTCCGAGACATGCCATGTGGTCGCTTCGGTCTTCGATAAAGACGTCCCACCCGCGGTCCTGCGCCATTCGTTGGAGCCACACGCAGTCACGATGTCCTGCATCTGCACCGTCGATAATGCGAAAGCGTTTTTCTCCCAGACGCAGAACCGTCAGGTCGGCCCTGATACCCCCTTGGTGGTCGAGGAAGTGGGTGTAGATGCCCTTCCCTATTTTTGTGTTACCCGCAACCTTCGCAACACACGCATATTCCATCAACGTGTCGGCGTCGTTACCGGTTACGTCATAGACCGCAAAATGGGAGAGGTTGATCATGCCGGCGCTTTCAGACATCGCGAGATGCTCCGCATTCGATACCCGCCAGAAATGTCGGTTATCCCATTCGTTTTCTCGGATCGGCACCTGATCGGCGTATTTCTCAAGCAGATGCTCGTTTGATGCGTACCCGTGAGCGCGCTCCCAACCGGCAAGTTCCATGAAATAACCGCCTAATTCCTGTTCGCGTTGCCAGAACGGGCTGCGTCGAAGGTTGCGGCCTTGGGTGTAGGGTTCTCGGTTATGGACAGCCGGGTTATAGATCTTGAAAGCGCTCTCATAGCATCGGCCGCGGATATATTCCGGCGTTTTCTGAAGAGGGTAGTAGCGGGCAATATCAATGCTGTGGATATCCAGATCGGCCACTCCGTCGGTCATGAGGTCGACGAGCACTTTGGCAATACCGGGTGCATCCTTAACCCAGACGGCTTCGGCATACCAAAGTCCGCGCGTGTTTGGGGATTCGCCAATAGAGGGCCCGCCGTCCGCGGTAACCTGGAGGAGTCCATTAAAGGAGTGTCGCTCGTTCCAGCCCAGTTCACCCAGAATCGGTGTGAGTTCCATGGCGCGCTCCAATGGCTCCATGATCTGCTCCATCTCGAGATCACGTTGGGAGGGCGACCAATGGGACTCGCCTTTCTCGAGGAGATCTTTGGGGTGCACCAGGCGAGGATCCTTTTCTTCGTAGTATCCCCATTCGATCTGCCCGCCTTCCGCGGTGGTGGGGTCACCTGTGTCGCGCAAGTAGGCGGAGTTGCCCTGATCGCGCAGGAGCGGATAGCCGATTTCTTTACCGGTACCGGCAAATTCTTCGTAGGGTCCAAAAAAGCAGAGCGGATGATCGACCGGCATGATCGGCAAGTCCTCGCCGGCCATCTGCGCGACAAGCCGACCCCACAGCCCCGCACACACGACGACGTGGTCCGCGCTTATCGTGCCCCGTGTGGTATGCACCGCGTTTATCCGGCCGTCGGAGATATCAAAGCCCGTCGCCGACGTGTTTTGAAAGACCTGAAGTTCGCCGGATGCTTCCGCCTGGTCCACAAGTTTGCCGGCGACGGTTTGTGATCGGGGGATAACGAGACCTGCGTCAGGATCCCACATGGCGCCCTGAATCATGTGTTCTTCAATGAGCGGCAGTTTTTCTTTTGTTTCCTGAGCGCTGATCATCCGGACATTGGTGCCAAAGGCTCGACCGGACGAGACTTTTCGCTTGAGTTCAGCCATTCGTTCATCGTCGTCATGGCGCGCCACCTCAAGCCCGCCCACGCGGCTGTAATGACCCATCGCGTCATAAAACTCAACACTGTAGCGAGTGGTGTAACAGGTGAAGTTGTCGTGGGCAGTCATGTAACAAAAGTCCGACGCGTGGGATGTAGATCCGATGTCCGTTGGGACGGAGGACTTATCGATCCCGACAATATTTTTCCAGCCTGCCGCAATCAGATGGTGGGCTACAGATGCCCCCACGATGCCGCCAACGCCTATGATGACGACGTTTGCTTTACCCGGAAAACCCGCCATGAATGACTCCCTAAAATGTGTTTGATGTCAGACACGTTTTCGATCTGCTGTATTGACAGAGGCAAAAACGCTGGAACGTGAGCTGTTAAACGAATAGGCGAAGGGTACGCGCCTGATCCGTGAAAAATCAACCGGGCGGAGGCGGGCAGTGGCATGCCAACGCTGCTGATCCCATACCAATCCCACCAAGCTAGTTTGCGAGGTTCATCACCGCGAGTCCTACCGCGACTGTGATTGCAGCGCCAGTGCGAAAAAGCAGGTTCTTTTCCTTCAGGATGAACACCCCGATCAGCACGGCAAAGACAACGCTCGTCTCGCGCAGGGCCGAGACGAGGGCCATGGGATGTGTACCCATTGCGTAAATAACGATGCCGTAAGCCGCGCCGGAGACGAGCCCGCTCAGCCACAGCCCACGCCAATTTTGTGAGTAGTAGCCTCGCCAGCTTGTCCGTCTCATCCAGAGCGCAAATGGGCAGAAGGTGACCGCTTCCAGGGCAAATAGCCACACGATATAGCTGAGCTTCTCGGCTGACTCGCGTACGCCAAGGCCATCGGCGAGTGTATAAGCCGTGATCCAGACCGCTGTGCCCAATCCAAAAAACACGGCGCGCAGCCGGTTGCGCCCGGGCAGGCCATTTTCAAAGCTCAAACTAATAATGCCAAGGCTGGCGAGAACCAGTCCGGCAACTGCTGCTGGAGAGAAATACTCGCCAGCAATCAATGCGCCAAAGGTCGCAACCATTAGAGGTGCGCTTCCTCTGGCCAGCGGATAAACCACGCCTAGGTCTCCATGTTGGTATCCGCTAATAAGAAAGTAGTAATAGCCCCAATGCAGAGCAGCGGATAGCGCGAGAAAAGGCCAGGATGCGCTGTCGGGCAGCGGGAAAAACGGCAGAAGAAAAATAGCCAGCAGACCCAGACAGCCATGCATCAGGGCGAGGCTCAGAAGTTTGTCTTGCCCGGATTTGACGAATGCATTCCACGACGCGTGCAGAAGCGCAGCAGTGAGCACCAGCAATACAGAAAAAACAGTCAATCAGTTACCCGTGAGTGCTGCGAAACAGTGCGGCGGTCCATCTGCACCCAGCATTATTGGTGTCCAGAGCCCGGCAACCGAAATGAGATGCCAAGCGATTTTCTGTAGATGGCGATGACCATGAGACCCGTCGTCGCCATCAGGCTGATTTGAAAAGCAGAGTTTGCGACGGTCCATTCGGGTATCGCTGGAATGATGATTATGGCGCTCACAAAACTATTAATAAAAATCAACCGTGATTCGGTTTCTGGAAAGTTCCACGCCTTAACAAAAGTGGGCACTGACGCAAGCGTATTGGCCGCGCTTGCAAGAAGTACCGCAAGCAAAGGGGAATCGGCGAGTTGCCAAAAAATAAGAGCGGCCAGCGAAAGAGCGCCACAGAACCAGTCAAATCCGTTCAATCGCCAGTAACTGTTCCGATTAATGAACGAGGCGAGAAAAACAGTGCCCGGAACAATTCCGCCTACGATCACACGAACCGATGCCCAGATATCAGCCCCGGCCGAGAACGCCGCGCCGAGACTGATTAGCGGCGCAAGCGCCCAGAGAGACCAGGAGACCCGATTCGGTTTTGTTCTGCCGAGAAGTGTGTCCCGCAGATAGTCATACCCACCCCAGATCATCAGTGAGGCGCTAATGACGACCAGCCATTGAGAGAGAGTGAGCAACGCGGCAGTCTCCAAGGTGGATGAGTCGTGTACCCGAGAGGCGACGACGAGTGAGCCTTGTCGGGCAATCTTTAAGAGCCCGTCACGCTTTCCGGGCCGGCTTGCGAGCAGGGCCCGCTATTTTTATGCGTGCGGCGCAATAATTGCCAATACTTTCTTGGATCTTCTGTTCGAAAATTGCATCATTTGCTCATCAATGACGCGGGCTAATGCTTATTGCCCAGCGATTACTACATATTAAAATGCAGAAAACGCATATAAAACCTATATTTTTGCATTTGAAAAGGCTCTTTGCGTAATTGATACTCTTTTCAGTTACTTCTTTTTGAGGTGTTAAGAGAAGTAGTAACCGAATTTAATCTGACGGAACCGTAAAAAGGAGGAAGCTTTGAAATTATTCAAGAAAACCGCGCTCGCGGCAGCCCTTGTGGTGGGCACGACCACCGCCAGCGCTGAGCAAGTCAACATCGGCGACCCAGGCTGGACCGGCGCTACCGCAATCGCCCATCTCTTAGCCGCCGTTGTCACCGACAAAATGGGCGGTGAAGCAAACATCGTTCCTGGCAACAACACCTCTATTTATGCCGCTATTGATCGCAGCAAAGGCGAGATCGAAGTGCATCCTGATATTTGGTTGCCGAACCAAGAGGCTTATACGAACGATCTGGTGCCCAAGGGGACATTGAAGCTCAGCAAAAAACCCTATGAAGGAAATCAGGGGTATTGTGTGTCCCAAGCCTTCGCCAAAAAAATGAACATTACGTCTATCTTTGACCTGGGCCGGCCCGAGGTTGTTGCGGCGATGGATAGCGACGGGAACGGCAAAGGCGAGTTCTGGATTGGCGCTGATGGTTGGGCGTCCGCAAACGTGAACCAAGTGAAGCTTCGCGACTACAAGCTTTATGACTCGGGGATTGAGCCGATCCGTGCAGCGGAAGCGGTGAAGAACGCGCGCGTGCTGGATTCCATCAAAAAAGGCGAAGGCTATGCGTTCTACTGCTACAAGCCTCATGCGATCTGGGGTATGGCGGACATCGTGATGTTAAGCGAGCCAACCTACGATCCGGCGAAATACAAGATGATCCAGCCCAAGGCGGATCCTGATTGGTACACCAAGTCGTATGTCGCTTCGAAGGATGCGCTGAAACAGATTCAAATCGGTTGGGGCACCTCCCTCGAGTCAAAATCACCGGCTATCGTAGAGTTCTTCAATAACTTTCAGCTTACGGCTGATGACGTCTCCTGGCTTGCCTACGAAGTCTCCGTGAACAAGCGTGACCCAGGCGAAGTGGCGCGAGACTGGATGGGTAAAAACGCCAAGACGGTCGACGGCTGGTTGGGCCTGTAATAAGACAACACGTAAACGAAAACCGGCGCCTCGGCGCCGGTTTTTTTTCGCAACTCATGTCAGATCCCAGTTCCGGTAGCTTTATTGAGATCCAGCACGTCTCAAAGATTTTTGGTGATGCCTCGCAAGAGGTGCTTGAGGCGATTGCGACAAACCAAATCTCGAAGCAGGAAGCGCTCGAAAAATACAACGCCGTGATTGGCGTGTCGGATGTCTCCTTTGACGTCAACCCTGGTGAGATCTTTTGTGTCATGGGTTTGTCGGGCAGCGGAAAATCCACGCTCGTCAGGCATATCAACCGACTCCTCGAGCCCACATTGGGCAAGATCCTGATTGATGGCCAGGATGTGATGGGGCTTGAGAGAGAAGCTTTGCAAAGCTTCCGCAATAAGAAGATAGGCATGGTGTTTCAGAATTTTGCGCTGATGCCGCATCGCTCCGTGATCGACAATATTGCATTGCCGTTAGAAATTCGAGGTGTTAACAAGAATCAACGATATCAACGTGCCGAAAAAATTCTGGACGTCGTTGAGTTGACCGGTTGGGGCAGCAAATATGCCCATGAGTTATCGGGCGGCATGCAGCAGCGTGTCGGTTTGGCTCGCGCGCTCGCTGCCGATCCGGAAATTCTTCTTATGGATGAGCCCTTCAGCGCACTGGATCCATTGATAAGGCGTCAGCTTCAAGCGGAATTCATAAAGCTGTCACGACAACTGAAGAAGACGACCGTGTTTATTACTCATGACCTGGATGAGGCGGTCAAAGTGGGCCACCGCATTGCGATTATGCGTGACGGTAAAGTGATTCAGGTGGGCACGCCCGAAGAAATCATCATGAATCCTGAGGACGACTACGTAGCGGACTTTGTAAAAGGGATCAGTCGGCTGGAAGTGGTGAAAGCGCGGTCGATAATGACCCCTGTGCACGAGTTTGAAAGAGAGCATGGATCCGTTTCCGGTAATGCGCTTCGGGCAAACGCGGAGACCACCCTGAGTGCGCTGGTACAAAAGCTGGTGGCGAGTGATCAACCGATGCTTATTGAAGATGCTCAGCATCAAGTAGTCGGTGTGGTGACCCAAAAAGCGCTGCTGAAGTCGATTGTGGAGTCTCATGATGAGTGACAGTCGACTTATCAATGACCAGCAGATCCGCGACTTCGTGAAGAGCAATCCGGATTATTACGTTCGGGAATTTGAGCGTATCAACAACAGTACGCGATTTGTCTTCTCATTTAACTGGGCCGCATTCTTTCTTGGAACATTGTGGTTCGGTATCCGCAACATTTGGAATTGGGCGCTGGCATTTCTGTTGATTGAAACCTTTGCCGTCGTTCAGGTTGTGCGCGGCTTGTTCGGGAATATCAGCGCTGAGGCCTATAAAAAGATTGATCAGATTCAGTCAACCATCGAGTTTAGACAGAAACAACTTCAGGCGGCCATCGAGGCAAATTCGGACAAAGTTGACGTCTTTAAGCGAACGATTAAATCTCTCGAAGACTCCATCGCCGGATATGTGTCCGAGGCGCAGCGCATTGAGGAGCTTGGGTTTTGGATTGCGATGTTTGGTCTGGGCCTTTTTATAGCGATGCGAATTTTCCAGGCCATCATGGCGAATGCGATTCTTGAGAAGCGTTTCTCTGAGTGGTTGTCGGATAGATCCATTCGCTCCGGCATGCGACCGATGGATGTGGGTCTAACGACGATATTCGCGTTCACGGTAATGCTTTTATCCACGATCCATTACAGCTTTCCAAACATGGTCGCGGTCTTCGCAGATTTCCCGACGCATCCGGATATCCGACTGCTTTCGATTGATGGCGTTGAAAAGACGTTTGACTACGCGGTGATAAGAGGCGACGCGTTATTCACGGCGATCACTATCGGCATTCGAAGTGTTCTGGACTCGCTCGAGATGCTGTTCGTGCGGACCCCATGGGTGGTGGTGATTAGTGCCATTGCGGTCATGACCGGTCTATCGGCAGGACCGCGAGCGGCGATCTACTCGGTCGCTTTTCTTGCGTACATGGGGCTTTTGGGATTCTGGGTAAAGGCGATGACCACATTAGCGCTACTGGGGACAGCCGCTATCTTGAGCATTTCCATTGGAATTCCGCTAGGTATTTATTGTTCTACGCGTCCACGTTTCTATGCGTTTATACGACCGATCATGGACTTCATGCAGACTATGCCGGCGTTCGTTTTCATGATTCCCGTTATCGCGTTTTTTGGTACGGGTAAAGTGGCGGCGGTCATCATCACGATGATTTTTGGCGGCACACCGGTTGTGCGCTTGACCGTATTGGGTCTCAAGGGCGTGCCTGAGAACATTCGGGAGGCGGCAATCGCCTACGGTGCTTCAAAGTGGTATCTGCTCACGAAAGTGGATCTTCCTCTTGCCACGCCTACCATCTTGGCGGGAGTGAACCAGACCGTGATGCTCAGTCTTGCGATGGTGGTCGTTGCCTCACTTATTGGAGCCAAGGGCTTGGGTCAGGACGTGCTGGAGGCTCTGCAATATGCAAATGTCGGCCAAGGGATTCTGGCAGGAATCGCTATTCTCTTTTGCGCGCTCATCCTGGATCGGGTGATCCAGGGCAAGAAACGGGTCTGATGTTGCGCTTTAGGTAACGACGATGCGGCAGTTGACTTATCGACGGCTTGGTTCAGGGACGCCCTTGATGCTAGTGCACGGCTATCTGGGCGGACAGTTGATGTGGAAATTCCAGGAGCCGCTGCAGGAGCATTTCGATTTGATTATGCCGTCGCTGGCAGGCTACGGAGAGAGCGCGGCACTCGCGGCCCCCGATTCAATTCCCGGTAACGTCGAAGATATCTGCGCGCTGCTGGATGCATTAGGCATTGAGAAGGTAGATCTTCTCGGCCACTCGATGGGTGGGATGATTGTCCAGGAGATGGCAGCAAACAGACCGGAGCGGGTAAACCGCTTGATATGCCTAGGGACCGGGTCGATGGGTGTGCTCCCTAATCGATTTGAGCCTATCTCAGAATCAAGGCGGAAAATTATTGAGATCGGGCTTGATCATGCGCGGGAGCAGATTGCGCGAACTTGGTTCGTCAATCCGGATAATGAAGAAGGCCTGGCAATCTGCCTGTCCGAGGGAGGCAAGGCGACAACCCAGGCGGCTCTTGCCAGTCTTGATGCGTGGGAAAAGTGGGATGGCCGGTCACAGTTACCGAGGATTTCTGCTCCTACCCTCGTTATCTGGGCCCGTGAGGATCGATCGTATGATTGGAATCAACAGCAGCTGTTTTTAGACGGCATTCCGGACGTGCGTATCGAAGTTGTCGACGACTGCGCACACAACGTGCATATGGAAAAGCCAAAGCTCGTAAACGAGCTTATTCGAGCATTTCTGCAGTAGTGTAGGGATGGGGCTATCAGCGCTACAACAGCGGCTAGGACTCGGAATAGGATTCGACCGTTTTCCAGATTGATGTACCAATTCTTGAATCAGCATCCTGAAGGCGAATTGCCATCACGCTGAGTTCGCAATTCGGTAAAAGCGAGCTCAGGTCGCTCAGGCGACCCGCCTCGACATCAGCGTCTGCAAGACTGTTAGGCAGCCAGCCAACGCCAACCCCGGCTAAAGCCATGGGTAAGATCGCAAGCGTCAGGGACGTCTCGGCAACGCGTTGAATGGTGATCGTCTCCCGAAGCGGAAAAAAGACCTGTCTCTCCAGCACCTGGCCAAGAAATGAATCCGCGGGATAACTGATGACGGGGAGAACCCCCTCCGAGAGCTGATCATGGATCAATTCTTTTTCTGAGGCGAGGCAGACCGGGATGAGCCGCTCCCGAGCAAGCACATGCTGCTTAAAGAATCCGGGCGGGCTGGGAATATCATCGATCTCGGAATGATGGATCAAAATGAGATCAGCCTGCTTCGTCATGAGCAGGCTGTAACACTCGTCGCGGTTCTCCGAGCGCAGAAGCGTGGTCAAGCCATTAATTGTCGCGAGATTCTTGATAAGGGCGGGAGCGACCGATGTGGTGATGGCGTGCTGGCTGGCAATAACGATGCGATTCTGTCCGTGATCTTCCTGATGCTTAAGATCACGACGAAAGTCACGCAACTTGGCAATTAACTCACGCAGTTCAGGCTGGCGTTGAGAGACCGAAGATTTCAGCTGAACCGGCTTTTTTGTCCGGTCAAAGAGCTCAGCCCCGATGTGCTCTTCAATCATGCGAATCCGTCGCGAGAAAGCCGGCTGCGAAAGGAAACGGCGCTTGGCGGCGTCGACAAACGACCCGGTCTCAATTACCGCGAGAATGTCTTCAAGCCATTCGAGTCTCATGAACTTAGATAAGATGCTCTTTTCGCATATTGTAGACTCGATTTTGCATTTGAATTCGTGATAGCACTGCTTAATACTCGTTTTCCTTAATTTAAGGAGATTTTCTCGATGCATCTCGCCCGTTTTCCCCGTGTCCATCTTGCCCACCTTCCAACGCCACTTGAGCGCATGGATCGATTGTCAGAGGCGTTAGGCGGCCCTGAGATCTGGATAAAGCGCGACGATTGCACTGGCTTATCTACGGGCGGCAATAAGACCCGCAAGCTCGAGTTCTTGATGGCCGAAGCTCAGGCTTGGGGCGCTGACCTTGTTATGACGCAAGGGGCGACGCAATCGAACCACGCCCGACAAACGGCAGCATTCGCGGCCAAGCTTGGGATGGACTGCCATCTTCTCCTTGAAGATCGAACGGGATACAAAGAAGAGAATTACAACCACAACGGCAACGTACTCTTGGACGTTTTACATGGCGCGAGTTATGAAAAGCGACCGACGGGACTGGATATGAACGCTGAGATGGAAGAGGTTGCCGAGACTTACCGCGCTCAGGGGAGAAAAGTCTATACGATCCCGGGTGGTGGTTCGAATACGACGGGGGCGCTGGGCTACGCGAACTGTGCACTTGAGTTGGTGTCACAAGCCAATGAGCGGGATCTGGCAATAGACGAGATTGTCCATGCGACCGGCAGTACAGGAACCCAAGCGGGGCTCGTGACCGGCCTAAAAGCGATCAACGCACAAATTCCGGTGTACGGCATCTCTGTGCGGGCAGCTAAAGAAGCTCAAGAGCAGAATGTCTATAAGCTTGCTGAAGCAACCGCGGATCGGTTAGGTTGTTCCGGAATTGTGAATCCCGATGATATCGTTGCCAATTCGGACTATGTCGGCGATGGGTATGGCATTCCAACAGAGGCGGGCCTTGATGCAATCCGAATGTTCGCCAAGCTTGAGGGCATACTGCTTGACCCTGTGTATTCCTCAAAGGGCGCAGCCGGGATGATCGACCTAATCCGAAAAGGTCATTTCAAAAAAGGACAGAGAATACTGTTCTTGCATACCGGAGGCTCGGTATCGCTGTTTGGGTACTTGTCGGCGTTTAACGCCGCCTGATCCCGATCAGAGGACTTGATCCAGAACCCAGTTCGCCAACTTGTGAACCAGTCCTTCTTCGGGGCCGAAGCGGCCCTGGTGCGTTGGATCGCTAATACTCCCCAGCTGTTGCGCCTCACAGATTGCGTTGTCTTCAGGTGTCGCCGTATCCCAACGCTCGAAGTACGCCTGCGAAACTTGGGTGAAGTCGTCTCGAGCAATGACATCGCGATGGAAGCACGAGCCCAAAATAAGCTGGGTTTGGTCTACCGCCAGCGGCTTAAAAGATAGCCACCATATAGCGTCCGGTGCGAAGACGAATTGCGTGCAGGGCATGACGTTCGTGAAATAAGTACTGGTTCGTTGGTCGCCCTGCAAATCGGGATGTACGGGAAATACGCCGGCCTTATCGGACAGCACCGATACCGAGCTCTTCCCTTCCACAAATACCCTAAGACCTAGCCAGTGCCCCTGTGTATTGAGTACTTCCGACTGCTGACGACCCAATGACGCGCGGTGCACGGTCCCTGTGTGGTAGGCCTCAAGCGCATTCTCAATCAGAAATTTCCAATTGCTGCGAACGACAAACTCTCGTCGACGAACGCAACGAAAATCCGGACTCGCATAATCGCGAAAGACTTCGGGCAGATCACCCAGCGTGTTCGCGAGCGAGAGGCCATCGCGCGTATAGCGAATAAAGACGAACCCGCCCCAGGATGCAATCGGAACTTCAGCAAGACGACAGTCCTTAAGATCAAAATCTATAACCTCGTCCATGCCGGACGCCCGCGAGAGCCTGCCGTCCGTTTCATAGACCCAGCTGTGATAGGGACAGACAATGCGCTTTACGGATCCCGCTCCGCTCAATAATCGCGTGCCGCGGTGGCGGCAGGCATTACGAAACGCTTTGAGCTCTCCTGAGTCGGTTCGAATAACGATCACCGAACCCTGAGGGCTTTCGTATGCCAGATACTGTCCGACCGCCGAGAGCTCGTCCTCCCGACCGACAAAATGCCAGCATCGGTCAAAGATCCGCTCCTGCTCACGCTTGAAGAAGTTGGGGTCTGTGTAACATCGCGCGGGAAGGGTATGCGCTTCACACAGCGCTTTTTGGACACTCCGGTAGTTTGCGGGGTCGAATAAAGAAGGGTCTGACATGACTAATTCTTATAAATGGGAAAACGCCCAAGCCCGGAAAGTGTATCCGCGTTTAACGACATCGATATGCTCGCCGCTTGGCAGGGGAATGTCTACAATAATGCGACAAGACAGATTGGTGCGAACGTGCACTCCAAGAAAGATTTATCCGCATGCTGAACGAAGCGCAAATCTCAAGCTTTAAGGACAACGGCTACTTATTTTTGCCCGATGCGTTACGTATGGATCAGTTGGACAGACTCCGCGCGCAATTTGACGCGTGGATAGAAGAGAGTCGAGCGTACACGACGCCGTACGGCGAGACGATGGATGGCCGACCGCGCTTTGATTTAGAGCCCGGTCACACGGCGGAGCAGCCGGCCTTACGACGAATAGCATCACCGGTTGAGATTTCCGATGTGTATCTCGAGGTGATGCGCGATAACCGGGCACTGGATGCGGTAGCGGATATTTTTGGGCCGAATATCAAGTTCGAGAACGCAAAGATTAATTCCAAATTGCCGGGAGCGGCAACGCAGGTGAAATTTCATCAAGACTTTCTGTTTGAGGCGCACACCAACGACGACATGATCACGGTGCTGTTCTTTCTTGATGACGTTACGCCGGAAAATGGACCGTTGCAGGTGGTGCCGGGAACCCATACCGGACCGCTTTACGAGCATTGGCATGCGGGTGTGTTCACCGGTGCGGTAAGTGACGAGGTGGCCGCGACCTATTTGCCTAAGGCGATTCCATGCTTTGGTCCGGCCGGATCAGCATGTCTCATGCACACGCGACTGCTGCATGGCTCTGGCCCAAATCTGTCTAATGGGCCGAGGACGCTCTTTATCTGTGAGTATCTCGCAGAAGACAGCTATCCGCTGCACCACAACCATATTCCCAGTGTGTACCAATATGAGGTGGTGCGGGGCCAAGCGACCGGAAGGGTACGATGCAGCAGTTACGAGATGGCCTTCCCAGAGATGCCGACGGGCGCCTCGTTTTTTGATCAGCAGGCAAAAGCGTCGTAACCGATGAAGTCGACATTTGAATGTGTGGACGGACATACGGCCGGTATGCCCGTTCGGATGATTGTGAGCGGTGCCCCGCGTCTTGAAGGCGCCAATCAGAGTGAGCGTCGACAGCATTTCATGCAGGAATTCGATTGGATGCGGCGGGCGCTTATGTTTGAGCCGCGCGGCCACTCGGCGATGTCGGGGACGTTCATATACCCTCCCTCCTCAGATGCATTTGACCTTGGCATCATATTCATCGAGACATCCGGTTGCCTGCCTATGTGCGGGCACGCTTCCATAGGGACGACGACCTTCGCTATCGAGCGTGGTCTGGTTGAGCCGAAAATTGAGGGGCGCCTACGCCTTGAGACACCCGCCGGCCCTGTGAATGTGGAGTATGAGCGAGATGGCGATAAGGTAACGAGCGTGAAACTCATCAATATTCCGTCTTTTCTGCTTCTGCAAGATCTTGAGATCGAGTCGTCAGAACTGGGATTGCTCAAAGTGGATGTCGCCTATGGTGGGAACTTCTATCCGATTATTGAGCCTCAGGATAACTTCAAGGATCTTGCGGACTTTGATGCGTCTACATTGATTCGCATGGGAGTGGCGTTACGAGAGAAGATTGAGGAGCATCATGAGATTGTGCATCCGTTGGATTCCAGCATCCGTGGTTTGCGACATTGCATGTGGACGGGCGCACCGCTGAGCTCAACCAGCGACGGAAGGGCCTGCGTCATTGCAGGAGATATGATCGATCGGTCTCCCTGCGGGACGGGAACCTCGGCGCGCCTCGCGCAGCGCGCGGCGAAGGGACTCTTAGCGGAGGGCGACTCCTTCGTGCACGAGAGCTTCATCGGAAGCACGTTCACGGGGACGATTGAAGGCAGAGAATCGGTAGGTCATCTTCCCGCCATCATCCCCGGAGTAAGAGGCGCTGCCCACATTACGGGGTTGAATACAATTTTCGTTGACAGTAACGATCCCTTTCCCGAAGGGTTTTCGCTTTAGCGCAGCGATCTCACGGTATTCGCCTGCTGTCGGGCGCCCTCGAGCATGAAGGTCAGGTCGTTCCCGGCGAGAATGAAACGGCTTCCCAGATCGATATATTTTTTCATCAGCGCAGGGGCGTAGACGCCCCCCATGCCGGGGTATTTTTTGTGCTTAGCGCATGCGCTGATCATTTCGCGATACGCGGCCTCGATATCAGGATGGTCCAGTTGCCCGGGAATGCCCATTTCCATGCAAAGATCATTGGTACCGATTAATAAAGCGTCGATACCCTCAATCGCTGCAATGGCCTCTGCATTTTCGATAGCGGTTGGGCTTTCAAGCATGAGAACAATCAGTGTTTCCCGGTCGACGATCTCGGTCGCATCTTTGATGGGGACACTTTCAAAGTTGAGCTGAGGGAGACCACCAATCACCGAGCGATGCCCTCTGGGCGGGTAGCGACAGCTTGTTGCAATCCGGCGAGCAGTTTCAACGTCGTCCACGTGAGGCACAACAATGCCCTGAGCCCCGCCATCCAGCACGCGAGTGGCGTGATGGGGTTGATGGCTCGGCACCCTTACGATGGGCGCTATTCCCGAGGCCTGCGCGGCGATCGAAATCTGCACCGCGGTATCCAGGCTCATCGAGTTATGTTCAAGGTCAATAAACAGCCAGTCGTAACCAGCGGTTACCATGACCTTAGCAATATCTGCCGTACGCGCCTGACGTAAGCCAATACCGACCGCCAACTCGCCAGCGCGAAGTTTTTCGAGAGCAGGATTTTTAAGTTCGACCACAGCTTGATCCTCTTTGATGATCAAACCGCAGTGTAGCGCTGTTTAACGTCGAAGATTTAGCCAGACGTTTCAGCGAAAGATTGCTGTCCCAGCGTGGCACACAGAGGCTTTGGGGAAGATCGCGTGCCGCTCAGTAAATAGCGATGCAGCGCACCTCAATACTGCGTCGATCGGGGGCATCCTCTTTGGTGTGCGGATCCTCAAAAGCGCTGTGGAAATTAAGGCTGCACGGCTTCTCTGAACCGGCATCCTGTTCGCTTCCCTTTGATGCGGCGAAGGCACCCGCGGAGTCCCACTGTTTGATGAGCACGACTTCTTCGTGTGTCATTTCCGAGAAAAAATACCATTGATGTCGTTCTGCGGCATGTGCAAAGTAGTTCTCACCAATCCGGTCGGTGTAGTGAAGCTCAAAAACCACAAGATCTTCTGTTGCAATGGTCTGAGCGTCGCAGTAGCCAACCGGATCACGTAACACAGGCGATTCCTTGTGAATGTTGCGCCAAAGGTTAATGATGGCAAATCGACCGGAATCACTCAGCGCCTCGTCAACCAGCTCGGGTGGGATGACGGATTCCCCCTCCGCCAAAAAAGGCCGCATGGTGTCATTGATGCGAGGGGGAGCGGCAAGATCACGCAGTCGTTGTGGTGCGCTCGTTAGCGTGTAATCCCCATGAACAAGTCGGATAGGCCGTTGTACCTGCTGCCCCTTACCGGTTTGTTGTTTCTTTTCTTCCGCTGCGGCCCAGCGAATATTGTGATCGAAAGCGAACGCATACCTCGCGCCCGTTATTTCTTTCAACGTGTTGATGCATTCAGGGTAGTGTCGAGAGACAACGTCTTCGTGACTCAGGAAGTCAATATCGTTGTGTTTTAATGGGTTTCGAAATAATTCAAAGCCGTTGACATTAAGCCCTCTCGCACCGCCTGGATCGAGTCGTGCGTCTGCGACCTGCATCTGTCGCGCGTCTTCGATGTAGCCCTCCATTCCAGCGTCCGTGCCGTCGGGTCGCCGGGTGAGTGATACGTTGCCATTGCGGTAGAGCGAGTGCGGAATGGAATCGGCCAGATAATTGAAGCGGGCCGATCTTCGGCCGTTGGCAGCAGCAATAGGTGCATGGTTCATCGATTACCCTCCCCGGGGCGGTCTATGGGCGCCGTTGTCGATAACTGACATGGACGCCTGATTTATCGGCAAAAGCAGGCGAACAATGATGTTCAATATTGTACACAATTATATTGTACAAAATTAAATTGTCTCCTATATTAAAAGCATGAACCAAAAAGCCAGCCCAGCTTCAGAGGATCCACCCGGTAGCCGTCTCGTACTCGAGCGTCAGCTCTGCTTTGCGCTTTACTCGGCCTCGTTAGCAATGACCAAACTCTATCGGCCACTTCTCGAGCCACTGGGGCTCACCTATCCGCAGTATCTGGTCATGATGCTGCTCTGGGAGCGGGATGGTCTCTCCCTGTCGGACTTGAGCGATCGACTTCTCTTGGATTCAGGCACGCTCACGCCTTTAATAAAGCGACTCGAGAAGGCAGGGCTGGTGGAAAGGGTGCGAGATACTGTTGACGAGCGCCGTGTTCGGATCATGCTTACGCAAGTCGGCAAGCGGCTTAAGAAGCGGGCCGAGTCGGTACCGCAATCGGCGGCTAATGCGACCGGATGCGAATTGAGTGACCTCGACGGCCTGACAGAAAAAATCACCAAACTTCGTGCCAGTATCGAAGCCAAGAACGCGCTTCTGGCCTAGCTTCGATAACGGTGCGATGTATCTCTGACAAAACCTAGCAAGGAGGATGCCAAATGGATATTTATGCTGACCCCATAACCGTGAACTGTCGAAAAGTGTTTGCCGGTCTGAAGATGATGGGCGTTGACTATGACCAGCATCACATTGACTACTTTACGGCGCAGCAGAAAACACCGGAATACACCGCAATCAATCCGAACCAGTCGCTACCCGCAATGAAAGATGGAGATCTTGTTTTGTGGGAATCCAACGCAATTCTGCAATACGCGGCCGACAAGAACGGAAAAGACGAGTTTTACCCCCACGATGCGGCAACAAGATCGGACATTAACCGCTGGATGTTCTGGGAATCTGCACAATGGTTTCCGAGCACGTACGTTTATCTCGTCGAGAACTGCGTAAAACCCGTTCTCGGAGCGGAGCCTGACCCGGCGATCCTGGACGGGGAGCGCGAGCGCTTTGATCGCCTCGCCGGGATTCTCAATGACCGCCTCGCGGGACGGCAGTACATCATGGGTGATTCGATCACCATTGCGGATATTGCCGTGGCAGCCCCCATGCATCTCCATGGGTGGCAGCAATTACCGCTCGGCGACTACCCCAACATCGTTGCCTGGATGCAGCGTATCGAAGCACTGCCTTTCTGGAAAGCGACTCACGTCGCGGAGGGTTTTAAGTTCGAGCCAAAGTCGTAGTCGTCCAGAGACGTCAGTAATCATGGCCGAGACCGCAAGGTCCCGGCCTTTTTTTATCTATCCGCCAAATACTAATGATTGAGACTGTTCTTTTAATCCTATGAGTTAGAGAATATCTCCGGAAATCTTCTGGACTTTGAAAATCAAAATGAAAATCTTGATTCTGGGGGCAGGCGGTATTGGCGGTTACTTCGGCGCGCATTTGATTCGATGTGGTGCCGATGTGACATACCTTCTGCGGGCAAAGCGAAAATTGCTGATTGACGAAAACGGGCTACGTATCGAAAGTCCACACGGCGATTTTGTCGTCTACCCCAAGACAGTCAGCGCTGAAACGATACAGCCGGGGTTTGATTTAGTGATCCTTGCGGCAAAAGCATATGACCTACAAGATGCTCTTTGTTCCTTGGCGCCAGTGCTTGATACGGCTGTGGTGCTGCCTTTTTTGAACGGGTTTGACCATCTGGATGTGTTAGATGAAAAGCTTGGACGAGAGCGGGTAATGGGTGGCGTCGCTCATATCGCTGCAACCATCAAAGCCGATGGCACGGTGCAGCAATTATCCGATCTGCATGTTTTGACAGTCGGTGCGCGCCACGATGCACATTCTGCAGTAGCGGATGAGTTTGTAGCGCTTTGCGAGAAGGCTCCGTTTAAATGTCGCTCGGCCACCAATATTGAGCAAGTCTTATGGGACAAGTGGGTGTTTCTAGCGACGTTAGCCGGAATGACAACCAGCTGTAGAGCCGCGGTGGGCGATATCGTGGCGACACCGTTAGGTAGCGAACTCACGCGTCAGATGTATGCCGAGTGCTGCGCCGTGGCGGAGGCTTTTGATTACCCTGTAAATGAGAATGCGCGCTCGAAGGCTCTCGAAATGCTCACTCAAAAGGGCTCAACGTTTACCGCCTCTATGTTGCGAGATCTGCTGGCGGGCTCTCGCACTGAGGCTGACCATATTCTGGGCGGCCTTATTGATAGGGCGCATCAAAAGCCTCTGAGCGTGCCGTTACTTGGCCTCGCGTATACCCATATGCTGACCGAGCAAAAAGCAGACTAATCCCGCAGTCTCTGCGTATGGGATTCGAAATCCTGATATTTAATGTAAATTGTGGTCACTTAAAAAATCCTAGATCAATCTAAGAGCGTGAAGGAGGATCAATGTTGGCGAAAAATATATCGCGTCTGACGGGCATGTTATTGCTGGGAATGGCAACCGCAAGCGTAGGGCAGATGAGGGGTGACTCCAGAGATGGCTTTGAGAGGGGCTATTTAGAGAAGTACTTAAGGATGTGTGACGACGGCCGGCCGGTTCTCGCGATGGCTGACTATGGCGCCTGGGGCGTTGGATTTCACCAGAACTTAAACCGTGCTAAACAGAAGGCTATGGAAGGGTGCGTGGCTTGCGGGATCGTCGATATCGATTGCGAGTCTGAATACATTCAGGAACTAATTGCTGAGGCAGAAGGTGAGCCAGAAGTCATTGCCACCGACGTTGACGAAGCCGCGTTTTCGGCCTGCGCGGAGACGGCGGATTCTCTGGAAAGATTGCGCTGCTATGACGAGCTTGCTGTCGCTAGTGGTGCTCGACCAGCAAACTAACGAGCGCGGTCATCTTTAGCGGATCAGAGGTTCAGAGCGTTAAAGAAACGCTATGAACCTCTGAATCCGTATGGGCTAAGCGTTAAAGAGTTTTTCGAGGCGTGTGGCGAGTTCTTGGGTATAGCCGCGCGGATCAATCATCGAGTGCCAGTACATAACCGCGCAACCGACTCCCGAGGGGACGCTGGAATACTCGGACTTGACGATCTCTTTAGCGTATTCACCGCTACCGACCCCGAGTAGTGGTCGAATAATGGCGAGCGCCGCGGGATCCTCACCGCGGTCCTCTGCGAGCAGCCGAAATGAGCGCACTTCTAATGCCCCGCACCCGCCTGTCGCATCTTCGTTGAATGAAGGATAAAAGAATAGGACTGACAGCAGCCCGACAATCACAAGAAGTAGTTTCATAGTCAGCAAGTATAGAGCGTGGAGTGACGAAAGAATGGATGATCAATTTCTGTGGCCTTATCTCTGGTTTACCGGTGAGTGATAATCCTAGAAGACTGAAAATCAGCGTGTGTTGACAAGAGAAACCGCAAGAACTGCTCGGATCAAAATTTAAGTAGTTGGCAATCCCAATGAGCTCGATCAACCTTTCAGAATATGTCTACCGAAAAATGTTTGAGTCGTTCAAGCAAGACTTTTTTGAGCTGATTAAGCGAGAGCAAAGAGCGGTTGCTGCAGATCTAGAGAGCATTAAACAGTTGGAGCTTATGAGATCTCAGCTGTTTGAAAGAGTGCTGAGATTCTTTGATTCTGATGAGCGCGTGACGACCCATCCCGATTCGGCGTTTCGCGCAGAGATCATAAGCGAGACTTTTGAGCATTGTTACGATGAATTCTTTCGTTTCTCTGAGGCCTTTGGCCATGATTTAGAAAGAGCGAAGAATCAGCTCGATGTGTTCTTAAACGCCAAACGTAACTGACCCCGATCGCAGGCTCGATCGCGGCCGCCCGAAGGGTTTCCCCGCAGATCAGATCAAGCCACCACTTATCTGATTGACCTGAATTCGGCGGACTCACGGGCTTCGCTCGTTAAAGTTTTCTCACCAGTGAGTGTTGTTCGAAACCAACGGTACTGCAAGAAAACTATTTAAAACAGAGGTTTGCTGTAGCCGAGTAAAGTGCATGATTAAGTTCGTTCGAAATATAAAATTTAGAAAAATTATTCGAAAGAGCATAAGATTATGTTCGAACGAACTTAGCTGTCTCAACGACGCGAAATTGCCGCCCTATGGAAAATCTATCTGACAGGCAGGTCGAAATCACCGCACTGCTCCGAGAAGCGGATTTCCTTTCTGTTGAAAACTTATCGGAACGGTTTTCGGTTACGGCGCAGACGATTCGCAGGGATCTGAATACCTTGTGCGAGGCTGGCCTCGCGCGGCGCCGACATGGGGGAGTGGAGAAATCTTTGTCTGCCGAGAACCTTGCTTATGGCTATCGTCAGGTTCTCTTGCGCGGCGAAAAGCAGGCTATCTCTAGGGAAGTTGCTTCCCAAATTCCGGACGGTGCCTCCGTCGCTTTCAGCATTGGAACAACTCCTGAGCGCGTCGCTGCGGCATTGTTGCAGCATAAAGACCTCAAGGTATTCACAAATAATTTGAATATTGCGCTGTTGATGTGCTCAAACCCAACCTTTGAGGTCAACGTCGCCGGCGGACAGGTAAGAAATAGTGATGGTGATGTGCTTGGACCTGGGATGGAGAGGTTCTTGTCGTCGTACCTTTTTGATTTTGGAATTTATGGCGTTGCAGGGGTGGAGAGCGATGGCACGCTCGTCGATTTCAGTGAGCGTGAGGTACGCGCTCGCGAGCTGATACATGAAAATAGTCGGACGACAATGCTGGTGCTGGATCACAGCAAATTTGGCCGGGCTGCTCATGTCCGTGGTGGACAGATCACGGATATCGCAAAAATATTTACAGATCGTCAACCTCCAAAGAATATTGTCGATCAGGTAGCGAACTCTGCGGCAGAGCTTGTAATCTGCGAGGAGGGGCTGACGTCGTGACCAGTCTCGCGGTGACCCATCTTGTAAAAGAATGGGGCGCGACGCGCGCAGTAAACGATGTTTCATTTGTTGCCGACAGTGGAACGTTGACTGTTCTGCTCGGACCTTCCGGCTGCGGTAAGTCAACCATCCTCAGGATGATCGCAGGCCTTGAGTCGGTAGATCAGGGGGAAATTTCAATCGATGATCAGCCGGTCACTCGGCAGGACCCCGCGTTAAGGGGGGTCTCGATGGTCTTTCAATCGTATGCGCTGTTTCCGCACCTCGATGTCCGTGAAAACATTCTGTTTGGTCTCAAGGTGCGTAAAGTGCCTCAGGCAGAGCGTCAGGCGCGGCTTGAAGAGGCCGCAGAAATGGTGGGGCTGAGCGAATATCTGGACAGAAAGCCCGCACAACTTTCCGGCGGGCAGCGTCAACGTGTAGCGCTTGCAAGAACCATTGTCTCTAAGCAGCCAATCTGTCTGATGGATGAACCCCTATCGAATCTTGACGCCAAGCTGCGCGCAGAAATGAGAGATGAAATCCACCGTCTTCAGAAGAGCTTACGTCTAACCATGATCTACGTGACCCATGATCAGACGGAAGCTATGTCTCTGGCAGATCAAGTCATTCTGTTGCGCAACGGAGAAATTGTGCAGATGGGCGGGCCATTGGATCTATACGAAAAGCCATCGACTGATTTTGCAGCGCAATTCTTGGGCACACCCCCTATGAATGTGATCCCGCGCGCGAACCTGGAGATCGACATTCCCGCGAGGGAAGACGCATTTTTTGTGGGTGTGCGACCAGAGAAAATCAGATTTTCCAACAATGGCCTGCCGGCAGTCGTCTTGTCGATCGATTACATGGGTGCGGAGACGATTGTTCGCGCGGAACATCAAGGCGTCACGATGCTGGCTCGTATTGAGGGTCGTCCAGAGGTCTCGGAAGGGGATCGGATCTGTCTTGCGTGGGATCCCCGTGATCTTCATGAGTTTGATCGTGACGGGACTCGCATCACGGGTTTAGCTCAACAAGAGGCTGGCGCAGAGTCGATACCGTAGAGAGCAAGAATAATCAAGCGAGAGCAATACAAATTCAGGGGAGCGCGAGGAGAGAAGGGGCTTGCTCGTGCTTACCGCAAAGAACCAAAAGTCCCTTTGAGTGTTATCGGCATATGAACGTAACCCTAAACCATAGAGGAGGAAGCAAAATGCTATCTAAAGCGAAGCGCATACTGGCGCAATGTTTGGCCGTCATCTGTCTTAGCCTAACGGCGGCGGTGGCTCATGCAAAAACCGAGCTCACCATGTATTACCCGGTGGCTGTCGGCGGGCCGCTAACCAAGATTGTTGACGGAATGGTGGCGGATTTCATGAAGGAAAATCCAGATATTGATGTGAAGGCAATTTATGCCGGGAATTACAACGACGCGCGCGTAAAGGCGCTCGCGGCCCTTAACGCGGGTCAGCCGGCCCAACTTTCGGTTATGTTTTCTATCGACATCTACGAGTTGATTGAACAGGACGCGATCGTTGCTTTTGACGATATCGTGAGCACTGACGAAGAGAGAGCGTGGTTGAATTCCTTTTACCCCACGCTTATGCAAAATGGACGAACTGCGGGAAAAACTTGGGGAATTCCTTTCCAGCGATCCACCATCGTCATGTACTACAACAAGGACGCATTCCGAGCCGCAGGTCTCGATCCTGAAAGTCCGCCAGCCACTTGGGACGAGCTGGTTGCTGCTGGCAAGAAGCTGACCAAGGCTGATGGCTCACAGTGGGGCGCCATGATTCCCTCGACGGGATATCCCTACTGGATGTTTGGTGCTTTGGCCATGCAGAACGATCAGGTACTGATGAACAATGCGGGGGACACCACCTACTTTGATGCACCAGCGACTGTTGAAGCGCTTCAGTTTTGGAAAGATCTTGGATCCAAACACAAGATCATGCCTGAGGGAACCATTGAATGGGGCACTCTGCGGAAGAACTTTCTTGAAGAAAAGACGGCCATCATGTGGCACTCCACGGGTAACCTGACGACGGTGAAGAAAAACGCCAAGTTTGATTTCGGCGTAGCGATGCTTCCCGCCAACAAGCGCCGTGGCACTCCGACCGGCGGGGGTAATTTTTATATCTTCAAAAAGACAAGCCCGGAAGAGCGTGTTGCAGCAATGAAGCTCATCAAATTCATGACGAACCCAGAGCGCTCAGGTGAGTGGTCAATGAAGACCGGCTATATGGGAGTCAGCCCAGCGGCGTATGAGACAGCGAAGCTGCAAGAATATGTGAAAGGCTTTCCGTATGCTGCCGTTGCACGAGATCAGTTGGAGTTTGCCACAGCGGAACTCTCCACTTTCCAGACAGGCCGAGTTCGAAAAGCGCTCGACGACGCCCTTCAGGCTGCTCTGACTGGAGCAAAATCGCCAGCCACAGCGCTTGGTGATGCGCAGGCCGAAGCCGTCCGCTTGTTGAAGCCTTATCAGTAAACGCAGTCTGCCAACGGCAGGGCAGGTCCCTGCCGTTGGCTTTTCTCTGGACGCCGTAAGCCACTGATCATGAACCCAGCGATGCGACATGTCTATGGATGGTTGCTCTTAACTCCAGCAGCCATCTTACTTATCGCGTTTACGCACTTTCCGACGCTGGCCACCATTTACGAGAGTACCTTTTCAAAAGGGAACATCGTGAGACCCTCGCGCTTTATCGGTGGGGGAAACTACGAGGCCATGATGGCCGATCCTATTTTCTGGAAGGTTCTGGTTAATAATTTCTGGTTTGCGGTGGGAACGATCCCTGCCTCAATCGCTCTTGCGATTGCGATGGCATTGCTCGTTAATAAAGCGCTACCTGGCCGACCTTTTTTGCGACTGGCTTACTTCACGCCTACCATCTTGCCAATGATTGCGGTGGCCAACATCTGGCTTTTCTTCTACTCGCCCGATATTGGACTGATTGACCAGGTCCTATCAGTGTTTGGTTTCTCAGGGCATAACTGGTTGGGTGATCCGTCGACCGTGCTTCCCGCCATCATTGTTATGACGGTATGGAAAGAGGCCGGCTTTTTTATGATCTTTTACCTCGCCGCGCTTCAGAATCTATCTCCTGAATTGGAAGAGGCCGCTCGTCTTGAAGGGGCGTCGCGATGGTATTTCTTTTGGCGTGTCGTTTTTCCGCTTCTGATGCCAACGACTCTTTTTGTTCTGATTAACGCCGTATTGAACTCGTTCAAACTGGTCGATCATTTGTTTGTGTTAACAAAAGGGGGGCCCGACAACGCCAGCAACCTGTTGTTGTACTACATCTATGAGAATGCGTTCTCGTACTTCGACACGAACTATGCGGCAACGCTTACCGTGGTGCTGCTCGTTATTCTCGCGCTGATGTCTCTCGTTCAATTCTTTCTTTTGGATAAGAGAATTCATTACCGATGAGTGCTCTGGCTCTGGACAGACGGTACTCGCTCGTGTCGACAAGTCTTGAGACTGTTGCTGCGTGGTTGCTCGCAATCTTATGGATCTCGCCGCTGCTTTACGCGGTCTGGGCGGCGTTCCATGCGAGTGAGTACGCAATCAATTTCGAACTTTTCGCGCCCCTGACCCTCAGTAACTTTCAAGAGGCTCTAGAGCAAGCGCCCTTTCTTCGCTATGGCTGGAACACATTTGTCCTCGTCACGATGCTATTGGTTTCTCAACTCTTGGTCTGCACGCTAGCGGCATATGCATTTGCAAGGTTCAATTTCGCGGGCAGCAATATCGCGTTTGCTTTAGTGCTGGTGCAGCTCATGATTGCCCCAGAAATCCTCATTGTGGAGAACTACAGCACGCTTGCCAAACTTGGTTTTATAGACACCATTACGGGCATAGGTCTGCCGTATATGGCGAGCGCGTTTGGTATTTTTTTGTTACGCCAGGCGTTTAAGTCAACACCAAAAGAACTGGAGGAAGCCGCGCGACTTGAGGGTTGCGGGCTGTGGGGCGTTCTTTGGAGAGTTTATGTCCCGCTAGCGCGGCCGACCTACCTCGCCTATGGTCTCGTTTCCATTAGTCATCACTGGAACAATTTCCTTTGGCCTTTGGTGGTTACAAATTCTGTGGAGACCCGGCCGCTCACTGTGGGTCTTGGAGTATTTGGCGCACCAGAATCTGGGGTTGACTGGTCCATCATTTCTGCGGCGACCCTGCTATCGGTCGCGCCACTGCTCATCGCGTTCTTGCTGTTTCAGCGTCAGTTCATTCAATCTTTTATGCGTTCAGGTATTAAATGATCAAGATACTGTCTTGGAACATACAGAACGGTAAAGGTGTTGATGGGCAGATCTCGCTCTCGAGGATTACCGAGGTGATCCACTCGATGGGGTCAGCGGACATCATATGCCTACAGGAGGTTTCACGCGGACTGACTCTCTTGGAAGGCCACCCGCCCCCCGACCAGGTTCTGGAGTTATCGCGTCTTCTTGATGGTTATGAGTATGTGTTTGGTGCTGCGATTGATACGCTTGGGGCGGACGGTCGTTGGCAGTTTGGTAATGTGATTTTTTCGAAATTACCGATCGTCTCGCAATCGACCCATGTCCTGCCGCGACCGGGAGATGCCGAACGTCGTCAGATGAGCCGTCAGGCAACGGAAGTGGTTGTCCGAGAGGGGGTCAACCTATTGCGTGTGATCACAACGCATCTTGAATTTCACAGTGTAGTGCAAAGGCATGCACAGGCGAGACGACTACGGGAGCTTCATGAGGAAGCCGCTGAGGAGCAGTCGATGCCTCCGGTTACATCAGGCGAAGGACCGTACCAACCTGTACCTCGGCCAACAGACCTCGTGATGTGTGGTGATTTCAACATGCTGCCAAATTCTGATGAGTATCAGGTCTTGATCAGATCTCAGGCAAATGTTCATCAAAATCTGGTGGATGCATGGCCATTTCTTTACCCGGAAAAAGATTACCCGCCAACCTGCGGAGTTTATGATCATGAGCAGTGGTCGGAAGGCTCGCATTGTCGGGATTTCTTCTTCGTTGGAGGATGGGCAAAAGATCGTCTGTCGCGCATGACGGTGAACACAAAAACGGATGCTTCCGATCATCAGCCATTGATGATTGAGCTTTCTTAAATCATTTTTTAGAAGGCAGGAAAAATGATCCCGATCAGCGAGGCACCAGCGGAGTTATGGCGAAACGTTCGATTCGTATTTACTGATATTGATGACACGTTGACAGTAGACGGCCGGTTACTGTCATCGGCTTACCAGGCTCTCGAGAATCTTCGAGATATAGGCATTGGGGTCATTCCAATTACCGGTCGCCCTGCCGGATGGTGCGATCTCATCGCACGTTTCTGGCCCGTGGAAGGTGTTGTGGGGGAAAACGGAGCCTTCTATTTCCGCTATCAACGATCGCGCAAGCAGATGGAGCGCTTTTATGCGGATACGGTTGACGTTCGAGAACAGAAGCGACAAAAGCTAAATGTTCTTGCCCAGCAAATTCTGCAGGAAGTACCTGCTGCAAAGGTCTCCTCAGATCAGGCTTATAGAGAGAGCGATCTGGCAATCGACATTGCAGAAGACGTCCCTCGCCTCGACAACCACGAGATCATTAAGATTGTTTCTATCTTTGAAAAAGCAGGCGCAACGGCAAAAATTAGCTCCATTCATGTCAATGGTTGGTTTGGCAACTACGATAAGTTAACGATGACGAAAACGTTTGCCGCGCGCTGCCTTGGCATGGATCTTGACTTAGATAACTCGCACAGTATTTTCATCGGGGACTCGCCCAATGATGGCCCCATGTTTGACTTTTTCGCGCAATCGGTTGGGGTGGCCAATATTCGGGCGTTCTCTGATCAGCTTCGAACTCTCCCTTGCTATGTGACCAAGAAGTTTGGGGGGGCAGGGTTCTCTGAATTTACCGAAGCGCTAATCTCACTAAAAAAATCAAGTCTTGCCTAGCAATGCCTCCGGTTGATTTATTCATCATTGGAGGTGGAGTAAATGGTTGCGGCATCGCTCGAGACGCTGCGGGTCGAGGTCTCTCGGTATGCCTCGCTGAGAAAGATGATCTCGCCTCAAAGACATCGTCCGGATCGACGAAGCTAGTCCATGGTGGACTGCGTTACCTTGAGTACTATGAATTTGATCTTGTACGTAAGGCGTTAAAAGAGCGGGAAGTGCTCTGGCGTCTGGCACCACACATTATTTATCCGATGCGTTTTGTCCTGCCGCATGTTGCTGGCATGCGCCCACGCTGGTTATTGAGATTGGGGCTCTTTATCTATGATCACCTCGGCGGCAGAAAGGATCTGCCGCCAACGCGTAGCATTGCTTTTTCTTCAGATCCCGCTGGGGATCCTCTCAAAAGTGAGATTGTGTCAGGGTTTGAATACTCGGACTGCTGGGTGGACGATGCCCGGCTAACCGTTCTCAATGCACGGGATGCAGCGGATCGAGGGGCAACCGTTTTGACCCGGCAGAAGGTTGTCCGTGCTGAGCGTGAAAATGGGGTCTGGGTTGTTCACACTGAGATGGCCAACGGTGAGCGACAACAAGTGCGTGCCCGTATTTTGGTCAACGCGGCGGGACCCTGGGTGTCGCGGTTGGCGGGCTCGGTAATCGATGATTCTGATAAACGAAAGCTACGCCTGGTGCGCGGCAGTCACATTGTCGTTAACAAACTTTTTGAGCATGAGCAGAGTTACATTCTGCAGAATCCCGATGGCCGCATCGTATTTGTGATTCCCTATGAAAAAGACTTTACTTTGATAGGGACGACTGACGCAGATCACGATGAAAGTCTTGAGCAAATTAACATAGGAGAAGACGAGAAACGGTACCTATGTGAGTCGGTAAGCAGACGCTTTGAGCAGTCTGTTGGTACGGACGATATCGTCTGGTCCTATTCTGCAGTCCGTCCGCTTTTTGATGACGGGAAGTCGGATGCCAAGTCGGTTACGCGTGATTATCAAATCGTGACCGAGGCGAGTGACTCGGGCGCGCCGTTGATCAGCGTGCTCGGAGGAAAAATAACAACGTATCGAAAACTCGCCGAAGATGTGCTGAGAGAAGTTGAGCGATTCGTCCCCGATCTGCCGTCTTCGTGGTCCGCTACGCAGAGCCTGCCGGGCGGGGACTTTGATCATCAAGGCTTCGAGCAGCAAGTCAGGCGCCTGAAAGTCGAGTATCCGTTCCTTTCTGATGGGCACGCCTCAAGACTTACCCGTCTTTATGGGACGAGGGCTAGACAATTACTAGACTCCGCTAAAGGATCGTTGGATCTCGGCCGATTGTTTGGCAGCGATCTTTACGAGGTGGAAGTGCGATACCTGATTGATCAGGAGTGGGCGCTTTCTGCAGAGGACATCCTCTGGAGGCGCACAAAAGAAGGTTTAAGGCTGTCTAGTGATCAAGCGCAAGCCCTGGACGCTTTTGTGAAAGAAGTTGTTGGAGCTTGATCTTTAAGTGAGCAGAAAGCTAGGAGTCACAATAATTCGTAAGCGCTTCAGCGTCCGCTCAGATCGACTTTGTATTCCTGGATGGTATTGCCACCATCAACCACAATCATCTGGCCTGTGACGTAACTGGCTTCTCCACTGGCGAGAAAGCAGACAACATGGCCGACCTCTTCGGGCGTACCCGGTCGTCCGATTGGGGTGAAGCGACCTGCGGTAATTTCGCCTTCGCCACTGGAGCCGGTTTTTATCCAACCCGGTCCCACACAGTTTACGGTGATGTTGTTTGAGCCTACCTCGATAGCCAGGGAGCGGGTCATTCCCAGCATGCCAGCCTTTGCCGTGCCATAAACCGTGCTGCCGGCGATTCCCACGAGAGGTCCAGTGACCGAAGAGACGTGGATGACCCGTCCATAGTTGCGCGCCATCATTGACGGCAAAACGGCCCGCGTCATTTTGAAAGCCGAAGTGAGGCTCATGTTGAGGCTGTAATGCCATTTTTCATCGGAAATGTCGCGCAAGGGAGAGCTGGGCTCGTCGTGCCCGATCTGCACCATGCCGGCGTTGTTAACGAGGATATCGACAGGTCCTAGCGCGCTTTGGGTTTCTGAGAGCAAATTGGACACGTCATCCGAATCGGTGAGGTCGGCAATCACTGAGAAAACGCCATCATTGCCACCAAGCTCCTGACGTCGATCATGAATTCGATCAGTGGTGGATGTAATAGCGACCCGCGCACCCGCCTGCATTAAAAGCTTTGCGGTCGCAAAGCCGATCCCACTCGGGCTCCCCGCGCCAGTGACAAGTGCGACACAATCTTTTACGCCTCGTACCATGAGAGCTCCTATAGGTTAGGCGTCTGGCGACGCGCCACCTTCTGCTGTGCGTTTTTGAACAAATGCCTGCAGCTCCTCGAATCTTGCAGGATCCATCTCGGGTGGCGTGAACTCAGCGAGAATATTTTTCCAGATACCATTGGCGCGCTGTACTGCGGTAAGGCCGCCGCTTTCCTGCCAAGATCCGTAGTTACTCCAGTCGGACACCAGGGGCTCATAGAATGCAGACTTATAGCGCGCCATGGTGTGTTCGCAGCCGAAGAAGTGACCGCCCGGATCCACACTGGCGATGGCCTCAAAAGCCATCTCGGCATCATCGCATTCGAGCGGTCGGAATATTTCGGCGAAGGTCTGAAGCATTTCGATGTCGAGGATAAACTTTTCGAGCGACGCCGTGAGCCCGCCCTCCAGCCAGCCCGCGGCGTGGATCATCATGTTTACGCCCCCAAGAATGCTGCCCCAGGCGGACATCAAAAATTCATAGACGCTCTGCTCATCGGGCGCATTAGAGGCGGTCGCTGCCGACCCCCGCCAGGGCAGACCGATATGTCGGGCGAGTTGGCCTGCGCCAAATGCTGCTTTAACAAATTCGGGAGTGCCAAATGCGGGCGACCCGGATTTCATGTCAACGTTTGATGTAAACGAACCGTAAATGACGGGTGCACCGGGCCGAACGATCTGCGCGAGGGTGATGCCAGCCAGGGCTTCAGCATGTTGCAGTACCAGAGCGCCGGGCATTGTGACTGGCGCCATCGCCCCCGCTAATGTAAACGGTGTTATTACAGACGCCTGTCCGGCACGAGCGAAATCGATGATGCCCTGACACATGGGAATATCCAACTGGCGGGGGGAGTTGGTATTAATTACGGTGTAACACCAGACATCGTTCTCAAAAGCCTCCTGGGAGAGTCCTCTCGCGATTCGGGTCATCTCGAAAGCGTCTCGTACCTGGTCCTTGCCTCGCGAGAAAATAAAAAACGGCTTGCGACTCAGAGTCACCTGGCTCTCTACGGTATGTAGGTGGCGAAGCGCAACAGAAATATCTTGAGGTTCTACGTTTGGTGATTGCAGGTGCAGAACGTCAAAATGCTCTGAGAGGCGAATCATGTTTCGACAGTCTTCGAGCGTGCCGTTGCGTTTGCCGCGATCGAGGTCGCTAACATGCGGTGGTCCGCCCACGCACACAAACGCCGTGTTGCGTCCACCCATCGCAACATCCTTGGTCCGCTCTGAGCCGCGCATCACAAACTCTGCGGGCGCAGATTCGAGCGCCTGACCAATAAGCGCGCGATCAATGCGGACCATTTTTGTGGTTTCATCAACCTGCGCCCCCGCCTCTGAGAGAAGCTTCCGGGCACCCTCATGAAGAACACGGATTCCGAGCTCCTCAATAACACGAAGGGCGGTTTCATGAAGGGCTGCGACATGATCGTCACTGAAAGCGCTCTGCAAACCCAGCGTGTTTGTCAGGTGCGAATAATCGACACTTCGGCCTGGAGTATCAGTGACCCGCGATGCCTGCTTGGCGGCTCTTCGCCCGGGGCGCTTAGTCATATGAGCGATGCCCCTGAGGCGTTACACGCTGCCCTCGATCGGTGAGGGAAAATTTGTGACAGATGAGTTGGAGCACAATAGGGTCTGAGTAACGAAGTGCAGAGGAAGTTTATCCGAGCCGTACTACAGTGCCGCATAGGCGTTGTTCATCATCTGAAGCGCCATATCGGCGTTTTCTTGACTGAAAATAAGGGGCGGGCGAATTTTCAGAATATTGGCATGAACGCCTACGGTTGAAACGAGCATGCCTTCCTCTCTCAGCAGCTCAATCACACGTGCGGCCTCAGAGGACGCATGTGCTTTCGTTTTTCGATCGCGAACCATATCCACACCGATAAAAAGACCTTTGCCGCGCACGTCCCCAATGACATCGTATTTATCCTTGAGCTTTTCCAGCCCGGCGCGAAAGTATTTTCCAGTCTGGTGAACGTTATTAAGAACGTCATTCTGATGGATGTAATTCAGGACCGCGATCCCGGCGGCCGTTGCCACGGGGTTACCCCCAAAGGTATTGAAGTAATCGGTAATCTTTCCAAACTGCTCTATGACGCTACGCCGAACAACCGTCGCCGCGAGCGGGTGACCGCACCCCAGGGGCTTACCCATCGTGATGATATCGGGCGCAAGATCGGAGTTTTGGTAGGCCCATATGTTTTCCCCTTGGCGGCAAAGACCTGATTGCACCTCGTCAAACACAATGAGTCCGCCCGCAGTACGAGTTCGACGCGCCATCTCCTGAAAGTAATCGGGGTTGGGGCAGAAGAGACCCGGATTTTCAAAGGCCCCTTCAATAAATTGAGCCGCAACTTCATGGCCCTGATTTTTGAGCCGCTCAAACGCATGATCCACCTGGCTAGGGTCAATTGAGCCGCGATAGCTGTCAGGCGGAGGGACTTCCGCAATGAAGTCAGGGCATGGATGGTGCCGGCCTTCGCCCGGGGAGAGCTCACTTACCAGAGTGGAATTACCGTGGTAAACGTTCTCCGTGATGACCACGCCTTTACGATCCGTCACGGTAGATGCAATACGATAGGCTAGGTCGTTTGCTTCTGTGCCCGTGCACACGAAAAGCGCAACATAGTCGTCCTCCGGCATGGTGCCTGTTAGCATCTCACCATAGCGAATGATGTTCTCATGCAGATAACGTGTGTGCGTATTTAGTTGGCGGGCCTGTGCGCAGATTGCGTCCACCACCTCAGGATTACAGTGACCGACTGAGGGAACATTGTTATAACAATCCAGATAGCGCCGACCGTCGATGTCGAATAGCCAGACACCTTCCCCGCGCACGATGTGAAGCGGATTCTTATAAAAATGAGTGTAGGTGGGCCCAAGCGTCTGCTTGCGCCGTTCGACAAGTTCTTGATAGCCAAGGTTCATGGGAAAGATCTTACGTCGAATGCTGGGGCGAGTGGTTTTTTATGACGTGGTCCAAGAATCGGTTTCGATCAAATTGAAGAAAGCGAAGGGCGGTACTCACGGCTCCTGCGACGTCTTCTTGCTGGAGTTTTTCGGGATCGTTCGCATGATGCTGGGCACGAAAGCTCAAAAGCTGGACCAACATGATATAGCTCGCGCAAAGCGAGTCATAAAGGAGTCCGAGCATATGTTCTGAGAGCGGTACGAATTTAGCGTATCCCAGCACCATTGCCGAGGTCGATTCAAGAATGTCCTCGTTGTGTCTTAGCACGTTAGACAACGCGACAGACAGATCCATTATGACGGGGCTGCAGATTAAATCTCCAAAATCAATAACACCGGCTATGCGAGTGGGATGCCCCTTCTCGCAGATGACGTTACCGGGGTGGGCATCATGATGGGTAACCTGATGGGGGAGGTCTTGTATCTTCGAAATGGTGTCGTTTTGAAGTCTCTCCAGATGATGTTCGGCTATAGGCTTAATTGCATCAGGGAGGTATTCCTCTCGGAGGGTTTGCGAAAAGATTATTCCGTTCAGTGGATCCCACGGCATAAAAACAGTAGATGCTGGATGTTCAAAACCCCTAAAGGCCGCGCAGAGCCTTCCTGCGGTTTCGCCTAAGGCGTTAATAGCGGGCAAATCCAGATGATCGTAATGGTCGAGCGGCTCCCCGTCGATAAAGCTCAACAAGCGCACCCAATGCGGGCGGTCTTCTTGATCATTCAGGCGACCTGCTTGATTGTCTTCGTGATCCGGAATCTGACGGGGAACAGAAAGCGCTGGGTCCATCCTCTGTAGATGAAGTAATGCCTGCACCTGGAAATCCACAACCTCTTCGGACTCATCAGGGCCATGAATCTTGAGCACGTATTTTTCACCACTGTCGGCAATGACGAGCGTGTTCTGATCCCGCTCACCCGCAAGATGCTTTAGCGTTCCGCAGATCCCATATCTCTGCGTGAGAACTTTCTTTAGTGCGTCCTCGGAAAACGAAGGCGGATTGAAACGCAGTAGATTTGGATCGAACGGACGATGTCGACTCATGGATAGGGCCCTCAACATCCGGGAGTTAGGAAAAAAGGCTTAAAAGGTTTCATTGGGTCGCGCGATGGTACCTCGCTGGGTAAGCGAAATGACCAAGCGCTTTAAAAGCGGAGCGTCCAGAAGAGCTACCACGCCCTAAGCGGTTTCTTCCTTCGAGGGGAGGGTTTTCACATTAGTCATCGGTGGGCAGGAGAGGTCCTGACCCCAAATTGCCCGCGTTTTTTCATCGATGGCGGCGATGGCCTGAGGCGAAAGATGGGTCTGCCAGTCGTCGGTCGCATTCTGGTCACAATTTTATTTCTGATCGTAACTTCCTGACCAATTGATTCTAGTTTTATAGAGAAACTAAAAGTTAAGAACGTTTAAACGAGTTTGTGCATCTCTGAGAGTTGAGTGCTGCCGACCTCGTTGATGATCTTGCGTCGAAGTTTGCGCATGCCGCCAAGCCAGCGGTCGTAGTTGGCCGCTTTGAACTGAATAAACTGCTCAACATCAGCGTGCGGCAGAATCAGGAATTGCTCAGCATCAATTCCCTGGATGA
>Ga0255776_10000201_pt1 | contig 66505 bp, 60 predicted proteins | sample 071ome_19_FD_179974 | JGI IMG/M metagenome (GOLD analysis project Ga0255776, IMG submission 179974) | Coastal salt marsh microbial communities from the Groves Creek Marsh, Skidaway Island, Georgia - 071413AT metaG (version 2) | ecosystem: Environmental > Aquatic > Marine > Intertidal zone >...
GTTTGTAGATCGAGCCCCCATTCCGGCTTGAATTCGAATTTCTTACCCGACTTCTGCAATATTTCAATCGCCTCCGCGTAGTCGAGCATAACAAAGGACGAGTCAATCACTGCCTGTAGCCGTTCGACTGCCAAGGGCTCGACAAACTTGGCAAAAAACGCCATGTCGTCCGGACACTCGTCCAGAACCGCCTTGAATACATACTTCAAAAAGTCTTCAGCGAGTGTAGCGAGGTCATCGAGGTCGGCGAATGCAATCTCCGGCTCCACCATCCAGAACTCAGCGAGATGTCGCGACGTATTCGACTGCTCTGCTCTGAACGTGGGGCCAAAGGTGTAAACCTTTGATAGTGCCAGGCAATAGCCTTCGACATTGAGCTGTCCCGATACCGTCAGAAAAGTCTCGCGGCCGAAAAAATCCTGGCTGAAATCAATTTCGCCTTGCTCTGTGCGGGGTAGGTTGGCGAGATCCAGAGTGCTGACTCTGAACATGTGTCCCGCGCCTTCAGCGTCCGAGGCAGTGATAATCGGGGTGTTGATCCAGCAATAGCCGTGATCGCTGAAGTAGCGGTGAATGGCCTGTGCGGCGGCGTGTCTGACCCGGGTGATCGCTCCGAATGAATTGGTCCGGGGGCGCAAATGGCCCACTTCCCGAAGGAATTCAAAGCTGTGTCTTTTCGGCTGGATGGGATAACTGTCCGGGTTTTCAACCCAGCCCACGATTTCAACCCGGGTGGCCTGAATTTCGACACTCTGACCGCGGCCCATCGACTCTACCAGCTCTCCGGTGGCGCGCACGGCGCAGCCACTGGTGATTTTGAGCACTTCGGACTCATAGTTGTCCAGATCGGAGGGCGCTACGACCTGGATGGTCGAATGACATGATCCATCACTGATGGCCAGGAAAGAGAAACCGGCTTTTGAATCGCGGCGCGTCCGGATCCAGCCTTCTACCGTCACCTCGGTGCCTGTATCGATGGCCCCCGACAGGAGCTGTTTGATTGTGCTTGCTGGCATGTTAAATAAGTTGATCTGTTGCCGAATGGCCCCAGATAATAATGCAGCCTCAGCGACGCGTCAGCCCTGAGGGGCATATTGAGCAAAATTTTTCTCGAGGAATCATTCATGTCAATTCGTATGACCGAAGCCGCTGCCAGCAGGGTCAGGCTGTTTCTTGACGGGGACGGCGGCTGCGCGTTGCGCTTGGGGGTCCGCAAGACGGGCTGCTCCGGATGGGCCTACGAGGTTGAGCTTGTAGATACGATTGAGTCTGACGATCATGTTTTCGAGGACCGTGGCGTGACCGTTGTCGTCGATTCGGAAAGCCTACCTTACCTTGATGGTTCCAACATCGACTTCGTTACCGAAGGGCTCACCAGCACCTTCAAATTTGACAATCCCAATGCGACCGAAGAGTGCGGCTGCGGCGAGAGTTTCACCATAAAGAAAATCCCTGATTGAGATTGCTCCGGGTCCTCTGACATTGCTATAATCCGCCGGCTCCGCGTTGGGCGGAGTATTCCTTGCTTCACTCGCTAACCCATTTATGTGTGCGGGGAGGCTCTTCGGCGTTGAGCCGAATTATCCATGAGGAAATGACAATGCGACATTATGAAATCTGTTTTCTGGTCCACCCAGACCAGAGTGAGCAGGTCCCCGCGATGCTGGAGCGTTACCGGGGCCTGATCGAGGGCAAGGGCGGCAAGATCCATCGCCTCGAGGACTGGGGCCGACGCCAGTTGGCTTTCCCCATCGTGAAGCTGCACAAAGCCCACTACATCTTGATGAACATCGAGTGCGACGCTCAAACACTGGAAGAAGTCGAGGGCGTCTTCCGCTTCAATGACGCCGTGCTGCGCCACCTGACCATCAAGCGCCAGGAAGCGGTTACGGATCAATCGCCAATGATGAAGGCGAAGGAAGAAAAAGATCGCTCGGGTCGCGGAGACGACCATCGTCGGCCAAGGCCGCCCGCTGAGGAGTCCGCTAACGAGAAACCGGCAGCCGCGGCGCCGGCTGAAGAAGCAGCCGAAGAGAGTCCGGAAAATGTCGAGGCCACTGCCCCGGCAGCAGAAGCTGCGGATGAGTCCGCCAGCAAGGAGGGCGCGTAATCATGGCACGCCATTTCAGACGCAGAAAGTATTGCAAATTCACCGCCGAAGGCATCAGCGAAGTCGATTACAAGGATATCAACACGCTGAAGCAGTTTATTGGCGAGTCCGGCAAGATCGTACCGAGCCGGATTACCGGCACGAAGGCGCGCTACCAGCGACAGCTGGCGACCGCAGTAAAACGCGCTCGCTATCTGGCACTGCTGCCTTACACCGATAACCACTGATCAGAGGAGGAAGACCATGGAACTCATCCTGCTCGAAAAAGTGCAGAACCTGGGCGATCTCGGTGACACGGTCAACGTGAAGGCCGGATATGGCCGAAACTATCTTGTTCCTCAAGGTAAAGCGGTTCCGGCCACGCGCGAAAATATCGCCATGTTTGAAGCCCGTCGGGCTGAACTGGAAGCCGCTGAGGTCCAGAAACTGGGCTCCGCGGAGTCCCGTCGTGATGCGATGGCCGATCTCGTCGTCGAGATCAGCGCTAACGCCAGCGATGAAGGCAAACTTTTCGGATCGATTGGCCCACGAGAGATCGCTGATGCGGTAACCGCAAAAGGCCACCCTCTCGAGAAGAGCGAAGTCATTATGGGTGAGGGCCCCATCCGCCTGACAGGCGAGCATGAGGTGCTGATCCAGTTACATGCTGATGTTGAGACGACCATTCAGGTCGTTGTTAACAACGCTGACTGACAGAAGCCCCTTGCCGGTTGCAGCCGGAAGCCGATCACTCTATGCTTTCGTGTACGGGTCGCCATGTGCGGCCCGTACCTGTTTCCAGCCCTGATATTAGCGGACAATATCCATGCCAGAACCCAAATTGGCCCCGGTAGAACAGCTCAAAGTTCCACCCCATTCCATCGAGGCCGAACAGTCGGTACTGGGTGGGTTGCTGCTCTCGCCCGGCGCCTGGGATCAGGTGGCGGATATCGTTGTGGAAAGCGATTTCTACCGCGAAGATCATCGGCTCATTTTCAGGGCCATCAGCGAATTGCACGACAACAGCCGTCCCACCGACGCTGTGACGGTCACGGAGTGGTTCGAGTCACACGGACAGACCGAGATGATCGATGGCGGCGCGTATATCGGGCAGTTGGTAGACGCCACGCCGAGCGCGGCCAACATTCTCGCCTATGCCGACATTGTTCGTGAAAAAAGCATTCTTCGAAGCCTGATAGAAGTGGGTACCGAGGTGGCTGCTGGCGCGTATACGTCCGATGGCCGGGACAGTCAAACTCTGCTGGAAGATGCAGAAAGGCTGATTTTTGCGATCGCCGACAAGGGCAGCCGTCGTGGCACCGGCTTCGTGTCGGTTCAGGACAGTATCAAAGAGGCCATTGACCGTATCCAGGAACTGCATGAGCAGGAAGGTGAAATCACCGGGGTCGCTACTGGATACAAAGATTTTGACCAGATGACCGCGGGCCTGCATGGCTCGGACCTGATCATCGTGGCCGGCCGGCCGGCCATGGGAAAGACTTCGTTCGCCATGAACATAGCAGAACATGCCGCGATCAAGCACAAGGTGCCGGTGGCAATTTTCAGCATGGAGATGTCATCGCTGCAGCTGGTCATGCGGCTGTTTGCCTCGTTGGGGCAAATCGATATGAAAAGTCTGCGAACCGGGCAGCTGCAGGAAAATGACTGGCCAAAGCTCACCTCGGCCATGAATTTACTGCAAAAGAGTCACATCTTTATTGACGAAACACCTGCGCTGTCACCCTCGGAATTACGGGCAAGGGCGCGCAGGCTTAAGCGCGAGCATGATGTCGGCGTCATCGTGGTCGACTATCTTCAGTTGATGGCGGTACCGGGCACCCGGGAGAACCGGGCAACGGAGATTGCCGAGATCTCCCGATCGCTCAAGGCGCTGGCCAAAGAGCTGCATGTTCCAGTCATTGCATTGTCACAGCTCAACCGTTCCCTGGAACAGCGGCCCAACAAAAGGCCGGTCATGGCGGATTTGCGTGAGTCAGGTTCCATCGAGCAGGATGCCGACTTGATCGTCTTCATTTACCGCGATGAGGTGTACAACCCGGATACCCCCGAAAAAGGCAAGGCGGAAATCATCATCGGCAAGCATCGCAACGGTGCGACGGGTACCGTTAACCTGGCTTTTCAGGGTCAGTGGGTGCGGTTTGTCAATTATGCGCCAGAGTACTATCAGGCCGAAGATCTGCCCTGATTCTCGTGTCGGTTCAGGATGATTCGCCTGAGTCCGTCAGGTCATATTTCCTCAGGTAACCCCGAAGTTGGTGATAGGTCATTCCGAGATAATCCGCGGTCTTCTTCTGATTGAACCGGCATTCCTCCAGCGCGGCGGTCAGTAAGCGGACTTCCTCGTCCTGCACATGTTGCTTGAAATCATAAGGCCCAGCCGGCGCGGACGAGGTTTGTGTCTCGGGTTCGCTTTGCTTGCCGGGGCGCCACGGTGAAGCAAAAGGGTCAAATACAATGTGATCGATTTCCGTTTCCGGATCGCCGATGGCATAGACCGCTCTCTCCACCACGTTCTTCAACTCCCTGACATTGCCCGGCCACTTGTACTGAAGCAATTCGGCACGCGCGTTATCCGAAAAGCCGGCAAACAGCTCGCGCCCCAGTTCGCCTGACATCTTGACCGCGAAATGCTCTGCCAGCCGCAGTATGTCCTCCCGGCGGTCGCGTAGGGCAGGTAGGGTGATCACGTCAAACGCGAGTCGGTCCAGCAGATCGGCGCGGAACCGACCTTCCGCGGCAAGGCTCGGCAGATCTTCGTGGGTGGCGCCGATGATTCTCACGTCTGTGCGGATCGTATCGTTTCCACCTACACGCTCCAGCTCGCCATATTCGATGACGCGCAGGATTTTTTCCTGCACTCTGGATGAGGTATTGGCGAGTTCATCCAGGAACAGGCTGCCCTGGTTGGCCAATTCAAAGCGCCCGAGTCGGCGCCGTGATGCTCCGGTAAAAGCCCCGGCCTCATGGCCGAAGAGTTCGGTCTCCAGCAGCGACTCCGCCAGGGCGGCACAATTGAGTTTTACCAGCGGGCCGTCCCAGCGGCTCGATAGGTAGTGTATGCGCGCTGCAATCAGCTCTTTGCCGGTGCCTCTTTCCCCGATCACCAGCACCGGGCGGTTCAATGGCGCCACGCGGGAGGCGTGCTCAAGCACTTCCAGAAAGGCCGGTGATTCACCGATCAGCTGTTGTTCCTGCTGTTCTCGCACGCCGTCACCTGAGAAATTACCGATGTTTATTGTAGGCAAGTGACGTTTGCTTGTCTTGGGCTGGTGGTCACGCTTCCGATCTGCTACAAGGAACACAGTTTCCTGTCCTGGGCTTGTTTCGTGGCGAAAACCAAACGCGTATATCAATGTACTGCTTGCGGCAGTGAACAGAGTAAGTGGGCCGGCCAGTGCCCGGATTGCAAAGCATGGAACACCATCGAGGAATTTCGGCTGCCCACCGGTAATGCGACACGATTCGGTAACTACTCCGGGGCGGGCGAGCAGACCGTGACCCGGCTTTCAACCGTAGAGGGCGAGGCGTTGCAGAGACAGGCAACCGGTATCAGCGAGCTGGACCGGGTGCTGGGTGGCGGCCTGGTTCCGGGGTCGGTGGTGCTCATCGGGGGTGATCCGGGTATCGGCAAGTCGACGCTGATCCTTCAGGCCGTGGCCCGAATGACGGATCGATATGACTGCCTGTATGTCACCGGCGAGGAGTCCCTGCAGCAGATCGGCCTCCGCGCAAGACGGCTGGAGTTGGCGACGGACCGCCTCGACTGCCTGACCGAAACCTGTGTTGAACGCGTGCTCAGCACCATCGCCAGGAATCGACCAGGACTGGTCGTGATCGATTCGATACAGACCTTGTATTCAGCGGAAATCCAGTCAGCGCCCGGCTCTGTCAGCCAGGTGCGCGAATCGGCCGCGGCCCTCGTGCGTTATGCCAAGGAAAATCGCTGCACGATGATCATCGTCGGGCATGTGACCAAAGAAGGAGCGCTGGCAGGCCCCCGGGTGCTTGAGCACATGGTGGATGCGGTGTTGTATTTTGAGAGTGACAGCGGCAGCCGTTATCGCATTGTCAGGTCTTTCAAAAACCGCTTTGGCACCGTCAATGAGATCGGCGTGTTCGCCATGACAGGTACCGGCCTCAAACAGGTCAGTAATCCCTCCGCTATTTTTCTCTCGGGGCGTGATGAACCTGCCGCGGGCAGTATCGTTACGGTAACCCGTGAAGGGACCCGCCCGCTTCTGCTGGAACTTCAAGCGCTGGTGGACGACAGCCATCTCGCCAACCCACGACGTGTGGCGTTGGGATTGGAGCACAACCGACTGGCCATGTTGTTGGCGGTGCTGCACCGTCATGGTGGGGTCAGCCTGGCTGGCCAGGATGTCTTCGTCAACATTGTCGGTGGCTTGCGCATCGCTGAGACGGGGACCGATCTGCCGGTGCTGCTGGCCATACTCTCCAGTTTTCGCGACCGTCCGCTGCCTCATCATGTACTGGCGTTCGGGGAGGTCGGCTTGTCGGGCGAGATCAGGCCCGTTTTCAATGGAGAGGAACGTCTGCGGGAGGCGGCAGGTCACGGGTTCACGCGGGCCATCGTGCCGGCGGCGAACGCGCCGCGACGGACGCTGGAAAAACTTCAGGTGATCAAGGTCAATACGCTGCCAGAGGCGCTGGAAGCCGCGTTCCAATGACTTTCATGGGCTATTGACTGGCGTTAACTTTTGGCCCTGTGAGGCTTGACCAGCACCTTGTGGACCGTATTGTCGCGGATTTCGATAATGGTCATGATGTGATCGCCCATTTTCAGGCTGACTTTGCCATCGGGCAGCATTTCCAACTCTTCCACGAGCAGACCGCTGAGGGTGTGAGCGTCGCCGACGGTCAGATTCCAGCCCGTCTGACGGTTGATGGCGCGAATGCTCGCGGCGCCATCGACCAGAAAATTACCGTCATCCAGCTTACGAAGTTGTCGCACGGTAGCGCGGCCTTCCGTCGTGTACTCGCCCACGATCTCCTCGAGAATATCGTCCAGAGTCACCAGGCCCTGGATATCACCGTATTCATCGACCACCAGGGCCAGGCGTCGCTCTCGCCGCTGAAATTCAAGCAGTTGATGGGTGAGCGGTGTGCCCTCGGGAATGAAGTAAGGTTTTCTTACTGAACTCAACAGGTCATTGAATTCCAGCGAGTGGTGCGACAGCTTTGAGATGATCGTCCTGATGTGTAAAAAACCCTCGACTTCATCGATGCTCTCTCTAAACACCGGTAAGCGGGTGTAAACCGTCTGGGTGATCTGCTGGAGAATGTCCTCCCAACCATCGTTCAGATCGATTCCCACGATGTCTCCCCTGGGCACCATGACGTCATCGACCACAGCCTGTTCGAGGTCGAGAATATTCAGCAACATGTTCTGATGCTCGCTGGGAAGTTGTCCTCCCTCCTTCAGTAATGTTCTGAGTTCCTCTCGGTTAAGCCGCTCGATCACATCAGGGCGGGTGCGAATACCCAGTGGCTTCAACAGTAAATTTGCGAAGGCGTTGACCAGCCAGACAAACGGCAGTAGCAGCCTTTGCAAAATCGACAGCACATGCGAGGCCGGTAGGGCGACCTTTTCAGGATGCAGCGCGGCGACGGTCTTGGGCGCAACCTCCGCAAAGATAAGAACGACCACGGTCATCACCAGTGTGGAGATCCAGATCCCGTTGTCGCCATACAGGCGGATGGCAATGACGGTGGCGATCGAGGCCGCGGAAATATTGACCAGGTTGTTTCCGAGCAGGATCAGTCCGATCAGCCGATCAGGTTGCTGTAGAAGGCGCTGAGCGGTTTTCGCGCTGCGGTTCCCCTGGTTGGCAAGATGACGCAACCGGTACTTGTTCAATGCCATCAGCCCTGTCTCTGAACTCGAGAAAAAGCCAGACAGTATGATCAGGATAAGCAGCGCCAGGTACAGGCTGCTGGTCGAAATGTCTTCCAAGGTGGGTTGAGGCTCCTGTGTGGCCGCTTAGCTTTGCCAACTGCTGCCGAGAATGATCTCAAGGACCAGTTTGCTGCCAAAGTAAGACAGTAACAGGATCACCATGCCGACCAGCGTCATGCGAACAGCCAGTCTGCCGCGCCAGCCACGGAAGTGGCGACCCCATAACAGAATGCCGAACACCAGCCAGGCGAGTATCGCAAGAATGGTCTTGTGCGCCAGGTGCTGGGCGAACAGGTCGGTCACAAATGTCAGACCTGCCGCCAACGCGATGGTAAGAAAAATGAACCCGACGGTGATCATCTGGAACAGATGGCGCTCCAGGACGACCAGTCCGGGCAGTGAGCGCATCAGGGCGTTGAGCTTCCTGCGCCGGAGAAAATGGTCGATGAGCGCCACGAAGCCCGCGTAAACTGCTGCAATGCTGAGCAGCCCGAACGCCATGACCGCGCTGACGATATGCACCGACAGGCCCGGTGATTCCGTTGAAATGAGGTTGCCGGGTGCCGATATTCCCCACTCGAGCAGCAAGGCCGCGATCGCGATGGGCAGTATGACCAGGCCGGCGTGATAAACGGGTTCGGTCATGCGAAGCGAGGCGACCAACAACAGCACCACGACCAGCGCGCAGAGCGATAACACATTGAGAACACTGAGCTCCTGAGCGCCTAACGGCACCCAGTGATGGTACTGTGCCGCGGCGTGAAAGGCCGCACCCAGGCAGACCAGGAAAACAGAGCCTTTTGAGAACGGTTGCGATTCTTTCAGGACTGAAAAGTAAAGCATTATGGCTGCGCCCATGTAGCCAAGGGCTGCCAGCAGCAGCAATATGTCATGCATCGCTTTTTAAACCATCTATCAAGCAGGTCATCGCTATAATACCCGACTGATCGAAACGGAGCAGTTCATGTTTGACAATCTGACCGACCGTCTGTCGCAAACCATGCAGAAATTGCGTGGCAAGGGCCGCCTGACCGAAGAATCCATTCGGGACGCGCTTCGAGAAGTGCGGATTGCGCTGCTGGAGGCCGACGTGGCCCTGCCTGTCGTGCAGTCCTTCACAGGTCAGGTGCGTGAGCGCGCCCTGGGTCAGGAGGTGGCGCAGAGCCTGACCCCGGGCCAGACACTGATAAAAATCGTCCATGACGAACTCGTCCGTGTCATGGGTCAGGAAAACCAGTCTCTGGACCTGAAGGCGGCGCCCCCGGTGATCGTGTTGGTGGCGGGCCTCCAGGGCTCCGGTAAAACCACGACCACCGCCAAGCTGGCGCGGATGCTCATCAATGACCAGAAAAAGAAAGTCATGACGGTCAGCTGCGACGTTTACCGGCCGGCTGCCATCGAACAGCTGCGAACGCTTTCCGAGCAGGTAGGGGCTGCCTTCGTACCATCGGAGGCCAGCGACAAGCCGGTGGACATTGCCCGTAACGCGGTGGCTTCTGCCCGGCGTCAATTCATGGATGTATTGCTGGTAGATACCGCGGGCCGGCTGCACGTCGATACAGACATGATGGATGAAATTCGCGCGCTCCATAAAGCGATCAATCCGCACGAGACCCTGTTCGTGGTCGACAGCATGACGGGCCAGGATGCCGCCAACACAGCCAAAGCCTTCAGTGACGCGCTGGAACTGACGGGCGTGGTGTTGACCAAAACCGATGGTGACGCGCGCGGGGGCGCGGCTTTGTCGGTTCGGCACATTACCGGGAAGCCCATTAAATTCATTGGCTCCGGGGAGAAGACGGACGCCCTTACGCCCTTTCACCCCGAACGAATTGCTTCGCGCATCCTCGGAATGGGCGATGTTCTGTCTCTGGTCGAGGAAGTGCAGCGCAGTGTCGATCAGGGCAAGGCTGAAAAGCTGGCCCGCAAAATCCGTAAGGGCAGGGGGTTCAGCCTGGAGGATTTCCGTGAACAACTCGAGCAGATGCAGAACATGGGCGGTATCGGAAACCTGGTCGATAAGCTCCCTGGCATGGCCAACATGCCCGATCAGATCAAGTCGCAGGTTGATGACAGGCAAACGCGTCACATGATTGCCATCGTCAATTCCATGACGGCGCAGGAGCGTCATTTTCCCGATGTGATACGCGGGTCGAGAAAGAAACGGATCGCGGCCGGCTCAGGCACCACCATTCAGGAAGTCAACAAAATGCTGAAGCAATATGGCCAGATGCAAAAAATGATGAAGAAATTTGGCAAGGGCGGGATGAGCAAAATGATGCGAAAGCTGGGGAAATTACAGGGCCAGATGCCTCCGGGAGGTTTTCCCCGCTAGGGAACCGCCGGCGCTGGTTGGCGGGCAAAAGTTTCCCGGTCGATGGAATAGATCAGCCAGAACAGCCCATCTTCCTCGACAACTTCGCGGAACGTCAACCCCAACTTCTTGAGCACGTGCGTGGAAGCGAGGTTTTCCCTCATGGTTCGCCCGATGATCTCCGTGAGCCCGAATGCCCCGAAGCCGGTGGACAGGGCGGCTCTGGCCGCCTCGGTGGCATAGCCCTGGAACCAGAAACGGCGGAAAAACCGGAAACCGAGATCGACCTCAGGCGTCGGATTGTCCCGTCGCAAGCCGCAAAAGCCGAGAAACTCGTCGCTTCGCCGATCAATCACCGCCCAGCGGCCGAAGCCATCTCTTTCGTAATAAGGATATTCGCTCAGGAACTGCTCTACAGCCGCCACACTGGTGAAGGGCTCCTCACCCGTATAGCGCATGACATCCGCGTCCTCGTAAAGGGCGAACAGCTGCGGCGCATCGTCAACCGTGAACTCGCGAAGCAGCAGCCTTTCACTATGCAGGTTGAAGGGTTCAGAATTCACAAACCGGCTTTTCTTTCCAATGACGTTCTCTGAGATTAACGGCAGCACGTCGGAGCGGCAAGCTCAACGCGCGTTTCCCGCGTGAAATGAAATGGTTGTAAGCTCCGAACAAGGTTTGCTTTTGCCTTCTCACGAGGTACAATGCCCGGTTTCCTGAGCCCGGTCCAGTCAAATGGGTTTTGACTCCGAAGGGCCGGGAACTCCGAGCGCGGAATGATCCGCGAAATATTCAGCCGCTGCGGTTGGCGAGGCCGCGGCGCACCTGACAACGGAAGGTTGCAAGGCATGGTAAAGATAAGACTGTCGCGGGGCGGTGCAAAGAAACGTCCCTTCTACCACATCGTGGTCACCGACAGCCGCAACAAGCGGGATGGTCGGCGGATCGAGCGCATTGGCTTCTTCAACCCCATCGCGCGGGGCCAGGAAGAGCGCTTGCGGGTCAACCTGGAGCGAGTGGACTACTGGACGGGCGTTGGCGCGCAACTGAGCGAGCGCGTGAAGCACCTGGTGACGGAAGCACGCGGAGCGGCCTCCTGATCGTTTGATTTGAGCCATGAATACTCGGCCAGGCCCAGAGGTGGTTTTCGTGCCGCTGGGGGAGATCTCAGGTATTCATGGTGTGGCGGGCGAAGTAAAAATTTACTCCGACACCCGGCCAAGAACGTCGATTTTCGGTTACGAAACATGGTATTTGGGCTCCACCAGGGAACCGGTTCGCGTCGTCAGCGGTAGCCCGCGCGGCAAGACACTGGTAGCTAAACTGGCCGGCGTCGATGACCGTGACCAGGCGAGAGCATTGATCGGGCAGGAAATTGCCGTTCTTCGCTCTGATATGCCCGCGCTGGAGAGCGGCGAATATTACTGGGCCGATTTGATGGGCCTTGAGGTCTCAACCCGGCAGGGCGATATCCTCGGCGTGGTTGAAAAAATACTGGAAACCGGCGCCAACGACGTGCTGGTGATCCGGGGAGAGCGCGAGCACCTCGTGCCTTATGTGCCCGGACAGTATGTTCTCAGCGTCGATCTGGCTGCTTCGGTCATGGTGGTCGACTGGGATCCGGAATTCTGAACAGGTGATGGATCATGCGAGTTGACGTGGTGACCCTGTTTCCGGAGTTCCTGCAAGCTTTAGCGGGGCTGGGCGTTATCGGTCGGGCCATCGCTGAAGGGAAGATTGAACTGAAGGCGTGGAACCCCAGGGAATACGCCTCAGACCGGCATCGCAGCGTTGACGACCGCCCCTATGGAGGCGGGCCTGGGATGGTCATGACGGTGGAGCCATTGCGTTCCGCTATCCGGGCGGCGCGAGACGCCGACCCGCGGCCCGCGCGGACCAGCCTGATGAGCCCCCAAGGGCGCCGGCTGGATCAGCAGGCCATGCGCGACCTGGCCAAACGAGGTCGCCTGTTATTGGTCTGTGGCCGGTACGAGGGCATCGACGAGCGGCTCATTGAGCTTGAAGTCGATGAAGAATTTTCCATTGGTGACTATGTCATCAGTGGCGGAGAGCTGGCGGCGGCCGTGGTGATCGACGCGGTGGCCCGATTGCAGCCGGGCGTGCTGGGTGACGAGCAGTCTGCGGAACAGGATTCGTTCATGGACGGGTTGCTGGATCATCCGCACTACTCGCGGCCAGAGGTCGAAAACGGCCAGGCGGTGCCGGAGGTGCTGCTGAGTGGTGATCATGCCGCCATTGAGCGATGGCGTCGCAAACAGGCACTGGGACGGACATGGCTGAGGCGGCCCGAGCTACTGCAGGTGGAGCGCCTGACTGAAGAAGATCGAATACTGCTCCGAGAGTTTCGGCAGGAATTTGAAACCCAACATGAAGCATCCGGTGAAACCCGGAATTGAGAAGGAAAGAGCAATGAACAGGATCATTGACGAATTGAACCAGGAACAAATGGAACGCAAGCTGCCCGAATTTGCGCCCGGCGACACGGTCGTTGTCAGCGTTAAGGTGAAAGAGGGCAATCGCGAACGGCTGCAGGCATTCGAGGGCGTCGTCATTGCCATCCGGAAGCGCGGCCTGAACTCAGCGTTCACCGTGCGGAAGATGTCCCACGGCACCGGCGTGGAACGCGTTTTCCAGACCTACAGCCCGCTGATCGACTCTGTCACCGTCAAACGCCGCGGTGATGTGCGCCGCGCCAAGCTCTATTATCTTCGCGGTCGCGAGGGTAAAGCCGCCCGTATTCGGGAAAAGCTGGGCTGAACCCCGGTCGATGTTCCGGAAAAGCCCGCTATACGCGGGCTTTTTTGTGCCTACCCAAGATGCCCGCGGCGCTTGAATCCTGCGCCTGCGACCCTATTTTTCCCGCATCACCCAACTGAATCCAAACCATCATGACCGAAGATACACAAGCCGAACATCAGCAGGCAGAGACCCAGGCCTTCCAGGCAGAGGTGCAGGAGGTTCTGCACCTGATGATCCATTCGCTGTACTCGAACAAGGAGATTTTTCTCCGCGAACTGATTTCCAACGCATCAGATGCCTGTGACAAGCTGAGATTCGCGGCATTGTCAGATGACAGTCTCACGGGCGGTGACGCCGAGTTGAGGGTGGAAATCGAAGTCGATGCCGAGGCCCGAACCCTAACGGTCCGGGACAACGGAATTGGCATGAACCGGGATGAGGTGGCAGAAAATATCGGCACGATCGCCCGTTCGGGTACCCGCCGTTTTTTGGAGCAGGCCAGCGAGAAAGGTGATTTGGACGGCCGCCTCATTGGGCAGTTCGGCGTCGGTTTCTACTCTTCGTTCATTGTCGCCGACAAGGTCACGCTGCTCACCCGCCGGGCCGGAGACACGGCGGACCAGGGTGTCAGATGGGAGTCGGAGGGCACCGGTGAATACACGATTGCCCAGGCGACGCGAGAACATCAGGGCACAGAGGTGGTGCTGTATCTGAAAGAGGGTGAAGACGAGTTCCTGCAGGGTTGGACACTGCGTAGCCTCGTATCCCGGTATTCAGATCATATTGGCTTCCCCATCTGCCTGCGCGGCGAACCCGCCGAAGGCGAAGAGCAGGGTGAGTGGGAAAAGGTGAACCAGGCTGCCGCCTTGTGGACATTACCCAAGGCCGACATTACGGACGAGGAATATCAGTCGTTTTACCAACATGTCAGCCACGATATGGCCGAGCCCCTTGCCTGGGCGCATAACCGCGTCGAGGGCGTGCAGAATTACACCAGCCTGCTGTACCTCCCCAAGCGCGCGCCCCTGGATTTGATGTTGCAACGCGATGAGCGAAAAGGCCTGCGTCTTTACGTCAAGCGGGTATTCATCATGGACGCCGCGGAGCAGCTGTTGCCACATTATTTGCGGTTCGTGCGCGGCGTGGTCGACTCCGACGATCTGCCGTTGAACGTGTCGCGCGAGCTGCTGCAGGAAAACGAGCTGGTTCGTAAGATCCGATCGGCTGTAGTGAGGAGGAGCCTTGATCTGCTGGGGCGTTTGGCGGACAACGAAACGGAAAAATATAACGGCTTCTGGGACGAGTTTGGCCCTGTACTGAAAGAAGGCATTGTCGAGGATACGGCCAATCGCGAGAAAATCGCCGGCCTGCTGCGCTTCGCCTCCACCCAGGACCCGGACGCGGGGCAGCGCACCAGCCTGTCGGAATACATCGCGCGAATGCAGGAAGGCCAGGAGCATATCTGGTTCGTCACGGCGGAGAATTTCAAAGCGGCCAGGAACAGCCCGCACCTGGAGATATTCCGTAAGAAGGGTATCGAGGTGTTACTGCTATCGGATCGAATCGACGAGTGGATGATGGGTTACTTCACCGAGTTTGATGGACACGCTTTCCGCTCGGTGGCCAAAGGTGATGTCGATCTCGGCAGCGAGGAGGACAAACAGGACGCAGAAAGCCAGCCGGAGCAGGAAGAGCTGCTCGATCGCATCAGGCATGTCCTGGGTGAGGAAGTGGCCGAGGTGCGCGCCAGCCGGCGCCTGACGGACTCGGCATCCTGCCTGGTCATCGGTGAACACGAGATGGCCCTACATATGCGCCATTTGCTGGAGCAGGCCGGACAGGAGCTGCCCGACAGCCGGCCGTCTCTCGAGGTGAATCTTGAACACCCGTTGCTGGCCCGCATGGAGCAGGCAGAGGATGCCTCGTTCGACGACCTGGCGCACATACTGTACGAGCAGGCCGTGCTGGCTGAAGGCGGACAGCTGGACGATCCATCCGGTTTTGTCCAACGCCTGAACCGGGTGATGTTGCAGGCCTGAAGTCAGGCAGCCGTGAGCCGGTGACTGAAACCGTCCGAATCGACAAGTGGCTCTGGGCCTCGCGGTTTTTCAAGACCCGCGGAAAGGCCAGGGAGGCCATTGTCGGCGGCAAAGTCAGGCTGAATGGCCACCGCGTCAAACCGGGCAAGACGCTGAAGGCTGGTGACACACTGATCATCCAGCGGGGCCTCGAGGAGGTCACCGTTGACGTGCTGCTGGCGTCAGACCGGCGTGGTTCAGCGACGGTGGCTCAGTCGATGTTTCAGGAACACCCTGACAGTCAATCACGCAGAGAGGCGCAAGCAGAGGAACGCGCCGCTCAACGTGCGTCCAGGCAGGAAAGAGAACGCAGGCCGGACAAGCGCCAGCGGCGCCAGGTCATCCAATTTCGTCGCGGGCAGGAATAGCCTCAGCCATCTCCATCTGACTCATCATGCAGCTGCCGGGCCAATGCGTACACCAGGTCCAGCGCTTCCCGAGGCGTGAGCTCATCCGGGTTGGTGTTCAGCAGAGTTTCCCTTAAACCATCCGGCTCGGCCGCTTCCGGCTCGCTGGCTGGTCCATCGAACAGGCTCATCTGCGGCGTATCCCCCCCCGTGGCCTCCAGCTTCATCAGATGGTTGCGCGCGGCTTTGAGCACGGGCGCGGGAATACCTGCCAGCGCGGCCACCTGAAGGCCATAGCTCTGGCTGGCGGGGCCTTCATCGACCGCGTGCAGGAAAACGATGCTGTGGCCGTGCTCGACTGCTTTGAGATGGACATTGACCACGCCTACGGCCAGCTGGGCCAGCTGGGTCAGTTCGAAGTAGTGCGTGGCGAATAGCGTATAGGCCTTGACCTTGCGTGCCAGGTAATCGGCGCAGGCCCAGGCCAGAGCGAGGCCATCATAGGTGCTGGTGCCCCGGCCAACCTCATCCATGAGCACGAGGCTGGTATCACTGGCGTTGTGCAGGATGTTGGCGGTTTCAGTCATCTCCATCATGAAGGTGGAGCGCCCACGCGTCAGGTCGTCTCCGGCGCCAATTCGGGTGAAGATGCGGTCAATCGGGCCGATCCGCGCGGCGTTGGCCGGGACCCAGCTGCCGGCATGTGCCAGCAGCACGATCAAGGCCGCTTGTCGCATATAAGTCGATTTTCCGCCCATATTGGGGCCGGTAATGACCAGCATACGCCGATCCGGGCCAAGGTGGATATCGTTGGGCGTGAATGGCTCTGTCTGTACCTGCTCGATCACGGGATGCCGGCCGGCCTGGATTTCCAGCCCGGGCTCATCACTCATTGTGGGACAACACAGCTGCAGGGTCGCGGCCCGCTCTGCAAACCCGCAGAGGACGTCCAGGCGGGCCAGCTCGGCGGCCATCTTCTGCAGGGGCTGAAGGGTGCCCTGTAAATGCTCAAGCATGGTTTCGTAGCAATGGAGCTCGCGCGCCAGTGCACGTTCCCTGCTGGAGAGCACCTGGTCCTCAAAGGTCTTGAGTTCATCCGTGATGTACCGTTCCGCCGCCTTCAGAGTTTGCCGCCGGGTGTAGTGGGTCGGCACCTTGTCCGCGTGCGCGTGGGTGATCTCTATGTAGTAGCCATGCACCCGGTTGTAACCCACCTTGAGCGTGGGTATGCCCGATTCCTCACGCTGACGCATTTCATAGTTCAGCAGGAATTCACTCGCGTTGGACGAGAGGTTGCGAAGTTCGTCCAGTTCGGTGTCATATCCCTCCCGGATGACCCCGCCATTTCGGGTCAGCACGGGCGGCTCATCCACGATGGCGCGTTGCAGCAGGTCCAGCACATCGGGAAATTCGCCGATTCTGTCACCGCATTCCTTGAGGGTGCTTCGCTGTGTTTCCCGGCAACCGGTATTGAGGCCGGGCAGGGTGCTCAGGGTCTGACGCAAGGTGGAAAGATCTCGTGGCCTTGCCGAACCCAGCGCAACACGGGTCAGAATGCGCTCGACATCGCCAACACCCCGCAGCTGCTCTCTCAAATCATCGGCAGCGCCGGTCTCCAGTAATGCGCCGATGGTCCTGTGCCGCCGATCAAGCTGCTCGCGGCCGCGCACCGGGTTTGCGACCCAGCGCCGCAGAAGACGCCCACCCATCGGCGTGATCGTGCTGTCCATCACACCGACCAGCGTATGCCCGGATTCGCCTTGAGGATGCGTGAGCAATTCCAGGTTTCGGCGGGTGATGGCATCAATATGCAGATGCTCATCGGGCCGCTCAAGGCTAAGCCCTTGCAGATGGGGCAGGGAGGATTGTTGTGTTTCCTGCACATACTGCAACAAGGCGCCGGCGGCGCAGGCCAGAATATCGCCGAAATCCACGCCAAAACCGGACAGGTCCCGGGTGCCAAACTGTTCGGTGATCAGCCGGCTGGCCGCGTCGGACTCGAAATGCCAGGGTGGGCGGCTTGTTGCCTTTGCGGAAATGGCATCGATGCCCATGAATGGTGAGTCCTCCGCCAGCAACAGCTCCGCAGGCTGAAGCCGTTCCAGCTGCGCCTCGAGGTCAGCCTGATCCTGAAGCCGGCGAACCTTGAAATGGCCTCCGGAGAGGTCCAGCCAGGCCAGCGCCAGCTCCTTTTTGCTGTGCGCGACCGCCGCGAGCAGGTTGTCTTGGCGCTCTACCAGCAGTGCCTCATCGGTCACCGTTCCGGGAGTGACGACCCTGACCACCTTGCGCTCAACAGGTCCCTTGGACTGAGCGGGGTCGCCGATCTGCTCACAGATGGCTGCGGATTCACCCTTGCGCAGCAGCCTGGCCAGGTAACTTTCCACGGCGTGATGCGGGACGCCTGCCATCGGAATGGGTTGGCCATTGGATTCGCCCCGCGTGGTCAGGGTAATATCCAGCAATCCGGCAGCGCGGCGGGCGTCTTCGTAAAAAAGCTCGTAGAAATCTCCCATTCGAAAGAGCAGAAGAACGTCTTTGTGATCGGCCTTGATGCGCAGATACTGCTGCATCAGTGGGGTATGTCCGGCGGAGGCGGATACGGCGGCTTTCGGCATCCGGGGGAGTGTAACTTAGGGACGTCATTCGCTGTCAACTTGCGAATGACCCAAAGTGGAAATTGGAGCGAAGTCAGTTATGAGCACGGATCAGTCAGAGTTGTTGCAGGCGGCGGAAGCACTGGCCGCGGCGCTGATGGCCAGGAACTGGCGCCTGGCCACTGCCGAGTCATGCACGGGAGGCTGGATTGCCAAGATTTGCACCGACTTGCCCGGCAGTTCGGCGTGGTTTGACAGCGGTGTTGTGGCCTACAGCTATGATGCGAAAGTCACGCAACTTGGGGTCATTCGTGCCGATCTCGAAGAACATGGCGCTGTGAGCGAACAGATTGCCGCGCAGATGGCGCTCGGTGCGCGATCCCGCAGCGGTGTTGAACTGACGCTTTCGGCCACGGGCATCGCTGGGCCTGGCGGTGGCATGCCGGGCAAGCCCGTCGGCCTGGTCTGTTTTGGATGGTCGCTGAGGGGCGGCGTGCTTCAGACCGATCACCAAGTTTTTGAGGGCGACCGGGAACAGGTGCGCCTACAGACCGTCATTCACGCGATGAGAGGCGCGCTGGATGCCCTCGAGGGGTGACTCTGTCAGGGTGTTCTTTGCCCTGATGCCGCCCCCTGAAACCCGAGAGGCGATCCTGGCCATTCAAGGTCGTCTGGATCTTTCGGGCAAACCGGTGGTTCCCCAAAACATTCACATGACGCTTGCTTTTCTCGGGCATGTCCCGGCAGTGGGGCTGCGTGAACTGTGTGCAATCGCGGCGAGCGTGCCGTTGCACAGCGAAACCCTGAGCCTGGACAGATTGGGTGGCTTTCCACGGGCCGCTGTGGTGTTTCTGGCGCCCAGTGAGGTCACTTCGGGACTGATACGGTTTCAGCAATGCCTGGTCGAGGCACTGGAACAGGCCGGCTTCCGGCCGGATAGAAAGCGCTGGCGACCCCATGTCACGCTTTATCGCAAAATGAGAAAGCCATGCCACACAATGGCTGTCGAGCCGGTGGAATGGCGGGTTCGCGATTACGGTCTTGTTGCCTCCAATTTGAGGAGCAACGGGCCCGAATACCGACTTATACAGCGCTGGAACGCAGTTGAATAAGTAGGTTAGCGCACGTTTCTGTCAGTCAACTGCTCGCCATTGGCAGGCCTGCTGAATGCGTCGGTATGGCTATGTCATAATGCCGCCTTGGCGGCCGAAGCCTAATGAGTGGCCCAGTAGCTGGCCCAGCAATAGAAAACAGGAGAGGAAGGTGGACGAAAACCGTAAGCAGGCCCTGACAGCGGCCCTGACCCAGATTGAAAGGCAGTTCGGAAAAGGCGCAATCATGCGCATGGGCGATGGATCTTCTGCGCTGGATGTCGAGGCGATTCCCACGGGGTCGCTCGGCCTGGATGTCGCCCTGGGCATCGGCGGCCTGCCCAAGGGGCGGGTCATCGAAATTTACGGGCCCGAAGCGAGCGGCAAGACAACCCTGACGTTGCAGGTGGTCGCCGAAGCGCAAAAGATAGGCGGTACTGCTGCATTTGTCGATGCCGAACACGCGCTCGACCCGCAATACGCCGAACGACTGGGCGTCAACGTGGAGGATCTGCTGGTGTCCCAGCCGGATACAGGTGAGCAGGCGCTGGAAATCACCGATATGCTGGTTCGCTCGGGTGCGGTGGACGTCGTGGTGGTCGATTCCGTGGCTGCCCTGACGCCGAAAGCCGAAATCGAAGGCGAAATGGGAGATACCCACGTCGGACTGCAGGCACGCCTGATGTCGCAGGCCCTCAGGAAACTGACGGGCAATATCAAGCGCTCCAACTGCATGGTGATTTTTATCAACCAGATTCGCATGAAGATCGGCGTCATGTTCGGTAGTCCGGAGACCACCACGGGCGGCAATGCGCTGAAATTTTACTCCTCGGTGAGGCTGGATATCCGGCGTATCGGCGCGATCAAGAAGGGTGATGAGGTGATCGGTAACCAGACCCGCGTCAAAGTGGTCAAGAACAAGATGGCTCCCCCATTCAAGCAGGCCGAATTCGAAATACTCTATGGTGAGGGTATTTCCCAGCAGGGAGAGCTCATTGATCTTGGCGTAGAGCATGGTCTGGTCAGTAAGTCGGGCTCCTGGTATGGCTACAAAGACGACAGAATCGGCCAAGGTAAGGAAAACGCACGCCAGTTCCTGACCGATCATCCGGAGATTGCCGGCGAGATTGACAAAGCCCTCAGGGACATGCTGCTACCGGGCCGATCCAGCGAGGAGCCGGTTGTTACGGAGTGATCGAGGATGTCGGGAGACGGATCCACTGCTGAGGCGGAATTTCGAGAGGCCCGTGCTGCAGCGCTGAATTACCTCGCCAGGCGCGAGCACAGTTGTCAGGAACTGGAAACCAAGTTGCAGCGCAGGGGCATCTGCCGCGAGGTGGCCACGGCGGTGGTCGAGACGCTGCGCGATGAAAACCTGGTGAGCGATCATCGTTACGCAGAGGCTTTCGTTCGCAGCCGGGTCTCCCGTTCGCAAGGACCCCTTAAGATCCGTGCCGAACTGCGTCGTCGCGGCGTGGCAGATTCAATCGTTCAGGAATCGATGCAGCCGTTTGAGGAGCAGTGGCAAAACCTTGCCTTTGACTGGGCCAACCGGCGCTCCCATGGCAACCCGGATCGGAATGAACAGGCGCGAATCTACCGCAGCGGCACCAACAGGGGCTTCAGTCACGAGCACATGATGCGGGCCATTGATCGCTTGAAAAGCGCACCTTGAAACTTCACATTTATCGTGCGATACCGGCGTGATTCGGTAAAATCCCAGCGTCATGAAACGCCGCGCGTCATGCGCCGCCAGGGTCGGGTAAAAAAGTGAAGTCCACATCGCAAGTACGCAAAGCCTTTCTGGATTACTTCAAGAGCCAGGGACATGAAGTGGTGGCATCGAGTTCCCTGGTGCCTGCCGAGGATCCGACCTTGCTGTTCACCAACGCCGGCATGAATCAATTCAAGGACGTGTTCCTGGGCGCTGAGAAGAGAGCTTACGTCCGTGCGGCCACATCACAGAAATGTGTCAGGGCCGGCGGCAAGCACAACGACCTGGACCAGGTGGGTTACACGGCCCGACATCACACCTTTTTCGAAATGCTGGGCAACTTCAGTTTCGGCGATTACTTCAAACAGGATGCCATCCATTACGCCTGGGACCTTTTAACCCGGGTATTCGAACTGCCGGCAGAGCGTCTCTGGGTGACCGTTTACGAAACCGATGACGAAGCCTACGACATCTGGAAAGACGACATCGGTGTTCCCGTTGACCGAATTGTAAGAATCGGTGATAAACCGGGCGGTGCCCGGTATGAGAGCGATAATTTCTGGGCCATGGGCGACACGGGCCCTTGTGGCCCCTGCTCGGAAATCTTTTACGATCATGGCCCGGAAATTGATGGCGGCCCGCCCGGTTCCCCGGACGAGGATGGTGACCGCTTCGTCGAGGTCTGGAACCTGGTCTTTATGCAGTTCGACCGGGACGCGGAAGGAAACTTCTCGCCGCTGCCGGCACCCTGCGTGGATACGGGCATGGGGCTGGAGCGAATTTCTGCCGTGCTGCAGAACACGTACGATAATTACCGCACCGACCTGTTCCAGCACCTGATTGCAGCGGCAGCCAGTGTCACGGGTACACGTGATCCTGACAGCAAGGCTTTGAGAGTGATCGCCGACCATATCCGGGCCTGTTCCTTTCTGATCGCTGATGGGGTTCTGCCTTCCAACGAGGGCAGGGGTTATGTGTTGCGCAGGATCATTCGCCGGGCCGTCAGGTACGGCCACAAGGTCGGTCAGAAAAAACCGTTTTTCCACAAGATGGTGAAAGCCCTGGCCGGAGAAATGGGCGAGGCCTATCCGGAACTGGTTGCACAGCAGCATCGCATCTCGGAAGTGCTCAAAGAGGAAGAGGCCCGGTTTGCGCGGACGCTGGATATGGGCATGAACATCCTGTCAAAAGTGATGGACGATTCTCGGGCAAGCGGAGGCCAGATCGATGGTGAAACGGCTTTCCTTTTGTATGACACGTATGGTTTTCCACTGGATCTCACTCAGGACATCGCGCGCGAAAATGAGCTGATCGTTGACCTCGACGGCTTCGCCGAGCAAATGGAAAAGCAAAAAGAGCGTGGCCGCAGCGCCGGTAAATTCCAACAGGCTGGCGAGATCAGTGCCGAGGCGATTAAAAACCTGCCCGAAACCGAATTCCTGGGCTATGAACACATGGAAATCGCCGACACCCAGGTGGTGGGAATACTGGTCGATGGGAAACTGGTCGAGAGACTGGAGCAGGGGCAGTCGGGGATCATCGTGCTCGATCGCACCCCTTTCTATGCCGAGTCCGGTGGTCAGGTCGGAGATACCGGACTGTTGGATTCGGGGGAGACCCGATTTGACGTCCTGGATACCATCAAGCTGGCCGGCGTGTTTCATGGCCACGTGGGTAGATTGGAGGAGGGCTCTCTTGAGACCCGTCAGCGCGTACGGGCAGCCGTGGACGGGGGCCGTCGTCACACCATCGTGTTGCACCATTCCGCCACCCACCTCATGCATGCCGCCCTGAGGGATATCCTGGGCAACCACGTGGAGCAGAGAGGTTCACTGGTCGCGCCTGACCATCTTCGGTTCGACTTCTCACATCCGCGTCAGGTGACCCCGAGCGAGCTGCGAACTATTGAACGGGAAGTGAATCGGGCCATCCGTGAAAATCCTGCAACCACGGTGGCCATGATGGATTTTGACGAAGCGCTTGAAACCGGCGCCATGGCCTTGTTCGGCGAAAAGTATGGCGACCGGGTCAGGGTTATGCGGTTTGGAGATCTGTCCACCGAACTCTGCGGAGGGACCCATGTTGACCGGGTTGGCGACATCGGCCAGTTTCGCATCGTTTCAGAATCGGCCATCGGCGCCGGTATCCGTCGTATCGTTGCCGTTGCGGGTGAACAGGCGGTCGAAAATATGCAGCAGGTTGATACGCGTCTGCATCATATTGCCGCCATGCTCAAGGTCTCACCGGACGCCGTCGACCAGCGGCTGGAACAGTTGCTGGAGCGGAGCAGGGCACTGGAGAAGGAAGTGGACGCGCTCAAATCCAGCCTGGCGAGTTCCAGCAGCGACGAGTTGGCCGCCTCCGCGGTAGACATAGATGGTATCAAGGTGTTGACCAGCAGGAATGACGGCGCGGATGCCCGTGCGCTCCGGGACAGCGTGGACCATCTGAAAGATGTGCTGGGCCGTGCGATTATTGTGCTTGCGGGCGCGGAAAATGGTAAGGTTCGCATAGCCGCCGGAGTCACAAAGGATCTGACCGCTTCATTCAGGGCGGGAGATCTGGTGAACTTCGTCGCAGCCCAAGTTGGGGGTAAAGGAGGTGGTAGACCCGATTTTGCCCAGGCCGGAGGCAACCAACCCGAAAAACTGGATGCCGCACTGGCTTCGGTTTTGGACTGGGTAGGTAAGAAAAACTAGATGTCATATTGGGGATGGTATGACGTTCGTGTCGCAAAAGATGTGAGGGTTCGCTAGAGAGCCATCGCATGGGTCAAAAGGAAGGTACTCATGCTAATACTAACAAGGCGGGTGGGTGAGAAACTCGTCATCGGTGAAAACGTCACCGTTACCATATTAGGGGTTAAAGGCAATCAAATCCGGATTGGAATTGACGCGCCACCCGAAGTCCAGGTTCACCGGGAAGAAATTTTCCAACGCATCGTGAAGGAACGCGAGAACGCTGACTAGGCTGATACCAGCCATCGGTTGATTCTCCGCTTTACCCGGCCTGCGACAGTCGTTATCCTTGCGCTCCCTGTTAGGGGGAGGCCGCCGAGTGGTTTACCCATCTGCCGGGAACAGATGGGAACGTCTGAGCAAAGCGAAGACGGCCCCGAAGGTTCGAAGGCGAGGACGCCCGAAGTAACGCGCTCCATGGGAGCGCCGCCCAACAGAGGCCCGAGCTGTTGAAAAATGCGGGTGACAATCAGTTTTTAGGAGAGGTGGCCGAGTGGCTTAAGGCGCTCCCCTGCTAAGGGAGTATGGGTTAAAAGCCCATCGAGGGTTCGAATCCCTCCCTCTCCGCCAGATACCAAAAGGCCCCACTTTTTGTGGGGCCTTTTGGTATCCGACGAACAGGGAGGGGCGAACCCGGTCGCGCAAAGCGCGACTTGGTTCGACAAATTTGTCGGGAACAAATTTGAACGAGTCTGCGCGAAGCGCAGCGAGCCCAAAGGGCAGGGTGCATGGATGCACCCTGTAATCCCGACCGATTCTCTTCTGGATTTGGTGTCGCTACGCGACATGTTCCATTGCGAGTATAGCGACTCGCAACGCCCCTCTCCGCCAAATGACAAACCCGTTTTTTGCGGGTTTTTCATTTTTTGGTGATGTCCCCAGACGACACACAGCTTCATTCAGTGTCACAATTGTGGCCTGGATCAGCGGCGAGTCAATCAGATCGAGCATGAATTTCAAGCAAGCCATATTGCAGGGCATACCCGAAGAATTGCCCCCGTTCAAACCGCTGGATGAAACAGTGAGTCACGCGCCGAAGCGCAAGGACATCCTCAGCGCGAGTGAAAAAAAGCTGGCATTGAAGAATGCCCTGCGCTATTTCGAGCCCAAGCACCATGAAGTGCTGGCCCGGGAGTTTGCCGATGAGCTCAAGGCCTACGGCCGCATTTACATGTATCGTTTCCGGCCCGATTACCCCATGTATGCCCGCCATATCGATGAGTATCCCGGCCGCTGTGTGCAGACCCGGGCCATCATGTTGATGATCCAAAATAATCTCGATCACGCGGTCGCCCAGCATCCGCACGAGCTGATTACCTACGGCGGTAACGGCGCCGTGTTCTGCAACTGGGCTCAATATCTTTTGTGCATGCAGTACCTGGCCGAGATGACGGAAGAGCAGACGCTGGTCATGTACTCAGGCCATCCGTTGGGCCTGTTTCCCTCTCACCAGGATGCGCCCCGGGTCGTGGTGAGCAATGGGATGATGGTTCCAAACTACTCCAGGCCCGATGACTGGGAAAAGTTCAACGCGCTGGGTGTCACGCAGTATGGGCAAATGACCGCAGGCTCCTACATGTACATCGGTCCGCAGGGGATCGTGCATGGCACCACCATCACCGTCTTGAACGGCTGCAGAATGATTGATGACAAGGGGCCAGCCGGCAAGCTTTTCGTCACCTCCGGCCTGGGTGGCATGAGCGGCGCACAGCCCAAGGCTGGCAATATTGCCGGCGTGATTTCAGTCACCGCCGAGGTCAATCCCGCCGCAACCTACAAGCGCCATGAGCAAGGCTGGGTGGATGAGGTCATCAGCGACCTGGATGAGCTCTGTGAGCGGGTTCGAGCGGCCCGGGAGAACCGGGAAGTGGTCTCCATCGGGTTTGATGGCAACGTGGTGGATGTGTGGGAAAAGTTTGCCGACGAGGGAATTTACGTGGATCTGGGTTCGGACCAGACCTCGCTGCACAACCCCTGGGCCGGCGGTTATTACCCGGCCGGTATGGGTTTCGAGGAGTCCAACCAAATGATGGTTGAAGACCCAGAGGGATTCAAAGAGAAGGTCAGGCAAAGCCTACGCAGGCAGACCGACGCCATCAATCGGCACACTGCGAGAGGCACTTACTTTTTCGATTACGGCAATGCCTTTCTGCTGGAGGCCTCGCGGGCCGGCGCTAACATCATGGCGGAGAACGGTGTCGACTTCAGGTATCCATCCTACGTGCAGGACATCATGGGCCCGATGTGTTTCGACTTCGGTTTTGGCCCGTTTCGCTGGGTATGTACCTCTGCTGACCCTGAAGACCTGCTGAAATCCGACGATATCGCCTGTGCTGTACTCGAGGACATCATGCGGGATGCGCCTGCTGAAATTCGCCAGCAAATGGCGGACAACATTCAGTGGATTCGGGGGGCCCAGGAGAACCGGCTGGTGGTCGGGTCACAGGCCCGAATCCTGTACGCCGATGCTGAAGGCCGGATAAAAATCGCCGAGGCATTCAACAGGGCCATCGCCGACGGCGTCATTTCCGCGCCGATAAACCTGGGCCGGGATCACCACGATGTTTCCGGCACAGACTCGCCATTCCGGGAAACGGCCAACATATACGACGGTTCACAATTCACTGCGGACATGTCCATCCACAACGTGATAGGTGATGCTTTCAGGGGGGCAACCTGGGTGTCGATACATAATGGGGGCGGCGTTGGCTGGGGTGAGGTGACCAACGGCGGGTTCGGCCTGACGCTGGACGGCAGTCCGGAGGCGGAAAAGCGGCTCAGAGCCATGCTTTTCTGGGATGTGAACAACGGTATTGCCCGTCGGAGCTGGGCGAGAAACGCGGGCGCCATCTCCGCGATCAAACGAGAGATGGCCAGGACGCCGGGCCTCAGGGTGACTTTGCCTAACCTGGTGGATGACAAGATCGTCTGATTAAAGTGCGGCGATCAGTTGTCCATGGCGATCATCTGGTCCAGGCCCATCCGCTTTCGCACGATTCTGAGCTCGCCCTGGTCTATCAGCACCTCGGGCGCGAGAGGGTGACTGTTGTAAAAAGACCCCATGACCGCGCCGTAAGCGCCCGTGTTCATCACGGCCAGCAAATCCCCCTGCGTCATGCGGCTTAGACGCCGCTTCGTCGCAAAGCTGTCCCCGGTCTCGCATATCGGCCCGACGACATCGTATTCAAGCGTTTTGCCCCGGGTTTTACTTACAGGAAGGATGTCATGCCAGGCGTCATACAGGGCGGGGCGTAGCAAGTGGTTCATGCCGGCGTCTACAATCAGAAAGGTTCGCTCCTGGCCTTGCTTTACATACTGTATTTCCGTCACCAGGATGCCGGCCGCACCCAGAAGGGATCGCCCCGGTTCAATGATCAACCGGCAGCCGAGCGGTTCCAGGATTTGCCTTGCAAGCCGTGCGTAACGCTCCAGTGGCGGGGGAGCGTGGCCGTCCCCGTAATCGATACCCAGCCCGCCGCCGATATCCAGGACCCGAATATCATGGCCCGCGGCTCGCAATTGGCCGGTGAGCGCCGCCAGGGCATTGAAAGCCTGTTCAAAAGGCCGGAGACGGGTCAGTTGTGAGCCGATATGCATGGAGATGCCCTGCGTTTCGATGCCTTTAAGCCGACGGGCCTGGTCATAGATTTTGATCGCGCGGGACGCAGGAATCCCAAATTTATTTTCGGATTTTCCCGTCGTGATTTTCCGATGCGTGCGCGCATCGATATCCGGGTTGACGCGAATGGACACGCGGGCCGGTTTTCCGACGGACAGGGCCAGCTGGTTCAATCGCTCCAACTCGGGCTCCGACTCAACGTTAAATTGAAAAATACCCCGCTCAAGAGCGAAATTCATTTCCGAAACGGTCTTTCCAACGCCGGAGAAAACGATTTTGCTGGCGGGGATTCCCGCTGCCAAAGCGCTGTGTAACTCGCCAGCCGATACCACATCCGCCCCGGATCCCATTTCAGCCAGCAAGCCCAGCACCGACGGGTTCGAGTTGGCCTTCACCGCATAGCAAATCAATGCGTTATCTGGTTCGAATACAGTGGTATATTCCCTGAATCGTGTGCGGATGGCCTCGGCCGAGTAACAGTAAAAGGGTGTGCCGACCTGCCTTGCCACGGCCTCTACAGGTAGGTTCTCGCAATACAGGAGATCCGCTTGATAATGAAACATCGGTGGTCTTTCAGCTGGGGAACGACATGGAAAAATACCATATCCGTATCGGCTCGATCATGAACAAAATCTCTCAGCAGACCCAGCAAGGCCGTTAATGACTCGTTCAATGGAATCTTATCCGCATTTCTCCATTTGTCTGTCCCGCAGGAGCGGTCCGCGCGCGTTTTTGGTGGCGTGGCTTTGGTTGGTCGCATCGATATCCGTAGCCAGCGAGTCAGGCCTTACGGGTACCCTGGAGCAGCAGATAGACTCGGTTGCGAAAAGGGCCATGGAGACCTGGAATGTTCCGGGGATGGCCATTGGCGTCGTCAAGGACGGTAAGACGGTCTATTCCTCCGGCCATGGTGTCAGGGCGTTCAACGCACCAGCGCCGGTCGATGCCGATACCCTGTTTCGCATCGCCTCCGCCTCAAAGGCATTTACCTCGGCGGCGCTTGCTGTCCTGGTGGAGTCGGGAAGCTTGTCATGGGACAGCCCGGTGGTCGAGCACATACCTGAACTGCGTTTCTCAGATCCCTGGGTGACGGCCAATATAACGGTGACAGATCTGCTCGCGCACCGCAGCGGCCTGATGGCTCATGCCGGAGATCTGCTTTTATGGCCCGTGCCCAATGCGTTCACCCGTCAGGATGTGATTCAGGCTCTGAGGCACTTTCCCATCGAGCGAGGTTTTCGGGCGGGCTACAGTTACGAGAACCTGCTCTACATTGTTGCCGGGGAAATTGTCGCGCGCGAGACCGGCACACCCTGGGGGTCTTATGTCGATCAAAACATCATGAAGCCACTGGGCATGAGACGTTGTTTCGCCGGCCCGATTCCTGAGCAGGAAATGATCAACCTGGCCGTCCCGCACGGGGAAGTAGACGGCAGGCTCAAGATCATCGACCGCAATCGCATTCCCAGACAGCCGACCAAATTTGCGCCGGCAGGTGGCGTTGTTTGCAGTTTGTCGGGCATGTTGAATTGGCTTCAGCTTCAGCTGGGCAGGGGCACCCATCCGCAGGGCGTCCAGCTCTTTTCGCCGGGTCAGAGTGAGAAGGTCTGGGCTCCGCATAATCTTCTGGATGTGAGCCAGAGCGCGAGAGAACTCCACGGTACCCTGTTCAGGGCCTACGGGTTGGGCTGGCGAATTCGGGATGTATTTGGTTATCGAGAGATTTCCCACACAGGCTCGCTGGATGGCTGGCGCGCGCACGTTCTGATGGTGCCGGAACTCGAGTTGGGTATCGTGGTGATGTCCAACGGATCGAGTTCTGCTGCCCGCAGCGCGGTCATGTACACCATCGAACATGGCTATTTACCAGCGCCTGAGCGTGATTGGGTTTCCACCTACCTGGAAATGGAACGCGCGGCCGAGCAGGAGCAGGTTCTGGCTGAGGCAGCCTTACTTGAGACGCCCGCGGCCATCCCTTCGCTGCCGCAGTCCGTTTACGCGGGCCGCTACCATGATCCCTGGTTCGGCGAAGTGCTGATCGAGCGTACCGAGAGCGGCCTGTGGTACACCGCGCGGAAATCGCCTCGGCTCAGCGGCCCCATGCGCCATCACTCAGGCCATGTGTTCGTCGTCGAGTGGTCGGACCGCTCGCTGGAGTTGGACGCCTTTGTACGGTTTCATGTCGATGAATTGGGCCAGGTCCCATCAATGACCATGAAGCGAATCGTGGAGCCCGGTAGCGGTGACCCCGATCATTTCAAGCTGCTTGAATTCTCGCGTGCTGACTGATGGTTTGGTTCCTCGATGCAAGAACATCTGATGCCGGCAAACCTTGTGACGGGGCGCTTGCGTGAGAATTTGCGTCACTGATTCAGGGCTGGGTGGCCTCTCCGTTTGTGCGGCGCTGGAGCGACGGCTGGCGAGGGCATCGCTGGCGCAGGATGTCGAGTTGTTGTATCTCAATGCTGCTCTCGAGGACCATTACGCTTACAATTCAATGCCCGATGACGAGACCAGGCTGTCCGCTTTCGATGCGTTCCTGGGTATCGTCAGGGATCGATACCGGCCGGACATCCTGTTCATCGCCTGCAACTCATTAAGTGTTCTGTACGAGCGGACATCCTTTGCATCTGCCGGTGATTTGCAGGTGGAGGGCATTGTCGACACGGTCAAACAACAGGCTATGAAGTCTATTGAAGCCCGGTCCGGGGGGCATGTGGTGGTCTTTGCCACACCGACAACCGTCGATTCCGGCGTGTATGGGCGATTTCTGCGCGGCGCGTTGGGGGACAGCACGCGGGTGGTGGAGCAGGCCTGTCCGGGGCTTCCTGATGCCATCGCCAATGATCACTCCGGCGAGGAATGCCGGGCCCTGCTGCAGGAATTCGTGCCGCAGGCGCTGGATCAGTTTGAGCAGGCGCCCGAACAGGTGACCGCCGTACTGGGGTGTACTCATTATGCCTACCAGGAGCCCGTTTTCGCGTCTGAATTGCGCAGGTATGTGGCTGATGTCCAGGTGGTAAACCCCAACCCCCTGGCAGCGGACGCCATCGCGTCCCGGATAACCGGGCAGGGTGATGGGGGGCGTCTGACCGTGCGCTTTCTGACCCGGTACACCATTCCTGACTTGCCCATGCGCTCGCTGCCGCTCTACCTCGGTCAGTCCGCACCCAGAACGGTGACCGCCTTGTTGAATTTTGAACAGGATGTCGATCTGTGTGGCTCGCTCGAACAGATTCGGGGATGGTGCCCGTGAGCCGTAACGAAAAGTCGGCGTTCAGCGAGCATACCGAACTCAAGCGCGATCTCGGCTTGCTGGAGGCCGTGTCCATCGTTATCAGCCGTATCATCGGTTCGGGAATTTTTCGCACCCCCGCGCCCATCATGGCGCTGGTTGGGTGCACCTCGCTGTTTGGGTTCGTATGGGTGCTGGGTGGGCTTGTCACTATCTTCGGGGCGGTCATTTACGCGGAACTGGCGGCCATGATGCCGCGCTCGGGCGGGCCGTATGAATATCTCAAGACGGCTTACCATCCTTTTTGGGCCTTCTTGCGCGGATGGGCCATGTTTTTCGTCTCGGAAACCGCCTCTATCGCCGCGGTAGCGTTGATCTTCGGTGAATATCTCAACGCACTCTGGGTGATTGTCTATGGTCAGCCGTTTGATCGAGCCACGCTGTTTTTCATTGCCCTGGGCACCATCTGGTTGCTCACCACGGTGAATCTCTTCGGTGTCCATCTGAGCGGTATCGTTCAGAACTTCTTCGGTGCGGTTAAGGTTATTGCGGTGGGCAGTATCATCGGCGTGGCCTTTACCTCCTGGAGCACCGGCAACTGGAACCACTTTATCGATCCCCTGTTTCCGGAATCATTCACGAGCTCCACCATCCTTGTAGTAGGCGCTGCCATGCGTTACAGCTTTTTCGCCTTCAGTGGTTGGGAGGGCGCCACCTACATCGCTGAAGAGGTCAAGAACCCCCGCCGTAATTTGCCCCTGTCGCTGTTCATTGGTATTGCCGGTGTCATGGTGCTGTATCTGGGCGCCAATGCCGCTTACATGTTCCAGTTGCCGCCAGTAAAAATTGCTGAATCGCCGTGGGTGGCCACCGAGGTCATGACTGTGGCCCTGGGCGCGTCTGGTGGTATTCTGATCTCAGTCGCCGTCATGCTGAATACCTTTGGCAATGTCAGCACCCAGATCCTGTGCAAGGCGAGAAGCTGGCAGGCAATGGCCCGTGACGGGATGTTTTTTGACAGCTTTGCGAATCTGCACCCCAGGCATAAAACACCCAACCATGCGCTGCTTGGCCAGGGCGCATGGGCCACGGTGCTTTTGTTGTTCGCCGTCTTGGCGGAGAATTCCTACGAGACCATGATCGATTTCTTTTCGGCGACCTCGACCATTTTCAACATCATGACCTTCGGCGCCATTTATGTGCTGCGCAGAAAGTATCCGGATGTCGAGCGTCCCTACAGGGCCTGGCTGTACCCCTGGAGTTTGCTGGGTATCCTCGCCATCTACATCGTCTTCCTGGCTATCACCCTGATCACAGCCTTCGTGCCTTCCATCATCGGACTGGGGCTGACCGCCACAGGCGCGGTTTATTACTACTTCAAGGTGGTCGTCAGGCGCGGTTCAGCAGAAGCATCGAGGCCCATGTAAATGGCTGATTCATCGACCGGGCGGTTTATCCCACGGCGGGTCTGCGGGGCGCTATGAGGGCCACAAAAGCCATCGTCAGGCGCTCAGCCCTGACCCATAATCTCGAGCGTGCCAGGGCACTGGCGCCCACCGGTCGCGTCATGGCGGTTATCAAGGCCAATGCCTATGGCCATGGGGCCATCGAAGTGGCACGCACCCTGGCGCCTGAGGTCGATGCCTTTGCCGTCGCGATGCTCGAAGAAGCCATCGAACTACGAAAGGCAGGCGTTGAATCACCCGTCTTGATCCTGGAGGGGGTGGAAGGAGATCACGACCTGCATGAGGCGCTGGCGAGAAACTGCTGGTTGATGATGCATCGTGAGTCGAGTGTCAAGCGCCTGTGTGAAACCCGACTGGACACGAAAGCCACGGTCTGGTTGAAGTACGACACGGGTATGCATCGCCTGGGGATGGATCGGGCGGCCACTGTGAAAGCCGTGGAATCGCTCGCTGGACAGCCGCAGGTGCAGGGCGCGCCCGTTTTGTGTACCCACCTGGCCTGCGCGGATGACCAGGAATCCCGCACGACCCCAGGCCAGGTTTCTGCCGCGCGCGAACTGGCCAAAAAACACCGCTTGCCGCTGAGTGCGGCCAATTCCGCCGGGGTTCTGTTTTGGCCGGATAGCCACGCGGATTGGAACCGTCCCGGTTACATGCTGTTCGGCAACTGTCCTTCCGGGCACCCTGATCCCTCGTCGGTCGGGTTGCAACCCGCCATGCGACTGGTTTCAGAGATTATGGCCTTGCGTCATCTCAGGCCTGGCGAATCTGTCGGTTATGGGCAGCGATGGACGGCCCGGCGTCCTACCCTGATCGGGACCATTCCCATTGGCTACGGCGATGGATATCCACGTCACGCCCCTGATGGGACGCCGGTCTTTATCAGGGGCGCCAGGGCGCCGCTCGCCGGTGTGGTGACCATGGACATGATCACGATCGACCTGACCGATGTAGGAGGCGTGGAAGTAGGCGAGCCGGTTGAGCTTTGGGGCGAGAACGTCAGTGTTAACGAAGTGGCAAAATATGCCGGCACCATTGGCTATGAATTGCTGGCCGGCCTTACGCGTCGCGTGCCACTCAAATACGTGGATTGATCTACACCAGCAGCCAGTGGCAGATATAGACCGCGCTGATGGCGCCAACTGCATCTGCGAACAAACCGGCTGGAATGGCGTGTCGGCTGCGGATGACGCCGACCGAACCGAAATAAACAGCCAGCACGTAAAACGTCGTTTCTGACGAGCCGTACATGGTGGCGCCAATCTTGGCCTGCAGGGAGTCCGGGCCGTACTCGTTGACCACGTCGGTGAGCAGCCCCAGTGAGCCGCTGCCGGACAGGGGGCGCATCATGGCCAGCGGCAGGTTTTCCGGCGGAAAGCCGATGAAATTCAACAGCGGCGCCAGCAGTGTCAACAGGACGTCCAGCGCCCCGGAGGCGCGGAACATCCCGATGGCGACGAGTATGGCCACGAGGTAAGGAATGATGCGCACCGCAATGGTGAATCCATCTTTGGCGCCCACCACGAAGACCTCGTAGACCTTGACCTTTTTAGCTGCCATGGCATAGAGGGGTATGCCCACCAACAGGCCGGGAATAATGAACTTGGCGAGCCAGTTCAGGCTGCCGACCATGCTTTCAATCATGTTCGCGCCCTCCGGTGCTGTCGGCGGCCGGAGCGTAGGCAAAACGCTTTCGTTTTTCGAGGAATTTAACAGCGATGATGGCCGCAATGGTGGAACACAGCGTGGCCAGGATGGTTGTGATGAAGATTTCGCTGGAAACCGCGCCCATCAGGGCCACCACCGTCGCCGGGAGAATGAGCTGAACGCTGGAGGTGTTGATGGCCAGGAACATCACCATGGCGTTGCTGGCGGTATCCTTGTTGGGATTGAGCGCTTGCAGTTCTTCCATCGCTTTCAGGCCCAGGGGTGTGGCGGCATTGCCCAGGCCCAACATATTGGCCGACATGTTGAGCACGATGGAGCCCATGGCGGGGTGGTCCGGAGGGACGTCCGGAAACAAGCGCACGGTGATCGGACGCAGCGCCCGGGCAATGATACGGATTAATCCGGATTCCTCCGCGATCTTCATGATGCCCAGCCACAAGGCCATGATGCCGATCAGTCCAATGGCGATTTCAACCGACAGCCTGGCCATGTCGATGGCTGCCTGGGTCACCGCTTCGATGCGCCCCGTGAACATGCCGACAATGACGGCGATCGCCATCATTCCAAACCAGATGTAATTGAGCATAGCGTGATTCCTTGCTTGTCAGGTCACGGGCGATGTGGGCAAGTGAATCCAGGCCTCATCGGCTTCCGCCCTCAGTTCCGCTTCGTGGGCCACCGGCATGGTGGCCTGGCAATGACCGTGGCCACAGGGGAAATTGGAAACGATAGGAATATCCAGGTCGCCAAACACATCGAGCACGATGTCGTCCGTGCTCTTGCCAAACGGCGTTTCGCCTTCGTCCATCTCCACCAGTTCGCCCACGACCAGGCCGGCGACCTGATCGAACTTTCCGCAGGCCCTCAGATGCAACAGCATGCGGTCAAAGGCATGAAGCTTTTCACCGATTTCCTCGATGAACAGGATGCGACCCCGGGCATCGATCTGGTCCCTGGTCCCCAGCCTTTCGTTGATCAATGAAAGGTTGCCGCCCCACAACTGCCCGGTAGCCTTGCCTGCACGAAGAACCCGCGGGCGACAGCCAGGTGTTCCGGCGATTCTGATATCGCCCCGTCCCGACAGGACTGCCTCGAGGGTTTGGAAGTTGTATTCATCACACGGGCGGCCGCAGCTGCTGAGCATGGGGCCATGAAAGGCGGTCAGCCCGCAGTTCTGGGCGAAACTCAGCAACAGGGCTGTGATATCGCTGTATCCGACGAAGATTTTCGGGTGGGAGCGGATGTCCTCAAAATCGAGCAGTGGCAGTACCCGGTTGACGCCATACCCGCCGCGGGCGCAGATGATGGCGTCAATGGTGGGGTCGCGAAACATGGCCATGATGTCGCGCGCACGCTGTTCCGGGCTGCCCGCGTAGCGAAAGTCGCGCAGGCCCTGTGTTTGTCCGGGCACCAGTTCATAGCCCCGCTGTTCGAACAGACTTTGCGCGCACACCCATTGCGCGTCGTCCATCCAGTAAGACGGGCTCACGATACCGATCCGGTGACCCCGCTCGAGTCGCCGGGGTTTTATTTGTTCTATCATTGGCTCACGTTTCTCCCTCGGGCCCGGTCATGGTCGGCAGGAATCCCCAACCAGTCAAGCACCTTTCAAAGCACGCTGCCTCGGCGGACTTCGACGACCAGATAGCCGCGATGGTCACAGCACTTGGTTTACCACGGGCTGCCCTGTCGTTTGTCGACTTCGCCGATGGCCGCTGCCATCACTATCGCGCGGATGAGTGGTTTCACGCGGCCAGCACCATCAAGGTGGCCATCATGGTGGCACTTTTCGCCCTGGAAGAGGATGGCGAAGTCGGGATGAATTCTGCCATTCGGGTGACCAATGATTTCCATTCCGTCGTCGAAGGCGCCCCATTCAGGCTTGACCCCGAGCGGGACAGCTGCCCGGAGCTTTATCGATGGCTTGGTCGCGAAGTCGCGGTCGACGCGCTGGTCAGGGACATGATCGTAAGCAGCAGTAACCTGGCCACCAACCTGCTGTTGGCCTCTACGGGTGTGAGCGTTTTGCAGCAGAAGCTGGTTGAGCTGGGGTTCGATGGCGTGGAATTGCGGCGCGGCGTCGAGGATGAGGCGGCTTTTCAGCAGGGCATCATCAATCGCGTCACCGCGCGGGGCCTGCTGCAGCTGTTTACGCACATCTGGCAGGGTGAATGGCCTGGCGCGCGATACCGACAGGGCATGCTGGAGATCCTGTTCGAGCAGCGCTTCTCAGACCGTATCCCATCGGGTATACCCGAAGACATCCGCGCTCACACCCGATTCGCCCACAAAACCGGGGAAATTTCCACCGTGGTTCATGATGCCGGCCTGATCTTTCTGCCCGAACGCATGCCGTATGGCCTGGTCGTGCTGACGGAGACGGGCGGCTCGCCGGAAAACAGCCGGCAGCTGATTCGCGCGCTTTCCCATCTCGTCTATCGTCAGCGCTTAAAACCCTAGTTCACGCCTGCTGCGGTCATAACCTGTGATGGTGCCTATAGGGTCGGCCTGTGCCCGCTTTGGTCTAGCCGACCCGAACATCGAGCATCTCGAGGTTGCCGACCTCTGTAATGCCCAGGCCGGGCGCGTCGGAGATGGATATTTCCGCCCGGTCGAAGCTGACGCCTGATCTGACCGGGTCCTCAGCGCACAGGACAGGCGCGTCCAGGTCGATCATCGTGATCTCTGTCGATTTCGCGGCCGCAACGTGGGCGGCGGCAGCCACGCCGATGCTCGACTCCAACATGCAGCCGATCAGACAGCGGGCACCGCAGACATGGCTGATGTCTGCGACCTTGATGGCATTGGAGATACCACCTGTTTTCATCAGCTTGATATTGATGACATCAGCCGCACCGCTGTTGATGATGTTCAAGGCTTCCCGCGGGCCGAATACGCTCTCATCAGCCATCACCGGGGTCTTGACGTTCGCCTTGACCTGTCTCATCCCATCGAGGTCTTTGGCCCCAACCGGTTGCTCCACCCATTCCAGGCGCACGCCTTCCGCCTCAAGGGACCGGATGGCCCGCACGGCCTGCTCGGGCGTCCAGCCCTGGTTGGCATCCAGGCGGATCCTTGCCCGGCCCTGAGCAAGCGCGTAAATCGCCTGGATTCTTTCGACATCCTGGGCGGGATCATCGCCGACCTTGATCTTCAGAGCCTCGAATCCCTGCTCAAGCGCCCGACTCGCGTCTTCCACCATCACCGCGATGTCGTTCACGCTGATGGTCATGTCGGTCATCAGGCGCGTTTTGCCGCCGCCCAGGAGTTGATAGATCGGTGCGTCGCGGAGTTGTCCGTGCAGGTCATAGAGCGCGATTTCCACGGCCGCCTTGGCGCTGGTATTCCCGGCTGTGGATGACTGCACCGCGTGCGTCAGTTCATTTAACCGCTCCACGGACGCGCCCAGCAAACGCGGGCCGATTTCTCGCCTGACGGTTTCGATGATGGTTTCGTGGGTCTCGCCCGTGATGGCCGGGGTGGCCGGCGCGCTGCCATAGCCGAGTCGGCCGTCGTCCGACGCTACGATGAGCACCACGTCTTCCACCTGGTGCACGGTGCGAAGCGCTGTTTTAAAGGGCGCGTGCAGGGGAGCGCGCAGCATGCCGAATGCGATGGACCTGATTTTCAATGTTGGCTTCCGCTGGTGATTCGCTTGATAGCCCACATGGTGTCGAGGTAGCGCCGGCCTTCCTCGTCTCTCAGGGACAGCAAGGGCGTAACGGACACACCATTGAGAATGCCTTCATACCTGTCTTCATCGCCCGTTCGGAAACTGATGGATGAGGAGGTGTCGTGCAGAACGAAAGGCCGTTCCTCGTGGCTGCCGATGTAGATCATGACATGGCCGGGCGAGTAAATCAGATCGCCCACCGCCAGGTTCCGGATGGCCTCCATTCGTGTCTCCCTGTGATCGTCGGCCCCGAATCGAACGGTGTGGCCCAGCAGACTGCTGACCTGCTGCCGGGTATTCCTGGGAATCAGGATGCCGAAGCTCCTGAAAATTTCTGTCACCAGGCCGGAACAGTCCCGCGAGTTATAGGAGTGACCCCAGCCGTATCTCTCGCCCAGAAATTTGAAACCCTGACGGATGATGTTTTCAGGCGTGTAATCGAGAAACCCGCGTTGCACGTCCTGGGAGCGGGCGATCAGCGCCGTGTGCAAGGTCATCTCACCGCTGTCCCGAACCGGCAGTTGCACGGCATAACTGGTGAACGGGTTCTGGCCATCCACGTTGGGCGAATCGGGTTCGCTGTTCACCAGCGGCAGTCTGAGCCCCATGTCCAGCTGCAGTTCGGAGATGGCAGGACGCCGGGGGTTGTAATTGGTGGTCGCTTTGCTGCCGGTGACAACCAGAAAAGGATCTGCTTTCCCGTAGTCCATCACAGTTTGACGGTCTGCCATGGCGATATGCGCTTTTCGCACCCAGGCCGCATAGTTGTATGAGCAAGCGAAATACCAGTTGCCATCCAGGCTTTCGTGCAGAACGGCCACGCCATCCCCCGGGAACAGTCCGTTTTCCTGGAAACGGTCGAGGTCGATCGTTGCTTCATCCTTGTAGGCGGTCAGGGCGCTTGGCCAGGTCCGCATGTCGGTGCGCTGCAGCACCAGCCCGAAACGCACTTCGGTTTCCGTCCGGGGGCCGGGAAGGTCCATGTTGGTCTCGAGCTGACGGTAATCCTGCGTCTCGACGGGGTATCCGTTTGACAGGTACAGGGGATATTGCGGCGCCTTGCTGATATCCCGGACCATGCCGCTCAGCACGCTCGCGCTCAGATGATCCGGCAGGCTGGCGAGATCGATCAGGCTCGGGTCTTGATTGAACCCGCGCTGATTGAATCGGGCAATGGCGGCGGCATCCATCAACGGCAATTGTCGATGCTCCAGGCGATCGATCCAGAAGCCGGCATCCAGATATCGCTCCATCATCTCATCGCGGCGGGGCGGTCGATTCCGGTCGGTTGGGTTCATCAGCGCGTGCTTGGGCGCGATGCCGGGTTCAGGAATCCACTTCCCGAGGGGCAGAAGTGGAATCTTCAAGCAGCGGGCCCAGTTCGTCCGGGTAGTATTTTTCGATCAACGCGTAGAGCACGGCGGCTGTTTCCGGCGTGATCTCGCCGGTCACTTGCCACGGAACGAAGTGCATCTGGAACGCGCGCAGCACGTTGCGGGTTTGCAGATCGGATGCTCCGGTTTGTTCGATCTGGTAGCCATAGGCATGCAGCGCCCTCTGCATCTGGAATACGCTCGGCATGCGCATGAAAAACTGATCCCAGTACCTGATGACGGTCTCGTCGTCATACCATGCGCCGTAGCCCAGTTTGTGCAGTCGTTGCCATGGAAACCGCGGCCCGGGATCAATCTTTCTCTGCGGCGCAACATCAGAGTGGCCCACGATGTGCGTCGGGTCGACTTCGACATGCCGTTCCTTGAGCTCTGCGAGCAGTTGAACCAGCAGGCGCAGCTGACCATCATCGAAGTCGGGGTAGAAGCAGATCGTTTCCGCTGGCCAGTCGCTGCTCTCGGCCTCGGGCAGATGAGCAGATTCATGGCAATAGGTCCTATTGACCAACTCAATGCCGATGGAAAGGTTGTTGAGTTGGGTCAGTTCTTTCCAGTAACTGGCGCCCGCGTGCCAGGCGCGCTCTTCATCGTCGACGAGTTGGTAGGTCTGGAGGTTTTCTGCCTCATAGCTTGCGTCACCCGGCTCGGGAATCAGGTAGTGTGAACTCACGGGTCTGTCGGTTCTTTTCGTGAGCACGTGCAGTGATTCGCCAAAGTCGGAGCTGGTGTGATGAATCACGATGACCGCTACGCGGCTGTCCTTGTTTTCGGACGGCACCTGTACCTTGGCGGTGCCGGCGCAGCCGGTGGCCAGGATGAGGGTAATTGCCATAATTATGGCCGAATTCAGGCATTTTATTTGACTGCTCATACGCATGAATGGTGATAAAATCTCTCGCAATCGCCAGCAAGCTGGCTTGAAAATAAAAATTTCACACACGGATAAACAGGCATCTCTCTGACAGGCTCATGACCTGCTTTCGTCATCCAGTTTATCCAAAATCCCGATTTAGACGCACCATAAGGCACGATTCAATGAATAACGAAACTATCCTGCGGAACAGGCGGCAAAGTCAATGGCAGTTTTCAGGCAGGCTACTGCTGCTCGGCATGACCCTGCTCCTGTTCAGTATGCCGCTGCTGGCTCAGCAGACGGGTGATGTTGGCGGGCGGGTCACCAATGCCGCCGATGGCGCCGGCATCGAAGGCGCCAGCATCATCGCCACCAGCCCCGTTTTACCCGGTGAGCGAACAACGACCACATCCAGCAACGGTGACTACCGGCTCCCGCTCCTGCCGCCCGGTACGTACACACTGAAGTTCACCATGCCCGATGGTGTCACTGAGCGCACGCGCGTGACCCGTGTGCAATTGCAGCAGCGAGCGACGGTAGACGTGGCCGTTGATTATGGCCAGGCCATGGAAGAGGTGGTCGTGGTGGGCGCGGCGACCCTGCTTGACACCGGTAATGCCTCGATCAGCGATGCCGTTGACAGTGATATGTTCAACGCGCTGCCCGTGGGACAGGAATATCGCGACCTGGTGAAACTGATTCCCGGTGTTCAATACACCCAAAACAGCGTTCGCGGCCCCAGTGCGGGCGGCAATGGGCAGGACAACACCTACCAGTTTGACGGTGTGGATGTCTCCCTGCCTTTGTTTGGCACGTTGTCCGCGGAGCCCTCCACCCATGACATCGACCAGGTGACCATCGTGCGTGGCGGCGCCAATGCGGTTGGCTTCAACCGCTCGGGCGGCTTCAAGATCAATACCATTTCCAAGCGCGGCACCAACGAATTCCACGGGGAGGCGAGTTACCAGGTGGAAGATTCCGGCTGGACCGCGGACCGCAAGGACGCGGTGACGGATTTTGATCAGACCAAGGACTGGATCGTGGCCAACTTCAGTGGCCCGATCGTAAAAGACCGGCTGTTCTTCTACGCTTCCTATTACAACCCGACGACCAAGCGCGACAACCGCGACAATGCTTACGGCCCCGTTCCGGATTACAAATATGAGCGTGATGAGTATTTTGGCAAGCTGACCTGGGCACCATCGGACAACCTGCTTTTTGATGCCAGTTACCGCAGTTCGGACGCCGAGGGAACGGGTGAAAGCATAGGTGCGTTTGAGAGTCCTGAAGGCGCAGTTGGTTCGGAGGCGACGCTGGATATCGCGATCGTCGAGGGTTCCTGGATCATCAGCGACAACAGCAGCGCGTACTTCAAATTCACGGATTTCGAAAACAAAACCAAGGGTCGTCCCGATTTTCTTTTAAGTGTCCGGCCCAGCGTGGGCGGTTCTCTGGATTTGAACAACCTCGACCAGATGGGTCATTTTGACGTGCCGACTTTCCGCGAGGGTGATGCGGCCTGGAACGCGTGGGCGCAGCCCCTGATCGACCGCTATAGCTATCCCGGCAATGAGAATGGCGGCGGCCTGGTGGGTCCGGCCACATTCATCAATCAGCAGGACTTCTTCCGGCAGTCTTTTGAATTCGGCTATGACCTCAGCTTCGAATGGGGTTCGACCACGCACGATCTTCACTTCGGTTACCACGAGGAAGAAATCCAGGAATACCTGCTGCGCTCCTCTAACGGCTGGGGTTTCATCGAGTCTGTGGGCGGCGAGGAGTCCACCTCAGATGGACAGCCCATTTACTACCGGGCCTCTTTCTTCCAAACGAGCCTGGGTGAATACGGTATCCCGCCCATCCAGTCTTATGCCGAGAGCCGTAACATCGAGATGAACGACACCTTCACCTGGGGCCAGTTCACTTTCAATATCGGCTTGCTGATCTCTGAAGATACCCTGTTCGGCCAGGGCCTGCGTGAAGACCCGACCGCCTTGAGTGGATATGTGTCCGCGCCCGGCAACAAGTATGAGATGAAGAAGGTCGGCTTTGATGAGATGCTGCAGCCGCGCCTGGGTGTCATCTGGGATTTCAGGGATAACATGTCGGCATTCGCCAACTATGCCCGCTACTACCCCTCAGCCAGCTCGCTGGCACGCGCGGCTTCATGGGACCGCAACCTGCATCGCGAAATCGAAGCCTCTTTCGATATCAATGGCAACATGATCGCGCTGGATGAGGACAGGTCTTCTTCTGGCAAGCTGTTCGTACCGGGTATTGACCCGCGTCATATCGATGAGTACATCATCGGGCTGAGCTGGGATGTCAATGAGCGCCTGAGCACCCGCATGCACGCGCGGCATCGCCGGGCCCGTGATTTCTGGGAGGATACGTGGAACTGGTCGCGTGAGGTCTACGCCTGTTCCAATGAGCCCAATCGCTTTGGCTGCATGCCTTCGGGCTGGGCGCCAGAAGAGCCGTATATCCCCGAACTCGGTGATTACATTGACCAGATCGGCAGCGGCAGCACCTTTGTTATCGCTCAGCTTGACCGGTCCTACACCGATTACACCGAGTTGAGCTTCGAGGGTGAGTACGCCGGCGACAACTGGTTCATCCAGGCCTCCTATACCTGGAGCCAATACGAAGGCAACTTCGACCAGGACAACACCACGACCAATAATGACCAGAACATTTTCATTGGTTCTTCGAACTTGGCCGACGCGCGCGGCCGCATGCTCTGGAATTTCAAGGACGGCACGCTTCACGGCGAAGTTCCGCATCTGTTCAAGGTGTACGGTTATTACGAGCTCGGCTGGAATGCCAGCATCGGCGCCTATGCCGTCTATCAGTCCGGCAAGCCCTGGGAAACCTGGAATGGCACGCCGTATGGCTACAGCAGTGACACCATTCGTTTCATCGAAAAAGCAGGTTCGCGCCGGGCTGACTCGCATTATCAGCTCGATTTGAACTACACTCAGAACTTCTATTTTGGGGCCGACAACCGATATGGGGTTCAACTGCGCGCGGATCTGTTCAACGTGTTCGATCGGCAAACCGGTTACAACATTAACCCGTTTCAGGATTCCCCGGGTTACGGCACGCCGAGAAGCTATTATCAACCGCGCCGTTTGCAGTTGATGGCGAAATTCCTCTTCTGATCAGGGAGGATAAACACAGACGCAGCTGCGCCTCGTCGTGTTGAGGCCGGCCCGGGAAACCGGGTCGGCTTTTTTGTCAGTGCAATCAGCGAGTTAGCGGGTGGCCATGTCTCTTTCTTCCAGCATTTCCACAATCGATATTGTCATTGTGGTCACTTACCTGCTGGGTGTGACCGTGTTCGGCGTTTGGGTGGGGCGGGGACAACGCGGTACGGAGGATTATTTTCTGGGGGCCCGATCTTTGCCCTGGTGGGCGCTGCTGCTTTCCATTGTCGCCACGGAAACCAGCACCGTTACTTTCCTGAGTTTGCCGGGTGTTGCTGCCGCGGCAGGTGGCAACCTCACCTTCCTGCAAATCACCTTTGGGTACATCCTGGGAAGGTTGATCATCATTAAGCTGCTACTGCCCTTGTACTTTTCGGGCCGCCATTTCACGGCTTATGAGGTGCTGGAGAAGCGCTTTGGCCGTCTAAGCAGGCGGGCGGCATCCAGCCTGTTCCTGGTGACGCGCAACCTCAGCGACGCCTTGCGCCTGTTCCTGACCGCGCTGGTTTTACATATCGCACTGGGTCTCGATCTGGCGGCATCCATCGTTACGCTGGGCCTGTTGACCGTCGTCTACACGCTCGTTGGCGGGGCTCGATCGGTGGTTTGGAACGACTGCATCCAGTTTGCCGTTTACATCCTGGGCGCCGGTGCGGCCTTTTGGGTGATCCTCGGCGCCTTGCCCGCAGGCCTCGATGATCTGTTCCATTACGCGCGCGCAGGTGAAAAGCTGACCCTGATTGATATGGACCCCGGTTTTTTTAAACCCACCATGACCTTTTGGTCGGGCATGGTGGGCGGCGCATTTCTGACCATGGCGACCCATGGTACAGACCAGTTGATAGTGCAGCGTTACCTGTCGGCACGCAGTGAGCGAGACGCGGCCAGGGCGCTTGCCGTCAGCGGGTTTATCGTCTTCGCCCAGTTTGCCGTGTTCTTGCTGATGGGTGTTGCCCTGGCGGTGTTCTTCGCGGTGGCCAAGGGTGATATCCAGGCCGCTCAGCAGGCGGGCGACCGCCTGTTCGCGACTTTTATCGTGCAGCACATGCCCGTGGGGCTGGCCGGGCTGACGCTGGCCGCGGTATTTGCGGCCGCGATGTCCACCTTGTCCAGCTCGCTGAATTCGTCTGCCACGGCATGGATGTCCGATGTTTATTTGCCGCTGAGAAAGAGATCAATGCCTGCGGGCAGACAACTCTCGGCCTCTCGCCTGGCCACCGCGGTGTTTGGAGTGGTTCAGGTGGCGATCGCGCTGGTGGTGGGGGCAATAGGAATGACGGAAAGCGTGGTTGCCTCGGTGCTCAAGATCACCGGCTTTGCCACCGGCCCCGTGCTGGGCGTGTATCTTTTGGCGGTCACTCTGCCTGCGGTCCGTCAGCCAGCGGCGCTGCTGGGGTTCATGTCGGGGGTGGCCGGGCTGTCCCTGCTGGCTCTGGGCACGACCCTTTACTGGCCCTGGTACGCAGGGGCCGGGGCGCTGCTCACCTGCCTGGCCGGCTGGGTTTACCAGCAAATGTTTGACCGGTCCGGTTCCCTTGCTTCGTGGCAAAGCGGTTCGGAAGACGTCTGACGCGCGGTTTAATTGGTCATCAGGCAGACTTAAAATAAACCCGGCCAGAGCGCGCCAGGGTAGCGAATCCCTCAGGCCTGGGGCCGGGACAACCTGGAGTGGCGTGCAATGATATCCAACGAGTCGCAGGGCTGCCGGGCCGCCGGGCATGACCAGGAGGCGCTTGCAGACGCCGCAAAGGACGGTCTCAACGGGGAGCTGAATCATGGACAGAAGAACAATACTGAAAGCGTGCCTGGCAACAGCCGCGATGGGTTGGGCGGGGGTCCCCGCGATAGGGAGGGCTTCCGCCGGCATCATCAAGCCGTCAAGACTGAGGCGGGGCATGAGGGTAGGCCTGGTCGCGCCGGCCAGCCCGCCCCATGAGCCGGAAGGCGTACGTTATGGCATTGAGGTTTTGCAGTCTTTCGGCTTCGAGGTCGTGGAGGGAGCGCACCTGTGGGCCCGTGATCAGTACCTGGCAGGGAGCGATCGACAAAGGGCGGATGACGTCAATCGCATGTTCACGCGCTCGGATATCGATGCTGTTTTCTGTCTCCGCGGGGGATACGGGTCGTCCCGGATTTTGCCTTTCCTGGACTACGAAGCCATCCGTGAAAATCCCAAGGTCATCACCGGATTCAGTGATATTTCCGCACTCGTGCTGGCGATTCATACGCTGACGGGCCTGGTGACCTTCCATGGGCCTGTGGCAGAGCAGGGATTCAGCGAATACACCCTGGCCGAGTTCAAAAAGGTGATGATGGAGCCTGTCGCGCCGGTCAGTGTCGCCGCGCCGCCGCCCTTTGAACGCAGCGAGGGTCAAGTTGAGCGTAAGAATCGCCTCACGCGTTTTGTGGGCGGAAAAGCCAGGGGAAGGCTGATGGGCGGTAACCTGAGTCTGCTCACACACCTGATGGGAACGCCCTACGAGCCGGATTTCCAGGGTCGCATCCTGTTCCTGGAAGATATCGATGAGGCACCCTACCGGGTGGATCGGATGCTCACGCAACTCTGGCTGACGGGTAAACTGCAGCAAGTGGCCGGTGTTGTATTGGGTAAGTTCAGCCGCTCCGATGATGACGGCAACTCCTTCAGTCTCGAGGAGGTATTTGAACAACGTTTTTTTCCGATGGGTGTTCCAACGCTGAGAGGCCTGATGATTGGCCATGTGTCCGACCGGGCATCTCTGCCGCTGGGCATCGAAGCCGAACTCGATGTCGATGCGGGCACCCTGACCTTACTCGAACCGGCGGTGCTCTGACGGTTGTCTTACGCCAGCGGGCGTGCGCTCTGTCCCGGTCCGGGATAAATGGCGTGGGGCAGGGTGTTGCCCTCGGTCAATAAATGATGGATTTCCATTACCGCATTGAGCCTGCTGAATGTAGGGTGGTGGCTAGCTATGATTTTTCGGAGAGGCCGTTATGTCTAAAAAGCAAGCTAAACCCGTCCTGGTCAAGTCAGACAAGACATCGAACAGAGCGCGCCCGCAAAAGCTGAGCCAGGATGAAAAACGGGTGGGGAAATCCATCAAGAAGAGCGGGCTGACCGCTCGGGAACTGGAGGAAGTGACCTCCAAAAAAGGCCTCCTGAAACTGCTCGGCACCAAAAAGATCAACGCGCGAAAAGCACTGGTCAAATTGCGCTACGAGGAAGAGCTGGAAAAGCTGCAGATCGAGATGGTCAAGCTACAGCGGGACGTCCAGATCAACAAGCGCCGGGTAGCCATCATCTACGAGGGGCGGGATGCGGCCGGCAAGGGCGGTACCATTCGTCGTTTCATTGAACATTTGAATCCGCGTTCGGCACGTGTTGTCGCGCTGCCCAAACCGACCGAGGAGCAACGGGGGCAGTGGTATTTTCAGCGTTATGCCTACCAGCTGCCGAATCCTGGTGAAATCGTGTTCTTTGACCGCAGTTGGTACAACCGGGCCGTTGTCGAGCCGGTCATGGGTTTTTGCACCGAAGAGCAGTACAAGGTGTTCATGCAGCAGGCCCCTGAATTCGAACACATGTTGTACGAGGACAAGATCGAGTTGGTGAAATTCTGGTTCTCCATCTCCAAGGATGTGCAGCGCGAACGCTTCGAGTCCAGGCGCACTGACCCGCTCAAGCACTGGAAGATCAGCCCGGTCGATGAAAAAGCCCAGGAGAATTGGGACGTCTATACCCGTTACAAGGAAAAAATGTACAGCCGCACGCATACCACTTACAGCCCGTGGATTATTGTTCAATCCAATGACAAGAAGAAGGCCCGGCTGGAAAGCATGCGTTACGTGCTCTCAACCCTCGATTACGCGGGCAAACATGACCCCGTGACCAGCCTCGTGCCTGATCCGGACATCGTCATGCGCTATCACAGGTCACACTCCCAAATTGATTGAATTCGGCGGTATTTACATAAAAATTATTTGTATAACAGATATTTAACGCGATTTTCCCTGAATGCATCGAGGCTTTCACTGCTTTCGCCTTCAAAGGCAACGGGCTCGTTGCGGGCCAGTTTCTCAGCCAGGGAACGATCGCCCAATGCCTTCAGAAACATGCTCGCTTGACCATTGCCATTGTCCAGCGCATCAAAAAGGTCTTGTTCCGGCGCTGCGCGTATCAGCTCCGCGCTGAGCGCTGAGGCCACCTGTGCGGGGTTTACCTTGGCGTGGTCGCTGATGTGAATCTGTACTCCGTGGAGTAACTCGCCGGTGCCGAACGCATAGCGAGGCTTGAAACTCGTGGGCCGAAAAATCACGCCAGGCAGATTCAGCGCATTCAACCGTGATGCGAATTCGACCGGTTCCAGCCATGATGCGCCAATCAATTCAAAGGGGGAGGGGGTTCCCACGCCGTTGCTCAGGCGGTGAAGCTCACCGAGCGTTCCGGTCATGGCGTAAAAATAGCTGGTTTCCCAGTGGGGAATATGTTGCGAAGTGGGAATCCAGACCCAGCCAAGCGCCCCGAAATTCATACCCCTGCGCCACCCATCCATTGTGATCACGCGAAGGTCAATTTCTGGCGTGCGTTCGGCCCGAATCATCTGTGCCCATTCCCCGGGTGTCATGCCGTACACCTGCGGTACCGGATGAATGCCGATGAACGATTCCAGGTCCGGATCCAGCATGGGGCCGCCTGTCAGATGACCGCCCATTGGGTCCGGACGGTCCAGCACCCAGACCGCCACGCCTGCTTCTTCGCACGCCTCCATCAGGTAGGTCAGTGTGGAAACATAGGTATAGGTGCGGTGCCCGACATCCTGTATGTCGTAGATGACCATATCCAGGCCTTCGAGCATTTCCGGCGTTGGTTTTCGTGTAGCCCCGTAGAGACTTACCACCGGCAGCCTTGAGACGGGGTCCAGATTCTCGCTCACTTTGTCGCCTGCGTAGTGCTGGCCGCGCAAGCCGTGCTCGGGCGAAAACAGCCGCACGACCCTGACCTGCGGCAGCGACCGGATGACGTCGATGGTCGACTTCAGCTCGCGCGTTACGCCGGTGGGGTTGGTCAGGATACCCACGCGCTTCCCCGCAAGTTCATGGGCATGATCCCGTGCCAGAACCTCCACACCCGGCAGCACATCGCAGGTGCCGCTGAGGGGGCTCAGAAGAAGCAGCAGTAACCATCGGGCGACGCGGGCCGAATCATGTCGCCATCGTGGGCGAGGCGGGAAGGGGCCGGGTTTAGGGTGATTCGGGGTGTTCGTCATGATCTTGAGTGATGACCTGTTGTCTGCCGAATTCCCGGTCCAGGGGGATCAACCCGGCAACGATGAATGACGGCACTGTCGCCATCAGAATCCACACGAAAAAATGCTGATAGCCGAGCCATTCCTGTATCGCGCCGCTGAACATGCCCGGGATCATCATCCCGAGCGCCATGAAACCGGTACAAATGGCGAAATGGGCGGTCTCATGTTCACCGCGCGACGCGTAAATCATGTACAGCATATAGGCAGTGAATCCGAACCCATAGCCGAATTGTTCCAAGCCGACCGCGGCATTGATCAACCAGAATGATTGCGGCTGGACATAGGCCAGAAAAATGTACACGGCGTTGGGCAGGTTGATGGCCAGCACCATCCACCAGAGCCATGATTTGAGGCCGTGACGGGCCGCCAGGAAACCACCCATCAGACCGCCCAGCGTCAGCATCAGGACGCCGATCGTGCCATAGACGAAGCCTACCTCTGTGGTGCCCAGCCCCAATCCTCCCGCTTCAGTCCCGTCCAGCAGGAAAGGTGCGGCGATCTTGACCAGTTGGGCTTCGGCGAAGCGGAATAGCAGCAGGAACGCCAGTATGACCAGGATGCGGTCTTTCCTGAAAAACGAGACCATGGTTTCGCCGTATCCCCGGAAAATATCGACGGGGGCGGCGATGGCGTTTTGGCCGTCTTTGGGGGGTAAGGGCAACACGAAGCGGTGGTAGATGAAAAACAGCACGAACACGCCGGCCAGCAGGTAGAAGGTGATGCTCCAGGCCACGGCGTGACTGCCCGAGCGCGATTCTGCATACCCGGCAAACATGACCAGCAGGCCTTGTCCCGAGATCATGGCCAGGCGGTAAAACGTGCTGCGGATGCCCACGAAAAACGCCTGCTGATGCGCGTTGAGCCCAAGCATGTAAAAGCCGTCTGCGGCGATGTCATGTGTGGCCGAGCTGAACGCCATCAGCCAGAAAAAAGCCAGTGAGTAGCGGAAAAAATCACTGCCTGGCAGCGTCAGCGCCACGCCGGCCATGCCGGCGCCGATCAGCAGCTGTGTGGTCAGGATCCAGGCGCGCTTGGTTTTGATCACGTCAACCAACGGGCTCCACAATGGCTTGATGACCCAAGGCAGATACAGCCAGCTCGTATACAGCGCGATCTCGGTATTTGAGATGTCCAGGCGCTTGTACATGATGACGGAAACGGTCATCACGGCCACGTAGGGTATGCCTTCTGCGTAGTAGAGGCTGGGTATCCAGGACCAGGGATTGTGCTGCGCTCTTGCCATGGGGCGGCGGACGATGCTCAGCTCACCGGGTGCTCTGACTCACTGCGACGCTCGATCTGCGCGCCCAGGGTCTTAAGCTTTTCCTCCAGGCGCTCATACCCGCGATCAAGGTGATAGATGCGGTTCACCACGGTTTCGTTCTCGGCAGCCAATCCGGCCAGCACCAAACTGGCGCTGGCGCGCAGGTCGGTGGCCATCACGGGCGCGCCGCTCAGCGCGCCTGAGTCACCGCGAACAATGGCAACCTGTGTCTTGGGCGTGATGTTGGCCCCCATGCGCGCGAGTTCCTGCACATGCATGAAGCGATTCTCAAAAATGCGCTCCGTGATGACAGAAGTTCCCTGGGCAAGCGTCATCAGCGCCATGAACTGGGCCTGCAGATCGGTCGGGAACCCTGGATAGGGCTCGGTGCTGATATCGACTGCCCCCCACTCGCTGCGGGGCATGACGCGCATCCAGTCAGGGCCCGTCTCCAATTCGAACCCACAATCAGAAAGCCGCTTGAGCAGGGCGTCCAGGTGTCCGGGTACGCATTGTGTGACGGTCACATCTCCACCTGAGATCGCGCCCGCGAGCAGCAGGGTGCCGGCCTCGATTCGGTCCGGAATCACGGTATGTTCCGCTGGCTGCAATTGATCTACACCCTCGATATAAATCACGCTGCTGCCGTCGCCCTCGATGCGTGCACCCATGGCCCGAAGGTAGTCGGCCAGGTCGACGATTTCAGGCTCCTTGGCGGCATTCTCGAGAATGGTGGTTCCCCTGGCCAGCGTGCCCGCCAGCAGCAGGTTCTCGGTTCCGCCTACCGTGGCATTTTCGAACACGATGGTGTTACCGATCAGCCCGCAGTTGGCCCAGGCATGCACGTAGCCGCCTTCGACTTCCATTTCGGCGCCGAGTTGCCCCAGCGCTTCGACATGCAGGTTGATGGGGCGCGTGCCAATGGCGCAACCGCCCGGCAGGCTGACGCGCGCCTCTCCGTACCGGGCCAGCAATGGCCCCAGGCAAAGAATGCTGGCCCGCATTTTCCGCACGATGTCGTAGGGCGCAAATGGCTCAGCGCATGTGCGGGTCTCCACCGTGACCTGGTCGCCCTCGCGGTGCATGGTGCAGCCGAGGTGCTCCAGCAGGATGGCGGTGGAATCGATATCCATCAGCCTCGGAACGTTGTTGAAGCGGTGGGTGCCGTTGGCCAGCAGCGAGGCGAAAAGCAGGGGCAAAGCGGCGTTCTTGGAACCCCCTGTTGCTACTTTTCCCGAGAGGGAATGCCCACCATTGATGACGATTCTGTCCAAGGCTCGAATGGTAAGTCATACCGGACTCCCGGAGAAGGGTCCCGGCCGAAAGTCAGCAGATTTCCATAATCCTGAACCAGGTCATGCAAATCAGGCGCGGTGACGATATATTGCGCTCATCTCTTCGATGAAAGATCTTCGGAATTTCTCACAGATATGAATACCCAACATGATGCCGTTTCGCTGGTCGCCCGTCCGGTCCTGCAGAATTTTATCGAACAGGAGCTACTGCCCCTGCTGGACATCGAGCCTGCCGTTTTCTGGCGGGGTGTGGAACGGGTGATCGACGAGTTCTCACCGGAAAATCGTGAGCTGCTCAAAATCCGCGATGACATGCAGGAAAAGATCGATCAATGGCACCGGGACATACCGGCGGGCCAGTGGAATGCGGACGCCTACCGCGCGTTTCTCCATGAAATTGGGTACCTGCAGCGCGCCGGTGAGCCGTTCAAGATTGACACGCAAAATGTCGACCGTGAGATCGCGACGGTTGCCGGGCCGCAGTTGGTCGTGCCTGTCAGCAATGCCCGTTTTGCGCTGAATGCGGCCAATGCCCGCTGGGGCAGCCTCTACGACGCGTTTTACGGGACCGATGTGATTCCGCGGTCCGGGGGGCTGGAGGCGGGGACGGGCTACAACCCACGGCGAGGCGCCATGGTGGTTGCCCGCGCGGCGGAGTTCCTGGACCGGGCTTTCCCCCTAAAAACAGGCTCGCATGCGGCGGTCAGCGAGTATCGTGTGGTGTCCAAAGGCCAGAGTTCCGAACTGGCGATCTCACTGCAAGACGGTCAACAGACCGCACTGGCCCGGGTGGGCCAATATCTCGGCCATCGGGCGCAAGGCGCTCGGCAGATGATCCTGATGGCCAACCATGGCCTGCATGTAGAGCTTCACATCGACGCTGCCCACCCGATTGGCCGGGATTCGCCCAGCGGTCTGTGTGACATCGAAATGGAAGCCGCGGTCACCACCATCCAGGATTGCGAAGATTCTGTCGCGGCGGTAGATGCGCACGACAAGGTTGGCGTATACCGCAATTGGCTCGGACTGATGCGCGGCACGCTCGAGGCGACATTCGACAAGGGCGGCAAGCCCCTGACGCGGGCGCTGGCGCCCGACCGGGCATACACCGCTGCCGATGGCGGCGAGTTGGTGCTCCCCGGACGCAGCCTGATGCTGGTTCGAAACGTGGGGCACCTGATGACCACCGACGCTTTGCTGGACAGAAATGGCCAGGAAGTTTTTGAAGGCATCCTGGACGCCATCGTCACGGTGGGTTGCGGCCTGGTGGATCTGCGCGGCCTGGGCAGGCTTCGAAACAGCCGTAGCGGAAGCATTTATATCGTCAAGCCGAAGATGCACGGGCCGGAGGAAGTCGCTTTCGCCGACCGCCTGTTCGGCGCCGTGGAATCGATGTACGGACTGGACCGCTACACGGTGAAGATCGGGGTGATGGACGAAGAGCGCCGAACCACGGTTAACCTGGAAGAATGCATTCGCGCGGTTCGCCACCGCCTGGTCTTTATCAACACCGGTTTCCTGGATCGAACCGGGGACGAGATACATACCAGCATGGTCGCGGGGCCCATGCTGCCCAAAGAGCAAATCAAGCAGCAGCCCTGGATTACCGCCTACGAAGACTGGAACGTGGATACGGGAATACGCTGCGGTCTGCCGGGCAGGGCCCAAATTGGGAAGGGCATGTGGCCCAAGCCGGACGAAATGCGCGAGATGCTGGATACCAAAGCGGCTCACCCCATGGTCGGAGCCAACTGCGCGTGGGTACCGTCACCCACCGCGGCCACCCTGCATGCCTTGCACTATCACGAAGTGGACGTATCTGCCCGCCAGAAAGCACTGGCTTCCCGGGCCATGGCTTCCCTTGAAGAGATTCTCTCGCCACCTTTCTGTGATCCGGCAGATCTGGACGCCGAGGTGATCCAGTCGGAACTGGATAACAACGCGCAGGGCATCCTGGGCTACGTGGTACGCTGGATCGACCAGGGTGTGGGCTGTTCCAAAGTGCCCGACATCAATGATGTTGGACTGATGGAGGACCGTGCCACCCTGCGGATTTCAAGTCAGCATATCGCCAACTGGCTGTATCATGGAGTGTGCAGCGAGTCGCAGGTGCGTGAGACCTTCATGCGAATGGCGCGCGTGGTGGATCGCCAGAATACGGATGACCCCGCCTACTGCCCCATGGCGCCTGATTATGAGAACAGTGCGGCCTTTTCCGCTGCTTGCGCCCTGGCGTTGGAGGGCACGCGTCAGCCCAATGGATATACAGAGCCGTTGCTGCATGAGTATCGGCGCAAAGCAAAGAAACAGATTGCCCAGAGGACCCGGTTGTAGTGAAAACCATTATCGAACCCTTTCGGATCAAGTCGGTCGAGCCGATCCGTATGACCACGCGCGCGGAGCGTGAGCAGTGCATTGAGCAGGCGCACTATAATCTTTTCAACCTTCACGCCGATGATGTGCTGATCGACCTGCTGACGGATTCGGGAACCTCCAGCATGAGTGCCCGCCAATGGGGGGGCGTTATGGAGGGCAATGAAGCGTATGCCGGCAGCCCTTCGTTCTACCGGTTCGAGAAGGCGGTCAAGGACCTGATGCCCTTCAAGTACCTGGTGCCGACACACCAGGGCAGGGCGGCTGAGAATATCCTGTTCACCGTGGTGCTGAAAGAGGGGGCGTGCGTTCCCAACAACACGCATTTCGATACCACGAGGGCCAATGTGGAAGCGCAGGGTGCCGAGGCGGTTGACCTGGTGATACGCGAAGGGCTGGACCCCGTCTCTGAGCATCCTTTCAAAGGCAACATGGATATCGGGGCGCTGGAGCAGTTCATCGAACAGCACGGCGTGAAAAATATTCCGATGTGCATGATCACGGTGACCAACAACTCGGGCGGTGGCCAGCCCGTTTCCATGGAAAACATTCGTGCCACGCGTGCGGTGTGTGATCGCTACGGCATTCCCTTGTTCATCGATGCCTGCCGCTTTGCCGAAAATGCCTGGTTCATCAAGACCCGTGAACCGGGCTATGCCGATAAAAGCGTGAGGGAAATCGTCCAGGAAATGTTTTCTTATGCCGATGGCTGCACCATGAGCGCCAAGAAGGACGCGCTGGTCAACATGGGGGGCTGGCTGGCGATGAATAACGAGGACTGGGCAGTGGAATGCCGGAATCGCCTGATCCTGACCGAGGGGTTTGCGACCTATGGCGGCCTGTCAGGTCGTGACCTCGAAGCCATCGCCATCGGCCTCGATGAAGTGGTGGACGAAGACTATTTGCGCTACCGCATCGCATCCACCGCTTATGTTGCCGAGCATCTTGCCGCCGAGGGTGTGCCAACCATGCGCCCGGCCGGCGGCCATGCGGTTTATATCGATGCCCGACGGTTTGCGCCGCATATCCCGCCGCTGCAGTACCCGGGCCAGTCTCTCGCGGTTGAGCTGTACAAGCATGGGGGTATTCGCGGCTGCGAAATTGGAACCGCCATGTTTGGGCTGCGGCCCGATGGTACCGAGGTGGCCGCCAACCTGGACCTCGTTCGCCTGGCGATACCCCGCAGGACCTATACCCAGAGTCAGATGGATTACGTGATCGAAGTGGTTCACGAGGTATTCGATCAGCGGGCGGCCCTGCGCGGAATGAAGTTCACGCGCCAGCCGCGCGCGCTGCGGCACTTCACGGGTCATTTCGACTACGTCGACTGACTTGCGGCTACGCACTCCCTGGCACGCTGCTCGATGTCGTCCCAGCGGCTCTCGCTGAGGAATGTCGGCTCAAACAGCGTGGCTACAAACCCCAGCCCAAAGGCGCCGGCATCGAGCCAGGCTCCGGCGTTGTGGTGGTCCACTCCGTTGGTGGGAATGATCTTGAGAAACGGTAATGGCGCGAGCATGGATTTGACATAGGCCGGGCCATTGGCGGGCGCGGGAAACAGCTTGCAAAACGTCGCCCCGGCCTGATGGGCCTGGTACATTTCCGTGGCGGTATGGGTGCCGGGCATGCTTGCCACGCCCATGTCCCTGGCAGCAGAAATCACTTCGAGGTCCAGAACCGGTGACACCAGGTACTGAGCGCCGGCGTCTACGGCGCGACGCGCCTGTTCCGTATCCAGTACCGTGCCAGCGCCTACCACCAGATTCCCGCGGTTGGAAAATTCCTCGATCAGCTCAAAGGCGCCTGGGGTGGACAGGGTAAACTCGATGATTCTGAAACCGCCCCGGACAGCCGCATCCATCGCTCGGGCGGCGGTGTTCTGATGATCCGCTCTCAGGATGGCGCTGGCTTTTTCTGTTTCAAAATGCCGGGTGAGGCTTGCAACATCCATGACAGGTTCGTTCCGTGGGCAGGTGAAGCTTGTTCAGCATTGTAGGCGGCCTGGCTTGAATCGCCAACGATGCAGAACCCACAATAGCCGGGCATGAAACTTGATCGACAACAGCAGGCGATGCTGGCGGGTGATGAAGGACCGGCCCCGGCCATGGCGATGCGCATCCTCAGCACAATGGGCAGGGCCATGAATGCGCCCGGTATGGTGCGGATTGAATCGGCCCACGTCGATGGTTGCCTGCTGCATGGTAAAAGCGGCGTCACTTTTGCCGAAAAACTGGTGTCGATGAAGGGCAAGGTGCGCGTTCCCACGACGCTGAATGTGGGCGCCATGGATCTGAATCGTCCGGAGAATGTCAGGCTGGACAGCGCCCGCGGTGACCTCGCGGTGCGCTTGATGAATGCTTACGTTGCCATGGGTGGAAAACCGACCTGGACCTGCGCGCCATACCAGGCAGGGTTCCGGCCGCGGGTGGGCGCTCACGTGGCCTGGGCCGAGAGTAACGCGGTGGTCTTCGCCAATTCCGTACTCGGTGCCCGCACGAATCGTTACGGCGACTTCATGGATATCTGCTGTGCGTTGACGGGCTATGCCCCCTACAGCGGCATGCATCGGCCTGAGCATCGCGTGGCCACCGTTTTGGTTGATGCCAGCCCGCTGCCGGATACGCTCTGGCAAGACGATGCCGCGTTCGCCGTGTTGGGGTCATGGCTGGGCCGCTCGGTCGGCAAGGATATAGCGGTGATCGACGGCATGCCGGTGGATATCAGCGAAGATCGGCTCAAGGCCCTCGGTGCGGCCGCTGCATCGACCGGATCGGTCGCCTTGTTTCATATCGCGGGTGTAACCCCTGAGGCGCCCGACGTTAAAACGGCTCTGGGCGGAAATGCGCCGGCGCGTGTGCTGACCCTGACCCAGGAACGGTTCGACACCCAACGTGACCGCATGAGCACCGCGCGCGGTGACCGGGTTGATGTTGTGGCTGTGGGCAGTCCTCATTTTTCGCTGGATGAATTCACCCACCTGATTCGCTTTTTCGGCGATCGCAGGTCCAGGATCCCTTTCTATGCCTGTACCGGGCGACATGTTCTGAGTGCGCTCGATCAGATGGGCGGAGTGAAGCGTCTTGAGCAAATCGGGGTTCAGCTGATTCTGGACACCTGTGTTGTTGTCACCGCCGTCATTCCGGGCAGCGGTGGTGTGCTCATGACGAATTCGGGCAAGTTCGCGCATTACAGTCCCAGCCTGATCCGGCATGACGTGGTTTTTGGAAGTCTGGCGGATTGCGTGGAAAGCGCCGTCGCTGGCCGTGTTCTGCGTGCGCGGCGTCATTCGGAGCCTGGGGCGTGAAGGGACGGGTTCTGGTGGCTGGTGAGGCAGAGGGCCCCCTCCTGCGCCTGGAGAAGCCGCTGAGTTTCTGGGGTGGAGTCGATGCAGACACCGGCCGGGTCATCGCCATCCGGCATCCGCAGCAGCATCAGCTCCTGGCGGGGCAGATCATTGCGCTTGAGCGGTCCATCGGCTCCAGTTCGGGTAGTTCCGTGCTGCTGGAGCTGCTGGACCAGGGCTGTGGGCCGCTGGGTATCGTTCTCAGGCATGCCGATGAAATACTCGCGCTGGCAGCGCTGGTGGCCCGGGAAATCGGGATCGCAAGTATTCCGGTTATCCAGGTTTCCGACAGCGATTTCAGACAATTGCCGCCGGTGCTGCACATCTCGGTCACCGGTGAAATTTCAGCGGCCCAATGACGGCTTGAATGGCCTCGATGCATGCGGCACAATGCCCGTCCCCCAGGTTACTGATCAGGTTTCCCGGGGTCAATGGTGGCCCCTGTCGGTCGCCCCGCAGCGATACGTTGTGAACCCCGTCAGGCCCGGAAGGGAGCAGCGGCAGCAGCGGACTCGGGTGCCGGGAACCGGCTGGCAGGGGTTGCCACCCACCTTCTGGTATAGTGATTTTTTCTACTCGGTATTCAAGATCCAGCCTCAATGAGTTACCAGGTTCTGGCGCGCAAGTGGCGCCCAAAAAATTTCAAGCAGGTCGTTGGCCAGGAAGCGGTCAAACAGGCCCTGGTGAACGGGCTCGACAACGATCGGGTCCATCATGCTTTTCTGCTGACCGGAACGCGGGGCGTTGGCAAAACCACGCTGGCCCGAATTCTGGCCAAGAGCCTCAACTGCGAGACGGGCGTGTCTTCCGAGCCCTGTGGTGAATGCGGCAGCTGCAATGACATCGATGATGGCCGGTTTGTCGACATGCTGGAAATCGACGCCGCTTCAAAAACCGGCGTGGATGATATCCGTGACCTGATTGATAATGCTCAGTACGTGCCTACGCGCGGCCGTTACAAGGTTTACATCATCGACGAAGTGCACATGCTTTCCCGCAACGCGTTTAACGGCCTGCTTAAGACTCTGGAAGAACCACCCCCGCACGTGAAGTTCGTCCTGGCGACCACCGATGCGGATAAAATCCCCATCACGATTTTGTCCCGATGTCTGCGGTTCAACCTGAGGCGATTGCTGCCCGATCAGATTGCCGGCTATCTCGAGCAGTTGTTGGAGGCGGAGTCGATCGACTCTGAGCCTGCCGCCATAGAGCGAATCGCCCGCGCGGCGGACGGCAGCATGCGCGATGGACTGAGCCTGCTGGACCAGGCCATTGCCTACGGTGGGGGAAGTCTGAAAGAGGACGAGGTGGCGCAGATGCTCGGCAGTGTCGATTTTGCCCATCTCTCCGCCTTGATCGAGGCCGTGGCTGATGGAGCGGGGGCTGGTCTGCTGGCGATCGTGGAAGAGCTGTCTGCGCAGGCCCGCGACCTGGAATCCGTGTTGCTGGGCATGGCTGAGATACTGCATCGCATCGGCTTATTGCACCTGGCGCCGGACTATCGTGACGAAGAGCGGACAGACTGGTCATCCATTGAGATGCTGGCGCGCAAGGTAGGCGCTGAAGATGCGCAGCTGTTCTATCAAATCGCCATACAAGGCGCGAGAGACCTGTCACTTGCCCCTGACCCCAGAACCGGGCTCGAAATGTCATTGTTGCGCATGATGGCGTTCAGGCCGGGGACAGCAGCCGGCGGTGAAACCGGCGCCACGGGTGGAGGAAAAACCGCGGCGACTAACGCTGCACAGCGTGCCGATGCCACTGATGTCGCGCCCCCCGCAGTAGAGGCCTCGCCTCGACAAACTGCAGAGGAAAACAGCCCGAAACCCGTGCCAGCGGTCTCCGCCACGCCGGCAAAACCGGCGGCCGGCGAAGGCGAAGCCGGTGCGCCGGCTTCCGGCGCTGACTGGCACTCACTGCTCGCGCGTTTAGATCTCAAAGGGCCTGTGCGTGAGTTGGCCCGCAATATCGAGCTGGAGTCCGTATCCGGGCAGCAATGGTGTTTCAGAATTCCCAGCACCGTCAGCCATTACGGCTCAACCGTCTCGGTCAGGAAGCTGCAGGCGGCCCTGACAGATCAGCTGGGCCAGGAAGTGAAGCTGTCGCTCAATGCCGTCAATGATGAACTGCAAACACCCGCTGCGGCCTCGGCCGAAGCCGAACGTCGTGCCATGAACGAGGCCGAACTGGCGATCAACGAGGATCCGACCGTCAAGGACCTCAGAGAGCGTATGAACGCCATCGTTCTCGAAGAATCGGTGCAGCCGCTACAGTAATCTTGCCGCGCCCCATCCACTCATCTCCAGGAGTCGTAATCCGTGAAAGGTAATCTAGCCGGCCTGATGCAACAGGCTCAGAAAATGCAGCAGGAAATGCAGCGAGCCCAGGAAGAACTCGCCAACATGGAAGTCGTCGGCCAGTCTGGTGGCGGTATGGTCAAGGTCACAATGACAGGCAAGCATGCCGTGCGCCGGGTGCAGGTGGACCCTTCGCTGGGCGGAGACCTTGAGATGCTGGAGGATCTGGTGGCAGCGGCAATCAACGATGCCGTCAACCGTGTTGCTGAAACCACGCAGGAGCGCATGTCGGGTATGACCCAGGGCCTAAATCTGCCCCCGGGCATGAAGCTTCCTTTCTGACCGTTTGCGAAGCCGTATCGATGACCGCACAACCCCTGTTGGAGCAGTTGATCGAAGCGCTCAGGTGTCTGCCCGGAGTGGGTCCGAAGTCTGCCCAGAGAATGGCCCTGCATTTACTGGAGCGTGACCGCGAAGGGGGCCTGCACCTGGCGGCCATGATGGAAAGGGCGATGAAGGAGATAGGCCGCTGCGCCCAATGCCGGGATCTGACCGAACACGAACTGTGCGCAATCTGTTCCAATCCAGCCCGTGACGCCGCCCTACTGTGTGTCGTTGAATCGCCCGTGGATGTGCTGGCCATTGAGCAGGCCACCACGTTCAGAGGGCTGTATTTCGTGTTGCTGGGCAGGCTTTCACCGCTGGACGGAATAGGGCCGTCAGAGTTGGGCCTTGACCAGTTGGAGCGGCGCTTGACGGAACAGACACCGGCTGAGGTCATTATTGCCACAAACCCGACCGTGGAGGGTGAGGCTACAGCCTATTACCTGCAGACAATGGCCCAGAGCCTGGATATACCCGTCTCCGTGATCGCGCACGGCGTACCTTTGGGGGGCGAACTCGAGTTCACGGATCAGTCAACGCTGGCCCATGCTTTTGGCTCGAGGAGGGCCGTCGCACCACGGGTGGATTGACGGCCTCCTGACTTTTTCAGCTGCCTTTCTTGCTGCTGGCGCCTTCTTCTCTAACCACGATATATCCGCGATTGCGATCCACGGTCCTCAGGCCGATACCCTTGACATTGACGAGTTCGTCGGCGTGTTTGAAATCGCCGTTGGCCTGCCGGTAGTCGACGATGGCCTGGGCTTTGCTCAAGCCGATGCCGTTCAAGGCCTCGGAAATCTCCTCCGCGGTCGCCTCGTTGATATTAACCGCCTCTGAGGCCCAGGCCGCCAAGGCGAAGAGGCAGCCGGCCAGGATGGTAAAGACTCGTTTCATAGCGTTTACTCCCAATCATGTATGGATGAAGTGTCTTTGCAGACAGGGGCAGTCTATGAATGAGGCCGTGCTCACGGCAGAGGACATCGGCTTCCAGATGATGAGGAAAATGCCTCGCTTTATTTACCGTTTTTTCTCTCAGCTTTTGAGAATCACCCGTGCTCCAATAGCTTCACACAATCTCTTGAGCCACGAGGAAATGGTCATGGAACTGATGGGAAAAACGATTTCAGGCGTTGTCGCTGTCCCCGGCGATAAGCCCGGCGAGCACAACAGAATCTGGTTGCTGCAATTCACTGACGGGACGCATGTCGAGTTCGTATCTCCCAACGCACGGCGCAGGCTTTCACGGCTGGCGGGCGCCGCAAATCCCAGGGCGCGAACGCGGCAAACCAGCCCCCAACTGTCTCTTGAGGTTGCCTGATCAAGGTTATCCACAAAATCTGTGGATAACCCTGTGGGAAAAACTCAGGGTCAATTGTGACAGTGCAGTCTGATACAGATTGATCAAAAATTGATCAGCATTTTTATTCGATTTAATTTCAATAAGTTACATCATCCTGATTGATTGACGTCTGTCAGTTTACCTGTCACTAATATGTCACATGACCAATCAGTGACTTGTGTATAAAGAGTTCGAAAAGGGGACAGCTAATTCAGCTAAACCATTGATTTTTTCGTCACGTGGCGCGGTGCGACCTTAATCAGATGGCACCCGGCCCGGTTCAATCGGCGCTTCTGAGGCCGGTTGCCACCGTTTTTATCGTTCAGGCGCCCAAACCCAGTGTGGTGGCCCATTGTTCCAAGTGGTCCAGAATGTATTTCGTTCTGGCGTTCTCCGGGTGTGCCGCCCTGGCTTGCTGCATTTCCAGCCAGAATTGCCGCTCATCGATCTGTCGCGGGTCGGGAGGCTGCTGAAGCTTTTTCTGGCGCCACTCCTCCCATCTCTGCATTTCATTGGCCTGCAGGGTTTCAGGAAAGTTTCGCGCCCGATACCTAAACAGCATCTCAGGCAGTCGACGGTCTTCAAATGGCCAATCCATGCTTCCGATCTGCTCTGGCGGGGTTGCACGGAGTTTCGCCATGGTCTGTTTATCGCGACGGGAGAAGAAACTCCCGCTATAGATCTGCAGATCAGGGTCCTCGACCGCTTCTTGGGGTGGTGAGGCGTAGATATCCATCACCTTTGGCCCCAGGGCAGGCAGCCCGGGAAGCAAACGCTCGGCGTGCGCCATGCAGCGTTCAGGGTCCAGGGCGATTCGTTGGCAGTCGACGCCCTTCAGCACACTGGCAGGCGCGACCATGGGGACGCCGTTGGTCTTGATTTCCTGCAGTGGCAACCTGTCCACGCCCGGAGGGAGCTGTTCATTGGGTGTAAACACACGCTGATGAAGGCCTTCGGCGGACTCGTTGATTAATGGTTCAGGGTCCGCCATCAGGTCGAAAACGATGACTGACTTTCGGTAATGGGGGTGAATGGCCAGCGGCAGCACCAGGCTGGTGCATCCCCTGGCGGCGGTGATCCTCGAGCTGGTCAATAACACGGGCTGTGCATTGACCGGATTCAGCAGCTTCGCCACGGCCTTCTGATCCCTCAGCCCAAGGCCCCACCGGAAGAGGCGGGGCTGACTTTGGAGCAGGAGTCGCGCCATGGCAATGGTGGCTCGCACATCGCTGAGCGCGTCGTGCGCGTCCTGATGGGATATCTGATTGGCGTGGGTCAGGTGCTCCAGCTTGAAACTCGGCAGGCCCTTGTCATTGGAAGGCCACTCAATACCATCCGGTCTCAATGCATAGAACATTCGAACCAGGTCGATGAGGTCCCAACGGGAGTTGCCTTCGCTGTATTCATGAGCGTAGGGGTCGTAAAAGTTCCGGTAAAAAAGGTTGCGCGTGAACTGGTCATCGAATCGAAGGCTGTTGTAGCCAACGATGCAGGTTCCCGGCTCCATCATCTCGGAGTGAATCCGGCGCGCAAACCTTGCTTCGCAAACACCCTCGGCCAGTGCCTGTTGGGGTGTGATTCCGGTAACGAGGCAAGCGCCCGGGTGGGGCAAGACGTCCGTGGCCGGCGCGCAGAACCAATCGATGGGTTCGCCCAGCGGATTGAGTTGCGTATCCGTTCGAATCGCCGCGAACTGCGCCGGGCGATCGGCGAACGGGTCGGTACCAAAGGTTTCGTAATCGTGCCAGAGAAAGGATTTCGGATCCTGCATACCGCCTCCTGTTGAAAGCAGTTTAGCCTGAAAGGTCCTACTTGTTCAGGCCTGGGTGCAGCAGCTTCGTACAGTGGTTCCGATCCAGGCGGATGACGCTGTCGGCCCAGTCCTCGCAGGTAGCCGTCATATGACGGCACAGGCGCTCATAGGCGGCCAGAAAGTCACGAACTTCATCCCGGCCGCTAAATCTTTTGCGCTCCCCAAGCCCCTGTTCCTGCTGCCAGCGCCAAAGGACCACGTGGTCCCAGTCGGGCGCCGCCATGAACCATCGAAGATCTAACAGGGGGTGGAGTTTTTTCGCATAGCGCTCGAGATTGACCCGCACTGCATCACGCCAGATGCCAGTCGGGTCACGGCGGCGTTCCGCGCTGTTGATGGCGGTCGCGCTGTCACGCAGTGACAGTGGCGGACACCCAATACACCAGCCCTCCAGCATGATGATGTCGGGCGCGGGCCCTTGCCATGGGTTCCGTTTGGACATCCGGTCATCGCTGGCTTTGTCGAACTTCGGCAAGACCAGGTTTCGGGTGTCTCCACTGAGCAGGCCTTCCAAATCGCTGAGTAGCATTCCCAGGTCATGAGTGCCCGGTACGCCGCGGGTGGCGAACCATGGATGGACGTCTGCGGCCAGCCTGGCCCGTTCACCACGGGTCAGGTAATAATCGTCGAGGGAGACAACCGTGGCTTTCACGCCCTGATGCGCCAGAACTACGCGCAGCAAATGGGCCAGGGTGGACTTTCCGGTGCCGGGCGACCCGCCAAGGCCGACTACCCGGGCGCGGGATTCAGACAGCATCCCCATCAGCGCCGGTGTCACTGCGGCAAGCGATGCCCGTTGAGCCCCCAACAACGTAGAGGAGCGCTTCAGCCAGTTCTCCGCCTCTGCGATAATCACCTGATTCACGCGGGCATGTTAATGGCAGGCCTGGCGCAGACTCAAACCCGTGAGGTTCGGACACCATGTCAGATCAAGGACAGACAATAGAACACCTGTTGCAATTGATGCGGCTGGAGCCGCTGGAGGTCAATTTGTTCCGGGGCGAAAGCCGCGATATCGGAACGCCGCGCGTGTTCGGCGGGCAGGTTTTGTCACAGGCGATATTGGCGGCCAGGGCCACGGTGGAAGAGCGCTTGATCCATTCTCTGCACGCCTACTTTCTGCGCGCCGGCGACCCCGATGCGCCTATTGTTTACGATGTGGACCGCAGCCGGGATGGGCGCAGCTTCACATCCAGAAGGGTGGTGGCGATTCAGCATGGGCGGCCCATTTTTACCCTGGCGGCATCGTTTCAGCTGGAGCAGGAAGGGCTGGAACACCAGTTCGCACTGCCGGACGTGCCGGGCCCTGACGAACTCGCCGAGCCCGCGCCATTGAGCGAAGAGCAGTTATCGCACGTGCCGCAGAAATTCAGGCGTTGGTTCAACCGGTTTGGTCCTTTTGAGTTCCGGCAGGTGGTGCCGCTGGACCCGGTCTCACCCCGGCCCGGGCCGCCGTACCGGCAGTTATGGTTTCGATTGCGTGGTGAAGTGCCTGCGGATCAGGGCCTGCACCGGGCGCTGCTGGCCTACGCGTCTGATTTCCACCTGGTGGGAACCGCCACACTGCCGCACGGTCTGTCATTCCTGGACGGTCGCCTGGTGCTGGCCAGCCTGGACCATGCCATGTGGTTTCATCGTGATGTCAGCGTCACAGACTGGTTGTTGTATGCTTGTGACAGCCCCAGCACCAGTGGTGGCAGAGGGCTTGCGCGTGGGTTGATATATGATTCAGCCGGCCGGCTGGTCGCCAGTACGGCCCAGGAAGGCATGATTCGTTGGAGGAATGAATGAGCGCTAAGACAGCAACATTTGGGGCAGGTTGTTTTTGGGGTGTCGAGGCCCGCTTTCGCGAGCAAAGCGGTGTGCAGGAAGTGACCTCCGGTTACATGGGCGGTACGCTGGATCAGCCGGGGTATCGGGATGTCTGTACGGGTGAAACCGGCCACGCTGAAGTGGTGCAGCTGACCTTTGATGCGGATCGCGTCAGTTACGCGCAGCTACTGGCGGTTTTCTTCAGCCTGCATGACCCCACCACGCTGAACCGTCAGGGGCCGGATATCGGAACCCAATATCGTTCGGTCATTTTCACGCATGATGAGGAACAGGCCAGCCAGGCAAGGACCGCGATCGACCGGCTGAATGAAACCGGGCGTTTTTCTTCGCCGGTCGTCACCGGGCTGGAACCCGCCAGGCACTTCTGGAGCGCCGAGGAATATCACCAGCGCTATCTCGAAAAGAACCGTGGCGGGGTCTGTCATCTCGGTGATAACAACATATCTATCAGTGATTTGGGGTTAGAATAGAGATCAGATTACATATCGGGGAGTCTTGGTTCCTGTGAATGCTGGCTCATGCGCACTGGCGGTTTTGACTCTGGCGTTGCTGCCGGTAACGTCGTTGGCCGATCGTGTTTACAAGTTCGTTGATGCCGACGGGATTGTTCACTACACCAATATCCGGCCCGAGGGGGTCAGCCGGTTTTCCACCCTTGATTTTCCCTGCTACGCGTCCGACCCCGCCTGCCAGCAAGTGGATTGGGAGCGGGTGCCCCTGGACACCAGCGCCTTCGCACCCGAAATCGGCCAGGCTTCGTCCGAGCACGGGGTCGAGCCGTCTTTGATCCGGGCCATCATTCATGCCGAATCCGCCTATCAAGCGGACGCGGTCTCTCCCCGCGGCGCGCAAGGCCTGATGCAATTGATGCCCGGCACGCAGCAAGACCTCGGGGTTGTTGACGTGTTTCAGCCCGCCAGCAACATCAATGGCGGTACTTCCTATCTGGCTCAAATGCTGGATGAGTTTGATGGCGATGTCAGGCTGGCGTCTGCGGCATACAACGCAGGGCCCGGGGCGGTGCGCAAATACGGTGGCGTACCGCCTTATTCAGAAACCAAAGAGTACGTGCGCCGGATCGAGATTCTCCACCGGCGTTACCGCCTGGCGGGCAGTTAAGGCAGGACACAGCCGGTTGGACGCTGCGCAGTAAACCTGCCGATCCAGCCCGGGAGACACACCACAAAGACATGACGCTGCGCGGTGAGTTGACTTCAAAGATGGCGGATGCAGCCGCATTTTCCCCGCAACAATTCACAAATCACGGATCACGGATCGCGGCATTTCAGTAAATCAGTCTCGCCTCGCTGACTGCTTCCAGTTCGTTCAAAGCAGCGACCAGTTCCTCGCAGGGTTTGATGGTCCACTGGCTGCCCAATTCGAGGCGGGCCCGGGCCCGTTGGTTGCGATAGTCGATGTACACAGGCGCGGAGCCATTGCGGTAGGGCGCAAAGGTGGACTCGAGCCGATTGCCGATGTCGGATTGCGGGCCCTGGATCGTGATGCGCAAACCACGCGCAAAGCGCGATTTGGCCTCTGAAAGCAGCATGACATCGTTGGCGGTCATTCGGTAGCCGCCGGAAAAATCATCAATGGAGACTTTTCCTTCCACCACGATGATTTCATCCTTGATCAGGCGATCGGCAAACCGATTGTAAATTTCATCAAACAGCGCCACCTCGAGGCGCCCGGTGTGGTCCTCCAGTGCGACAAACCGCCCGCGACGCCCGCGACGCCCCAGCGCACTGATCAGGCCCGCCAGCACCATGTTCACGCCTTTGCGGCCGTAGCTTTTCTCGACCTTGGACTCCCTCGGCAGCCGCTTGGCGATGGCGCCCAGCCGGCACGTCGTGAATCGTTCGAGGTCCGCCTGGTGAACGCGGACCGGATGGCCGGTCAGGTACAGCCCGAGTGACTCCTTTTCCGCCTGAAGTTGGGCCAGTTCGGGCCAGGGCTTAACGCTGGATGCCTCAACGCCGGGGCGCTCTGGCGCCTGGATCGAGCCGAACATGTCGTTTTGCCCGGCCTCCAGGTCGCGCTGAGTCTGTTCTGCCGCATGCAGCACGCGCGGCAGGTCGTGCAGCATGCGCGCGCGGTTGGCGGCCTCATCAAGCACATCCATTGCGCCAGAGCGGATCAGCGTCTCAAGCACCCGCTTGTTGATTTTGTGCAGATCCGCCCGGCAGCAGAAATCTTCCAGGTTGGTATAGGGGCCACCGGTGGCTCGCTCCTCAATAATGCTGTCAATGGCTGAACGGCCCACCCCCTTGATGGCGCCCAGGCCGTAAAGAATCCCGCTGTCTTTGATGACGGTGAAGGAAAAAGACGATCGGTTGATGTCAGGAGGCGACACCGGCAGCTGCATATTGCGACACTCGACAATCATCTCCGCTATCTTGTCGGTGTTGTCGAGATCCGCGGACAGCACGGCGGCCATGAACGCGGCAGGATAGTGCGCCTTGAGCCAGGCCGTCTGGTAGGCGATCAGCGCGTAGGCAG
>Ga0255776_10000203_pt1 | contig 65763 bp, 62 predicted proteins | sample 071ome_19_FD_179974 | JGI IMG/M metagenome (GOLD analysis project Ga0255776, IMG submission 179974) | Coastal salt marsh microbial communities from the Groves Creek Marsh, Skidaway Island, Georgia - 071413AT metaG (version 2) | ecosystem: Environmental > Aquatic > Marine > Intertidal zone >...
GTTACAAAACCCGCTTCGTATTCGTTTTTGATTAACTCGTTAATTTCTTCAGTCATCAAACTACACCCTCAGTAGAGAGCCCTAATCAAGCTTTACCCCGAATATCATCCCGGTAGTAAATGTTTTAATTGTTAAGAACTAAGGAACCTCTGAAAAGCCCATTAGCCTCTTAAACGACCAACCACCTCAACGACCCTGTTAATGGTGTAATCAATTTCTTCTTTGGTAGTAAAACGACCAAAGGAAAAACGAATCGAGGCATGCGCCAATTCGTCTTTCAAACCTAAGGTCTTAAGCACATAAGACGGCTCTACCGTCGCAGATGTACAAGCAGAACCCGTACTAACTGCCAAATCATGTAACGACATCAACAGTGTTTCACCGTCGACACCATCAAAACTCACATTTAGAATTCCCGGAATATGAGTTTTTAACGTCCCATTCAGATACACACCTTCCAACACTTGAAGACGTTTCCAGAATTCATCGCGTAGAGTACTTAACTGTTCAACTTCATGAGACAATTCTTTTAGAGCAATGGCCGCTGCTTCACCCAGGCCAACAATCTGGTGAGTCGCCAGTGTACCTGAACGCATACCCCGTTCATGTCCACCACCATGGATCTGGGCGGCAATTTTAACAGAAGGGTCGCGTCTGACAAATAAACAACCAATCCCTTTAGGGCCATAAAACTTATGAGCCGAAATGGATAACAGGTCAATATTCATTGCCTGAACGTCAACAGGAATCTTGCCAACACTTTGAGCAGCATCAACATGAAAAAGAATAGAACGATCTCGACATAAAGCCCCAATGGCGGTTACATCATTAATCGTTCCCAATTCATTATTTACATGCATGATAGAAACAAGGATGGTGTCTTCACGCAGTGCGTCAGCCACAGATTCAGGCGAAATAAGACCGTCACTGCCGGGTTTAAGGTAAGTTACCTCAAAACCTTCTTGCTCGAGCGCTTTACAACTATCAAGTACAGCTTTGTGTTCATAAGCCGATGTAATGATGTGTTTGCCTTGCTCAGAGTTTTGATGAGCAACGCCTTTCAGCGCCAGATTATCCGACTCGGTTGCACCGGAGGTAATGACAACTTCACGAGGATCAGCATTGATGAGTTCAGCGACATTTCCGCGGGCAATTTCTACCGCTTCTTCAGCCAACCAACCGTATTTATGGGAACGCGAGGCAGGATTACCAAAATTACCTTCAAGCGTCAGGCAATCGCACATTTTTTCTGCAACACGCGGATCAACAGGCGTGGTGGCAGCATAATCAAGATAAATAGGTGTGCGCATTGAAACTAAACACCTTCAACTACTGTATTTACGTAAAACATAGGCTCACAAACTACAAACAGAAACGAATCACCAAATCACATCGAAGTAATAATGCTTTCCAGACTGTTCTGCCTTTGTTTTAAATCTTGTCTCTGTGCGACTTCTCTAACTTCGGCATTAGAAACCAGTTGTGCTAGAGAAATATCACTTAAAAACTTATGAATTTGCTCACTAAGGTCACGCCATAAGTAGTGTGTCAGACACTGCTCACCATCCTGACAACCGCCTTCACCACCACAACGTGTGGTATCAACCGTTTCACTCACTGCGTCGATAACCTCAGCAACACATACTTCTGAACTGTCTCGGCTTAGGCGATATCCACCACCCGGTCCACGAACACTATTAACCAAACCATTACGGCGAAGTTTTGCGAAGAGCTGCTCTAAATAAGAAAGTGAAATGCCCTGACGTTGTGAAATATCCGCCAAACTGATAGGACCTTTCTCGGCATGAAGCGCCAGATCCAACATGGCAGTAACAGCATATCGACCTTTGGTTGTTAAACGCATTAGAACCAACCCTTAGACTCAAATTCATAGAAGTACAGGCATTATCCAATACCTGACAATTTTAGTCAATTATAAAACCTAGTGTTTTGGTTGGTCTTTATAAGTGAGGCAGAAATGTACTAGATAAAAATGAACAAGAAGACTCGAATCATCGATCTACTGAGGATTTTCAGAATTTTAACCACAAAGATGAATAAAGTCACTCTTTCCCTGCCCGAAACACCTCGAGCAGGGGTTTAAATGAAGATTCTAATCTTTGGATGAGCGTAGCTTGTCTTCCGACAGAATCTCCGCAACTACTTCGGAAGGCGTTTCACCATTTGTGACCCCTTCAAAATCCTGAGGATTCAGTTCTGGCAAAGCTTCATCACGGTAACTGCTATCCAGTTTCTCAAGTGCCTGGCACATCGACTCAAGCTTATGATCCACAGCCAAAATGTGATCTAACAAACCACGAATCGACTGAGCAATCGGGTCATTCACATTCTGTGTTTCACCGTACGCAACAAAACCAATTCGCTCAGCGATAGCACGACGCTTACGCTCTGCCTCATCAGTGCAATTATCTTGTTTACGAATGATTCGTCCCGGAATACCGATCGCTGTGGCGTCTTCAGGTACCTCTTTGGTCACTACAGAGTTTGAACCAATCTTTGCACCCTTCTTTATAGTGATAGGACCAAGCACTTTAGCGCCCGCTCCTACAACCACACCATCCTCAAGCGTTGGATGACGCTTCCCTTTATTCCAGGTCGTTCCACCCAAGGTAACACCATGATAAAGAGTAACATCATTACCGATCTCGGCAGTTTCACCAATAACCACACCCATGCCATGGTCAATAAAAAAACGACGACCAATAGTCGCGCCAGGGTGAATCTCAATTCCGGTAAGCAGACGACTGAAGCTCGAAAGACTGCGAGCCATGAGTTTCAGATCTTTATTCCACAAAGAGTGGGCTGCACGATGCATCAAGATGGCATGCACGCCAGGATAATTGGTTAGCACCTCAAATGAATTTCGAGCTGCTGGATCACGATCAAATACGCTTTTAATATCTTCTTTTAAACGTTTAAACATTTTTATCTCTTTAGTAATTTCTGCTTCTTTCAAGGCTCAAATACCCGTCATAGTTTTCGAACAAAGCAGCATCAACATCGTTTAAACTGTTTTAGGGTGATCACTTCCATACCATTCTCGTTCATAGTCAAACTCTTACTCAGAGATTCCTTAAGTGTACACGAAATCAGGCATTAAATTTCTTTGTGATAGAAGAAAGTATGCCTCGCAACACATTCACTTCAACTTTATCAGGCAAGCTACGATTAAATAGCCGTCTCATGCGAGTCATCACATACCGTGGGTTTTCAGGATCAAGAAATTCAGAATCAATCATTACTTGCTCCAGATGATTGATAAAGCCTTCCAGTTCCTGAGCAGAAGCTAACTCTCTATCCCACTCAACGCCCCAGAACTCGGACTCTGGTTTTATTTGAGTCTCAATGGCCATTCTAAGTTCATAACAAACAACCTGAATCGCTGAGGCGATATTCAACGAGCTGTAATCAGGGTTCGTTGGTATATGCACGTGAGCCTGACATTTCGCTAATTCGTCGTTAGTTAACCCTCGATCCTCACGTCCAAAGAGTATTGCAACTTTTTGACAATTCGATGTCACCGAATCAGAACCTTGAAGATTAGCAACGGCTCGTTCAGCACATTGCCTTGGATTTAAAAGAGGCCACGGAATGCTTCTGGATCGAGCACTGGTTCCAATCACCAAACCACAATCTTTGATGGCATCATCAAGGGTTTCTGTGACAACAGCAGCATCAAGAATATCCGTTGCCCCCGAAGATCGTGCAACCGCTTCATCATCAATAGGCTTTTTGGGGTCAACAATCACCAGATCACTTAGCCCCATGGTTTTCATGGCACGCGCTGCCGAACCAATATTGCCAGGCAAGGTTGTATTTACCATAACAACCCGAACATGTTTAAGAAGATTAAAATCCCCTTGTTCCGTGGGCTGAGTGTTCTCTGTCATGGCCTGTACCTTCAATCAAGTTTTCTGGAAAAGTCACGCAGTGTAACAAATTGAGTTGTTCTTCGCTCTAGACGTTTTAAAAATGCCTGTTATAATGCGCGCAAATTTTGATCAAGCTTTGATCAACCAAGCCCCTACTATTGGGAATGATGTAAAAACGTTACGAGAGCAACTTAGTCGAGGCAAAAATTTATAAAAACGCGGAGTTTATTTTTTATAAATGAGTAGTTTGAATAAATTTTTAACGATGAATAAGTAATCGTAGTCGCTGCGAATGCAGTCGTTTTAACACAATCCCGGGCTTTGCTCTTTCAAAAGTACTGTAACCAACCACCAGGTGAATACGCATGCATCCATACCTGAATAATGCCCTGCGCGCAGCACGTCGTGCAGCTGAATCTCTTATTGCCGGTCAAGACCGTCTTGATTCTGAAATCCGTGAAGGTAAGCCTCTAGCTTCAATTCTTCCAAACTACCTTAACAACGCTGAACAACAAATTATTCGCCTACTTTCAAAAAGCTACCCTGAACATTACGTTGTAGGTCAGTTTGATGCCATTGGTGACAGTACCGCTCAAGCTCGCTGGGAAATTCAAATCCTGGACGATCAAAAGAACTACATCCGTCAAATTCCAAGTTTTGCACTTGCTGTAACTTATTACTTCCGTGATAAGGCTGAGCATGCAGTGATTATTAATCCTGCGACTCAAGAAGAATTCACAGCCTCTAAAGGTCGCGGTGCCCAGAGCAATGACCGTCGTATTCGTTTCTCAGACAACTTCTCTGTAACTGGCAAGTTGATCTCAGGAAACTTCCTGAACAGCGGTAATCTTGAAGTGGCTCAAAAGTTGAGTACTGAAAACTACCAGCTTTCTGACATCGACAGCCCATTGCTAGCGATGGCCTATGCCGCTTCAGGTAAAACAGATGGTGCCATTGTGAAAGCATCCAAGACAAAACTTGAAGCCGCAATACTGATCGCTCAGGAAGCAGGCGCATTGATTGGTGACAGTAACGGTGCACCACGCCCAGGTGACGACATCTTCGTTGCTAGCCCTCGCGTATTCAAGCAAGTAGTTCAGGCACTAAAAGGCTAACAATCACTACTAGGTTTTATTAAAAACGAGCGTTCGAGCTCGTTTTTTTATGCCTTAAACAAAAGCTAACAACCCTCTATTTCTAACTATACTCGTATTAAAGGATACCTCTCAGGAGCCAACGAAGATGGAGGGTCTAACTCAACATGAAGTATTAAAACGACAAAAAACATACGGCCGAAATCAACTACCAGAGCCCCATCCTGAACACGTGTTTCGTATGCTTATTCGTCAATTCCGGAGCCCCTTTGTCTACATGTTACTGGCCGCGGCTCTGGTTTCATTCATGCTTAATCAAACACTCAACGGCATTTTTATTTTTGCAGTGTTACTACTCAATGCCACCATCGGCAGTATTCAAGAATATTCAGCTCAGCAGGCTGCTACTAAGTTAAAAGAGATGGTACCTCAACATGCCAGAGTGATTCGAGATGGCCTCCCCAGTCAAATCAATGCAGCAGATTTAGTGCCCGGAGATGAAGTTATTCTGGCCTCAGGTGATCGAGTGCCTGCCGATATCAAACTAGATAGCTGTCAAGGATTGCTTATAGATGAATCCATTCTAACCGGTGAATCCTTGGCCATTGCAAAACAAGCCTTAGATTCTCAAGAAAGCTCTGACATTGCAACAGCCTACGCAGGTACCCTAATCACCCATGGACGAGGACATGGAACGGTAGTCAATATCGGACTATCGACCAAACTTGGAACAATTGCTTCCGAAGTTTCCAGCAAAAATATTATAAAACCCCCACTTCTTCAGCGAATTGAACGTTTTACTATACGAGTCTCTTACGCTGTAGCACTTGTCATCGGCCTTCTATTCATCATTACTATTCTACGCGGCGAGGATATAGCTAGTGTATTCCTGTTAGGTGTAGCCCTCGCTGTTTCAGCTATCCCAGAGGGCTTACCAGCAGCCATAACTGTAGCTCTCGCTATTGGCATGCGTCGAATGGCTCGGATGAATGTTATTATCCGAAAGCTGGTTGCCGTAGAGTCTTTAGGATCATGTACCTGCATTGCTTCAGATAAAACAGGCACCTTGACCGTTAACGAAATGACAGTCAGAAAAATTCAATTAGCATCAGGCGATGAATTCTCTGTCTCTGGAGAAGGTCTCGATCCTGAAGGAAAAATTCACACAGAAGCTAATGTATCAGATAAAAAGCAAATTGAAGCACTAGTTCGTGCAGGTATGCTTGCCAATGAGTCCAGTCTCGCATTTGATAATGACAGATGGAAAGGCAGTGGTGATGGTGTTGATTTAGCGTTTTTAGTATTAGCTGCCAAGTACGGCTTTGACCATCAAAAAGCAAAGCAACTATTCCCCGAGATTGAAGTCATCCCTTATGAATCTGAAAACGCATTCAGTGCCTGTATTAATCATACATCTAATAACATTATCCTTAGTGTTAAAGGCAGTACTGAAAAGATTCTATCTATGTGCTCATGTGTTAATACAGATGAGATTCTAAAACGGACGGACAAACTTGCCACACAAGGCTATCGTGTTTTAGCACTAGCAGACAAGGTATTACCTAAAGACTATGGGCAGGTGAACTCACACCTCCAAGACCTTAGATTTCTTGGGCTGGCCGCAATGATCGATCCTCTTCGTCCAGAAGCTAAAGAAGCAGTTAGACAATGCCGAGACGCTTTTATTCGAGTAATCATGATCACTGGTGATCACCCTCAAACAGCTCAGGCACTAGCAAAACAATTAGGTATAAGTTCAGAAGATCAACAACCTGTCACCGGAGAAGATTTAGTAACGGAAGAGCAAAAAGGTAATAAAGCACTTAACCATTTGATAGATAAACACAATGTCTTTTCTCGTGTAGAGCCCGATCAAAAAACAAAAATCGTTCAACAGTTAATTGCAGGCGGTCACTATGTAGCAGTCACTGGTGATGGCGTAAATGACGCTCCAGCTCTTCATCGTGCTCATGTCGGCATTGCCATGGGAAAACGAGGCAGTGATGTGGCACGAGAAAGCTCGGACCTAATTCTCACAGATGATAACTTCTCTTCTATTGTCGAGGGTATCAAGCAGGGGCGAATTGTTTATAACAACATCCGTAAAGTCGTATTTCTGCTGATTTCAACAGGCGCTGCTGAAATTACTTTGTTTATCCTTAGCGTAATATTTGGAATGCCTATTCCCCTATACCCAATTCAACTTCTCTGGTTAAATTTGGTTACCAATGGCATTCAAGATGTTGCATTGGCCTTTGAGCCCGAAGAAGGCAATGAATTAAAACGTCCTCCGAGACAACCTAACGAGTCCATTTTTAACCGCTTAATGTTAGAACGCATCGCCATTAATGCTATTTTTATGGGGTGTCTCGCCTTCGCTGTATTCAGTTGGAGCCTTTATTCAGGGAAGTCGGAAGAAATGGCACGTAACACGACCTTGTTGCTAATGGTACTCTTTGAAAACGTTCATGTTTTGAATAGCCGCTCTGAAATCCAATCCATCTTCAAACAGCCTTTTTTTGGGAACCCACTACTACTCTTTGGCATGCTAGCTGCGCAAGGTATACATATTACTTCCATGTATACCCCCGGATTAAAAGACCTACTCCAAGTTCATCCCGTGACTCTTCAAGAATGGTCTTCTCTACTTGGAATTGCTTTGAGTTTAATTTTAGTAGACGAAATCCACAAACGGCATCTAAACAACCAGAAAAAATAACGAATTAATCATTCCAACGGGGCAAATAAGTCATCCTTGCTTTTTTAATGCCTGTAATTTATCCCATCTATATGTTGGGCCATCTCTACAAACATACTCATTATTAATATAGCAATGACCGCAAAGCCCCACAGCACAATGCATACGTCGCTCAATAGACAGCCAGATACTAGAAGGGGATAGCCCCTTTTCCATCAAAACATGTGCGCCTCGGTTCATCATTTTTTCAGGACCACACAACAAAAGAACATCAGGTAATTGATCTAATTCATCCATCACATGTTCGATCATATCTACAGGAGTTCCAGTCAAAACGCTTTCGTGCTGGCTGTACTCTAACACTTCGAACACGGCCATCTGACTGCACCAACGATTACGCTCAGGATTGAGCAACTGACTCTGAGAATCAGTTGCTCCATAAACCAAAACCAGTTGTTGACATTTATCCAGTTCCAGTAATGAGTCAATTAAACTCACTAATGGCGCTAATCCACAACCGCCCGCCATTATCAACACTCGTTTTCCTTGAAATTCCGCCAAAGGCCAGCCCTTACCAAAAGGCCCCCTGATACCTAACTTAGAGCCCCGTTCACAAGAAAAAAGTGCTGATGTGACACTGCCAACTTTTTTTATTAGCCCTCGAAACAGGCCCTGATCATCCGGTAATTGGGTAAAAGTAAAAGGAGCCTCGCCCGCTCCTGGCACACACAACATAAAAAATTGTCCAGGCTTTGCACTGACCATCCCTTCCGGATTAACCAGACGAAAACTATAGTGTCGGGTATCCTTACCATCTTCATACCAATCAAGTAATTCAATCACATCAGGAGTAAGATTCAGCATACTTCATCTCCAAAGGACAAAATCCGTTGCATAATTGAATGAGCACCTATAACTCCGGGACAAGTAATCTCACAGCGGCCACAACCTACGCACCCATAACGTCCAAACTGATTAACCGTATCCCTACTAAATTTATGACTCCAGAAACGATGCAAACGAGCCCCCGCCTGTTCAGTAGGGTTATGCTGACTTGCTTCTCGCTGAAAGGCTTCATACAAACAGGAATCCCAAAAACGCTGTTGGTATGAACCGTATTCGCTTGACAAATAACGAGTACCATAACAAGTACAGGTTGGACACAAATTGGTACAACCTGAGCAACTCAAACACTGAACTCCGACCTCATTCCAAAACAACGAAGGAACTGAATCATCAACCAAACGTCGAATACCTTCATTCATGTAAGCTAGGTCACCAAACTCAGACTCACAACGGCCAATTTGTTTAGATCTTAGTTCCTGATCACTTTCTTTTGCCGATAATAAAGACATTCCTTCGACAGCTTGCCTACCTGTGTTAGTACAAACCAACAATAGCCACTCACCTGCATCAGTTAAATGCAAAATTAAATCTGCACACTCAGTCTTCACTGCTGGGCCGGCATCTACTGCAATACAAAAACCCTGCTTACAAGGGGAACTGCAATCGATACCTACCAGTAAAGCCTTTTTGCGCCGCGCTTGATAATAAGGGTCTTCTTTAAAAAATTTATCTTGGTATGCAATTCCAGTGAGATCACAACTGTGAACTCCGAATACAACAAAAGGTTCAACCTCAGGTATTGTTTCCCGAAAGACCTCGCCATCAAAACTGAAAACATTTTCCCGTTCAGCAAAAAAAAAGGATTTAGGAGAGGACAAAGGAGGTTCACTCAACAAAGGATCAGCAATTTCCTCTTCAGTTACTTTCAACCATTGAGTATTACCTTGTGTAACTTCTATTGGCTGGTAAACGCTATAATTGTCTGATAAATGCTTTCGAAGAATCTCGGGACCATCAATGCGATACCAATCTACAGTTTTTCCTATTTGTAAGTCACCCATCTAAATTACTCCTTCCGCATGCAAGGTATCAATATCCCTTGGTTCCTGACCTTTAGGTAAAGGAACAACTGACACTGCACAAACCTTCAATTCTGGCATCTTTGTCATAGGATCTTGAGCTGTATTTGTCAGCTGATTAGAAGGAGCCTCTCTGAAGTGATAAGGCATACTAACCAACCCTTGCGGTAAATCCTCTGAACATACAGCACGAGTTTCCAAGTACCCCCTTCTCGATCGGACCCCTATAGGAACAAGATGATCAATACCAAGCAACTGAGCATCAAGTGGATTAATAAACAAAATACCTGCTGGTGTTTCACGTTCAAGCAAGGGGGATTTACGGGTCATCGAGCCACAGCCGTAATGAAAATGCAGGCGATTTGTAGTTAGCAACAAAGGGAAGTCTTTATCCACCGGTTCATCGATAGAAATACTGTTAACCTCCATCAATTTCGCCTTACCGTTTTCAGTTGGAAAAGATGACTTATGAAGAATGTGAGTACCTTTCGGATGTTCCTCATTACACGGCCATTGCAATCCATAGTTCTGCTTTATTAGTGAATAAGTCATGCCACTATAACCAGGAGTGACGGACACCATTTCATCGAAAACGGCTTCCGTATCAGGCCAATTCAACTGGTCACTTCCCATAGCCTTAGCAATGTCAGCTATCCATTGCCAATCGGCCTTCGCTTCACCTAAGGGCCATAGAGCCTGTTGCAGAAGCTGAACTCGCCGCTCACAGTTAGTGAAAGTACCTTCCTTTTCGGCAAAGGTGGCAGCAGGTAGAACAAAATCTGCCATTTTAGCGGTTTCAGTCAGGGTCAGCTCAGCGACCACTAACAAGTCGAGTTTTTCCAACCCCCTCCGAACCTGGTTCTGATCAGGATCGGTTACTAACGGATCTTCACCAAACAAGATCAAAGCATGAAAATCCCCCTCCAGCGAGGCTCTACTCATACTCAAAGAAGTCAGCCCTTTCTTTGGAGATAATTCAGTTCCCCATGCATTACTAAATCGTTGATGCACTGAGGGGTTATCCACGGCTTGATACCCAGGATAAACATTTGGCAAACACCCCATATCACAAGCACCCTGCACATTATTTTGGCCTCGAAGTGGATTAATACCTGTACCTGGACGACCAATCTGACCACATATCAATGCAAGATTTGAGAGCGCTACCACATTGAAAGTACCACTCATAAACTGAGTTATCCCCATACCATACATAATCATGGACGACTTAGCCTGACTATATATTCTTGCTGCTTCAGTCACTTTCTCAGGATCAAGACCGGTCTCTTGCCTAACCCTGTTCATGGCTCCACAGACCGATTTAGCAAGTTCTTCGAACCCATCACATCGACTATCAACAAAATCTTGATCCTGCCACTGATGCTTTATAATTTCTGATACCATCGCATTTAATAGCGCAATATTAGAACCCGATGTCAACTGTAAGTGGATATCAGCCATTTTTGCCAATCGAGTACGGCGAGGATCCACTACAATAAGCTTCGCCCCTCTTAGTTTGGCTAACATCACCTGCCCACCAATAACACTGTGATTTTCAGTGGGATCAGCTCCTATAACCATAATTACATCAGCTTTGGACACATCATCCACACTATTAGTCATTGCCCCCGACCCGAGTGTCATATTGAGTCCTACCACCGTTGGGCTGTGACAAATACGAGCGCAATGATCAACGTTGTTTGTTTTAAACACTGCACGAGCCAACTTTTGTGCGGCATAGTTATCTTCGTTAGTAGCGCGTGCACTGCTAACAATGCCTACAGAATCGGCACCTGAAGCTTCTATTATGGAGCTTAAACGCTGACTGATGGAATCTATGGCTTGTTTCCAAGAGACTTCCTGAAACCGATTATCAACCTTCATCAACGGCCGGATAATCCTCCCACCATTGTCAATACTGTCACGAGATTCAACTCCGTAAACTGTACTCCATCCTTTGGCACATAGTTGGCCATGACTGATTGGGTGATTGGACTGTGGAGAAACACCAATCAAGGTATTGTTCTCCACCTGTAAATTAATACCGCACCCAACCCCACAATAAGGGCAAATACTTGGAATAGAGTGCTTGGCAATCAAGGAACTAGAAATGAATGGTTTATTCATAAAATAGCCAGGTGAATTAATTAAAAACACCCTGTACAGAAATGATCAGGAGCCTTGTTTAAGAATGGGTCAAAGAGCTCTCATTTTCCACGAATCTAGTAGAATTTAACAAACTACCCTTTTGATGGCTTTCCATACAAGTAAGACAGCCAATAGACAAAGGCTACTAATAAGCTCCCTCCAATAATATTCCCTGTTGTGACGGGGATCAGGTTGGATACAAAGTCCCACCATGTAATGCCACTCCCTCCCTGAAAGATCGCTACACTGATAAAGTACATATTTGCAACCGAGTGTTCAAAACCTAAAGCCACAAAAGCTGAAACTGGAAATAAGATGGCCAGAATTTTTCCTGATACTGAATGGGCTGCAAAGCATAGCCATACAGCTAAACAGACGAGCATATTACAGAGTATTCCGCGCACTAAAGCTTCAAGGTTGGACAAGGCTATCTTGCTTTCGGCTATCGAAATGGCAGTCGTTGCAACCGCGCCATTATGTGATTCCAACAACCCGGACAGGACCATTAAATAGCCACAGATCAAGGAACCAAACAAGTTTGCAAAGTAAACGACACACCAGTTCCTGAGCAATTGAAAAGTACTAACTTTACCTTGAACCCAAGCAATGACAATCAAATTATTCCCAGTAAAGAGCTCTGCTCCTGCCACTACCACCAAAATCAAACCAAGACTAAATACCATCCCACCTATTAAACGAGTAGGACCATAGCCCAAATGGCTATCGGTTATCACTACGGTATAAAACATCGCACCAAAAGCGATGAAGCTCCCTGCTAACAACCCAAGAGTAATGAGAGGTAATAAAGCCAGATTGGCTTTTTTCACGCCAACATTGTCAACCCGTTCAGCGATCTGATCAGGAGAATAGGCATCAAAGGAAGTGGTCATCGTCTAGTTTTCCATCTCTGAATTCTTCTTTCCAGTATAGACGAGCCAAAGGATTACAAGGTTACTACCACCTTCAAACCTGGTTGATTATCCTCAAGATGAATAGACATTCCATGCTGTTCAATCACCGCCTTTACAATCGATAATCCTAAACCATAACCCTGCTGTGTTCGGCTGGAATCCAAACGACCTAAACGTTGGAAGGCAAGATCCACCTGGTCTTCAGGAATTCCCGAACCTGTATCTGAAATCACCAGACAATGTTCATCTAGATGAACCTGGATCTGACTTTCATCTCCTGAATATTTCACCGCATTTTCAAGCAGATTATAAATCGCACGGAACATCAGGTTTCTGTCGACCTCTTTTTCAACATCCGACAAGTCAGAAATTAACTGCTGATCATGTTCGCTCGCCAATGGCTCAACCAATTCAATTACGTCTTCGATCAAACTTCTTAGATTCAATGATTCACAAGCGACGGGTACCAACCCATGCTCCAATCGGGTCAATTCCAGCATCGAATTAAAAGTCGCCAACACCCCATCCAACTCAGCTAAGAGACTTCCCGTACGTTCAACATCCATTTCTTCAGGGTGCGTGACCATGCGCTCTAATTGAATACGCATACGATTCAAAGGGGTTCTGAGATCATGAGCAATCGCATCAGTCGTACCACGTATGGTCTCAAAGGTATCTTCCAATTGGCTTAACATTCGATTGGTTCGTTCAGCCATTTGATCGAATTCATCACCACGTTCGGTCACAGGAATACGAGCCGTCATATCTCCTTGTTCAACTTGATCAACCGTCTCGTTAAACAAGGTCACCTTACGAACCACTCTACGAGAAAACCACCAGCCACTTAATCCACCAAGCAACAAAGTACCTAATAACGTGAGCACGCTGCTTTTCACGAACAAGGACTTCCAGCGAGTTAACTGTTGACGATTCTGGGCAATCAGCACTTCACCGCTGTCCGCAGAAATTTTACAACCGGTAAGAATCTCGATGTCACTGTAACGTGCGTGATAGATGGGAAACCTGGAAACGATGGGGCACTCGGTGACTCCGGATGGAATTCGGGATAATCGCCCTATCACTTGATCGGAGGCATCGCCCCACTGAAAGGTCAAACTTAAGGTGTTCGATAATTGAAATTCAGGGGTGAATTGAAGTTTGTATTCATCTGCCGGCAACTGCTTTGATAACAGCTGATGCTTTAAAAAGGTTTCAGAGAAGCTTCTTTCTTGAGCTCTGACCACCTGCCCGACACTAAAGTAATAAACGGCCAACATCACCAACGCGACAAGCACAGTGGTGATCAGGATATAGATAGAGGTAAGACGCCAAACTGAATTGGCTTGAAAGGTTTTCAGAAATCCAGAAGATGAATCTCGATCAGGAGCAGACACGATACCCAACCCCTCTTACGGTTTCGATTTCAACCAAACACCCTTTCGCAGCGAGCTTCTTTCTCAATCTGGCCACATGAACATCAATCACATTCGTTTGTGGATCAAATTGATAATCCCAAACCGCCTCAAACAACATGGTTCGAGTAACCACCTGATCGATGTGCTCTAGCAGGTATTTAAGTAATTTAAATTCTTTGGGCTGAAGCTCTACTTCTTCCGAAGCAACAAACAGCTTATGCGCCAATAAATCGAGTTTTAAATTGCGTTCTATCAACTCGGTGGTTTGTTGAGTCGCTGATACAGTGTCATTTCGTCGTAGAAGAATCTCAATTCGTGCTAACAATTCTGCCAGAGCAAAAGGCTTCACAAGGTAGTCATCACCACCTTGCTTTAAGCCTTTTACGCGTTCATCAACACTGTCTAATGCACTTAAAATCAGTACGGGTACACCATTGCCATTGGATCTCAATGTCTGCAATACCGTCAGCCCATCCATTTTAGGCAGCATTCGATCAAGCAAAATTAAATCAAATTGCAGCTCTAATGCCTGAAACAAACCATCCTGACCATCGGCTGCTACCTCAACACTGTAACCTTGTTCTGTCAGCGCCTGCTGAAGAAAGTCTCGTGTTGTTCGATCATCTTCGACAATCAGGATTTTCATACATTAAACCTCACAATAAAATTATCTTTATTAACACGTCAGCAGATAGTGTTAATCGTGATCCATTACTGGAATCATCTCACCGGAGGCGACATCTAGAATCACTTTCTGACGCTCGCCACCTGCATTCAACAATTTAATTTTATAGAAGCTAACGCCTTTTTTACGCTCTAATTCAACTTCTTTCACTAGACCTGGATACGTCGCTTTTACCTTGGCAATCTGACCGGATAAAGAGAAGTCATCCGCTGCCATTTTCTTGATTACTGCCATTTCATCTTCATCAAAGCGGTCGAAGCCTAATACGGTCAGGTTCTCTGTTTCAACCAACTCTACCTGAGAGGTTTGAGGATAGTAGGCAACTTCAAGCAGTTTTTCATTCTTGAGATCAAACACTTCTGCTTCATATACAATTCTGTCGCCTTTGTGTTCCAACTCCAGTTCAATCTCATTAACCGGACCAGGATACTTAGCCTGAATAGCGGCCAAAGCTTCAGAAGTACTTACATTCAACTGCTTTAGCTTTAACATCTTCACACCTTCATCCGCCGAAGCAGCCATTGGCATTAACGAACCCCCTAAAGCTGTAGACACTGAAAGAACAATAACACCCACCTTTTTCATTAACGCATTCATAAGTTATTCCTTAATTTTTATCGCTCTTTTTTAGAGCTAGTTTGCTAATTGACAGGGTCAGTGTATTCGAAGGTGACTTAAGCCAGCATGGATGAAACATTAAATAAAATTCATCTTTAATAAGACAAATAAATTCGTGCACAGAAAACAGGCGAACAGTTTAAAAGGGATGAGAATCGCAGGCAAAAAAAACTCCACTAACGTGGAGTTAAAATTCAATGTAAGGTTTACCATTTTTGGAATAGAGATGTATAAAGTGCCGATGCACTATCAATAACTATGCATTATTTGTTTTAAGAAAAACTCATCCCAAAGGTGGATTTCTTACTCCACCCGTCCAATTAATTGCATAGAGATTTATGCATGTTTCTTAATAAATTGATCGACGTCGCTGGCAGATTTCTCTGGAACTTCAATCATCGGTGCATGACCAATATCCTGATAGATCAAAATTTCGGAGACAGGAATCAGCTGATCAAAGATCTCTGAGTTTCGATAATTAATCACCTTATCTTCTGTACCCCACATGATCAGGGTTGGCACTTTGATTCGTGTTAATTCTTGTTTGAAATCGTAGTTGTGATGTTCACTCTTTATCTGATCAAAGATCTGATCATTAAGTTCCTTATTTGCCATTGCTCGTTCAGCCACAACTAATGGAATAGGCCAAGGAACGAATGGAGGTTCCACCATGGCGAATTCCATCAAGGTATAGATATCCTCTTCTTTCTCAACCACCAGCGGGTTTTCCCCTTTATCTAAGTAATCCTGAAGGACACTTCGGTGATCAAAAATACCTGCCGGATTCACCAGCACGACACTTAACGCTTGTTCAGGATACGTAGCGGCAAACAAGGAAGAGATTGCGCCTCCCATAGAGTTGCCCACCAAGTGCGCCTGTGAAATATTCTTCGCTTTCATAAAACGATTCAGATACGCCACCTGATCATCTATGTCATGACTAAGTGCAGGATCTTTTGTACTTTTACCATGACCAAGCAAGTCAAGAGCAACCACATTGTATTGATCCGTTAAGTGACCTGCGAAGCGAATCCAATTTTCTTTATTAGCAGCAAAACCATGAATCAATAACAAGGTAGATCGATCATCCGCTTTGGGTCCTTCCATATAACTTACGGATAAGCCATTTACCTCAATTCGCTGTTCCGTTAAACCGGCTCGACTCTTCTCTGCGTCCATTGCCAGCTCATACAACTCTTCTTTGTAGGCCAACCCCATAACAAGATAAAGACCGACGATCACCGCAATGGATAACGTCCCTATCACTAACTTTTTCATAACTCCTCCTTTATTGGTGACACTTATTTGGCAACTGCAAAGCCTGTCTGTTGTTCACTTGAAGATTGCACAGCATGCGACTCAAGGGGTAATTCGCTTTGGGATTTCCAAACAAAATTATTCGTGGGAACCGTTCGGGTCATCAAACGATAACGCCATGTTGAACCAGGCCATATGGTGAAGTTTTTGCCGTCATCCTGTAAATACCAACTAGCACATCCAGAAGACCATACGGTGTTCTCCAAGCCTTTCTGAACCCAATCATTAAAACGTTCTTGTACTTCTGGCTTAACTTCCATGGTTTGAGCATTTCGCGATTTCATTGCCTTAAGGCATTCCACAACATAGTGCACTTGGGACTCAATCATGAAAATCACCGAGTTATGACCCAAGCCTGTGTTTGGTCCAACCAGCTGAAACATGTTTGGGAAACCTTTCACAGTCATACCAAAATAGGCTTCCGCCCCATGCTGCCATTGCTCTAATAAATTCACACCATCTTTACCGGTAATGGTGAAGTCTTTCATATAGGTTCTGGGATCGGCATGGAACCCCGTACCTAATACAATGGCATCAATTTCACGGCGTTTTCCATCTCGAGAGACAATAGCGTTCTCTTCAATGGTTTCAATACCCTCGGTGATCAAGTCCACATTAGCGCGGTTAAAGGTCGGCAGGTATTTATTGGAAATCAAAATCCGCTTACAACCAATGGTGTAATCCGGCGTCAGTTTCTTACGCAGCGCTGGGTCCTTGATGTGTTTATGAATATGTAACTTCGCCACCTTTGAGACAACAGACGCAATTCTCGGATTTAAAATCGGCCAAAGTCTTGATTCATTCAGCCAATACAACATGCTGCGATAGGCTTTTCTCACAGGCGAAACATGACGAAACAGCCATTTTTCCAGACCCGTATAGGCGCGTTCATTTCTTGGTAACACCCATGCCGCAGTCCGCTGGTAAACATCGAGTTGAGCAACCTCCGGAGCAATCTCGGGTAAATATTGAATAGCAGAGCCACCCGTCCCGATAGAGGCGATCCGCTTTCCTTTCAGATCAAAGTCATGATCCCATTGGGCAGAATGAAAGACTTTACCTTTGAACGAATCCAATCCCGGAATATTAGGAATCGCAGGTACATGCAATGGCCCTGTCCCCATCACAAAAACTTGAGCCACTACGGATCGACCTGATTTGCTGTTAAGCGTCCAATTCCCTTCGGCATCATTAAACTGGGCTGAAGACACTTCGAAATTGGTACGAACATACTGATTCAACTGATATTTATCAGCACAGTGAAGGGTGTAGTCCTGAATTTCCTTCCAACCCGAAAACACTTTTGACCAATCAGGATTGCCTTCAAAGGAATAGGAATATAGGTGAGACTGAACATCGCAGGCACAACCGGGATAGGTGTTATCTCGCCAGGTGCCACCAATCTTATCTTTCTTTTCTAACAACACGAACGACTTTATTCCAGCTTCCAGTAATTTGATCGCCATACACAAACCCGAGAAACCTGTGCCTATAATGGCAACATCAACTTGTTCGACTGCGCTTTGTTGCTCTTTCATTCCCTATACCCCTTTCGTAGCAGCGATTTCTTTTATTATTTTTTGTCCACTCATTCACTGATTTGCGAATGAATATGAGTCATTGCTCAAAAGTATAGAGTGTAATAATCTCCTAATAACAGAATTATAAATAACCAGAATTTGATAATTTCGGCCAAAACACAAACTACCTAAGATTCAAATACCTTGAGTTAACACTATGTCATCCCGTTCCATTCTCAGCTTGGTTTATGCCATTCACAGCCTTAAAGACATGGGCATTGCAACGGATCAAACCCTGAAAAAGTATGGATTTTCCTTGGAAAGCCTTGATCCCTTTGGGCAGATTGATCGAACGACTGAACTGAAAATTATCACTGAGCTTATGCCTCAGATCGACGACCCCGTATGTGGATTACAACTAGGGCAAGAATTCAGCCTGGTGGGTTACGGCCCGTTCTCATTGATGCTCATGACGGCGCCCACTGCTTATGAGGCCTGTCGAATGGGCATCCTCTATCAAAACCTGACCTACCTCTATGGCATCATGGAACTCGATTTAAGCACTCAGTATCAGGCACTGAACATTCGGATTTCCCCCTTACCTGAAAGTGCCCGGACACTAGTGATTGACCGCGACCTGTCCGGTACCTACCAACTGCTTACCGACATTCTTAAAATTATTGATGAGCCCCTGGAGCTCAGTGAGGTATGGGTACCTCATCCAGACATGGGGCATCCTGAGCGCTATGAACAGCTGTTTAACTGCCCGGTAAAATTCAATGCGCCCCACTCTCGTTTAGAAATCAAAAACATCGATCTTTCACGCCCCTTTCCCCAATCAAACCCGATTGCATTTAACCTGTATCGCTCCCAGTGCGATCAGCTTTTAAGTGCACGACCTAGTTCATACAATCATCTGCAACAACAAGTAAAAGGCTACCTGGAATTATTTGAATACCACTTTCCTAAAGTAGAAGAAGTCGCATCACTGTTGTCCATGCCTGAGCGCACCTTTAGACGGCAACTCACCAATGAGCACAGCAGTTATCAAAAAATTCTGAATGAAGTTCGACACGAGAAAGCCAAACATCTGCTAGTAAAGACCTCTCTGTCTATTGAGATCATTGCAGAACGCTTAGGGTATTCAGAAACAGCCAGTTTTAATCACGCGTTTCGTCGCTGGCAAAGCGTGTCCCCCAACCGCTTTCGAACACAATCCCAGCTTTAACCCTATTGATAGATCTGTGACACGAAGTGGATTGCAGTGATTCCATAAGGGATGCCAATCACGATTTTGCTCATCACATCGTGTTACACTGGACGTATAACAATAATAAAACCCATAAGACATCTACTATGATCAAGCACCATCCGATCTCCAATATGGAGAAGACCGAGCTTTTGCAACAACAACTTCTTCAAGGCGTTACCAAGTTGTCTTTTACAGAAGAACTTGAAGATGATTTCCAAACCTATCTTGCTCAGTTGATTAAACGGCGCATCATCTACGTTGCTTCATTTTGCTTTGTATTACTGACACTTTATGCCTTTATGGACTTTATATTCCTGCCTGATCGAGTGTGGCAATTCACTATTCAGGTCAGATTGGCCATGCTAATACCCATGCCGTTTTTGGGCTATTTGATACTCAATAAAGATGCGAACCCAAAAGCGATTATCTATTCAACCTTGGCAAGCTATGTTTGGATGGCCACAGGCGTCATCTTGATTATTGCAGGCTCACAGCTGGAAGGTTTTAATCTGCCTTACGACGGACTCTATTCCGTGTTGTTGTTTGGTTTTTTCTTGCTTGGATTACCTTTCAGGTTAATCTTGATATCCACTTGGGGCATGTGGCTGCTCTACTGCCTTGTTGAAATTGTTGTTGGCCACACCGAGTTGTTATTACCTCAACTCTTCTTTTTAGCGTCTATGTGCTCGATAGGTACTGTCGGAAGTTATCTGCAAGAACACACTCTTCGAACGGGTTACTTAAAGCATCAACTCATTAAATTAGGCCGGCATCAAGCCATTGCTGATCGGGAAGCAAAGACCCAATTCCTTGCTGCCGCCGGTCATGATCTAAGGCAACCCATTAATGCCATCAACCTAATTTCTGAAGCGCTAGCCCACACCTCAGATAAGAAAATATCAGAAGCCCAACACAAGATGATGACCGATCAGCTGTCGCACTCTGTGGATATGCTCAATCGCCTACTGGATTCCCTTCTCGAATACAGCAAGCTGGAGATGGGCGAAGTCACCCCCCATATTGAAAGCGTATCCATCGATAACCTGCTGGACTCCCTTGGCAAGAGTTTATCACCTCAACTTAAAGCCGCCGGGATTGAGCTTCAGATCGAAAAAGATGCATCCATCACAGCCAAAACCGATTACCTGTTATTAGAGCGCATCCTGAGGAATCTCGTTACCAATGCTATCCAACACGCCAACGCCAGCCGAATTTCACTGATCATTGGCAAGCCATATGCGGGCAATAAACAGACTCTTTTTTCTATCAAAATTGAGGACAATGGCTGTGGTATTTCAGAACAACACATCGAAGCCATTTTTGACCAATATTACCAAGTGACACCCAACCGGGAAAAAGGCATGGGCTTAGGACTGAGTATTGTTAAGCAACTAACTAACTTGTTGGATATTGAGCTCAGTGTCTGTTCAACACCTGAGAAAGGTACCTGTTTCACCCTCGTCCTGATTCAGGCAAGCTCAAAAGAGAAATCGCAAGACGAACTTCTTGCTGAGTTCTGATCGAGGTATAACCATCAATCAAAGCAGAATATTTAACCGGCGAGCAACAGCGACACATTCAGTACGATTGTGAACATCCAACGCTAGAAACAGTGCTTTCAGATGAAATTTCACGGTAGCTTCGGTCAGATCCAAACGACGACAAATTAACTTATTGGATAAGCCCTCACCTAACAACACAAGCACTTCCGCCTGACGTTCAGTGATACGATATTGACGCGCCAAACCCACTCGAATTCGGCTCATCAAGTTTTCACTTTGATCATTGCTAAACGCAACTTCCAGTTGCGGTTGAAGCGATTCTCCTGCTGCGACCTTGATAATCGCATCGCGAATCTCGGCACCATTTGCCGTTTTACTCAAAAAACCTTTAGCGCCTCTGGTGATGGCCAAACGAATATCTTCAGGATGATCTGACCCGGAGAGAATAATAACAGGCACCCCGGGACAACGAGTTTCCAAATGAGCCATGATATGAAAGCCATCCGTCTGGGGAATATTCAAATCCAAAAGGATCATTGAAGGCGTAACACTGTCGAGAATGACTTCCGCTTCTTCCAGACACGTAGCCTGATAGACTGAATCCACTTCATTCATGAGTGATAAAGACAGACTAAGTCCATCCAGATAGATTTGGTGGTCATCGATCAATAGCAGGTCGTAGCTATGAACGTGAGTCGCGCTAGCGTTCATTTCATCACCGGATTATTTTTATTAGGGGTAGAGCTATAATTGTACAATGAGTGTACTCACAAGCTTTGTGACCTACTTCAAATTGCCGAAGGCTGAAAGGCTAGCCAATAACCAGTCAACTAGCGCACAAGAAACCCAAGAGAGGTTGTCACCATGAAAGCAACCAACACCAAAGATTCGCATTCAACCCGCAAAGGTCCGTTGGATTCGAGCCAACAGACGACAGAAAAGACATACCAGAAAATCTGGAAAAAGTTATCTACACAGGCCAAACGAGTTGGCCGCCAAACAGTAGAAACGGGCCTAAAACTCTATTACTCAGCTCGTGATGAACACACCCCCGCTTGGGCTCGAACCGTCATATACGGCGCTTTGGTGTATTTTCTTGTGCCGCTGGATGCCATTCCTGATTTAATTCCTGGCGGATACACCGACGACCTCACCACGCTTTTGGCTGCGCTTGCTACTGTGGGAATGCATGTCACGCCAACACATAAGCAAAAAGCCGAAGACGTTACGAGCCATTGGTTTAATGACCCCGAACATCAAGATACCTCAAAATCGGATATCAAGGAGTCTGCGCCCTAACGGACGACTGTCTGTTTGCGATTGTCTTCCATCAGTAGATCATCGATAATGCGCCCACGATAAAAACCCTCTATCACCGATTACGTGATGCCTTTTGTCTTGTTTAGGAACCCCCGATGTCTCAACTGAACGATCTTCTAACGAAAAATCAACAATGGGCTGCATCAATCAAAGAACAAGACCCGCAATTCTTTGATCGCTTAAAGCAACAACAAACGCCTGAATATTTATGGATTGGTTGTTCCGATAGCCGAGTACCGGCAAACCAGATTGTTGGCTTACTACCCGGTGATTTATTTGTTCACCGAAATGTAGCAAACATGGTCGTTCACACAGACCTTAACTGCTTATCAGTCATGCAATATGCCGTTGATGTTCTCAAGGTTAAGCACATTATTGTGACTGGTCATTATGGCTGTGGGGGCGTGAGAGCATCCATTGAAGGCCAGCGCCACGGTTTGATCGACAACTGGCTGCGTCACATTCAGGACGTCTACAAAAAACATCGTATCGCAATGGAGCAGTTTGAAGACTTTGATGAAAAGTGTGATCGCTTGTGTGAGCTCAACGTTGTTGAACAGGTGATGAATGTTGTCAGTACCTCGGTAGTACAGGAAGCCTGGGACAGAGGACAAGAATTAAGCGTTCATGGATGGATTTATGGCATTCATAATGGTCTGGTAAATGATCTAAATATGACCCTTGCAAACATTGAAGAAGCTAATTCGGTGTATCCAGCTGCCCTTTCAAAAATCCTGACCGTATAAGAGAGCACATCATGATCAAGCACCTGTTAGCCAGCCTATGTTTATCTCTGATAAGCCTTTCTGCCATGGCTGAAAGCTTTTGGATTGATGTAAGAACACCGGAAGAATTCGCGCAGGGCCACTTATCACAAGCTACTAATATTCCTCACCAGTCAATCGTAGAGCAGATCGGAAAGGTCACTACCGATAAGAACGCAGAGATCAAACTCTACTGTCGATCAGGTCGACGAGCCACATGGGCGAAATCGGATTTGGAAGCCGCAGGTTACACGAACATCACCAACGAAGGTGGATATCAAGACGTTAAACATCTCTCTGAGTAGAGTACGTTTAGTTCCTGTTGATTAGGGTTAAATTACGACTCGAATCAACGCAAGTAGTCCATCGCCTCCTCCATGGTCGTGAAGGTTAATACGTCAGAAAACATATTTTTGAATAAGCCTGGTTTACTCTCTCGGCACCTTCAAGATTATAACTCCCTGATACATATAAAATTAAAATGCTATCTTGCCACTGAATTGTAAAGTCTCCATGAGCAGAGAAATCTGGCATGTCATCAGTCCTCATTTAATAACCGTTCAAGTTCTTGCGATAACTGAATATCCGGATAAGCCAAACGGAATGCTCGCAGCTCTTCCAAAGCTTGCTCCTTTTGGTTTTCATCAAGCAATGTCTGAATATCGTTCAACCACACATCCGAAGTTCTATCATCACCGTCGACTGCAACCGATTGATCAACGTCTTGTCTTTCCATCGATTTCTTCCGCATCAATTCACGCTGCTTGAACTCCATCGCTTTCATAGATTGACGGTTTTTACTCTCTTTAACTTGATTCTCTTTTACTTGGCTCTCTTTCAGTTTGAGTTCAAATCGCTCAGCCGTTCCAACATTCGGTTCGTTCATTGCCGAACTTGAAGCTGGGGCCTGAGCCGGCATGATCTGCTCTGACTTTATTACCCTTGCTGGAGCGACCTTTTCCTCAGTGTGAACCTTATCCTTAAGCACTTCATCCGTTATCTCACTGGTTTGGGTATCTTGCTGGGCAGGTGCTGGCATTCTTAATGAAGGAGTAGCCTCCATCATCTCGCTGTCCATCGGCATCATCTCTTCCAATATCATAGGCTCAACGCCTAATTGATCCTGCTGATGTAAATCGAGAATGATTGAACTTGCCACAACCACTACTGCCGCTGCCGAAAGTGGCCACTGCCAGGCCTTCCAACGGTTTCCTTGTGCTGGCTGTAACTCGTCTTCGGCCTTAGCCAGAATGTCTCTATCTAAAGATTCAGGAGGTAATTCCGCAGCCCCTTGTTTATACAGCGCAGACAAGTCAAAAGGTTCATTTGAAGGTGGCTTTTGTTCGCTCATGAACGACCTCCGGATTCACCATTGATGTATTGCCACGCTTCAGACAAGCAGGTTTGCAATTGAGATCTCGCATAACGTAGACGACTTTTAGCGGCTTCCAGAGAAATTGAAACGACCTCTGAGATAGCTTTCAGTGACATACCTGTCTCTTCATTCAAAAGAAACACTTCCTGCTGCGCTTGCGGTAATTTCTGAATACAGCGCTTTAATTGATCTGCTAGCTGTTCATTGGCTTGAAGCGTTTCCGGGTCGTTATTTCCAAGCGATCCTGTCTGCCCTTCAACATCATCGTCATCTTCCAAGGGATCAACAGGTTTCAAAGCTCGAACATGATCAATCACCAGATTATGCGCCATGGTGTACACCCAGGTGGTCCACTTGGCGGTCACCTTATAACTCGCAGACGCCTTAATAATTCGATTCCAGAGTTCCTGATAGAGATCTTCAGCTAAGGTTCTATCAGGAATTTGACGAATAAAGTAACGATACAAACTGCCTTTATGCTTTTGATACAAGGTCTCAAAAGCGGCCATATCTCCGCCAGCATAAGCCAGCATAAGCGCCTCATCATTCAGGTCCTTGTCTGCTTCGTGCTGGCTGGAAATATTCACCACCTATCCTTAATCAAACTTTGTTTTCGATCATCTATTTAACTGAATCGAGAGATTCAGCTAAACGTAACAGCTGAACAAATTCATTTCGATATCCAAATGGATCATTACCCTTTGCCTGTTGGGCAATATTGATCATATCCTGATATTGAAATTCTGGCAGATATTTATCGTTCCGTAATTTCTGTCCAAATCCTGCCACAACAGCAGAGAATCTGAAGTCTTCGCTTGCCTGATCGAATGAATCATAATCTTTTGAAGCGTTAATCGGCACTTCCAATAACTTACTTTTGTTCTCGTCTGGCTGTTTATAACGCAATTTAAGGAAGCCGAGTTCAGAAGGTTTTTTTCCTTTTTGTTGAACATCAGAAACAGCATCCTGATATCTCAACGGTTCAAGACGCTGGCCACCCTGTCCCTGTAGCGCCAACTCGTATATTGCAGTGACTGTATGTCCAGCGCCGATTTCACCTGCATCAACCTTATCATTATTAAAGTCTTCCCGAGCCAACATGCGATTTTCATATCCAATCAAACGATACTCAGCAACCCATTGAGGGTTAAACTCCAATTGAATTTTTACGTCTTTGGCAATCGTCATCAAGGTGGAAGTAATCTCTTCCACCAGCACTTTTCGTGCTTCATGAAGGGTATCTATGTAAGCGTAATTTCCGTTGCCTACATCGGCTAACTGCTCCATGAGATGATCGTTGTAATTACCCGAACCAAAGCCAAGCGTGGTGAGGGAAATGCCTTTTTTACGTTTCTTTTCGATTAACGCTTTCAACGCCTCGACGTCACTGGTTCCGACATTAAAGTCGCCATCTGTAGCCAACATCACGCGGTTAATGCCATTCTCTACAAAAGCTTGTTCCGCCAACTGATAGGCCAGCTGAATACCTGCCTGACCATTGGTTGAACCTCCTGCTTTAAGCGCATTCATTGCCTGTTCAATTTTGAATCTTTGATTCCCTTCTGTAGGTTCAAGCACCACGCCTGATGCTCCGGCATAAACAACAATAGACACGCGATCCTGTTCATTAAGCGTATTGGTTAACATCAACAAAGACTTCTTAAGTAATGGCAGTTTGTTCGGTGCATTCATTGAACCTGAAACATCCAACAGGAAGACCAAATTAGCCGACGGCCTTTCCGTAGTTTCCACGTCATATCCTTTCAAACCAACCTTCAGCAACACATGCTCTTCAGACCACGGGGCTGAGGCCAGTTCTGTATGAACACTGAAAGGCGTAGAGGCTGAATTTGGCGAATCATATTGGTAGTCGAAGTAGTTAATCATCTCCTCCACACGCACTGCATCTTTTGGAGGGATTCGGCCCTGATTCAACATACGTCGAACATTGCTGTAGGCCCCGGTGTCCACATCAATACTAAAGGTAGACACCGGATTTTCGAGCACGGACTTAATTGGATTAGGTGTTACTTCAGCGTACTTCTCCCTATCCACTTCATGTTGAATCACATCCTGGTAATCAGGATGGGGAGGATATTTCGGGTGCATCTGACCACGAGCAGCTAAACCGGCCGGTGCAGCCATTTGGTAGCTTACGCTAGGTTGAGCATGACCGACCATAGATTCCATAACTAAAGAAGATTGGGCTTTTCTCTCTTGCAGGCGATTTGCATTATGACGTTGCGTAGCTTCTTTCTTTACCAAGGCTTGCTGTTGGGCTTTTACGTCATGCTGAATCGTCTGCGCTGTGGAAGAGGTCGCGCTCGTTTGATCCTCCGCAGAATCCATTTGGGAAGCACAGCCGGACAAGGCTGCAATAGAAACAGACACCATCAAAAGGGATTTAGGTGATAATGAAAACTTAGCTAAATGAAAAGGTTTGATACGCATGATGTACTCCGTTGTTATAAAAAATACGTGCCGTGAAATGGCTTCTTATGACTACAAACGGAGTACATTTAAAAAAGGGTTAAAAAATTTAAAAAATATTTTAAAAAGTTCTTAACCCTGATTATGAACGGAGGCTAATCATGACAAACACGATTCCGCCCTTCAGATTTTGCGCGATACAGTTCCCTATCTGCACGGGATACAATTTCTTTTTCTCCATCACCCTCGCGAATAGAGGTTACACCAAAGCTGACGGTTAAATGCCCTATCGGTTCGAAGTGAGTGCTATCAATCGCCCGCCTTAGCTTTTCGGCAATAATGATGGCTTCATCTTTCGATGTACCAGGGCAAACAATCAGAAACTCTTCACCGCCCCAACGACCAAAGACATCCGTGGATCTCAGCTGTTCCTTAATCAAACGACACAAATCAATCATGACCCGATCACCAATGGGATGACCGAAGTTATCATTCACTTTCTTAAAATAATCAATATCCAGAATGATCAAAGAGAATTGATTTCGGTAGCGTTTATAACGATTAACCTCCGAGGTCAGTGTTTCATCAAGACGTAATCGATTATGGATAGAGGTTAACGCATCGGTATGAGACAAGCGATCCAATTCATCGGTGCGTCGCTCAAGCAATTCATAGGCTTCACTGAGCTTTCGATTGTAGCGGGTCAATACTAATGAACGATACGCTAACAAGACAAAAGCAATAAAGGAGATCACGGCGATCTTCATAGCCAGTCCGTAATCCTGCCCTATCTCGTATTTAACTTTTACCCAACGGCTTAGAATATCGGTTTCTTCGATCGGGTTAATTGCAGCCACTGCTTTCCCCATTACGGATAACAACATGTCTTCGCCTTTAATGACGCCGACACGAAACTCATTTCGGTATTGGGTCGGCCCTGCAATCTTCAAATTCGCAAACCCCATCCGCTGAATCCGTTCAGTCACAATATACAAAGAACCAATGGTGGCAAAAACTCTGCCTTCAGAAACCGCCTGTAAGGTTTGATCTGAAGAAGCGACTGAATGAAGATTAATATGAGGAAAATCACGTTCAATTAACTCTTTGTAAACGTACCCATCCACCATAGAGATGCTGTGATTACCAATGGCCTTCAAACCATCAAGATACGGCTGATTATCTCTGGATACGATGACGACAGGTGAAGAAAGATAAGGCGCGGTAAAGTTCAAATACACCGCTCGCTCTTCACTTTTATTAAGCAAAGACAAGAGTTTACATTTTCCCGTTTGAGCAAATTGCTCAGACTGAGCCCAGGAATCGGTTTTGACCAATTTAAAGGTCAATCCAGTAAATTCGCTGAATAATTTAAAATAGTCCGCAGCAATGCCTATATGATTGCCTTGGCCATCAATTTTTTCAAAAGGTAACCAATCAGGATCCACACACATGGACACAGGCTTTTGATCAGAAACCCATGCGCGTTCAGCTGGTGTAAGCTTGGGTGCATCCTCAGCACGAACGACCGCCGATCCCAACAGACCAACAAACACTGTAAAAGAAACGAGCAATAACGTTAGCCGCTCCAACTGCTGCCTTGATGGAATGACGGCCCATCTCAATGACGTTGAGACTAGAAACATGTTTATTTGTGACATCAAAGCTGTACCTCGATGCCCATTTTGATCAATAGCGATATCAATACACGGTTCCCTTGAACTTGAAATTTACCAATTAACTCATGGAATTATAGACAGCTTATGGAACAAACGCTGGATAAATCGAACGTCAAACCTTGATACAGATTATCCAAATTCACATTTAAACAGGTTACACTCAAATTCCTGACCCAAAGCAGAAGGATATCGGTGATGATCAGCCTCCGCGCTAAACTCATGAAAAAGGCGCTTCAAAACAGTATCAAGCCGCTGTTGAGTCCGAATACCTCAATCAAGACTCAACGGTTAGTAACCGACATCGGCTTACGCATGAATCTGTTGCCTTTGGGTACTCACATCACACCGGTTGATATCGACGGTCTGGGCGCGGAATGGATCGCCAATAAATATCATAACGCCACCGATACCATCATCCTTTACCTCCATGGCGGGGCGTACAATATAGGCTCAACCAAATCCCACCGAAATTTAACGTCACACCTGGCCAAAGCTTCAGAATCAACTGTTTTGCTACTTGAATATCGCTTGGCACCTGAACACCCTTATCCAGCGGCCCTAATTGATGCAGTAAAAGCATACAACTGGTTAATCGAGTGCGGTCACCAAGCCGAAGATATTATCATTGCGGGTGATTCAGCAGGCGGGGGGTTAGCCGTTGCCACCGCCCTATCGCTAAAAGACGAATCCCAACAAATGCCAAGAGCACTGGGGCTTATATCCCCTTGGGCTGATATGACCATGTCAGGCGAGTCAGTCAAATCCAAGGCAGATCTGGACCCAATGATCCGAAAAGACTGGCTAGATGCAATGATCAATAATTACGCCACCGGTCTGCCGCCAGATTCACCATTATGTTCCCCAATTTATGCGGATTTGGACGGGCTTCCTCCTGTGTATATTCAAGTAGGTTCCGACGAAATATTACTGGATGATGCAGTGCGATTGGCACAGCGTATTGAATCCTTTGGAGGAAAAGTGAATTTAGAAATCTGGGAGGACATGTGGCACGTGTGGCACTTCCAGGCAGGCCTGATACCCGAAGCCAACCAAGCCATTGAACAGATGGCTGATCATTTAGCTTAGAGCCGCTTGAGCAGAAATCCTTATAGCTTTCTCGACGCTTTGAATCATCTGAACTTCCGCCCTCTTCTAGACAGAAGAGCCAAGTTAGCTCGTCATTTAAAAGTGCTGAGCTATACTCTTTCAATCGGAAAATCATGAACTTACGGACGCAGCAGATAACCATAGTGATGAACAGACTCAACAATCGACTAACACCTAGTAAAATCAATAAACTAACCCTAACCTCTTGCCTGTCACTCGTTATGGGATTCTTCCTGAGTGTCAGTGTTGCTGCCGAAACCTTACGCCTTGCCACTACCACCTCCACTGAAAACTCAGGATTGTTGGCCTATCTTCTCCCCGAACTGGAAAAAGACACGGGCATTAAAGTGAACTATACCGCCATCGGAACAGGACAGGCGTTGCGCCTGGGGAAACTCGGAAAAGTAGATGTTCTTCTGGTACATGCTCCTGCATCCGAAAGTAAATTTGTCAAAGAAGGCTGGGGCGTTGGCCGTTACCCCGTAATGCGAAACTATTTTCTGATTGTTGGCCCTAAATCCGATCCCGCTGAAATCAAGGACTCCAAGAATCTATCCGCGGCCTTTATGAATATGTCCAAAGGCAAAGCGTCCTTCATCTCACGAGGCGATCAATCAGGTACCCACAAAAAAGAAAAACACTTATGGAATAAACACGCCCTTCTACCTATTGGTGCTAAATGGTATTTCGAAGCTGGGTTAAACATGAAAAAAACCTTGCAAAAAGCCAATGAAAAACAAGGTTATACCCTCATTGATCGAGGTACCTGGTTAGCTCACAAAGACAGCTACGATTTGATCGAGCTTTATTCGGGTCATGCTGATCTAATGAATATCTACTCCATCATTCTGATTAATTCAGAAAGACATGAAATTAACATTAGAGAATCCAGTGCTTTCCTTGATTGGTTCCTGTCTGAGAAAGGGCGGGAAATGATTGGCAATTACAAGATCAACAATCAAACGCTCTTTACGCCGATCGTTAACCAATAGGTCGGCCCTGATCTATGAAGTTTAATACCCGACTAATTACCTATCTAACACTCAGTTTACTTGCCATCGTTGCTCTGCAAGCGTCTCTGCTCGGTTTCTTTTTAAGTAATTTTCAGCAAACTGAACAACTCAGAGAGAATGCCAGCGCTACCCAAAAAGAAGCGCATCTCATCGAAGTCACTCTGTTAAAACAATGGTTTTCGCTCAAAAACCTGTTCATCCGAGGTCATGACCCAGCCGCCTATTACCTTCACCTGGAAGAATTCTTCGAGAATGAACGCCTGGTCTATCAATCTTTGGATCGTATAGGCGAATCACTTGAAGCAGATGCTGAATTAAGAGAAAGCTTTGATAATCTTAACGAAGTAATCCGCTCAGGCAGTCGGGATTATCGTGCGGCCATTGATGCCTATTCAGACACCAACATCAATGCACATATTGTGGCTGACCGATACACAAGTATTGAAAGCCTGATCCAAGCGGACTTATCCCACTTCACACTTTTGGTTGATCAGTATGAAAAGACCAAAGTCGCCAGCCTGAAAGAAGACATTCAAAAAGGCATTTATCTACTACTAGCCACCTCAGTAGGCGGCGGATTAGTTATTCTGATTATTTTGGTTTACTTCTTCCGCTCACAGTTTATTAAACCTTTGGAAATTGCCATCGATACGGCGGGCGCTATTACCAAAGGTAAGAAAGACCTAAGAATCAAAACACCTGATAACCCTAAGCAAAAACAAGAGTTTGATATTTTTGCGCTGGCATTTAATGAAATGCTCGACAGCCTCGAACAGAAAAACAAAGAACTGGAACAGGCCATGCGACAACTGGCGAACACGGAAAAGCTCTCTTCACTGGGCAGTTTGGTAGCCGGGGTGTCTCATGAACTCAACACACCGATTGGCGTGGCACTGACTGGTTCGAGTTGTCTAGGGGATCGTAGTTTCGAAATCCAACGCGCCATGAACAACGGTTCTATCACAAAAAATCAGCTACAAACCTTTATCGATGAGGTACAAACCGGTTCAACCCTTATTGTGGATAACATCCGTATCGCTTCGGAATTAATTCATAATTTCAAGCAGGTTGCTGTAGACCAATCCAGTGAACGAAAACGCCAGTTCAATGTAAAAGTGACCATTGAAGAGGTACTGTCAACACTGTCACCCACCTTCAAAAAGACAAACCATAAGATCGATCTGGATATTGAACCCAATCTGATTATGATCAGTTACCCAGGCCCCCTAGGACAAGTGCTTACCAATCTGGTCAATAATTCAGTGCTGCATGGCTTTAGTGAACAAGAGAACGGCATCATATCCATCACAGCGAAACGTCAAAATAATCGCCTCCTACTGATCTACAAAGACAATGGTAAAGGCATGGAAAAAGACGTACTAAAATGCGTATTCGAACCTTTCTTTACCACTAGTATGGGTCAAGGTGGTAGTGGATTGGGGATGCACATTGTGCATAATATCGTAACAGGTATTCTGAAAGGTGAACTCAGCCTGACATCTGAGGTAGGTCAAGGCATTGAAATGCAGATTGATTTACCATTGGAAGTGGTAAGCTCTGATCCATCAGATCAAGTCTCAGTACTCTAGCCTAGCTAGAAAATAGCTACAAAAAGGAATTCCAAATGAGCAATGCCCAAGCAGCCATACTCGATGGTCAGAACTCAAATCACTTTTATTTTCTTGAATACAAATTGCTGAATGGCACGACCGATGCTCAGGTGTTGAAGACATTAAAGGCGATAGAGAAAGACGATATCCACTGCCAGTCATCCAGAGAAGCAACCACCCCCAAACCAACTAAAGTCTATAAGCTCATTGCATTTGGTCCGTCCCTGGCAGGAAGACTGTTACCCTCAACCCAAGACTTATCTTTAGCACCCATGGCCGAGTTATCCGGGCCAGAATTTGGTATGCCTTCCACTCAAGCCGATATATTGTTCTGGCTTCACGGAGCAGATGTCAGTGACATCTACGACCAGGTAATGAGCATTCAAAATTCGCTGTCCGGCTTGGCGAAATTGATCGTCGATCAAGCCGCCTTCACCTACCATGACAGTAAAGATTTAATTGGATTTGAAGACGGTACTGCCAATCCAAAAGACGATGCCCGAATCCCCGTTGCCCTTATTCAGAATGGCTCCGTTAACGATAACGGTGCTGTGGTGTTCACCCAAAAATGGCAACACAGCCTAGAACAGTTTCTTGCGCTGCCTATCCACGAACAAGAGAAAGTGGTTGGCCGCACAAAAGTCGAGAACATTGAATTGGAAGCTGATGACATGCCGGATGATTCACATGTTAGCCGAACGGATGTGAAGCTCGAAGGTACAGCGATGAAGATCTTCCGTCGCAGTGCACCCTACGGTAATGCAACAGAGAAAGGACTTATGTTCCTGTGCTTTGCGTGCGAACAAAGAAGAGTTCAAATTCAGCTAGAGCGCATGGTGGGTTGCAGTGGTGACGGCCTTTCGGACCATCTGATGAAATACTCTACACCCGTCACCGGAAGTTATTGGTATGCACCGTCACAAACACAGCTTGATCATCTGATTGCATAGACGGCAGAACAAGAATCATCGGTATCTGTTAAAGACCAAATTTAGTAGGTTTGGACTCTCCTTTTGCACGCAGGTCCACATCCCGATAATGTTCCATCGCTTTTACTAAACTGGTGTGTGCGTCCGCGGCCTGACCACTGGCAATAAAATGCTCCAGAGCATGATATACATGCTCCAGTTCAGTAAAGCGATAATTTAAGCTCAACAAACTCTTAGCAACAAAATTAGGGTCTTCCCCTTGCTCCCTCATACGAGCGGCTTCCTGCAAAGCAATCGATAATTGCTCGTTGGTGGGTGTACTCATTTCAACCTCTTCTAATGACAATCCATACTATTAACCTAGGAGTTTGTGAGAATTTTGCAAGACATAGAGTCCTATGAAAGGGGATTTTTCTTAGCAATCAGTCTCATTAAACTAGTGGGTAGTCATTAACCCGTCGTTCCTTTTTGGAGGTCAAATATGAGAATTGAATCCCTCTGTCAATTAAATCTCCGTGAACAACTGGAGGCTCACTGCCTGCTGCCCCGATTCATCAAAGCCCTGAAATCATGCACTCAAGAGATTATCAGTTTCGAAAAAGATTACCGGATAGAAATAGACAGTGAGAGTCTCGATTATGTATTTGTAAATACAACGACAGACAAACCTCTGCCTAAGGTAAGCAGCAAAAGCTTACCTGTCATGATCACACTCAAGACCAGCGCCATTGAAAATTTAGGTTAATCACCAAATAAAATGACTCATTCAGACTGAATGACTTCTCGTGAACTTAAACTCTGATAAAATGCCGAGCTCCAATAACTAACCCAGAGTTTTAAGTTCTCGGAAGTCTTATGTTCTCAGAAGTAATCATCATTGGAGCTGGTGCAGCAGGCCTTATGTGTGCTCTATCCGCAGCTCAACGAGGCAAGCAAGTAATCATTCTGGATCACGCCAATAAAGCAGGAAAGAAAATCCTCATGTCAGGTGGCGGTCGCTGTAACTTTACCAATATGTTTACAGAGCCTGAGAACTATCTTTCCCGGAACGAACACTTCTGTAAGTCAGCCTTATCCCGATATACCCAATGGGATTTTATGGCCATGGTCGACAAACATGCAATTCCCTACCATGAAAAAACCCTCGGCCAATTGTTCTGTGATAACAAATCTTCTGACATCCTAGACATGCTATTGAATGAATGTGAACAAGCAGGTGTTGAAATACGGCTTAATCACAGCGTTGAGAAAGTTGAAAAGCAAGATGACGGTTTTAAACTTCTAGTCAACGACGTCTCTTTTAAAACCCCGTCACTGGTCGTCGCAACCGGCGGTTTATCCATTCCAACGCTTGGCGCTACCGGCTTTGGCTATGATATCGCCCGCCAGTTTGATCTCAAGTTATTAGAGACAAGTGCCGGTCTGGTGCCCTTTACCATCACGGACCAACTGAAATCCTGGTGTACTGAATTGTCAGGTACCGCGCTCGACTGTACTGTATCGTGCAACGGTCAGACGTTTAAAGAAGCCTTCCTCTTTACCCATCGCGGCCTAAGTGGTCCGGCCATGCTTCAAATTTCGTCTTTCTGGAAACCCGGAGATACGCTTGAAATAAATCTATTACCAGAAGAAAACGCCTTGGAATGGCTGACACAAGCAAAGTCCGAACGACCTAATATCGAACTGAAAACCCTTCTGTCTGAGAAATTCACCAAGAAGGTGGCTCAACTGATGTGTCAGGACTGGTTCGAATCCCGCCCGCTTAAAACCTATAACGACCCGGAAATCACAGCCATTACCGAGCAATTGTCTCGCTGGCAAGTGACCCCATCTGGTACCGAAGGTTATCGAACGGCCGAAGTCACACTAGGCGGTATTGATACTGATGAAGTGAGTTCCAAAACCTTTGAAGCCAAGAAAGTAAAAGGCTTATATTTCATCGGTGAAGTTTTGGATGTGACCGGACACCTGGGCGGGTTCAATTTCCAGTGGGCCTGGGCCAGTGGTTACTGCTGTGGGCAAGCGGTCTAGTTTATTTAGACAACTGACACTCTTGCCCTTGGCATAAATGATGATCGGGGCCAAACTGGAACTGTTCTTTCATTCCTAGTATGTGCTCTAGAATGGCTTCAATTCGTTTGGGTTTATTGACACCAGGACGGTACACCAAATAGATCGGCATTGGGACAGCGTGCCAATCAGGAAGCACTCGCACAAGCGCTCCGCTTTTCAATTCACAGATCATATTATTCGCGGATATCTGGGCAATCCCCAATCCGCTGACCGTCGCACTTTTAATACCTTCAACATTCGAACAATAGAGATTGCTTGGCACGTCCAGAGTTATTGTCTGATCTCCTGAGACAAGAACCCAGGGTGTTATCTCGGGTGTATATTGGAAACGAATACAATTGTGCTGTTTTAAATCTTCTGGTGTTGTCGGTACGCCATGCTGTTCAAGATAATCAGGACTGGCCACCAGCACTCGGGTAGCAGAACCTATTTCCCTGGCTACCAGACGATCATCCGCAATTTGCCCAACGCGAATGGCGAGGTCCATCCCTTGTACAAATAAATCATCAAAAGCATAGGATAATTCCAAAGATATCTGCGCTTTTGGCCACTGAACAAGAAAGGGGGTAAGCACTTCCTGAGTTAAATAAGCGCCCATAGATGGCGGCGCGGAAATACGAATTAATCCTTGTACCTGTTGCTCTATCTCCCGTACGTCTTCACTTAATGACTTAAATTCTTCGACCAGATGGGCCGCCCTATTCAGGACAACCTGCCCAGCTTCGGTAATGAGAATCTTACGGGTAGATCGCTCAAGGAGTTTAGCATCAAGGTGTTCTTCAAGCTTAGAGATCGCTTTACTGACAGTGGACTTAGGCAAATTCATTTCATCAGCACACTGAGTGAGGCTCTTCAGGCGACAGGTATTCACAAAGATAGATAAGGTTCTAAAATCTATAGTTTCTACATTACGAACAATCACTTTCAAAATTACCTATTGTTTCACAACCACCCAAAGAATAATCTGTGCTCAAACCATTAACAAGTACCGAAATTATTTAACGACCAAAACGACTACTGCTTTGAGAGGAACGAACATGTCAACTTCTTTGGATCTTTTTTCAGAAATAACCCTGGGCGATATCGAATTATCCAACAGAGCCATCATGGCACCATTAACACGAGCCAGAGCCGAAAATCACATACCGACAGACTTAATGGCTAAATATTATGCTCAACGGGCAGGCGCCGGTTTAATTATCGCTGAGGCCACCATGGTGACTGAAGGTACTTCCGCATTTATGAGTGAGCCGGGCATATACTCTCAAGCACAAATCGAAGGCTGGAAAAAAGTCACCAACGCAGTTCATGCCAAAGGCGGAAAAATCCTTCTTCAGTTATGGCATGGCGGTCGCGCATGTCATCCCGATCTGAATGAAGGCAAGGTCCCTGTCGCTGCCAGCGCGATTGCCATTGATGATGAAGTTCACACACCTCAAGGTAAGAAACCTTACACCCTGCCTAAAGCCCTCGAAACTATAGAAGTTGGGGATATCGTCGCTGCATTCAAACAAGCAGCAGTGAACGCTAAAGAAGCCGGTTTTGATGGTATCGAAATACACGGAGCTAATGGCTACTTGCTCGACAACTTCTTGCGAGACGGAACAAACCAGCGTGAGGATCAGTACGGTGGTTCCATCGAAAATCGTGCCCGCTTGCTATTCGAAGTTCTGGAAGCTGTGATTGACGTTTGGGGTTCAGGTAAAGTGGGTGTGCGTACGTCGCCGTTAAATGGCTTCAATAGCATGAAGGACAGTGATCCGGTTGGTTTAACGCGTTGGTTAGCAGAACATCTCAATCAGTTTAATTTGGCCTACTGGCATCTAATGAGAACCGACTTCTTTGGTGTTCAGAAAGGCGATGTCATGTCACCTGCCCGAGCACTCTATCAAGGTAATCTGATGGGGAACATGGGCTATTCAAAAGAGGAAGCGTCACAGGCCATTGCAGAACAACAACTTGATGTCATTGCTTTTGGGGTGCCATTTATATCAAACCCTGATTTGGTAAAACGTTTTAAACACGACGCAGCTCTCAATGAAGCCGACCCGGATACGTTCTATATGGGCGGAGCTTCAGGTTATACCGATTATCCTGCTATGGCCTGATCAAAAACTCAAAAACAACTCAGCCTAGTCTTGTGGTATGGTTGCAGGTTTGGTCAATGGAATTTATATCTGCTCTTCTACTGTTGATCGGAAGAGCAGTTATATCCGCCATATAGTTACGCAGTAGCTGTCTGCAATCTAACCTAAAAGGATATGTAAATGAGTATTGTCACACTCGAGACACAAGGCAACGTTGCCGTCATTACCATGAACAATGGCGAAAACCGACATGACCTTGAATTCGCGAATGCGATGTTGGAAGCTCTGGACAAAGCAATTAACGATAAGACTCACACTTCACTGGTTTTGACCTCAAGTGATCCAAAATCATGGAGCCAGGGAGTCAACGTCAACTGGCTAATGAGAGCAATGCAAGAACAGCGTCATGACGATATTCGAGCATTTATGTACGGCATGAACAAAGTATTCTCAACCTTGTTACTTTGCCCAATCCCAACCATTGCTGCCATCTCTGGCCACGCGTTTGGTAACGGTGCGATTCTTTCTTGTGCATGCGATTTCCGTATGATGAGAAGCGACCGAGGCTATTTCTGTTTCCCAGAAGTTGATCTGTCCATTCCATTCCTGCCAGGTATGATCGCATTTGTGAAGAAAGCGATGCCTTATTACCGTTTCAATGAAATGAAATTATCTGGCCGTCGTGTAACTGCGGATGAACTGCTTGAAGATCACGTAATTGAAAAAGCATTCCCGGATACAAATAGCTTGTTGGAAGGCGCTATTGAGTACGCGTCAACATTCAAAAAGAAACGCGGCATTTTTGGTGAACACAAGAAGCGCTTACATAAGCACATTATTGAAATCATGGAAAATGAAGACAAGGAATACATCGAGAATCTGAAATTGATGGCCTAGGGAACCGCTGAAAAAATCTCTTTTCATTTGTCCTAGCCCAGCAGTTCTTGCTGGGCGTCAGGGCAACGCGCCTAAACACATACCGTGTTATTTCTTCCCTGTTGTTTGGCACTGTATAGCGCTGAATCTGTTCGGGAGAATAGCGAGTTCTGTGTATCGTTTTCTTTAAATAAAGTCGCACCAATACTCACAGTGATAGTACCCAATTGATCGAAATTCTCTACTGCCACTTCCTCTCTCAATTTGTCACTCAATGCGATTAACGCAGCTTCATCGACCTCCAAAGCAATGACGACAAACTCCTCTCCCCCCCACCGAATCAGGATATCGTTTTCACGAATAGACCCCGCAAGTACGTCAGCCACATGCCTTAATGCTTGATCTCCAGTGCTATGACCAAACTCATCATTGATACTTTTGAAATAATCAACATCAATCACCATGAAGCCAAACGAGCTGTTATACCGCTTAGCACGCCCGATCTCCTGAGTTAACACATTACTCAACTGACTTCGATTAAACACCCCAGTCAAACTGTCTGTAATGGCCAGTTTTTCCAGAGCTTGCTGGCTTTTAAAGACCGACTTACGGGAACGATCAAAAAGAAACGACCCCAACAGACCGAATGAAAAACTGCTAACAATCCAAAACACATGCATTACATAAGAATCTGCAATGAAATAGAAACCTGAAACCAGCAAAATAATCGATGAAACAAACGCACTAAGAGTGGCCACACGCAACGTCATACCAGAAACAATAAACGTCCAGAAAATGCACAAATACCCTTCCGGTAAATACGGCATGTAGTCTTTCATCTGGCTCGCCACATAAGCATGGCAAGCAACCGCAAGGACAGGACTGAATCCAAGCAATAACATGACTAATTTATAAAACTTTTGCAGATGCGCAAGAAAACTGATCAACAATAAAAACGGTACAATCACAAAAATATGGAAGGTCACCATGAGTACTTCTGTAGATTCAGAAAGCCATGGCTTTGGAACGAAGGCAAAAAGAGCATATAGGAATGCGGTCAGAAAGGTGATCGCCCGAATATGAGTTTGCCGATCCGGCTGATCCCAATGCTGAAAAAGCTGTTGCTGATTAAGATCCAGAAAGCCGTTTCTTAATTGAGCGGAGGAAACGTCTTTTAGTATATTTTGCATAATGCCGAAATTAATTCTGAATAATTTCTATAGTTTGAACATAGTTCAATATTGAACTTTTTTAAATATACACTGCCCATCAATGGCCGGATAGCTTTATCAACCCAACTTAATAAAGCTATACTTCATAAATCACACTACAGGTTGCCAGTTTCAAGGAAAGATAGCTGCAATGTCCTCGTTATTCTCTTCCCATCGAAATATTTGGCCGTTTGTTTCTTTCAAGTCGTTCCTGATACTATTTGCCTTGTTGAGTACTTCGGTAGCTTCTCAAAACGCTTTGGCCGATCAGGTTACTACTGGCAATGGCGATCAACTAACGGGCTTCATTAGTTATTTGGATGGCAGCAAACTCAGGCTATCCACCTCTCATTCAGGCACATTAACCATCAACCGTAGCCATATTCAAAGTCTTATTCTGGAACGCAACGTTAATATACGTCTAAAAGATGGCCGGGAAGTGCAAGGCAAACTACAAAGTGTGAAAGAAGGCGTTACGCTTATCGAAACACTGGAAGGCGATGAAATCGAACTCACCACATTAGAAGAGGTGAAGTTCTTATATTACCTAAGCCCTATCAATCAGGAATTCAAATTCTCGGGCTCCGTATTGGGTGAGGTCGACCTGGAGCGTTCCGAAAGCGGTAAGGAATCCAGAGAGTGGTCATTAACTATTAATAATTCCATCAGTTATAGCCATTTCAGAAACCGATCAAAATTTGAATATGAGCGCGACAGTACCAATGACACCACCACCGATAAAGAAACGCTCTTTGACACGTCAATGGATTATTTCATCAGCGGCCAAATCTTTACAACCGCTCGATTTCGTTATGAAGAGGATCGCTTTGAAAATCTGAACAAACGACGCGTTTTTGGTGCCGGTATCGGACATCAGCCCTGGCGAGCCCCTTTCCGAAAGCTGCTCTACAGCACTGAGCTTGTTCTTCTTGATGAAAACTATCAGGAAGGCGCTGACATCAAAGAACGGGGCATAGAATTCAGACTGTCTTATTTAGAAGAAACCATGATTGATGGTTTATATTTTTACCACGATAACACCATCATGTTTATCGAAACAGGTGATCGACGTATCGAGACGACGTCCACCCTGGAATATGCCTTACCCTACAATATTGGCATTACTTTGAATTACGAATGGGATTATAACGACTCTCCTGAATCAGGAGATGGTAAAACGTTTAGTAATTTAACTCTTGGAGCATCCTACAGATGGTAAATAAGTTTTTATCAATTCTTTTTCTAGCACTGATCATGACGGGCTGTGAAAGCCTGTCTACATCTTCAGATACGTCTTGCGATTGCGCTGCAAGCTGCCCGGCGTCGGAATCCACTGGTTCGATCATTCCAAAGGGCCAAGACGACTCGTCTCAATCCTGCAAGAAATTTAAGAATAAACTGATCATCGGCCAAGCGGAATACACTCACATTAAGCCTTCAGGCTGGAAGATGAAATCCCGCATCGATTCAGGCGCGACTACTACATCCATTGATGCCCGAGACATCAAAGGCTTTGAGCGTGATGGAAAAAAATGGGTGCGTTTCAAGCTGCTTAACCGCGACACTAAAGAAACCTTTGAAATTGAAAAACCCGTATCCCGAATGGTCGAAATCAAGCGCCATGGTACGGGTAAACAAACCCGCTATGTGGTGGAATTGGATCTAACCATTGGCAGCATTTCAGAACGCGTTGAAGTCTCTTTAACTGACCGAAGTGACTTTACTTTCCCGGTTTTGATTGGCCGAAACTTTTTGGTCGATAGGGCCGTTATTGATGTAAGCAAAAAGTACGTAGCTAAACCTGCCGCCAAGAAAAACGCAGACTAGAAGCATCACGCTCTTATTAACGATTGATTAATGATCTTCAACTAAGGTCGGATAAAAGGAATTCCTAGCATGTCGAGTCGAGCCCAGGTTTACTTCATCGCCGCTCTATTAATATTGGCCGGTTTAGCGATGACGCTTTATAAAGCTTATGAAATGGGTTTCCCATTATACAAAGGTGAAACTCAGGAAGTCTGGACGATTGAAGCGGTCGTTAAGTTCAAAGTAGACAAGCCTGAAGAAGTGAAAGCGAGCCTAACACTGCCGAATCAACAAAGTGGCATGATGATTCTTGATGAACAGTACACCACCTCAGGCTATGGCTTAAACACTTCTCTCGACAACAATGTGCGAAAAGCCATCTGGAGCAAGCGTGAAGCCACGGGCACTCAACGCCTTTTCTATAAATTACAACTGACCTATGACGGGAAGCAACAGGCTGAGCTTATGCCTGAACCAAATCCTGTGCCTGAAGCGAACTTCGATAAAGAAAGCCTGGTAGCGGCTCAAACCATTGCCGACAAAGCCTTCAGTCAATCCTCGGACGTCCCGAGCCTCGTGGAGCAATTAATCCAGATCATTGAAACCAAAGAGCTGCCTGAAGTCGATTTTCTGCTGCAGAACAATCTAAGAACATCAAGTAAGCCAAAACTGATTAAAAACTTACTGGCTCTCAAAGGTATTGATTCCACCATCGCCCGCGGCGTCTATCTTGAAGACGGCCGTCGTCGGATGGCGCCATCAGAAATTCTGTCTGTATTCGTTGACGACCAATGGAAAATTTATAATCTTGAATCAGACCGAAATACCAACCTCAATAACTTCCTGATCTGGCAAATAGGCGGTGAATCCTTACTTGATGTGGAAGGCGGCTACGATTCAGATGTGCGCTTTTCCATGATCAGTAATCTAATGTCGAGCCGCAAAGTGGCCATTTGGCACAACCTGCATGGCACGGATGAAGATTCCGATTTCAGTATTTTCGGTCTTCCTATTGAACAACAAAGTATCTTTAAAATGATCTTATTGATTCCTCTGGGCGCACTTGTAGTGGTGTTTTTACGAGTGTTAATCGGTATTAAAACGTCTGGTACCTTTATGCCAGTATTGATTGCCCTGGCCTTCATTGAGACAACCTTATCCACAGGTCTTCCGGTATTCCTGATCATTGTCTGTGTCGGACTGGTGATTCGATCCTACTTAAGTAACATCAACTTACTCTTGGTGGCGCGGGTAGCTGCCATTGTGGTCATCGTCGTCGGTCTAATGGGTTTAATCAGTATCACCAGTTATAAATTGGGTATTGAACAAGGGCTCACCGTTACTTTCTTCCCTATGATCATTCTTGCCTGGACCATTGAGCGTATGTCGATCATCTGGGAAGAAGAAGGCCCTAAAGATGTACTAGTTCAGGGCACGGGCAGTCTGGCCGTAGCCATTGCTTGCTACTTTGTGATGACCGCTGAAAGCATCAAGTACCTCGCTTTCAACTTCCCTGAGCTGCATCTGGCAACACTTGGCTTCATTTTAATCCTGGGCCAATACAACGGATATCGTTTATCAGAACTGTTCCGATTCGCTCAGGTCAGCAAATCAGAACAAGAATGGCACATCCCTAAACAAGCCGATTCCAAGGGAGAAAGTTAATGCTTGCTAACCCTTTCTCTCTCAAACGCATGGGCATTTTGGGAATGAACCAGCGTAACGTGGATTTTATTGCCCGTTATAACGACCGCCGATTTTACCCATTGGTGGACGACAAGCTGAAAACCAAACAAGCTGCTATCAAAGCCAATATCTCTGTTCCACAGTTAATCGGCGTTATTTCTCATCAATTTGAGATCAAATCTGCGCTGGAAAAATTTCAGCAACTGGAACAGTTTGTTATCAAGCCAGCACAAGGCAGTGGTGGCAAGGGTATTCTGGTGATTACCGCACGAGAAGGCGACCATTACCTGAAACCGAGCGGCGAACCCATTAGCCTGCTTGATATTCAGCGCCATATCTCTAATACCCTAAGCGGGCTATACAGTCTTGGTGGTCGAAACGACGTAGCGATGGTGGAAGAGCTGGTGAACTTCGACCCTCGATTTAATGATTACAGCTATCAGGGCGTACCTGATATCCGCGTCATCATTTTTAAAGGTTTCCCTGTGATGGCTATGATGCGCTGCTCTACTAAAGACTCCGATGGAAAGGCCAACCTTCACCAAGGTGCTGTTGGTGTTGGTCTGGACATCAGCACAGGAAAGAGTTTATTTGCTGTTCAAAATGACCGATTGATAGACCATCATCCGGACACAAAGAAAGCCTTTAAGGAACTGGATATTCCTCACTGGCACACCATCCTAGAGTTATCCACAGCCTGTTTTGAGATGACACACCTGGGTTACCTTGGCGCCGATATCGTTCTCGATGAAAAACTTGGCCCTCTGATTTTAGAGGTAAATGCACGACCTGGTCTGGCTATCCAGATTGCAAATCAGATTGGCCTTGTCCATCGACTAAAAACCATCGAGCAATTGGAAGTAAACGAATTCGGTCATTCAGGTCTAAGCATTGAGAAGCGGGTTAACTGGTCCATTGAGAACTTTTAGCCTTCTTAAATAGGTCAAAAAAACACACGACAAAGTAGTAGAAAGAAAAATTCCGACTACACTGAAATACATTCACTCTTATCAGGAATGGCATCAGTTATGAGCGGAAAATTACTCTTTGGTGAAAGCAATACTAAAGATTCAGCCTCGGAAGATAAAACACAAGATTCAGTTCAGGATCGGTGGAGTATATTAATCGTTGATGACGAGCCCCAAGTTCATCAAGTGACACAAATGGTACTCTCTGGTTTCGAGTTTGATCGGCGCAAGCTCAATTTTGACAATGCTTATTCCGCTGAAGAAGCCAAATCTTTGCTTGCCCAGAAAGAATACGCCGTGGCTCTGGTCGACGTCGTTATGGAGACAGAACATGCTGGACTGGAACTGGCCAAATATATTCGAACCGAACTCAACAACAAAAACACACGGGTAGTCCTTCGCACAGGACAGCCAGGTCAGGCCCCTGAAGAACAGGTCATTAAAGAACTAGACATTAATGACTATAAAGACAAAACCGAGCTGACAGTCACCAAACTCAAGACCCTTTTCTATTCTACTCTGCGCTCCTATCGAGACATTAAAACCATCGATAATCATCGTCGAGGCTTGGAAAAAGTAATTAAAGCCAGTAACGAAATCATGGAGTTCAGTCGGCTTGAAGAGTTTGCCTCAGCCATGTTAATGCAAGTAACCAACATCCTTGGCCTGGATGAAAACGCCATTTATCTTAACACCGTATCAGCCTTCGCAGCATCCCATCGAGAAGACGGCTATCAAGTATTAGCGGCTTCAGGCGAACAGCTTGGACCAATCATTCATCAGCCAGATAAAACCATACCCGATGACATAATGGCCTTGTTTGAAGAAGCCATGGAAAAACGACAGTCTCTGCATAAAGACAACCACTTCGTTGGCTTCTTTGCCACTCGAACTGGCAGCGAAAATCTGCTGTATGTCTCTAATGTATATTCTCTTACTGATCTAGATCATCGCCTGCTCGAAATATTCTCCAACAGTGTAGCAATTGCCTATGAGAACCTACTATTACGGGATGAAATCGAAGACACCCAGAGAGAACTGGTCTATCTCTTAGGAGAAGCGGTGGAAAAACGTAGTAAAGAGACTGGCGGGCATGTAAAACGTGTCGCCAAAATAAGTCATTTCCTTGCACTAAAGTCGGGCCTTTCAGAAACAGAAGCAGAACTTATAAAACACGCAGCCCCCCTACACGATGTAGGAAAAATTGCCATTCCGGATGCTATTCTCAACAAGCCAGGTAAGCATGATGAAGAGGAGTGGCAAATCATGAAAAGCCACGCTGCTGTTGGCCATGAAATATTGTCCAAGTCAGACAAACGTATCTTGCAGCTAGGGGCGACTATTGCTCTACAGCACCATGAAAAATGGGATGGAAGCGGTTACCCCAAGGGTTTATCAGGAAAAGATATAGATCTTTCAGGACGTATTGTTGCTCTGGCTGATGTCTTTGACGCGCTCGGCAATAAACGTTGCTATAAGCCCGCTTGGCCTCACGAGAAGATAGTTAAATTAATCAAAGAAGAATCTGGGAAACATTTTGACCCTGAGTTAGTAGATATTCTTCTTGAGCACATTCATCTAATCGACGCTATTAGAGAAAAATACCCAGATGAATAATGCAAAAAAAGATAACGACTTTATTTTTTAATTCAATTTCTTCCTGAGTAATAACAAATTTACCAAGGTTCACAATGACAAGTCTGCACTCGTTAAATCAACACCTGCTGGATGTTTCACTTACTCGGGACATCGACAGCGGAGATTATCAAGCTGCCTCCAGGTCCATCACAAAAGCGGCGTGTGATGGCTTACAAGTCACCCGCAGCAGTGTCTGGCAATTAAACCCAGACAAGACAGAAATGCGTTGTATTGAATTAATCAACAACAATCAATATGAACCATTGGATTTCGTAATCACCGAGAAGGATTATCCAGCCTATATTAAAGCCCTGAAAGAAAAACGCTTCATCGTCGCGAATGATGCTCATCACTATCCAGACACAGAGGAATTCAAAGACGGGTATTTGGTTCCACTAGGAATCAGCTCCATGCTGGATGTGCCAATCCGAAAGAGCGGCGAAGTGGTAGGTATATTATGCTGTGAACACACAGGTCCTGTCAGGGAATGGAACGAAATCGAAGAAAGCTTTGCTGGTGCACTTGCCGACCTCTTGGGCAGAGCACTCACAGCAAAAGATCGATTAATCGCACAACAAGACTTACAAACAGCCAACGCACATCTTGAAAAGTTACTCCAAGAACGAACCGACAATCTAGCCACCGCTAATCAACTGATCGCTAACCAGGAAAAAATGGTTGCGCTTGGCCAACTGGTAGCAGGCGTTGCACACGAAATAAACACGCCCATTGGTATTGGTATCACAACAGCCTCTCATTTAGAACATCTCAGCCGACAAATTGGACATTCTTTTGAAAAAGGTGAAATTACCGAGACTGAATTTAGCGAATACATTCAAGCTATGATTGAAGGCAACTCCCTTCTGCAAAATAACTTGGATCGCGCAGCCAAACTTGTGAAAAGTTTCAAACAAATTGCAGTCGATCAAAGTGACGACGCCTTGATGGAAATAAATCTCAAGGAGACCCTACTAAATATAGCCAACAGCGTCCGCCCTGAACTTCGAAAAAAACACCAAACACACATTGATCTGCAGTGCCCTGATGACATTTACATATTAAGCTGCCCAGGCAGTATCGCCCAAGTAGTAACCAATTTATTAATGAATGCTGGCATTCACGCCTTTACCGACGGCCATAAAGACCGACGTGTGGAAATCAGTGCAATTCAAGAGAACAACGAAGTCTTAATTACTGTAAAAGACAACGGACAAGGTATCGCCTCGGCTGTTTTTGATAAAATATTCGAACCATTTGTCACAACCAAACGCTCCGAAGGTGGCAGTGGTTTGGGGCTGAATATTGTCTTTAACTTGATCAATCAAAAGCTGAAGGGCGAAATCAAAGTAGAATCTGAACCAAATCAGTTTACCCGATTCACCATCAAGCTACCGGCTCAACGCGCAGCCAGTTGATAAGTGCCTTGATTATAACGCTTGGCATACATAGCCAGCGCCAATAAAGGACAAAGAGCCAGACTGCCAGCTACCAAAAAACTGCTTGAGTAATCACCCAGTATATCGCCTATCACACCACCTACCGCGCCTGCCACACCAGCAGAAAGCACCTGAATACAAGCCTGTAGTGTATAGTCACCGCCTTCATGGTTTTTTCTACAATGACCCATCATGAAAGCAAATAACACCACCGTCGACATGGTATCAACCATTTGATCCTGAATCACAATCCAATAGATATAAGTCAGAAACCCATCTGACTGATTATCTAAGCCAGGAATCAAGGAGTATGCACTGATGGATAACATCTGAAGAAAGGCAAAACCCGCCAGTAGCCAAACGGGTTTTATTCGTGAATAAAGAATCCCAACTAGCACAGCCCCTATTAGCCCTGCCAATGACGACACAAAGGTAATTTCCCCCACCTCGGTAAGAGAGAAGTCCATATCTATAAGCATGGGTTTCACAAGCGTAGAACTGACACCATCAGCCAATTTGTAGGTCAACAACACCAACAACCAGCTAAAGATATGACGCTGTTTAAAAAAGGCCCAAAAGTTAAATCCACTTAACGTCTGGTTTTCTGAATTTGAACGCACCGATGCGAAGGTTTTGTTTTCGTTGAATAACAAGGTTGGAATTAACATTAACACCAAGGTAATCGCAACCAACTGAACCGTCAAAGACCAACCAATGTAATCCATTAAGATCAATAAACCGGATCCGCCCAACATAAGTCCGACCTTATAACCGCAGACCTGGATGCTATTCCCTATCCCTCGCAACTTTTCACTGAGCAATGAGACCGCCAGACCATCTGTGGCAATATCCTGAGTAGAGGAAAACAAATTAAGGCACAGCAATAAAGCAAATAAACACAACAGTCCTACGCCTAAGCCATTGTCTTCGCCGCCAGACATTTCACCAAACATCCACTCAGGTGGTAAAAGAGACAAGCAAAGCAAAGTCAGAATGGCACCGCCTTGCATCACCAGAATCCAGCTACGATGCGGACCTAACGGTGCGTAATAATAGCGATCCAGTAAAGGCGCCCAAAGGAACTTAAATAACCAGGGTAACGCCAGTAATTTCAGGAAACCAATAGCAGTCAATGAACTACCATATTCACGCATAATGGCCGGTAAGCCGTGCGCTAATAAACCGGAAGGAAAGCCTTGTGAGAAATATAAGGACGTCAGTAAAACAAACAAAAATTTATTGGAAATAGGCGCGGATACGGATATCGAGTTCGACATAGAAGGGCTTTGGCATACGTGTTAAAAGAAACGCTATGGTAGCCAAAGCCTGTGCATTAAGAAACTCTGGAATGTATTCTGAATCAGAAGAGTTCGATATCTTCGTCGGAACAGATATCCTGAGAAGAACCTTCCTCTTCGATTACCTCATCGGTACATGCCTTACTGGCAACGGCCTTATCCACCATTTGATTCTGCTGTTCAACCAGGTGGTCCAACAAACGAATCACATTAGTGATTGAACCTTTGAGATTACTCCCTGAATCCAGCACACCATTTGCTTCTGTAACGGCCGTGTCCACACGGCTGATCAAGTACCCTTCCTGATCGTCATCAAGCCCCATGCGCGGTACTTCTTCATCCAGTTCCATCAGCATCTTGTTCATGATGTCGGCAACACTTTCCTGATTTTCCTGTAATGCATCGGTTAGCTGAATCAAGGTTTGCTTTACCACGTCGAAGGACTTACCCAGGTTATGAGATTGCTCAATTAGCTGCGACTCAATATTCAACCCTCGCACCGTCGCGTTGGTCACTTCAATCATGAAAGGAAGTAAGTCTTTATATCGACCATACCGTTCCGGGTCATCTAGTGGCATGTTCTTAACTAACAAAGACACATGCGGATAATTAATCTGAGTTCGAGTACCAAAATCATTAAAACGCTCAGATGCCGCCAACATGGTAATAAGTTCCTGCTCAAGTGGACTTACTACTGGGTTGGTTTTACTGCTGGTGAAGAACTTAATTTCATTCTCGGATTTCAGCATCATGCTGCAATTTAAACCAAACTGATCGGTCGCTTTAAAGAATTGGGACGCCAATAAATCGTAAGTACCAATGCTGTGGCTTTTCTCAACGAAACGAATAGCCATGCCGAATTCACTGGTCCCTGATAACGCCTGAAATGCAGCTTTATTAGCATCATCAAGCTGCTGCTTCAAAGCATCCCGGTCTTGACGGAATTCCATTAATTTTAACAGTTTAGCTTTGAGAATTTCAGGTTCAAAGGGTTTCGTCAGGTACTCGTCCGCGCCCACTTCAAGGCCTTTAAGGCGCTCATGCATAGAACCAAGAGAAGAGAGAAAGACAACCGGAATGTCTTTGTACTGAGAGTTTAAATCTTTGATACTCTGGCACACTTCAAAACCGTTCATCTCCGGCATTTCAACATCTAGCAAAATCAGATCAGGCAGTTCTGACTTAACCATGTCGATACCAGACGGTCCATCTTCCGCCAGAATCACATCAAAACTATCTTCCAATGCTTTCGCAACCGCTTTTCGAGCAATTTTGTCGTCATCCACTACCAGTACTTTCATTAACAGCTCCATTGCGCCACAATTGGCTATGTGCATGCTTCCACGGTCCAATCCTCTGGGATCCAATCCTATGGAATCCAATCGACCGACGTTATACTTAACTTTATATTTTTTGTATAAACTCAACTGAGTCCGATCACTGATTAAATAACCTTAGTCGATAAATGGAGAAGCCGCGTATGAGATTTCTCTCACTTTTTGTAAGTAAAAGTAGATTTTCAGACACTGGTTTGAACTACTCCATAAAAAAACTTACTACCAAATCAGCGCCTTGGTTAATGTTTCTTAGTTTCTCAACCGCTCATGCCGATCCTCTGCATCTTCCAAATCAAGTAAATTACGGCCAGATTGTTGCTCACCATTCTTATGAAATCGATCCAAGTTATGCACGTGGTGCTTTACTGGGTGCCATTACCGGCGCGGTCATAACAGAAAACGCCCGAGGCTGGGGCGCCTTAGGTGGTGCTTTAGTAGGCGCTGGATTGGAAGGGGCTATTACTTCAGGAAAAGAAGCACACAAAGTAGTGGTTCGATTGGTAGATGGCCAATCTTTCTCGGTAGCCACACCACCAAATAATTTAAGACAAGGCGACTGCGTTGCCATCGAACAAACAGAAAACGGTACCGAACTACTGAAAGTGAACTATCACTTTTGTGAAGAGGCCAAAGAACAGATTCAACGTGCTGCTACTCAATCAGCCCATCACAATAAATACGAAAAGTCATCTAAAGAAACGCAATGTGAAGAAGCCCGAAGCCGATTGCGATATGCCTCTGAATCCGACTACAACCGGGTGCTGGCAGATGTTCAGAGATTCTGTCAGGATTAGCCGCCAGTTATATTCGTAGACCCAACAGCAAATACTTATGACAGACCAGAACGATACAACGCCTGCGAACGCTCAAGAATTCACTCAAGAGGATTATCAGGCTCAGCATAAAGAACGATTAAGCTATATGCCTTGGTTGTATCATTCCCTGAAACCTAAACTCAAAGCCTGGGCCAAGCCTTGGCAAGAAGCCCTGCAGGCAAGATTAAGCCATCTAGAAACGGTTCATTTTGGCGAAGATTGCTTTATCGCACCGTCTGCCAGATTATTTGCTGAACCAGGGCGAACCATTGTCATCGGTGATCAATCCACGATTGCGGCCAATGTCTTCCTTCATGGCCCCGCCACTCTCGGCAAGCAGGTAGCTATCAATCACAGCGTCAGCATGGACGGCGGTTCGTCAGGGATTAGTATTGGCGACCATACTCGTATCGCCTGCCAATGTACCTTTTTTGCCTTTAATCATGGCCTGGCTGCTGACATGCTAGTCCGCGAACAAGCCGTTTCATCGAAAGGTATTGTGATTGGCAAGGATGTTTGGATTGGTGCTAACACCAGCGTCGTGGATGGGATAACTATCAGCAATCACGCAGTGATTGGGATGGGATCAGTGGTCACTCAGGATATTCCCGAGTACGCCATTGCGGTAGGGAATCCAGCTAAGGTCATCGGAGACCGAAGAGATAAGCCGGATGCCCAGTGGGATTGGGTGACCTAGAACTCTTCCAGATCGTCATCGTCTTCATCGACACCCTCTACAACCTCGGTCACAACCGGGTTCCCACACTTCAAGCACTCGCCTTCAATAAAGACACGACCGTTTTCTTCATATTCCTGTGGATTCTTCATACCTAAATCCACTTCCATACATTCATTACACCAAGTTTGCTCCAGAAAGGCTTTCTGTTCATCTTCCGGGCGTAAATTAAAATCACGTTCTGTTCTGCTCATTGAGTTTCCTGTCACGGTAAAGGAATTGTGCTAATCAAATATTGTAATTAGCGCTTAGTGTAAATCATTACACCTGCTTGTCACTTAAAAAATACGGGATATTAAGACCATAAAACAAAAGATATGATTGACATATCAATTAAATTTTGTCATCTATGATGCCTATCAATGTCATGATTCTAAGCCTTAAAGAATTTAAGCTGGAGTATTTACTTTGAATACAACACTCCCACCGCTGCAAAGTCTGAAAGCATTCTTACTGGCGGCGCAGTATGAGAGCTTTAAGCAGGCAGCCACAGAATTACATCTCACGCCTTCCGCGATCAGTCACCAGATCAAAGGCCTGGAAGATGTGCTCGGTTTGGAATTATTTCGACGTCAAAATCGCCAGATAAAACTGACCCCTGCGGGTGAGATGTACAGTCAGATCGTCGAGCAGGCACTGTCTGATTTAAGTGCCGGAACGGAACGATTGAAGCGTCAATTTAGTCAGAATGTACTTCGTGCACGCATTCCTCCCATGATTGCTACCGACTTTATTATTCCCAATCTGAACAGCTTTCAGCTTCATCACCCAGACATCGAATTAAGGCTGGAAACCAGCCTACAATGGGTAGCCCCCGAACGAGAAGATCTCGATGTAGTGCTGTACTTTGGCGAGCCTACGCAAAGTAATGAAGTAATTTTCGAGAAAGTCATGTCACTATCTATCACACCGATCATGACACCTGGTTTTTATGATGAGCATCGGCCAGATATGGCGAATCTTTCCCAACACCGACTCATCCACTCGACGATTGCCTCTGATGGCTGGCAACGCTTCTTAACAGCCTTCGACGGCCAATATCAGCCGCACAGCACAGACTTATGGTTGGACTCCTATTCAAGCATGCTACAAAGCTGTTCTGCCGGGCATGGCATTACTTTAGGTTTACTGCCATTACTTAAGCCTAGGCTGGAACGAAAGGAACTGATTCGACCATTTAAGGAAGAACTGGAAATCGAAGAGGCCATCTACCTAGTATATCGGAAAGATAAACAGTTAAGCCCTTCCATTAAAGCATTCGCGGACTGGGTTAAAGATCTTCTGAAGCATGTTGCTGATTAATTAGCAGCCCCTTTAGATGAAATAATTTCACCCATACAACGAAAACTTTCGTTTGTGATAGCTGAGTAAAAACCGCACAATACGTGACCAATAAAAAACGAATAACAAAATAGTTCGAAAAACAAAATAGTTCGAAAAACATAATTAAAACAAAAAACTAGCACCTGAATTCAAACAATCGAGCCACCCCAAAAACTCGATATTTTTGCTTTCTGGTTAAGGAAGACTCATGTCATTTCAGCAGAATGAGCCTCAGCAGAGCTCAGAGAAATTTGCTGCGCTGATTATCAAAGCGCGCTATCTAACCTTATTAGCTACGGCTGCTATTTTTTATCTTTGCTTTCTGGGCATGCAGAACATCAAGTTCTCTACGGACTATCGGATCTTCTTCAGTCATGACAACCCTCACTTGCTGGCATTTGAGAACCTTCAGGAAACCTATACCAAAGACGATTCCCTACTCTTCGTAATTGAATCCAAGCAAGGGAATGTCTTCACTCAAAATACCTTGTCGATGATTGAATCCATTACCGACGATGGCTGGACAGTGCCGTTCTCTTCACGCGTAGATTCCATCACCAATTATCAACACACCTATGCCGAAGAAGACGACCTGATTGTTGGCAACTTGGTGGAATATGCCGACCAGCTAACTGAAGACGACTTCAAACATGCTCAACAAATTGCGTTATCCGAACCGATTATCAAAAACCGCCTGTTATCGTCCGACAGTCGAGTCACTGCCGTTAATGTTACCGTCCGCCTTCCAGGCACCAATAAAGCAAAAGAAGTTCCGGAAGTAGTCGCGTATGGCCGAGACCTAATCACAAAGTATCGAGCCGAATATGGCGATATTGCTAACTTCTATCTTGCTGGTTCTGTCATTAATAACAACGCCTTTAAAGAAGCGTCGGTTAATGACCTGACCAGCTTGATTCCGCTAGCTATGTTGTTGGCCATCATTGGTATAGCTATCTACATGTTCATTGCCAGTAGAAGCCTGCTCACGACCATTTCAGGCACCTTCGCCACTGTGGTCATTATCATCGCATCGATCTGGACTGCTGAAGGTGTCGCGGGCTGGCTAGGCATCAACCTTTCGCCACCAGCGGCTAACGCACCGACCATGATTCTTACCTTAGCCATTGCCGACAGTATTCACATTCTGGTGTCTTTCTTCCTGGCCAGCCAACGTGGTTTACCGAAAGTTGAAGCGGTTAAAGAAAGCCTTCGCCTGAACTTTCAGCCAGTATTCTTAACCAGTCTTACCACTATGATTGGCTTCCTGACTCTGAACTTCAGTGATTCACCGCCCTTCCGGGATATGGGTAACGTAGTAGCTATGGGCGTTATTTTCGCCTGGATTTATTCCATCCTATTACTGCCTGCTTTAATCATGATATTGCCGTTCAAAGTGCGAGTGAAAGACGACACTGGCTTACCTTTGATGATTAAGATTGCCGATTTTACCATCAGTAAATACCGTCCGATTCTGGCCGGTGTTTTACTCATCATCATTGGATTTGGAGCCTTTGTTCCAAAAAACGAACTTTACGACGTTTGGGCTGAATACTTTGATAAAAGCATGGATGTGCGCCAAGCCATTGACTTCACCCAGTTCAACCTGACGGGCGTAGCCACGGTTGAATACTCTCTTTCCGCCAATGAAGAGAATGGTGTAACAAACCCTGAATACCTTGCCGGGCTGGAAAAATTCACCGAATGGCTGGGACAACAACCCGAAGTCGCGCATGTAAACAGTTTTGTTTATGTGATGAAACGCCTGAATAAGAACATGCATGCTGACGATGAAAACTGGTACAAGATTCCAAATGATCGTGAACTCGCAGCACAATACCTACTGCTCTATGAGTTGTCTCTGCCGTTTGGACTGGATTTGAACAATCAGGTTAATCTTGAGAAATCCGCCACACGCGTGATTGTCAGTATCCACCGCCTGAGTACTGTTGACCTATTAGCCTTTGCTGATCGTGCGCATCAGTGGATGAAGGACAATCTACCAGAGTACATGGTGGATCGAGGTTCAAGCCGAGACATCATGTTCGCTCACATTGGCGAACGAAACATTAGCAGCATGTTACAAGGTACGTTGATGGCGATCATCCTGATCTCATTAGTACTGGCTGTTGCGCTTAAGTCTTGGCAGTACGGTATCCTCAGCTTGATTCCTAACATTGCGCCTGCAGCAATCGCTTTTGGTGTTTGGGGGATCTTCTCTGGTCGTGTAGGTGTTTCCTTATCGATTGTTACCTGTATGACCTTGGGAATTGTGGTTGATTACACCGTGCACCTACTCAGCAAATATCTGCGTGCTAAACGCGAGCAAGGCCTATCCACTGATGAAGCTATCCATTACGCCTTTAACACCGTTGGTATTGCGTTAATCGTAACCACCGCCATTCTTTGTGTGAACTTCGGTATTCTGGCGTTCTCTGATTTCAGTATGAATTCACAAATGGGCCTAATGACCGCCATTACTATCGTCATCGCCTTGGTCATTGACTTTCTATTTCTACCAGCGCTGCTCAAGTATCTGTCGGAACGTCAGAAAAGCCGTGGCCAAGGTCCTGATTCGCCATCCGGGAAAAACGCTTTATCGGGAAACCAAAGTCATTCTCAAGCACCGAGTAATTCCCAAACCAACAATTTACACGCCCCATTCAACCAGACACTCAATAAGGAGCCTGAGCATGAACTGGTCAAATAGTCTGTCGCTTAACACGTTTACCAAGGGGATCGCTCTTACCAGCGCCCTGATAGCATCCAGTTTAACCAACATCTCGGTTTCTTATGCTGAAACAGCGGAAGAAAAAGGGTTAGCTATTGCGTTGGAATCAGACCGTCGTAACACTGGTTGGCAGGATTCTTCAGCGTCTGTCACCATGGTGCTAAGAAATAAGCGTGGAGATGAAACCTCACGCGAACTTTCTGTAAAAACTCTTGAAGTTGAAAACGATGGCGATAAGAGTCTGACCGTTTTTAACTCGCCGCGCGATGTAAAAGGCACGGCACTGTTATCGTTCTCGCACAAAGTCGAATCGGATGATCAATGGCTCTACCTGCCAAAATTAGGTCGCGTTAAGCGCATTGCCAGTCGCAATAAGTCTGGCCCATTCATGGGCAGTGAGTTTGCCTTTGAAGACATGACGCCACAGGAAGTTGAAAAATACACCTATAAGTTCATCAAAGAAGAAGCGCTTAATGGTCAAGCCTGTTTTGTCGTAGAACGCCACCCGGTAGACAAATATTCTGGTTACACCAAGCAAGTTGCCTGGGTTGATCAAGCAGAATACAGAACACTAAAAGTAGAATTTTATGACCGTAAAAAGTCATTATTAAAGACGCTTGTTGCTTCTGAATGGAATCAATACCTGGATCAATACTGGCGTCCACATTATTCTCAAATGACCAATCATCAGACGGGTAAAAGCACGGATCTGATCATGCGTGATTTTGTCTTCAAGATGGGATTAGATGATGGTGACTTCAACAAGAACAGTCTGAAGCGAGCAAGGTAAGCTTGTTATTCAATTTATAAAGGGATGGAGATATCGACATCCCTTCACATAAATAACCAATGACATTGAGCCTAACAATTTTTGTTAATTACTTATCAGGTATTTAGATTTTCAGCTCTGTCTTTAGATAAGTAGCTAGCTCCTCACCCAATTCTGAATGCCTTAGGGCATACTCAACGTTGGCTTTCATGTAGCCCAGTTTACTTCCGCAATCATGGCTCTTACCTACTACACAGTAAGCCTCAACTGTCTCAATATCCATCAACATGGCAATGGCATCGGTCAATTGAATTTCATCTCCAGCACCCAATGGCGTTTTACGGAGAAGTGGCCAAATGAACTTGGATAACACATAACGACCAACCACCGCTTGATTAGAAGGTGCTTCTTCACGAGACGGCTTCTCTACGATACTGGTCATAGCCTTACTTTCACCAGTTGCAAGAGCCTCACCTGATAAATCCACGACACCGTATTTATGTACCAGTTCTTCAGGTACTTCTTCCACCAAAATCTGGCTAGAACGGGTTTCCTTAAAACGACGCATCATTGCCGCCAAATTATCATTCGCTAGATCAGATGCAGCATCATCAATCAGAACATCCGGCAGCAACACAACAACGTCATCATCACCGACTACTGACTGCGCACACATAATGGCGTGCCCTAGACCTTTCGCTTCATTTTGGCGCACTGAAATGATAGTCACATGATCAGGACAAATTGCTCGAACCTCTTCCAACAGCTGACGTTTTACACGACGTTCAAGCTGAGTTTCTAACTCAAAACTGGTGTCAAAGTGGTTTTCAATTGAATTTTTACTAGAGTGAGTTACCAAGACAATCTCAGTAATTCCTGCAGCGATTGCTTCATTAACTACATATTGAATTAGTGGTTTATCGACTACCGGTAACATTTCTTTCGGGATAGCTTTTGTAGCAGGCAACATTCGTGTTCCCAATCCCGCTACAGGAATTACTGCTTTCATTTAGTTTCTTTCCGTAGATTTAAATTACTTTTGTTCATAACCGTTCGGGTTTTGGCTTTGCCAATTCCAACCATCACGACACATATCTTCAATACCTAACTTGGCTTCCCACCCTAACTCAACCTTTGCTTTAGTAGGGTCTGCAAAACACTCAGCAATATCACCTGGGCGTCTTTCTACAACTTGATAAGGAACAGGCCTACTAGAGGCTGCTTCAAAGGCTTTCACCATATCCAACACGCTGTAACCATTACCTGTGCCTAAGTTATGAATATGTAAACCAGCGCCTTGCTGTAACTTCTCAATGGCTTTGATGTGACCTGCCGCCAAATCCATTACATGAATGTAATCTCGCACTCCAGTACCATCTTCTGTTGGGTAATCACCACCGAAGACCGACAGTTTTTCACGTTTACCCACCGCCACCTGCGACACAAACGGCATCAGATTGTTTGGAATACCGTTGGGATCTTCACCGATCAAACCACTTGGGTGCGCTCCCACCGGATTAAAATAACGAAGTAGCGAAATGCACCAGTCGTTATCTGAAGCGAATAAATCTTGCAATACTTCTTCCACCATCAACTTAGAACGACCATAAGGGTTCGTCGCTGAGGTAGGGAAATCTTCCAGAATCGGTACCGATGCCGGGTCTCCGTATACGGTCGCCGAAGAGCTAAACACAATGGATTTTACATCATGCTTCGCCATCACCTGGCAAAGCGTCACCGTACCCGCTACGTTGTTTTGATAATAACGTAACGGCTGCTCTACGGACTCGCCCACCGCTTTTAAGCCCGCAAAGTGAATCACAGATGCAATATCGTGCTGCTCAAAAACAGAGCTTATGGAAGCCTGATCACAAATATCCGCCTGATAGAAGACCACCTCTTTGCCTGTAATCTCAGACACTCGCTTGAGGGATTCTTGAGAAGAATTTGATAGGTTATCTACGACAACCACATTGAAACCCGCTTCCAGCAGGAGTAATACGGTATGGCTGCCTATATAACCAGCGCCACCAGTGACTAAAATTTGAGACATGACTGTTTACTAAAAAGGTAAAAGGTAAAAGGTAAAAGGTAAAAGGTAAAAGGTAAAAGGTAAAAAGTAAAAGGTAAAAGGTAAAAGGTATTGTGCCAAGCGATAGCATTTTCAGCAAGAGAAAGCGGAGGCCCCGGCCCCGCCCTTGCTTTTACCTTCTATCTACCCTGCAGGCGTCGTTTTCTTGCCAGCATTAGGAAGTGTATTCAAATAACTTATGGCTTCTTTGGTTTCTGCAATGTCTTTAGAAGTATCGGCCTTAGCATCACCCGAATCAGCGTTAGTACCTTCTTCATTTTCTTCTTGGCGTTTGCCAGTGAAATATTTAACCAACGCGATTAGAACCCCTAACATGCCCCCCAATAAGGTGCCCAGTACAGCAATCAAGGCTTTCTTAGGCTTGATCGGTGACACTGGCGTAACGGGTGTCTTTTCAAACTCAAAGGCTTCTACCGTCGTTACATCCACTGCCTTAATAGTACGATCAATTGTTTTCAGGGACTCCAGTTCCGCTTGCAGCTCAGGTACACCTGAGATAAACGAGGTGATATCTTTTCGATTTTTTAACGCTTCGATACGAATCTCAATGGCTTTGTAGCCAAGGGTATACAAAGGTAATGAATGACTGGTTATCTCAGAGGTCAAGTTGAAGTTAGTCAACGCGGTATTCGAAGTACTTGATTGGATGTTCAATGCACGAGCGATGGTGGCAGCTTCCGTAAGGCGCGCAATTTCACCCTGAATGTCTCGCTCTGCCGCCATAACTTTACGGTTAATGGTATGCTCAAGGTTCGAGGCCTTACCCTGAATGGTTGCAGAGTAATTGTCTTTGATGCCCTGCACTACAGTTTGGTTTACCAAGGCCAAATAGCTGGATAAAACGGATTGTGCTTCGACGGCGTTATCGGCTTGGTAATTCACTTCAATAAAGCTGTGCTGCCCTTTCTTGGCATTCGAAGTCTTGACAATCAAGCTTTTTTGAAAGCTCGCATAGGCCGCAAACGGGCTAACCGGGTTTGTTGGAACGGCGTCATACAAGTTATCAATAAAGAATTGATATTGCAGATCTTGATTGATCAGCGCCTTATGCAAACGCTGTAGGGTTTTCTCAGGCGTCAGCTGAATAAGATTAATGCCGTTATCCAGCTTATTTAACTTGGTCAAAGTAGGTTCAGTAATGACCGCTTCCGCCTGATAAGTCGGCGTCGCGGTAACTGCATACACCACAGACAAACAGGCAAACGCCAAAGTAATGCTTACGATTAAACCAATGTGCTTCTTCAGCGCGTAAAACAACTCCATCAAATCAATCTCATCGTTTTGAGACGTTTGATAATATGGAGTAATCGGTGACGAAGACGAGTTATTGGTTTGCATGCGACCTGCCTGGCTGTATAAATTTTGAGCGCATGCTAACAGAATTGAGAATGGATTTAAAGGGACAGGACGCTCACTACGTGAGCTACTAGAAAAGAAAGGACGGCTTCGCCTGCTAGGAAAACCACAGTTACCCATAATGCTGAGTAGCTTTCTATTTTAAGTGGTTTTGTGGCAATTGAGACTGGCCGAGCACAGCGACAATCAAAATGAAGCCACCTTCTTTTGTATAATAAGCGGTGTGTTTACCAACAGGGTAGTAAAGACCACCTGGGTAAATTTCTTCACAGCGTTTACCGACTGTGGGGTTATCGGCAAGTAACTGAAATCCTGCCGTAAGTGTATCTTTGTAGCTACGCCATTGCATCTCAGAGAAATTACCAATTGTGTAGCGTTTAATTTTACGTAAATGAATTTGTGCTAATTTACTCAGCTTGTATTTTTTCTTTTGCATTGGCGAGTTAGAGGGTGCCTAAGAAATTTTCACCATCAACCACATTACCTTGTGCTAAATCTTCTTTTGCAGATTCAAAGCAATGTTTAAGATAGTCAGCCTTCAATGCCTCCAGTTCTTCGTAATCTCTAATGGACATTACTACAACAGCATCCTTGCTGTTTTTGCTGATCTTAACCGGTTCACGTTGAGCACTTAGAAGTAGTTCACCAAAATTACGTTTCGCATCATTTGCTGTTAATGTCTGCATGGCTAGTCTCCAAAAAACCGAAATTACAGTAACAGTATAAACAGACGCACAAAACAATCAATTTAATTAAATCGTGCGATAAGAGCGAAAACTGTAACATAACCCCACCGCCCTAAACTGGGCTAACTCGCGCTCGACAAACAAGGACGGCCTTTGGCCTACTAGAAAAGAAAGGACGGCTTCGCCTGCTGGGAAAACATTTACTGAATAAATAGCAGGGTTTAGAATGAATCAATTACTTAACGGGCTTTAGCTATGAACCAAGACATTCGTTGGAAACAACGCTTCCAAAACTTTGAACGGGCCTATCTTCTTCTACGCGATGCTATGGACAATGACATTAGCCTATTAAGCCAACTGGAAAAAGAAGGTATTATTCAACGCTTCGAATACACCTTTGAACTCGCCTGGAAAGTTTTAAAAGATAAAATGGAAGATGATGGGCTAGTACTTAAGCGAATCTCTCCAAAAGCCATCATTAGACAAGCATTTCAGGCAAAATACATTCCCGACGCTACAACTTGGCTAGCTATGACCGGGGATAGAAACTTAATGAGCCATACCTACGACATAAAAAAATTTGAAGAAGTAATCGCTTCAATTGGCTCAAAATACCTTCCTATGCTTGACGATTGGTACATAGAATTAAAGGCTGAAATTTGCGGACTCTAAAAGACTGTGGGCTTTCTAGTGATGAGATAGAGTGCTTAATCACATTATGTCGTAGTTACCCTGATATTAAGCAAATTAAACTATTTGGCTCACGAGCAAAGGGGAACTTTACTGCACGCAGTGATATTGATCTCGCCATTATCGGGAATAAAGTAACCCGCCATACCATCAACAACCTGTTACTGGATTTGGATGATTCAGATATTCCCTACTCTGTAGATGCTATTAATTATCAAGAGATTAAGAATGCCAGCTTAATCAATCATATCGACCGCATCGGTATCACCCTATATTCCAATGAAGTGGCGGATTAAAAAGCACCTTTACACCCCGAAGACTTAACCAGTCAACATACCTATCTCACACTCTACGCCTAACGCGGTAATTTTATCCGCCAGAGTGGCTTTAGCATGATCTGAGCCGTGCACTAATTTTACTAAGCTTGGCTTATGGCGCATACGCTTGATAAAGTTAACCAAGTCTTTTTGATCCGCGTGGGCAGAATAGCCATTGATTACTTCGACATTGGCATTTAGTTGCTTACGTTGACCATCGACCTTTAAGTAATCACCCGCTCGTGCTGCCAGAATTTCACGGCCCAGCGTGCCCTCGGCCTGATAGCCCACGAATAAAATATCATGCACTGGGTTATCGATCATGGCCTTGAGGTAATTCACAATGCGGCCACCGGCACACATGCCCGAAGCGGCGATGACCACGGCGGGATATTCCGTCTCGGCCAGTACCTTCACTGTATCCAAGTGATCTTGATGGCTATCAACCGTGGTTAAGGTATTAAAGGATAACGGATGGCGACCATTGGCTCGCTTGTTTTTGGCTTCTTTATCCCAATAAGGTTCGAGCTGTTTGTAAACTTCGGTGAAGCGAGAAGCCAAGGGCGAATCAATTACTACCTGAAGTTGTTCAATGGATGACAAACGTGATTCAACTGGCTTATTCCGCTCCGCATGGATGATTTGCTCCAGCTCGTACAATAACTCTTGGGTGCGACCAATTGAAAACGCCGGAATTAGAACTGTGCCCTGATTTTTCAGCGCCCGAATCAACGCCGAGCGTAATCGCTGGCGACGAACCCGACGAGATTCATGCCGTTTGTGGCCGTAAGTACTTTCAAGCACCACCACATCAGCCGAGTAAGGGGCTTTCGGGGCATTTAATAACGGCGAATAAGGCGCGCCTAGATCCCCCGAAAATACCGTTTTATGCCATGATTTACTTTGGTCATTTATAGTCTGCTCTTTAGGCATGATTCGTTTAGAACGAAGCTCAACGTAAGCCGACCCTAAAATATGCCCTGCAGGTTTAAACTTGAGCTGAGTATGGTCTTTATTCTTAGTAAGCGGCATCCCCTCTATTGACCGCCATTGGCCATAAGGCACTGCCACAATGCGCGATTTAATGAGTTTAAGAAAACGCTCAACCAGATTCTTATTACGAGTAAAGCCAATCTTGATGGCATCTCCCAACACCAGAGGCAACAACACCGCTGAAGGCTCTGAACAGTAAATCGGCCCGTCAAAGCCTGCAGCTAACAGATAAGGAATGCGCCCCACATGATCAATATGTACATGGGTAACAATAAGCGCCTTAATGTGCTCGATGAGGAAATCAATCTCAAGAACATCTTTGCCATCTTCTTTTCCAGAACTGCGCCCTGAGATTTCAGCTCCCTGAAATAAGCCGCAATCAATTAACACTGACGCAGATGAATGCCCCGTGTTTAGCCGATACTCATGACACGACCCCGTGACGCCGCGCACCGCTCCGTGGTGAATGACCTCTGGCATACTCAACTCCCTTTTCTCTTTACACTCGTTAGCCATTATGAAATAGCAAACCATGATGAAGAAATCGAGCCAATTTAGCCATTAGGCGAAGGTATGAAGGACGGCCTTCGGCCTACCAGAAAAGAAAGGGCGGCTTCGCCTGCTAGGAAAACCAACTTAACCTCTGATTTGATACCAAACAAGGCAAGTTGTATGCAAAAGTTCTACAACCGTAATACTGAACTCGAGAGCCTAAGAAAACTACGGACAACCTTGAACATACTAAGGGGCGCCTGACCTGCATACAGACTTGCAGCATACCTAGTAAAAAATCATTTTCAATACAAAAACACTATGGCCTTTTATCAAATAAAGCCATATTAGATGCTAGTAAAATATCAATTATAACAACCAATAACCCTAGTATTTTATCAATTCAATTTACTCGGGATTTTTTCTTTTGTTATCATTCTGACATGCACCTAAATACCAACTCAAAGATTGCAGCAAGGGTATAACGTGAAAAGAACGATAATGAATCACTTGGTCGACTGGGCCAAAAGAGCCAATCGAAAGCCTTTGGTACTTCGAGGGGCGCGTCAAGTTGGCAAGACCACCGTTGTACGTATGCTCGCAGAAGAGCTTGACCTTAGACTGGTGGAGATAAACCTTGAGGATAGCCATAGCTTTGAATCGATGTTAAAAGAGAGATCGAAAGCCCGTGAGCTCCTAGAGTTAATTTTGTTGGAGCACGGTATCTCTGACGCACCAGAAAATGTGCTTTTCTTTTTTGATGAGGCTCAGGAGTCAGTGGATTTATATCCGTATCTTCGCTATTTCTACGAGCTGTCACCAGAATACAAGATCATTGCAGCCGGGAGCCTGTTTGAGTTAGAGATCCATCGTTCGGAGAGAGCTCAGGGCCCGACTGGTCGAGTTGAGTACGCATACCTTGAGCCAATGACATTCAGCGAGTATCTGGAGGCTTCAAACCCGATTGCGTACAACAGATATCAGCAGATCAATTTTGATGAACCACTTTCTGAATCCCTTCACACCGTGTACTCAAAATTGTTCAGGGAGTATCTCGTTTCCGGGGGCTTACCCGAAGTGGTTCAGGCAACGGTTAATAAGGAGAGCCCGAGAAGGATTGATCAGATTAAGTCTGATATCTTGAGAGGTTATATTGAGGATTTACCTAAATATTCGAAGCTTGCAGGAGTGAGATTCGACCCTAAGTTACTAGAACAAGTGATGAAATCTGTTTACGGTAAGCCGAGTCATTCACTTTCATACAGCAAAATTGCGGAAGGATTTCGGGCAGAAGTGGTCAGACGACATATGGATGTGTTGAGTGATGCAAAAATTATTCGTATGAGCCTTCACTCCAGTGAAAACACACCACCACTATCCACGGCTACAAATCCAAAATCGTATAAGCTTTTTGGGCTCGATATCGGCTTATGCTACACCTTCATGGGTGTTCCATTATCTCAAGTGTATTCCTCTGTGGATATAAATTCTGACTGCAATGGTGATATCGCAGAGCAGTACATTGCTCAGTCAATACAGGCAAATTCCCTACCCTATAAAACAGCTTCACTGCATCACTGGGAGAACCCATCACGTACAGGCAAGGCTGAAGTAGACTTCCTGATTGAAAAAAATGGCAAGGTTATTCCTGTTGAATGCAAGTCTGGTAAGTCTGGCAAAATGAAGTCACTCAGAGTGCTGCTTGAATCTAAGAAGTACACACAGGCAGTGAGAATTTATTCTGAAAATATTGCATTTGAAGATATTCATGTTGAGCCAAGGAACAAAGCTGGCGACGTTGACAAAGACCGAGTGTACAGCTGTCGTTTACTGAGTATTCCCCATTATCTTATTGACAGATATTTAACTCTGGAAACAATGTGAGCTTATTTGGTTGATGCCGGAGACTCGCCCTGCCCCACCCTATGACGGTAAAAAGCACAGTAGGACGGCCTTCGGCCTACCAGAAAAAAAGGGCGGCTTCGCCTGCTAGAAAACCTGAAATTAAGGTTGAGGATTAAGGGCTTGTAAACCTGATAAGGCAAACGAATGAATATTCATGTAGTGCCGCTCGCGAACCACCTGTTCCACAACGGCTGTATCTATGTTCAGGTAGTCATGCACTAAGGCATTCCGCATTCCAATGATCAAGCGCCAATCCACCTGATTAACTTGATCAATTCCTTTTTCTGAAAGCCGCTGAAATGCACTGTAGGCATCTGCAGGTGCAACACCCAGTAAGGACTTACTCCAATGCTTAGCAATACCAATGCAGGCTTCAATCAAAACCTGTAGAGAACGTTCGGCCGCCCTGTACTCAAAACGAGTGAGTGGACGCTCATTGATTATGGCATTCAGTTCATTCAATTCTGACAAAAGCAATGCCACATGTTCCTGCATTGATTGGGTGTAGTTTCTATCCATAGTGCTTATAGTGATACTGATAATCGATTTCCCATTTAGACATGATCCTGCCTGTGACTTCAAGCTCATGAGAGGGATTGTTATTAAAAACAAGAACACCAGAAGTCAAAACCGACATAGCCAACGGAATGGCCGCCTGCTCCAGATCCAACACAGAGACCTTCCCCTCTGGTAACCCTAACGCCCGCTGCCAATCAACCGCCAATAATTCAGGTCGTACTCTTTGCTTCAGAGAATCGGTAAGGCGATCATGAAAAATTACGGCAAAATCATAATCACTGATCTGTGATGCGTTTCCTTTAGCACGAGATCCATAAAGCCACATAGCATCAAGAGATACATCTTTTCTGGCAATCGACACAAGCTTTTCAAGTGTGGGATCGAAATGAAAGTCAGCGTTCACAACATACACTCAAGGTAACAAGAATGACATTAAGGATAACACAGTGTTTTGAAGGACGCTTACTTCGTAAGCTACCAGAAAAGAAAGGACGGCTGCGCCTGCTAGAAAACAAGGGTGAAAGGTAAGAGGTTAGAGAGAAAGACATGAGTGATTGCGGTGTCATTTACTGAACCCACAGCAGGAACCAGACCTAATTCGCGAATTCAACTCGCAAGTGCAACACTCGCTCTAGGCCGCAGCCTTTAAGTCATCATAGACTTTCTGCGGCTGTTTAAAACCAAGACACTTTCTCGGTCTCAGGTTTAATTTCTTTTCTATGAT
>Ga0255776_10000205_pt1 | contig 65523 bp, 62 predicted proteins | sample 071ome_19_FD_179974 | JGI IMG/M metagenome (GOLD analysis project Ga0255776, IMG submission 179974) | Coastal salt marsh microbial communities from the Groves Creek Marsh, Skidaway Island, Georgia - 071413AT metaG (version 2) | ecosystem: Environmental > Aquatic > Marine > Intertidal zone >...
AATCTTTTAACTGAGCCAACATTTGGCTGCCTAAGCCCTGTCGTTGTACGGACGGGTCGATACAAAGATCAATCACACCCAGAACGTTGAGTGTGTGTTCTCCCACACGAATAACACGGTAGTCTAACCCCATGTGACCGACTAAACGATCACCCTCGTAGGTGAGTGCGCGCATGTGCGGGCGTTGCTTGTAGTAGGATCGAGGAACAACATGCTCTGGGAAACAGCGGTTTCTTAGCTGTTCTATGGCGTCATGTTGGGCGTGATTCAGGTCGATTTCGTTGTATATTTGCATCGTAAAAAATAATGGCGTTCGTTTTTAGTATCCAGTGTGTGTGGCGGCCTGAAGCGATGCTTCTGAAGTGGGTGTTTGCCAAGTGACGTTGGATGATTTTATTCCCAACCCTTGTTTAAAGCGTTCAGGGTATGAAAGTTTAGGTTTGCCGGCCCAGCCTCGTTCTACAAAAAGGTCGTAGCCATCCCCATTGCGTTGGTAGCGTACGGCCGACAGCCAAATTCCATCCCAGTTACCTAGAAACTCAAGGTCTTTTAGTGTCGCTGGGTACTCGCCATTTCTAAGTTTATGCATCTCGATCATGGACACCGCGGACACAAAGTTTTGGTTACCAAAGGTTTGGTCGGCACCGGGAAATTCAACGTTGCAACCGGATAGGAGACTAAACAGGGCAACAAGACAGACGTATTTATTCAACGGGTGATGTCCTTTTCTTTTATGAGTACTCGCATGGGCTGAGATTGAGGTATCAGGCTTAGGAGGAAGCGACCATGCTCGATTAAAAACATGGATTATGGGCGTTTATTAGCTGGGTTTAAATAGATTGTGCCGAAATCAGCGAAAAATAGGGGTTGCTATATATTACATATGTGAACTATATTAGTTTATATGTGAAATAAATGGTGATCTCCTGTGGATAAGCGTCTCTTTTATTTGCTGAATCAGGCTCGGCATCGTGTGTACAAATACGCAGATCAATATTCAGAAAACGAGTTGGGCATCAGTATTACCCAGCTGGGGGCGTTGATGCTCATATATGAACAACAAGGTTGCTTGTTGAAGGACATGGCCAGTGCACTGAACCTAAATAACTCAGCGTTGACCGGGCTGGCAAACCGAATGGAAGCCAACGGTTTGATTCGCCGCGAGCCGTGCCCTGAGGATGGTCGCGCCTCCCGTCTTTTTCTTACGCCACTGGGCCAAGAAAAAGTGAAAGCCGTTAAACCGTTAATTAAAACCCTCACCCGTGAAATGACGGCAGGGTTCACTGATGAAGAAATGGCCGTGGTCTTTCGCTTTTTAAATCATTTGTTACATGCGTTTTAAAGGGGTGATGCTTTATGAAGCCGCTAGTTCAATCTCAAGTGAATCATAGCGTAACCGATACTCTCATTCAGACCGAGAACGGCAGTATCATCAGTGCCAGAGTATTCGCCGTTGAACAACCTAGTTCCGTGGTGGTGATGGCCGGCGCTATGGGCGTGGCACAGCAATGTTATGAAAAATTTGCGCTGTTCTTAAACGAACAAGGGCATACCGTGGTGACGTTTGACTATTGTGGTACGGGCTTATCATTGAAGGGCCACATAAAGCATTGTAAAACGGATATTCTGGGTTGGGGTGAACAAGACTGTAACGCCGTGATCGAATACGTGAAGATCCATTTCCCCGGTACAAAAATTCAATGGGTGGGTCATAGTGTGGGGTCTCAATTGATGGGTATGACCCGTGAATTTAATTCCGTCAGTCGTGCCATTTCCATTGCGGCGGGCAGTGGTTATTGGCGAGAGAATTCCGCCCCTACCAAAAAAATGGTGTGGCTCCTGTGGTATTTCATTGCGCCGATGTCTGTGGGCTTGTTGGGGTACTTTCCCGGTAAACGACTCAATATGGTGGGGGATTTGCCGGGTAATGTCATGAGCCAGTGGCGTCGCTGGTGCAAGAACAAACACTATGCGGTGGGTTATGAAGGTGAAGGTTTGCGCCAACAATACGCCAGCGTGACCGTTCCTATCACGGCCATTTCATTTGAAGACGATGAAATGATGTCGCTTGAAAATACTCTGTCATTGAATGGTTTCTTCGAAGGATCGCCACTCACCCATACACGATTATCTCTGGCCGATACACAGGGTGAAAGTGTGGGGCATCTAGGTTGGTTTCGCGAAAAATTCAGGGAATCTATTTGGGAGCGTCAGTTACTGCCTATATTAAACGATGACGTCTAGTTAGGCTGAGTCTGAACGAATCAACAGCCAGCGCCGAACGGTTTCCACCAGTTTAGCACTGTCGACGGGTTTGCTGGCAAAGTCGTCCATGCCCGCGTCTAAGCATTTGTCCTGCGTTTCTTTTAATGCACTGGCGGTAAGCGCAATGATGGGCATGGGCAGCTTGCCCGCTTTTTGTTCATGTAGGCGAATGGCTCTTGCCGTATCGAAGCCGTCCATATTGGGCATGAGGCAGTCGAGTAATATCAGATCGTATTGTTGTTCTGTGACTTTTTTTAAGGCCTCGATGCCATCACTGGCCGTATCGGTTTCCATACCTTCGTCTTCTAATATGGCGGTGGCAATTTCCAAATTAATTGGGGTGTCGTCTACCACTAATACTCTGGGTTGTTGATTGCTCGTCACGAAACGACTCATTTGCCACGCTTTGTCTACGTCTTGGGCTTGGTCGGGGGTGATGTGCTCAGTGCTAATCGGAAGGGTTAAGATAATTTTAAACAGTGTGCCCTTACCCACCTCACTCTCCACGACAATCTCACCATCCATTTTTTCTAATAACTTCTTACTGATGGCTAAGCCCAAACCCGTGCCACCGTATTTTCGTGTAGTGGAGGCATCGGCTTGTGAGAAGCGGGTAAAGAGTTTACTGATTTGTTCTTGTGTGATGCCAATGCCGGTATCGCGAATGCTAATGCTAAAGGTGAGTTGGGGGTGTGTGTTTTCGCCTAGATCTACATTGAGTGTACTCAGTGTGAGGGCGATGTGGCCGTTGTGAGTGAATTTGATGGCGTTACCCACAAGATTGATGAGCACTTGATTTAGTCGGGTTTCATCACCGTACACCCAATGATGCTCAGAGCTAAGATCAAACGCATAACTTAGCGTCAGTCCCTTCTTGTTAGCCTCTGGTGACATCATATCGTTGATCACTTGCAGTGAATCTGGCAGGTTGAAGTGCTGGTAGTCGAGTTCAATTTTTCCTGACTCTATTTTTGAGAAATCAAGAATGTCGTTTATGAGTGATAATAATTGCTTGCCGGATTGTTGGATGGCCTTGACGTAATTGCTTTGGGTCTGATCTAGCTTCGCGCTCGACAGTAATTGGCTCATACCAATGACCCCATTCAAGGGGGTGCGTAGCTCATGGGTCATGGTGGCCAGAAATTCACTCTTCGCCTGAGCGGCGGCATTGGCCTTTTCTTTTTCTTCAAGGAGTTGTGTTTGATAGTCTTGTACTGATCTAACCAGCTGATTATAGCTGTCTATAAGTGTGCCCAGTTCATCGTTGGTTTTTTTATAGTCGACAATTTCTAACTTTGTATCAGAGCGTTTGAAGGTCTCTGTCATGGTTTGTATGGGTTTAATTAAAATGCGTTTGGCAAAAACGAAAAAGAAGACACTTTTCAATAGCAGTATGAATAGCATGGTGGCAATGGCCGGGGCTGAAAACCAAATGAGTTCGTTTACCAGCTCCGCTTCGTTGGTAATTAACACGAGTACCAGTGGAACCATGTGTGTGCGATCTTCAGAAACCGCTTGGTAAGGAAAGATCAGCATGTGGATATCATGTACGTGAAAATTATCGAAGCGATAATGACGAGTACTGGCAATCTCGCCGGAAAATTCCGCGATCTTGCTGGTCTCGCTGACATGGTGACCAATGAACTCTTTTTGATCGCTGCTAATAATGACGTTGGTGTTCTGGTCGATGATAAATACATGATCGATGTCTCGGCTGGCCCCTACCGATGATACGATTCTTGTGAGATTGCTCTTGGCAGTATTGATCTCGGTTTTTAGAGAAATAATCTCTGCTACTTCTAACGCCCGTTGCCTAGACAGCCCATGGGCCAGTTGATCCGCACTGATGATTAAAAAAATCGACAGTGCAATAAGCGCAATGGTCGTGACTGCGACAAGAGGAATTATGAGGCGAGTGGATAGCGAGCGAGCTTTCATGACTCAGACGGTTTCGTCACTCGGTAATCACCAAACTCTGAATATCATTACATTCAAAGTTAATGGTTTTAGCGTGTGCCAAAGTGTTGCAAACTTTCAATACATTGAGTTTCACTTGATCAGAAGCGATGGTGTCACGGCTGTCTGTACTGTTGAGGAGTTTGAGGCCAGTGAGGGCATCGGCAAACTCTTCAGGTGTAATACCTTCTCGTTTGGCCATGATGGCGTAGGCGTCTTCAGGTTGTGTTTTGGCATAGTCTAGGGCCATGTCCCAAGCTTGATAAAAGCGATCTTGCCAATCCTTCGGCAGGGTGTTCAGCTTGCTGGTACGAATGGACACGGTGTCGATCACGTCCCTGGGGATGGCCGCGGTATTGAAGATCTCGTGAAACCCCTCTTGCTTTAAGATGGCGGTGGAGAAGGGTGGGTAAGTCACAATGCTTTTAATCTCGCCTTTTACCATGGCCGTTTCTGCGTCCAGTTGTTCAATGTTTAGAATATTGACGTCGCCGAGGCTGAGACCATGTTTTTCTAGAGCAAGGGAGAGTATGTACATGCCAAGGGAACCCAGTTCAGCGCCCACATTTTGCCCCTTCAGATCACTTACATGTTGGATGGAGGTATGGGCCAGTATCGTATCACCGCCATTGCTGTAGTCGGGAATCAGCACGAGGGATATGGGCTCTTGAAGGGCTCCGGCCGCTTGTACGATCTCGATCATGGTGGATGCCATGCCGTCGGCTCGGCCGTGACTATAAACCCGTAACACGTCAGCCAGTGAAGCCATTTGAATCAGTTCAATATTCAGATTTTGGGCCTTGAAGAAGCCTTTTTCTTGAGCTAGGTACAAAAATTCGTAGCCGGGCCAAGGGTTGATGGCGATACGAACCGTGGGTTCGCTCTGGTTAGAACAACCTTGCAGATGGAATACCGCAATAAATACTAGATATAGGCCAACCCGTGTCATCGTAAACTCCTTTGTGCATGAGTTTAGTTTAGGTCAGAAACAGGGGTTGTCTGTTCGCAGTTATGAGAATTCGGCCTAAATCCTGCGATTTTATGCCGTATTCAGTGAAATGATGGGAGGGTTTGGCTGATGAGGGCTACTTTTTCCACTTTTCCATCGCGTTGGCGTCCTTTTCTAGGGCTTGCACCCAAACATCCCCTTGCGCCGTGGTTTCTTTTTTCCAAAACGGGGCGCGGTTTTTGAGGAAGTCCATGATGAAGTGGCAGGCATCAAAGGCCGCTTCGCGATGGGTGCTGCTGACGCCCACAAAGACGATTTGGTCGCCTAGGCTCAGTTGGCCAACACGATGAATCAGACGGACCCGATTCAGGGGCCAGCGCTGTTTGGCCTCGGCCACGATCTGGGTGAGGGCTTTTTCGGTCATGCCGGGGTAGTGCTCTAAGAACAGGCCGGTGACCTCATTGCCCTGATTAAAGTCTCTCACTAGGCCGGTAAAAAACACGATGGCGCCGTCTTGGTGGTTGGCATCCCTTAGGGCATCGTATTCTCGCTGAATAATAAAGTCATCGGTCTGGACGCCCACGTGATCGTTTGGGCCTAGGCTGGCGCTGGACGATGCCACGGTTAACCCCCTGTCACGGGAGGAAAGAAGGCCACTTCGTCGCCTGCCTTGACGCTGTCTTCTAGCTCAGCCATGTCTTGGTTAATGGCGCAAAGCAGAGTGCGGTTAGACAGATAGCTTTCCCATTCTGGATGAAGGGCAACCAATGCTGCGATCACGTCTTTCACCCTGCTGTCGTTGGGCAGCTCAAGGGTAGTGCGATCGGTTTTCAGTTGCTCTTTTAATTGAGCGAAAAACAAGACGGTAATCATAATGCATGTGCTCTGTTAGGCCGTGGCATCGGCTTGATAGTGACCCGATTTGCCACCGGTTTTTTCCAATACACGCAGGCCGTTGATGGTCATGGTTTTATCCACCGCCTTACACATGTCGAACAGCGTGAGTGCCGCCACCGAAGCGGCGGTGAGGGCTTCCATTTCGACGCCGGTCTGGCCTGCCAGTTTACAAAGGCTTTCGATGCGAATGCGCTGTTGTTCCGGTTGAGCCTCAAATTCCACCGCCACCTTGCTGAGCATGAGCGGGTGACACAAGGGAATTAACTGGCTGGTTTGTTTCGCTGCTTGTATACCCGCGATACGGGCCACGGCAAAGACGTCGCCCTTGTGATGATTGCCAGCCAGAATCCTATCCAACGTCTCTTGGGTCATATGCACATAGGCTTCGGCGCGCGCCGCGCGAGTGGTGACGCTTTTTTCGCTGACGTCCACCATGTTGGCTTCGCCATTGGCATTGATGTGGGTGAAGCTCATGGATCAGTTTCTCGATTGGCAGTTTTCGATGTCGGTTTTCTTCAGCTGGGCTACAAAATTACAGGGGCCCTGACGGCTATCCAGTTGTGCTTGGATAATGTTATCCCATGCGGTGCGACAGGCATTCGTGGAGCCCGGCATGCAGAAGATGATCACACCATTGGCTAAGCCAGCCACGGCACGGCTCTGAATGGTGCTGGTGCCGATTTGATCAAAGCTGATGTGACGGAAGAGTTCGCCGAAGCCTTCGACGGTTTTGTCGAACAGTGGGCTAACGGCTTCTGGGGTGCTGTCGCGACCGGTAAAGCCAGTGCCGCCGGTGACCAAAATCCCTTGGATGGCCGCGTCGGCAATCCACTGGCTGATGACCGCACGAATTTGGTATATGTCGTCGATGACGATTTTTTTATCGGCGAGGTGGTGGCCCTGCCCGGTCAGGCGCTCTACCAACAACTGACCACTGGTGTCTGTGTCTTCGTTGCGGGTATCCGATACGGTGAGCACCGCGAGGTTAAGCGGTTCAAATACGTCTGTCTTGCTATGAGCCATCTGTAAACTCGTACTGATTCAATAAAAGAGTGTCGAACATCTTACCGCAAGGGCTCGCAATTCTATAGTTTTCATGGCTGCACAGATTTGGCGCATTTGGTCACGACCAGATGGACGATGTTGGTGCTGCCATTTCTCTGGATAATGGCTGACTAAGCTAGGCCTAAGCTTAACCTTAGAGTTTGTGTCTCTATTTGATAATAAAAATAACATTAGGAGAAACACTATGCGTGTGCTCATTACGACTATGTGCATCCTCACCACTATGGCTTTTTCTCATACGAGTTCGGCTTGGTGGGGGTATACCAAAACAAAACATCCAATCATGTTGGTTCATGGCGTTTCAGGATGGGACAGCCTAGGAAATATTGTGGACTACTTCTATGGCATTCCTTATGCGCTCACCTCCGACGGTGCCAATGTTTGTGTGGCGGCGGTCAATAGCTTCCATTCAAGTTTCGAACGGGCGGCGAATTTAGCCCCATTGGTGAAACAGTGCGCGGATCACTTTGGTACCGGTAAGGTCAACATCATGGCCCATTCGCAAGGTTCGCCCACCGCGCGAATTTTGCTGAACTACGGTGACTCGAAAAAATATATCGCCTCGATTACCTCGGTCAATGGCGTGAATAAAGGGTCGAAAGTGGCTGACTTCTTACGGGGACTGTTACCTGAGGGCAGCGTTGTTGAAACCACAGCGGCAAAAGTGGCGAATGCAGTAGGTGATCTAGTGGACGCCATCTCGTCTGATGGACAGGACTTCCGCCAAGATTCCATTGAAGCGCTTGAAACGCTAACGACTCGTGGTACCGATGAGGTCAATGCCTATTCGCCTTGGGGTATTAACACCTCTAGCTATTGCGCAAAGAGTACAGAAAACCACAATGTAGGTGGCTACAATATTAAGTTATTTTCTTGGACGGGGAATGATCCGACAACCAATATCCTAGATATCTCCGATGGCTTTTTAGCATTGACCCATAAAGTATTTGGCAGCGAAAAAAGCGACGGCTTGGTGGGCGTGTGCGCCACGTACCTGGGGAATGTAATTGGTGATAGTTATCACCTTAATCATGTGGATGCCATCAACCATGTCTTTGGTACTCACGGATGGACTGAACCGAAAACCCTTTACACCAAGCATGCCAATCGTTTGAAAGGAAAAGGCCTTTAGAGGCTGTTGATCTGGGGTGACGACAACGTTACCTCAGATTGATCTTTGTTGTCGTTCGAAAGGAGAAAACCATGAGTAGAAGTACTGCTCGATTTGTGAGCGCTGGATTAGTGGGGCTGATGTGTGCCGCCATATGGGTGTTTTTAATAAACGAGCCAGCTGTTGATGTGGTGCAGATTGCCGAAGAGCCTTCACGCCAAAATCCATTGCGTGGCGCACCTGAAATGGTGCTCGCGCAATCTCGCATGAGTTTAAATTTTTCTGAGCTGAATGAACCTTTTTCAGCGGATAGCATGGATACCGAAATTGCCGGCCTAATACGCACAGACGAATACGGTCATTTGATTCAAGATGTGGAATTAAAAGCGTTCTTCGATTACTTCTTAAGTTCCGTTGGCCAGGTGACCCCCGAGCAGGCCATTCGCCGTATTTACTTACATGCCAATCAAGCGCTATCTGAAGAAAATGCTCAGGCATTAATGAAAACATTGAAGGACTATCTGGCTTTTAAAGAAGCGAGCATTGATTTACTGGCTCAGCCCATTGATCAGATGCAGGTGGAAAACAGTGCAGATTACCGTTTAGCGCAATTGAAATACGCATTGACCACCTTAAAGCAATTGCGCCGTGAGTATATGGACCCTGTCATTGCAGACGCATTCTTCTTTGAAGAAGAGGCCTACGGCGATTACACCATTGCTACTCAGTCTTTGGCTATGGATGATTCATTAACAGAAAAAGAGCGCCAGCAGCAACGAATGCTAGCTCGGGATCAGTTACCAGAGCGTATGCGTCATATCATTACCGACCAAGAAAATCGTGCCTCAGCGCTACAGGGTTTGCAAAATTTAACGCAAACGTCGACGGATCAAAATGAAATCACGCAATACATCTATCAAAATTTTGAAGGAGAGGAGGCGCAAGCGCTCGTTGATCATTATCAAGGTGAGGCGCAGCTGAAATCACAATTTCAGCGGTATCGGCAAGAAGTTGATGGCTTAGATAAAGACTCGATGACTGAGAGTGGGTACCGCGAAGCGGTGGCGCAACTACGTGAAAGCTATTTTACGGAGGAACAGGTTTCTATGGTACAAGCATGGGATTATGGACTTGTACAAGATTAGTTAGCTTGGCAAACTCCACCCATGTATAAGAATAAAAACAAATCATTACCTTCGGATGTCATTGAAGCCGAAGTGGTAGAGCATCTTGATCGACACCGATTGTTCTTTCGCTTCTCTTCGTTTCTAGAGGCGCAGTACGCTGGGGATGTTCGTCATCGAATCTTACAACGTGTGCCTTACGTGGGAATCACCAGTGTTGTGTTTATGCTGGTGTTTTCTATCTTAGATCTACTGATGTTGCCCGAATCAATCGCTCAGGAGACTGTGCAAGTACGTCTTGGTATTACGGTGCCTATCATCATTGCCATGTGCAGCTGGCTGTATCTTAAGCCGCCTAAATTTTATTTATTACCGTATTCGTTTGCTTTTTTGTGCGCCAGTTTGGCCGTGGTTTGGATTATTTGGCGTGCGCATTCACAAGCCATTCTACTGCCCTATGAAGGGCTCATGATCACCATGATGTTTGGCTTTGTGGTGATGGGATTGCCGTTTATTTGGGCCAGTACATTAAATGCGATGGTGTTAGTGGCTTACATGGTGGCAGAGCCTCTTATCGTGTTTAGCGTCGACACGTATGTTAATAACGTTGTGTTTTTAGTCGCTATGTTTATGGCCGGTATGGTGGCCGCTTGGATTATCGAAAACGCGTTTCGTCGCCAGTTCTTGCAACGTTTTTTGTTAAACCTTAAAGAAGAACAGGCGAGAGATGACTTGTCTAAGCGTACCCACTATATGCTGGCGGCAAGTCATGATCTTAGGCAGCCATTAGAAGCGTTACGCATCATTTCCCACGATCTTTGCGATGATGTTAAAGACCCACGAGCCACCATGTTACGTGATGGGGTCGAGCATATTCATACCTTGTTTGGACAAATACTTGATATGACTCAGCTGCACTTAGGTGCAATGACGCTGGCCCAAGATGGCATAGCATTAAGGTCGTTTTTAAATTCGCAAAAAGCGGGGTTTGAAGCCTTGGCCGCAGAGCGACACGTGTTGCTTCATATGACGTGTGGTGATATTTCGGTGAAGGGAGATGAGCAAGGGCTGGCTCGGATTTTAAGTAATCTGGTGAACAACGCGCTGGATCATGCCCAAGCACATACTATTTGGATATCGATTAAGCAGGATGGTGATTGTGGGGTTTTAAGTGTCAAGGATGATGGCAAAGGCATGAAGGCCCAGGAACTTGAGCGAGCCTTCGAACCTTTTGTTCGATTTGGCAACAAAGATCAACTTAGAGGTTTGGGGGTAGGCTTATCCGTTGTACAAGGGTTGGTGGAGCGCATGGGTTGGAGTATGTCCGTCAACGTGACTAACGGGTGTGAATTTATCGTTCGTATGCCTATTTGGAAAAATAAACCCTCTGTCTTTTCTGAGTCACGCCGTGTGGTGTTTTTAAATGGTCATGCACCCGTTTGTGAGCAGTATGTGGCTTGGTTGCGTCAGTGGGGATACGAGGTGGCCTGCGTGACAACGTCAAATTTGGATTTAAATGTCGCTAAGAGCCCGTTGATGGTTCTGGTGAATCTTTCTTCGGTGGAACAAATACGGACGGTAGAAGAATCGGTGCAGTCACAGCATTATTACGGAAACGTGGTGTATTTTTCTGATCACACTATCGACATGCAGAGTAACGTTCATCAGATTCATTCTTTGACGTTATCGGCATCACTATTTCGAGCCCTTGTGGAAGATTCTCGATCGGCGTATCAGAGTAATGCCCGCTTTTGCGCAACGGCGACACACTGAGTGCGAGTATTCACATCTAGCAAGATGAACAGGGTTCGTAGATGGGTTTTAACGGTCGCTTCACTCATGTCTAGGCGGTTGCATATGGCCTTATTGGGCAGCCCTTCGGCTAGTAGTTGAAGCACATCTTGTTGCCTAGGGGTTAACTTTAAGGTGTTTTTGTCAGAAGGAATGCCGCTGGGATAATACAATTGGCCACTCAAGATCGATTCAATCGCCTGAACAAGCGCTTGGGTGCTCAGGCTTTTGTTGATGAATCCGAGCCCTCCTTGTTGGTGGCAGTGACGAACGTCATTGAGGTCATTGGATGCGGTCAAGACTGCGACGGGCAGGGTACCGAAGCGTTTTTTAAGGGTTTGCCAAAGAGCGAGTCCACTTTGTTCTGGTAAATGAAGATCTAGCAAAATTAGGTCGATGGGGCTGTACTGCTCAATGGCTTCAGCCGCTTCTTGCGCATTGGACGCTTTTAGGACAAGACAGGGTGAAACGGCTTTGGACAAAGCCATTTCTAATCCGTCTAAATAGAGCCTGTGGTCATCGATGATGAGTAGGGTTGCCATGGCCATAACCTTTTTCGTCAGTATTGTACTCTTGTGGATAAGAAATACTTAGTCGTAAACGGTCACAATTCTGTCATATGGCTCACGGTTTACCCTCTGAACTTGCTCTAAAGTGGGGCGCTATTTCGTTCTATTAGTTAGAAAAACATTGATCTTGATTAGTATTTGATTGGCGCGACGGCGATACACTGCAGGCATTGGGTGAACGACACCGTGGGGTGAATCATGACATCAGAAGCCTTTATTAATGACTATTTAAGTTCAGATCATAAGCGTCTTGATTTGCTGCTGGATAATCTGAGCAAGGCTATAGAGCAAAGCAAGGGCGAGGACTACATTCGCAGTGTGTTCAAGCTGTTTCAACGGGGTATGCTGCGTCACATGCATTGGGAAGAATCAGTGCTGTTCCCCATCTTCGATGAGCAGGTGACGAAAAATCATGTATCCACCGACATTTTGAAAGCTGAGCACAAAGAGCTTGCCACCATGCTGGAAGAGCTTGAAGACAGCATCGAAGAGGGTATGAGCTTAGAATACGTGCGAGGCCTTGAGCAATTTGTGTATACCCATCACCTGCGTGAAGAAGAAATTCTGTACCCTGTCATTGATGCCATGACAAAAGGGGATGTTCAGGAGCGTATGGCCATCGCGTTTAGTCAAGAGTTTCAATAGCCGATTGAATATTCGATCGTTCCTCCATAACTAAACAAAGGCCGAGCTTGAGTTCGGCCTAGTTCCCTTCAATAATGTCTCCCTATTACTGTATTTGAATACTGATCATTCATGGAGACCTTCAATGGTAGATTGCTTTAGTGGCCCAGGGTTGACCCCGTTTGAAGATGCATTAGAGCAGTTGTTGGTGCAGGTTCGCCCGACCACTAAGACTCAAATGGTGTCTTTGAATAAAGCCCTTGGTTGTGTTCTATCTCAGGCCATCGTGAGCCCGATGGCTGTGCCGTCCCATGACAATTCTGCTATGGATGGGTATGCCGTTCGAAGTGCAGACGTGAATGCGCAGGCGCAGCTTAATGTCATTGCTAAGGTGTTTGCTGGCCATCCATATGAAGGTTCGGTAGGTGAAGGACAGTGTGTAAGAGTTATGACGGGGGGCCAAATTCCCGATGGCTGTGATGCCGTGGTTATGCAAGAAAATGTCGTAGTGCAAGAAGACGGACGAGTCGCATGCTCAGGTGGCATAAAAGCGGGAAATCATGTTCGACGGGCAGGGGAAGATATCGAGCAAGGTGCAACGGTATTGTCTGTCGGTCGCCGATTAACGCCCTCCGATATCGGTTTGCTCGCCAGTTTAGGCATTGCAGAGGTACCGGTATATGAACCTTTGACGGTGGCGGTCATCAGTACCGGTGACGAACTTCAGAAGCCGGGTGTCCCTTTAGAGCCTGGGCAGATGTACGAAAGCAATGGCTACACAGTCAGCGCCATTTTGGAGCGGCTGGGTGTGAATGTCGTACCATTTGGAATTGTGCCAGATGAGTTGGATGCGCTTCGCAACACCTTTAGCCAAGCAGACGATATCGCAGATGTTGTCATTAGTTCAGGCGGGGTATCTGTTGGCGAGGCAGATTACACCAAGCAGGTGCTTGAAGAGTTGGGCCGAATAGATTTTTGGAAATTGGCCATGAAGCCGGGCAAACCGTTTGCCTTTGGGCATTTGCCCAGCAGCTATTTTATCGGCCTACCGGGTAATCCGGTGAGCGCTATGGTCACATTGCATCAACTGGCGGTGCCATTGTTAAGAAAGATTCGAGGCGAGTCACCCGCGAAACGAACTCGCTTACAGGCCAAGGCTATGGCTGATTTTCCAAAACGCCCCGGTCGTACGGACTTTCAACGAGGGGTGTTTTCTGTGTCGGACCAAGGGGAATTAGTGGTGGTGCCCACGGGAGCACAAGGGTCCGGTATTCTGACGTCTTTGTCATTGGCAAACTGTTATGTGATCATCGAGCAAGACCGAGGCACGGTAACAGCCGGTGAAGCGGTGACCATAGAACCCTTTGATAGTCTATTGGGGTAAGCGGGCTAAAGTGACCTAGCTAAGGTCGAAGGCTAATTGTCACGAAAGTGTCAACTCAGGGCTAAAAAATTGGGGTATGGTGCGGGCCTGCATTGACCACTTTCGCGGGTCGAACGTATTTGTTTCGCTAAGGAGGCCCCATGACCACGCAGCTTGATAAATCCCCTCAGGATGTTCATCGACAATTGGAGCACCTTGCTCATCGTTTAGAGGCCTTGGCGGTGGAAGGCAAGGTAAAGCCTCAGAAGTTAGTGTTAAAGTTGCTCCGAGAAGACTTATTGCATCATATGCGCTGGGAAGAAGAACACCTATTTGCCGAGTTCGATCGTCGCGTCGGCTTACGCTCAGGCCCTACTCGACGGTTACGGGCTGAGCATGCGCAATTAGAGCTGAGCCTTAGGCAAATGGCCCGAGAAGTGGATCAGGGCATCGCCTGCGTGTTGGTGAGCGAGTTTCGGATGCTGCTAGAGGAGCATGGCCGACGGGAGCTTTCTGTACTTTACCCTGTGTTGCAAGAGAGTGGCTTATTACGTCATGGCGAACCCGAGGTTCAGGAAGCCGTATAAGGCGAAATTGGCCTAACTGAATCTTTTTTATCCAAGCAAACTTGGGCAAAGTGACCCCGTAAAATAATGATAATAGGGTTACTCCATGAAAGTACTCGCAGGTATTGCAGTTGGTTTGCTGCTTCTAATCGGCGTGATGGGCATTCGTGTCTGGCAGTTTGAGCCAGCGTCTGTCACCTTAACGCCACCCTTGGAAGGCAGTGACCTAGACCAAGATGTATTGGCTGAGCGGTTGTCCCAGGCTATTCAATTCCCAACAATTTCACATATGGAAGGCGAACAAACAGACCCTAAAGTGTGGGCTGCATTTCATGCCTTTCTCGAAAAGAGTTTTCCCCTAACGTACAGCAACCTCGAGCGTGAAAACGTTAGCGAACTAAGTCTATTGTTCCGCTGGAAAGGATCCAACCCTGACTTAAAGCCCATTTTGCTGATGTCCCATCAGGATGTCGTTCCCGTGGATGCGGCCACGTTGGACCAATGGAGCTATCCACCGTTTAGCGGCACTGTGGCCAAGGGCGTGATTTATGGTCGTGGGGCGGTAGACATTAAATCTGGCGTGGTGGGCATATTGGAGGCCGTTGAATATCTACTGTCACAAGGCCATGTACCGGAACGAGACGTGTATTTGGCGTTCGGCCATGACGAAGAAATTGGTGGTGAAGCGGGGGCAATGCGTATTGCAGAGGCGCTTAAATCACGGGGTTTGAGTTTCCAATGGATACTGGATGAAGGTGGCTCAATTGTGACAGACGGGATTATCCCCGGTGTAGAACGCCCAGTGGCGTTGGTGGGCATCGCTGAAAAAGGGTATGTGAGCTTACGATTAACTGCTAATGCGGTGGGTGGACACAGTTCTATGCCGCCTAAACACACGGCACTAGGGGTGATCGCCCAGGCGCTGGTGGATTTAGAGCAGCGTCCGTTTCCTGCCAATATGGCGTATTCCAAGTCATTGTTTGAACAAATTGGACCTGCCATGGGTGGGTTAGAAAAATGGGTCTTCGCCAATATGTGGCTCACAGAACCATTAGTGGAGCGTATTTTAAGTTCGGCCAATACCACCAATGCATCTATTCGCACCACGACTGCAGTGACCATGGCGCAGGGTTCGAGTAAGGACAATATTTTGCCAACGCAGGCGTCAGCTGTGGTCAATTTCCGCATTATGCCAGGTGAGACGCCAGAAACGGTTTTGGAATATGTCACGCAAGTGATCGCTAATCCGGACATCACCGTGACGATGCTAGAAGGGTTTGGCAATGAACCATCGGAAGTATCACTCAGTGATAATGACAGCTTTGAGTGGATCAAACAGGCCATTTATCGTGTGACCCAAGACGATGAGCTGATCGTGGCACCTTATTTAGTGACAGCGGGTACCGATGCCAAGCACTATACCGGCTTGAGTGACAGTATCTATCGTTTTGCCTTTAACCGCTTTACACCGGATACCCTACAGCGCATGCACGGCATCGACGAGCAGATTAAGGTGTCAGATTATGTGGATGTGGTGAGGTTCTATCGAGAGCTGCTGCTAGGCGATTCCACTGAAAGAGCTGATCGTGAGGCGGACAGTGTTGCGGATAACCGCGCCGAGTAAAGGGTGCAGTATTTGAGAATAGAAAAAGTCGGGCTTGCCCGACTTTTTTTGTTTTGATGCGGTACTAATCGTGACGACGCTTGATCATATAGTTTGCGTCGACGCCATAGGTGACCAACTTCGAGTCAATCGCATGTGAAGGGGGGACTAGCTCGTATCCCTGACGTTCCCAATAGCTGGTGGATTTCTGTATGGCCACTAGAGTGGAAACTCGGTAGTTTGAATGTTCAAAGACGTTGTAAAACGCATCGAGTAGGGCTTGCCCTGTTCCGGTACCGCGGGCATCAGGATGAACGCTAAGGTCATGCAAATACAGGCTATCGCTATCAGCAGGGGGGTGGCACTGAGGCGCGTCTAATTCAGGAGGCAGACGACTCGTCCATGGATGGGTAATGAGATACCCCATGAGCTGGTCGTCTCGAATGGCAACGAAGCAGGTGTTGGGTGAGGCTTGTAACTTTGCGGCCAAGCAACGCTCAGATTCGGGTTCGATGGTGGGAAAACAAATGTCTTGGAGATCCAGAATGGCAGGTAAATCGCTGGCTCTCATGTTTCGGATGGAGACTCGCACAATATGACTTCTTTATTGAGGTTTTACATCATTATAGGCCTCCCTCACCTAAGTATCTCTATATCTCTTAGGGTATAGACGCGGGCGAGGTAAAGTTGGACTAAGAAAGTATGAGGCTAGCCTAGCCAACGTAATGTTTTTTAAGATCATTACGTTGATTTTCAAGGGATATGATGTCAGCTTATATTTTATACAGGCGATCAGGCACTGCGGTAAGGTTTACTAGCAGTATTGTTCAGAACGGTTTTGGTGGTATTAACCTGAATAAGGACGTCACGATGATCAGTGAATTAGAAGCGTGTATTAGGCGCAAGCAATACGATGAAGCGAGAACATTATTGCCCCTTTTGAAGACACTATTTCACGAGCAACGAGAAATAGTGCAGACCATTGATGAGTTAGAAACTTTATTACAAAGCCATGACCCCAAGAGCGGGCGTTCTTTGGAGCAGCTAAAGTTATTGCTGGTGGGTTAGGAACCTCTCATAAACATGGTAATCTCACCTGTGTGTCCTTTGCGAGATTAACTATGAAACGCCTGTCTTTTGTAAGCCCCTTCGTTTTCTTCAGTCTATGTTCGAGCGCAACACTTAATGCCTCTACCTTGTCCATTCCTATTTCTCGGTTTGATCAGCAGCAGTTAATCGGCTGGGAAGAAAAATCCTTTAAAGGTGATACCCACTATTCGTTTCAGAAGGTGGACGAAGTGAGCTGCCTGAAAGCAGAAGCACAGAGCAGTGCATCAGGCTGGTTCATAGAGCAGCGTATTGATCTCAAACACACCCCTTATTTAAATTGGTCTTGGTGGGCCGGTAACCAGCTTACAGGCATTAATGAAAGAGAGAAATCGGGGGATGACTATGTGGCCCGAGTCTATGTGGTAATCGATGGTGGGTGGAAAATTTGGGCAACCAAAGCACTCAATTACGTGTGGAGCAGTAATCAAGATACCAATAGCGAATGGAATAATGCGTTCGTGGGTGAAAACGCTAAGATGTTTGCATTAAAGGGAAAGGAGGATGTTGTCGGACGTTGGTATGATGAAAAACGTAACGTCTATCAAGATCTGATTGCATTCTATGGTGATCAAGGTTCAGCTGAAGCCAATGAGGCCGCCTACCGTTACATTGATGCCGTTGCCTTGATGACGGATACTGATAATAGTGAAGGGCAAGCCACCGCTTGCTATGGCAATCTTATCTTTACAGCCGAGTGATCATGAACAAGCAATTAACGCTAGCGAAACACATAATGAGTCAGGACGTACTCATGGTGTATGAGGGCTGGTCAATTTCAAAATTGGCCTCATTCTTTTCGCAACACAATATCAGTGGCGCACCTGTCATTTCAAGTGACCACAGTTTGGTTGGAGTGGTGAGTTCGTCGGATATCATTCGTTTTGAAGGGGCTGAACCCAAGGTGAAATCGGCATGGGTAGAAGAAATTTATAGCGAATATTTAGGTCAGCAGTATGATTCGACTACTCAAGCGACGATCAATCAGAAAGCCAGTGAGTTTTGTACTGTACACCAAATCATGACGCCGGAAGTGATTCAGGTGGACATGGACGCCCCCTTGGCAGAGGTGGCTTACACCATGCTGCAAAACAATATCCGTCGAGTGTTTGTTACTAAACAAGGTTTGATTCGTGGTGTGATCAGTACAAAAAATATCTTACGCGCTTTGAGCTACGGAGCGTAAGCGTAGATCACGTTATTTCAATTTCCCTAGGCGCTTCCCAATTTCATTGATGTGTGCATTTATGTCTTGTTGGTGCTGTATCAAATTATCTACCCATGTCTGTGTGTGTTGAGCAAACTCCATTTGCTTTTCCTGCCATAGCGCACTTGCAGCTGATAAAATCTCCGCTTCTTGGGTGGTATCTTTATTGTCGTTAAATAGATCCATTAATTGTTGAATTTGCTGCTTTAGGTTTTCCTGTTGATCAGTTTGGGCTTTTACTTTACTTAATACGTCAACACTGCTCTGTGAGCTTTGAACTAGGTGCTCAATAAATTCTTTTATTTCTTTCGTACTTTGCTGGGTGCGGTTGGCAAGGGCTCTTACCTCATCTGCGACGACAGCAAAGCCTCTGCCTTGCTCACCAGCTCGGGCGGCTTCGATGGCGGCGTTTAAGGCAAGTAAGTTAGTTTGCTCCGCAATGCTCTGTATATTTTCAACCGCGCCGGCAATGTTTTGGGTTTCTTCTGCCACGGATGTCACTGTGGTTTGGGCATGATCCACTGAAGCGCTCATGTGTGCGAGGTCCGCCAGCGTACTTTCAACTGTCTTTAATAGTGTATCCGTATTGACGTCAGACGTTTGGGGCTCCTCTAGTTTGGGGGTGGGCCCTTCTTGTTCAGAGTGACGGTGTCGATGGTTGTTTAGCGCCTCCCATATAGGTTGTTCGAACGTCTTTGGAAGTGCTTTTAGCTGACCGATGGTGTGTGTTAACTCTTGAGTACATGTGTTTAACTTTTGTTGCTCGATTTCCGCCATATCGATGGCTGTGCGTATGTGTTTTCCTAGGCTCTTTAATTGGTTTTTTGAGACTGTGATGAACGAGTTGGCGTCATGGTACTGATCGTCAGCTGTGTCGGTATAGCCAATATCAGATCCATCATGTGTCTCTGCTGCATTATCATTTGAGAGTTGCATTAGTTCATCAATTGAGTTCACAGCGACCGTGGGCGAAGCTTCGCTTTTTTGAGTCGAGGGGTCTTTTTTGGGGGTTGCTCGTAAGATCAAGGCGATACAAATTAGAGTAAGCGCTATGGTTACCCACATCCAATATGGGCTTGCATCGCTATTATGGCCCGCCGGTTGATACTGGCTTAATTTAGGTATCGGTGTCGTATTGGATATGTTGACGCCACTAATAAGGCGCCACTCTAGGCCAAAGATGGTGGCGGGAGTGACGTCAACCACCCACTCTTTAGGTGACGAAGTAGGTAGTGTGTCATTAAGGGCAAACGCTGCCGTGTTATTGGTTTTAGCGAGGATGTTTCCTTTGTGATCTCTCACTATAAAGAAGGCGTCTGGAAAGCCTTCATGGATTAACTGATGAACAATGACCTGGTTCGATAGTTGAAACATCAACACGGTCGAAAGACGGTCTTGATTGTAGATGGGGGAGGCGAACCAGGCCAAGGCTTCTGTTGAGTTGGGTAAGTTTGAAAATTCGCTCAATATGCTTTGCCCAGCCGCTAATCGAGTGGCGTGTTTGAACGTGATGGCCATTGGATGTTCCTTGGCTGCCATATCAAATAAGTTGGCTGCATAAAGGGGGCCTTTTTCAACGCTATAGATCACGAAGCCGGACTTCGCATCGACGATAGCAATATCCTGAATGTCAAATTGATCGCGAAAATGCTTAAAAATAGGGTGGTATAAATGGTGGATTCGATCGTAACTGGTATCACTTCCATCCGCTTCAATCGTTCCTGATGTGTAGGTTTGCTTAAGTAAAAGCTGAACGGAATCCGCTGAGCGAGTGGCAGATTGCTCCAGAAGTTCGGGTTCTGATTGCGCTCGGTCTTCGGTGTAGCGTTCGAAAGAAATGGCAAACGCTTGGCTGGCGACTTGTGACATGGTGGACTTGGCTAGGGTAACCAGCTGTTTTTGTCTTTGCTTGAAATGATTCTCAAGACGTTGAGTCTGGTTTAAGGCTTCCTGCTTCAAACGCTGATCGAGTATTTCGTGCTGATATTGGTTGAGTGACGCAAGATTGGCTTCGTTGATTTGTTCTGTGGTTGGAATTGTGGCGATTACAAGGTGGACGTGAAACGTCATGCATAAGACCATAATAAGCCATGCATATGTGACGCAATGGATGCTGCATTGACGTGCGTTAAGGTGATGGAGTTTCGATATCATATCTTTAGTTATAGCTAGATATCGAAAAGTATGGGCTGGATCACTTCTAGAATGGCGTATTTGGTGGTGAATTCTCCGCTGCTTTGTCGTTAAATTGTGGGGCCTTTAACAATTCGTACACGAGGGGCGTAATATGACTAAGCTGGCACAACCTATTCGAGACGGTGTTTATGTCGTGGATACGCAATACGTACAGGCGGATGTTGCCGCCTGTTACATCGTAGTACGGGGTTTCGAAGTGGCGATTGTCGAAACCGGCACCAACGATACAACGCCAGTGATTCTGAGTGCGTTATCCGAACTTGGGCTTGCAACCGACCAGGTTAAATATGTGTTTGTGACCCATGTGCACCTGGACCATGCCGGTGGCGCAGGTAGTTTGATGTCGGCATTGCCCGCCGCTCAGCTGTTGGTGCATAGTCGCGGAGCCCGACATATGGTTGACCCAACTAAATTACAACAGGGCGCTACGGCGGTGTACGGAGAGGCGGTGTTTAAAAAGATGTATGGCGATCTTTGCAGTGTAAGTGAAGACAGAGTCGTCGCGGTTAGCGATGGTGATACGTTTTTCTTAAATGAGCAACCGCTTATCTGTTGGGATACCCCGGGGCATGCCAAACATCATATGTGCATCTGGGACGACACTTCTAAGAGTTTTTTTACAGGTGATACATTTGGATTAGCGTACGAGTCCCTCGATACTGCGCAGGGACGCTTTATTATCCCCACCACCACACCGGTGCAATTCGAACCCGAAGCATTAAAGGCCTCTATTCATCGCTTGATGTCGAAGCAGCCTGAGGGAATGTACCTAACCCATTTTGGATACATTACCGACACCGTGAACGCGGCGAAAACGCTAGTGGAACAAATTGATTCTATGGTGGCGATTGCCGAGAAGTGGTGGCAAGGCGGGGAACGCAATCCTGCTGTGTTGGAATCAGCCCTTCTCGATTTTTACTGGCAAAACTACCAGTCACTAGGAGGTTCTTTAAGCTTGGAGGCGTTTAGCGGAATTTTAAGCATGGACGTTCGTCTCAATGCTCAGGGTTTGGAGGTGTGGCTAGGCTCAAGCCATTAGCCGCTGCCTTGTTATCCTAGAAGAAGTGGGGCAAAATGCGTCCTCCTCAGTCTTTATCTTGGCTGTTGGTGATTACTAACTAATAAATATAATAATTTGGCGCTCAGCGTCGCTGGTAGTTACTTCAAATGATTCAATGGCTTCGTCTCTTTGTACTAGCGTACATATTTTTTGTCACAACCTTGTCGTATGGGTTGGAGAGTGCTCGAATCATCATCATTAAAAAAGCACCAGTCGAAGCAACCGACATCATCAATCGCTTATCTGACCTTGAACCTTCGTGGTCGACTCAAGTGATACGGGCCACTGAACGCCAAATCATTTTGGAAGTTAATGTACATGATCTAGATGGGCAGCAGATACTACATCAACTGAAGCGCCATTTTGAAGAAGATCCAAATATAGTGCATATCGAACAGGACGTTATTTTGAGAACCCAGTAATGATAAGAATAATGAATAAAAAATCGAGAATATCCATTGCTGCGCTACTTCTATTGGTAGGCTTTTCCTTTTCGATAAATGCAAACGAACTTTCGAACCGGTTGATTGTTAAATTAAAACCAAGTTCCAACCAAATTAGCACAGCTCAAAATCTACTCGTAGACGATAACCAAACCTCAAAAGCGTCAGAGCTAGTTAAGAATAAAAACCTAGCCATTGATGGAGAGCGCGAACTACTCGGTGCAGATATTAGGCTGGTTACATTAAGTCGCTACCACTCTGTTTCAGAGCTAGAAAAAGTGGCAAACGAAATTCAACTCGAGAGCGCAGATGTCGAGTTTGTCGAAGTCGATGTTTTACTCAAACCTAATGCCATTTTTCCAAATGATCCGTCCTATGTTTATCAATGGCACCTAGGTTCTATCGATGGGATCAATATGCCTCAAGCATGGGAGTACACCCAAGGGTCTGATAGTGTGGTTGTGGCGGTTTTGGATACAGGTGTACTGCTTAATCATGGGGATTTTGAGTCCGACCGATTTTTAGCGGGCTATGATTTTATTTCAAGTGAGTTCGTGGCAAACGATGGCGACGGCCGAGATGCAAATCCGGCAGACCCAGGTGACGGTGTCACAATCGATGATTTAAATGCGGCAGGAATTTCCGTTGAAGAGTGTAACCCTAAGAAAAGCTCATGGCACGGCACACATGTAACTGGCACCATCGCCGCGACGGCAAATAATGGGTTCGGAATAGCCGGTATCGATTGGCAGGCCCAGATTCTTCCCGTTCGGGTGCTAGGGCGTTGCGGAGGTTGGACATCTGATATTGCTGAAGCGATCGAATGGGCCGCGGGAGCTTCCACACCTGAAGGTGTCCCGGTGAATTTGAATCCTGCATCTGTAATCAACTTAAGTCTAGGTGCAAGAGCCTCATGTGAAAGTGATTCTATAATGCAGGTGGCGATTGACAAAGCTGTAGGCGCTGGAGCAACAGTGGTTGTTTCTGCTGGCAATAGTAATGATGACACACTAAGTTACCGACCAGCGAATTGTAATAATGTTATTGTCGTTGGAGCACATGACATTAATGGTAATAAAGCAAGTTACTCGAACTATGGTGAGGAAGTTGACATCATGGCACCAGGTGGCGGCGCCCGCAATAGTACGGATTACGTTTGGTCGCTGTCGGATCTTGGTGAATATAATCCGCTATATGATGACTCAATCTTGGGGTATGTGGGAACGAGCATGGCAGCCCCCCATGTATCAGCCGTAGCCTCACTGATGTTGTCCCGAAATGAAGATTTGTCACCTGAAGAAATCGAGGGTTTCATTAAGCAGGCTGCAATTTTGTATCAACCTGGTACAACCTGTGAGCTTGAAAGTAAGAAGTGTGGTGCTGGAAGGTTAGACGCTGCTAGCGCAATCAATTTCAGTGCTGTCCCATATGCTCCATCTAACCTAGCTATCGATATTATCAATAGCAAAATTAGCCTATCGTGGGCTGACAATGCGTTACTTGAAAGTGGCTATGCTATAGAGCGAACGGATGAAAGTGGTAGTTTGAAGCAAGTTATCCTTGGTCAAAATACTGTTCAATATTTGGATGATACCGTTGAGGAGAATACACGTTACACTTATACGGTATCTGCTATTAACGGTGAGTACAGTTCATCTAGCCTTAGTGGCGTAACCAATGGCACGAAAATAAACGCGCCTAGAGATTTTTTGGTTAATTTTGTTGTGAATCAAGGTGTCTTAGTGACATGGAATGACAACTCCAGTGTCGAAAATCGATATGTACTAGAGAGAGCGGTTCAAAAATCTGATAATTATCAGGGGGTCGCTTCGCTTCCTGCGAATACGGTTCAATATATTGATAACTATTTAAACCTTCTTGAGGGTGAGACCTACTATTACCGAATCGGGGCAGAAACGGCGCAGGGTGATTTAAGTGATAAATCTGAAATTGGAATAAAAATTCCCTTTAACGCTCCAAATGCCTTTTCTGTCGATTTCAATCAGGATGGATTGGTACAGTTGACCTGGCAAGATAGCTCATGGTCTGAAGATGGGTTTTATGTATACAGGTCCACTAATGGAACCTCCTTTACTCTTTTAAAAAGATTGCCTAAAAATTCCGTTGAGTTTGTTGATACTACGGCAGATGAAGGTCAAACGTATTTTTACAAAATGGTTGCCTATCGCAGTGGGCAGCAGTCGAACTTTACTTCTGTGCAAGAAATCTCTGTAAATACGTTCCCGCCAAATAACTTAAAGCTAGAAACAACGCCATCAAAGCAGATTGTAATCACGTTTACTAACCCATCTCAACGCGATGATATTCATTTTGAACTTTTAAAGGCTACAAATAGCGATGCTTATACGCTACTGGAAACAGTTTCTTTGTCTGACCTATCTTCGTCGCAGTATTCATACTTTGATTCGGATGTCACTGAAGGAAATGCGTATCGTTATAAGATTAACGTAATCTCGCCTCAAGGTAGTGTGGAATCAGAACCAAAGCAGATTATGTTGGTTGCAAACCCTGTCGGCGACTTAGTCGTTAGCAGCGAGAGCTATAAAAATATTCAATTAGAATGGGAAAACCTATCTCAGTTAGCGGATGGATTTAATGTATACCGTTCATTTGATGGTAACAACTTCTCTTTAATTAAGGAGATCGATAATAGCGATGTAAGCGTCTTTGATGACAGGGCTGATGATCCTGACACAGAAACTGAAGAAGGTACCTTGTTAAGCGGGAGGACATACTATTATAAGGTTGTCCCGAAATTAGGTGGTCAATTAGGTGTAGAAAGTACTGTTGTCAAGGGCTCTTCAGCGCTGGAAGCACCGATAGGGCTGCAAACGATAGCGAATAGTGACAATACCATATCCATTTCGTGGGTCGATATTAGTGACTATGAAACTCGTTACGTTCTTTATCGTTCCGTAGATGGCGGAGGTTATCAACTTTTAAAATCTTTGCCTAAGGTAGAGCTGGATGATAAGGGTGAACGCATTGGGGGGTACGTTGACAACAAGGGGTTGCTAGAGAATACAACCTATACCTATCGATTAACGGCATCCAATAATTACCATTCTAGTAAATATTCAGAGGTATCTTCCGCTACAACCAATATCTTTTTGCCGCAAGTCATTGAAGTTGAGTTGGATTCAAGTAATCAGTTGACGGTGTCATTTGTTGATCAATCATTGATTGAAGATAAATATGATCTTTACCGTTCTGTAAACGAAGGGCCGTTCGTTATTGCTGAAAGCTTTTCAGGTTTACCTGATAGTGGAACTCTCATTGAATGGGTGGATCCAGAAATAGAGGAAGGTAATCGCTATCAGTATCGTGTTGAGGCGGTCAAGGATGATTTGGTCGGTAGGCTCACGAGTGAGATAGTCAATGTTGTTGGATTTTCCCCGAAAAACTTATCAATTATAGATCAAGATTTTGGTTATATTTCTCTTGAGTGGGAAAACACCTCTAGCATAGCAGCCGAATATCTTGTGCAACGTTCTATAAATAATATTACGTTTGAAACATTAGGTAGCGTTAATGGTGCTGCATACAAGGATGAAAGTGTTACCGGTAACAATACGTATTACTATCGAATTGTTCCTGTTGTAGATGGTGCTTTGGGGGTTCCAAGCGAAGTAGCTCGAGGTAAGGCCCAGCTTAAAGCCCCTGAGTTTACAAGTATTGTGGACACGCCATCTGGAGTGGAGTTGGCTTGGGTGGATAATAGTGGGTTTGAGCAGGCCTATGTAGTGGAGCGAAATCTAAATAACAGCTATTTCATACCCATTAAAACCCTGGCGCCTGGTACCCAGTTCTTTAAAGATTCGACAGCCAAAGACGGTGTTCATTATCGTTATCGTGTGGCTGCCAAAAATCAATACCATTATTCCTATACCAGTAGTGACCTCTCTGTTGAGCGGGATCTGAATGCACCTGCTGGGTTGAAAAGCGACTTGGTGTACGCGGGATTAAGTGAAGAGGATTACTTAGTGCCGAAGCTGACTTGGTTGGATCAATCAGATTCTGATGTTGGCTACATTCTGGAACGAAGTAGTGGTCAAGATTTCTCTAACATTGATGTTCGTTTTAATGTCGTTGGCACAACGACTTATGTGGATACGACCGCCGAAGAGAATGGATCCTATTATTACCGGGTGAAAACGTACAACGAGCGAAAAGAAAGTTCATTTGGTTCTTCAATTTGGGTAGATACCCAGTTCGTACCTCCTGTAGGTGTATCCGTTGAGCGAACAGAGGAAAACTATTTGAGAGTTGTTTGGGACGACACTTATACCTCGGAAGCTGGCTATATTGTTGAGCGGATGAAAGAGGGTGATGACACCTTTGCTCGTGTTGCAGCGTTAGCTCCAAATACAAGTGAGTATTTGGATGAGCGGGTTATTGATGGGACGTTGTATCATTATCGGTTAAAAGTACGTGTTTTAGCCTATACCAGTGAGCCTTCAGAAGTGGTGAACGATACAACAAATATTTTGGAACCGAACAATGTAATGGTGTCATTAGTGAATAAGTCGCTACTGGTTGAATGGGACGATGAATCAAGTTCAGAAGATGAATACTTGATCTATAGATCTGTTGCCGATGCTCCTTATGAGTTTTTAGGCAAACTTGAATCTGGAGTAACGGCCTTCAAAGATTTAGATGTGCAAGATGGATTTGCATCTAAATATAAGGTTGCTTCTCGTAACAAGTACGCCATATCGCAGTTTATTGAAACGGATAGTATCCAAGTGCAGCTGTTTGGTGCCAGTAATTTGAGCGCTCAAGCTACCGATTTTGAAATTAATCTTAGCTGGGTTGATGAGTCAAATTCTGAGACAGGTTACTCGATTGAAAGGTCGAGTGATGGTGTCAATTTTGAAGTGATTGATGATTTGCCTAGTGGGGCAGAGTCCTATCGAGATGCAGGTTTGAATCCAAATACCGCTTATTATTATCGAGTTCAAGCTTACAATGAGACCGCTCGAAGCCTATATTCGACGGTTATTCAAATTACCACAAAGTCGGAGATTGGCGCTTTTGGTATCCAGTATGTGTTGGTGTTATTAGGCCTAGTGGGTATTCGAAGAAAGCAGAGAGCGAGCTAACCAGTATAAGCCTAGGTCAGCGTTTAAACGCTGGCCTGAAGCTCTACTTGTTCCGTTAGCGCCTCAATAATGCTGGCGCGCAGTCGTTCACAAAGCTGTGGGTCGCTAATGGGATTGCCGTTTTTGTCGGTCAAATAGAAAATATCGTCTACCCTTTCACCTTCCGTTAAGATTTTTGCCGTTTCAAGTTGCAACTCATACTCCATGAAAATTCTACCCATGCGCGCGAGTAAACCTGGGCGATCAGGGGCGATCACTTCAAGTTGACTTCTCATGGTGTAGGGGTCGTTGCTCATAAACACACTGGGCTTGAAATCGAACTGTTTCAATTGACGAGAGGTTCGGCGCTGAATGAGTTTGGGGAAATCAGACGCATTCGCCAGAGCTTCTTCAAGTGTCTGTTTAATCTTTTCGATGCGCGCGGCTTCTTGAATGGTTTCACCATTCTCATCGAGCACAATGTAGGTATCTAGAGCATTGTTGTTGTCTGAAGTGATGATTCGGGCGTCTTGAATATTGAGGTGCAATTGATCCAGTGCGGCCGTCATGGCGGCAAACAAGTGAGGCTGGTCCTTCATGTAAATGAAGATTTGAGTCGCCCCCTCAAACGCGTTATTGCTGGTTTCGCCGATAAGCACAAGGGGCTTATCGGAATTGCCATGTTGGAACAAAGCGAGGGCATGCCATACCAGTGTATCGACACTTTCACGAAGAAAGTACTCGTCTCCAGGGTTGGCCCATAGCTCGTATACTTGCTCGGCTGTGTAGCCGTGCTGAGCGAGTCGCTCGATTACGGCTTCTTGGGTTTCTTGCACCCATTCTTCTTTTGCAATGGGTCGATCTAGCCCACGTCTTAGTACCCTTTGCGTTTCAAGGTACAGCGTGCGCATTTGCTCAGCTCGCCAGCTGGTCCATAGCTTTTTGTTGGTGCTGTAAATGTCAGCGATGCTGAAAATGAATAAATGATCTAAATGACGTCGGTCACCCACTTGAGTGGCAAAGTGATGTATGGCGTCTGGGTCGGCGTAGTCGATTCGCTGACTGGTTTGAGAAAATAGTAAGTGATTGCGAACAATCCATACGATTAAGTCGGTGTCTTTTTGGCTTATTCCGTGTAATTGGCAAAACTCTTCGGTTAACTCAGCCCCGGTTATTTCATGCTCGCCGGGCAGAGCTTTGCCCACATCATGCATGAGTGCTGTGAGGTACAAGATCTCTTTCTTGGGAATGTTGTGAATCACCTTGGATGCCAGAGGAAAGAGTGTCTTTTGTTTTCCGAAGCGTAGCTGACGAATCAATTGAATGGCACGCAGGCTGTGTTGGTCGACCGTGTAGCTGTGAAATAGATCGTGCTGCATGTGGCCGATGATGGTGCCGAAGGCGGGGATGTATCGGCCTAAAATGCCATAGCGCATCATGCGATCAAGTTCACGAACCACGTTATCCTTATTGCGAATAAGTGCCATAAATGTACGTACGTTGTTAACGTCCGATCTAAAGTCGTCGTTGATTCGTTTTCGATTGTCTCGAATTGCACGTATGGTGTTGGCGCTCACCCCTTTTAGTTCTGGGTGGGTGGCCATGGCATAGAAGACTTCTAGTATGGCGCTAGGTGTGTGGCTAAACAGAGCTGGGTCTTGAATTTCGAGGTAATGATTGCGACTTTGAAAGTGCTGATTGATTGGTTCAACGTGTTCAGGGTTTTGGCTGTCGACGATGATTTCTTGGAACAATAGCATTAGCAGATCGTTTAGCTCGGCTAGGGCGATGCTATAGCGATAATACTGGTGCATCATGCTCTCGATGGCGAGTTTATCCTCTTCATCTTCAAAACCAAGTATGTCAGCAATCTCTTTCTGGAAGTCGAATAATAATTGATCTTCTTCTCGTCCTGTCACCATATGGAGGGCATAACGAATTTGCCACAAGAAATCTCGGCATTTGTGCAACATGCTGAATTCGAAGTCGGTTAGAATGCCTTCGCTACTCAAATTTTCTAAGCGGTTGCTGCCGAAGTGGCGTTGCAAAACCCAAACAATGGTGTGGATATCTCTTAGTCCGCCAAGGCCGTTTTTGATGTTAGGTTCTAGGTTGTTGTCGATGTCATGATGCTTCTCGTGACGCTCGACCTGTTCTTTCCATTTGGCTTCAAAGAAATCTTTACTGTTCCAAATTTTACTGGGGCCAGTGAGTTCCACCATTGTGCTGCGTAAATGATCTGGCCCGGCCAGGGTCCTCGTTTCCATTAGATTGGTGGCAATGGTGAGGTCTTTCGCTGCCTCGTTTTGACAGTCGTCTATCGTTCGAACACCGTGACCGACATCCAGTTTGATGTCCCACATAAAGGTGATGAAATCCTGCATGGCGCTGGCATGCTGATTGAAAGCATCTTCGTTTTTGCTTAGAAGCAGTATGTCGATATCTGACTTGGGATGCAGCTCGCCGCGGCCGTATCCGCCAACGGCAAGCAGCGCTATATTGTCGTGGTCGTTCGGAAAAAAACGCTGCCAAGCGTATTTAAGAAGCGTATCCATGAACCATGATCGGCAATGGACGAGGGTGACAGCATCGAGCGTCGCTTTGAAGTGATCATCCATGACCTCTTGGGCTGTTTGGATGGTCTTTTTAAATAATGGGATCACTGCTGAGCCAGACGCCAAGGCCTCTTCAAACGCAGGTTGTTGGAATACTCGCTCTAGCAGTGCCTTATCCATTAATTATTGTTCCCAAGGAAATACTTCTTCTTTACGACGTGTTAGTACTTCAACGCCATCTGCCGTCACTAGGCAAGTGTGCTCCCATTGAGCGCTTAACTTGCGGTCTTTCGTAATCACGGTCCAATGGTCGCCAAGCAATTTGGTTTGATGTTTGCCTTGGTTGATCATGGGCTCAATGGTAAAGCACATACCTTCACGTAATTCCATGCCCGTGTTTGGGCGGCCATAGTGCATGACTTGAGGCTCTTCGTGAAAGCCTTTGCCAATACCGTGTCCACAGTACTCTCTCACAACGGAATAGTAGTTGGCTTCAGCATGTTGTTGGATGATATGGCCAATATCGCCAAGGCGAGTGCCTGGCTTAACGAGGCCTATGCCTTTGTACATGCACTCTTGAGTGATTTCTACTAAGCGCTTGTCGGCAGGTTTGGCTTCGCCGACAAAGAACATCTTGCTGGTGTCGCCATGGTAGCCATCTTTAATGACGGTGACATCGATATTAACGCTGTCACCCTTCTTTAGAACTTTGTCATCGCTGGGGATACCATGGCATATCACGTGGTTGACGGAAGTGCAGATGGACTTTGGAAACGGAGGGTTGCCATAGTTCAATGGAGCGGGAATGGCCTTTTGAACATCGACAATGTATTCGTGGCAGATGCGATCGAGCTCGCCGGTGGTGACGCCTGGCTTAACGTGCTCCTCGATCATCTCTAGGACCTCTGCCGCTAAGCGGCCGGCGACACGCATTTTTTCGATTTCTTCAGGGGTCTTGATGGTAACAGACATGACTCGGGTATCTTTAATTGATCAAAGCCCAACATTGTACGCATTTTGTGTCGTTAGATGAACCTATCGATTGGGGAATTTCGACTTAGAATAGATTGATTTGGTTAGGGGGATTCGCTTCCAATTAGGGGCGAAAATATGGTATAAAGCGCGCGCCTACCGAGAAACCTGTTATTTAATAGGTATTGGTAAGGAAATTAAGTTAAATCCGCACATATACCGGCACATTGTTCTGGGTGTCTTGCTAATAGCAGGATTGGACGATGGGGTATATGGAGGCCTAACCCTACATTTAAGGTATTTATCATGGCACAAGTAAGCATGCGCGACCTGTTGAAAGCAGGCGTACACTTTGGTCACCAAACCCGTTACTGGAACCCAAAAATGGCTCAATACATTTTTGGTGCACGTAACAAGATTCATATCATCAACCTTGAGCACACTGTTCCTGCTTTTAACGAAGCGTTGAACGTGATCAAAGGTCAAGCAGCTAAAAACAACAAAATCCTTTTTGTTGGTACTAAGCGCGCCGCCTCTAAAGTTATTCAAGATCAAGCTGCTCGCGCTGGTCAGCCTTTCGTGGCTCACCGCTGGTTGGGTGGTATGCTGACTAACTACAAAACAATTCGTCAGTCTATTAAGCGTCTTCGTGATCTAGAAACTCAAAAGCAAGATGGTACTTTTGAGCAGCTAACTAAGAAAGAAGCTTTGATGCGTACTCGTGAGATGGAAAAGCTTGAGCGTTCTATCGGCGGTATCAAAGAAATGGCTGGTCTTCCTGATGTATTGTTCGTGATCGACGTAGATCATGAGCGTATCGCTATCCAAGAAGCTAACAAGCTAGGTATCCCAGTTGTGGGTATCGTGGATACTAACAGCAACCCAGATGGTGTTGATTACATCATTCCTGGTAACGACGATGCGATTCGTGCGATCGAAATCTTCGCTACTGCTGTTGCTGATGCTTGCATCGAAGGCAAAACTGAAGCTGGTGCAGCTCCTGCTCCTGCTCCTGCTCAGGAAGAAGTTGAAGAGAAAGCTGCTGAGTAATTTGTTTTAAACTCAATAAAGCTTTTTCTTAAAGGGGGTTATGCCCCCTTTTTCACAGACTATATATTCAGAATATTGATTAGGTGATGACGATGGCGGTATCTGCTGCATTAGTTAAAGAATTACGTGAACGTACTGGCCTTGGCATGCTTGAGTGTAAAAAAGCACTGAACGAAGCTAATGGCGACATCGATTTGGCGATCGAAGAGCTGCGTAAGAGCTCTGGTCTTAAAGCGGCTAAGAAAGCTGGCCGTACTGCTGCTGAAGGCGTTGTTGTTGTTAAGTCTGAAGGCGGCAAGGCTATGTTGGTTGAAGTTAACTCTGAGACTGACTTTGCTGCGAAAAACGAAGAATTCGTTGCGTTTGCTCGTAAAATTGCGGACGAAGCTTTCGCTCAAGGCACAACTGAAGTTGCTGGTATGCTTGAAGCTGAGCGTGAAGCTTTGGTTCAGAAAATCGGTGAAAACCTATCTCCACGTCGTGCAGTAGTGGTTGAAGGTGACGTTGTTGGTGGTTACGTTCACTCAAACAACCGTGTTGCTGCTATTGTTGCTCTTAAGGGCGGTAGCGAAGAATTAGCTAAAGACATTGCTATGCATGTAACTGCGGTTAACCCTCGCGTTCTTAGCCCAGAAGACATGCCTGCTGAAGAGCTAGAGAAAGAGAAAGAAATCATTCGTGCTCAGCCTGATATGGAAGGCAAGCCAGCAGAAATCGTTGAAAAAATGATGGGTGGTCGTATTTCTAAGTTCTTAAAAGAAAACAGCTTGGTTGAACAGCCTTTCGTTAAGAACCCAGAAGTGACTGTTGCTAAACTAGCAAAAGATGCTGGCGCAGAAATCGTTGCTTTCGTTCGCCTAGAAGTAGGTGAAGGTATCGAGAAAGACGAGACTGATTTTGCTGCAGAAGTTGCTGCTCAGCTGAAAGGCTAAGCAACTGCTTTGATCAAGTGCCGAGAGAGGTTTAGCCTCCCTCGGCATTTGCATGTTCAGACCCCGGTAAACTGAATGGATTTTGATCTTCTCGGTTCCGGGGTTTTGCAGTGAAAGGATTGGCCAATAGAAGCCAGCACCAACCGATATTGCAAACACTGAGGTGAAACATGCCCCCGGCAGACAATCGTAGTCCGAAATATAAGCGTATTTTATTGAAACTGAGTGGCGAAGCGCTGCAAGGTTCGCAGGACTTTGGGATTGATCCAAAGGTTTTAGATGCAATGGCCCTTGAAATTGGCCAGCTAGTGGGCATTGGCGTGCAAGTAGGCCTTGTGATCGGTGGGGGTAACCTATTTCGTGGGGCGGCCCTGAGTGAAGCAGGTTTGGACCGCGTGACCGGCGATCATATGGGTATGTTGGCGACGGTTATGAATGCCCTAGCCATGCGTGATGCGCTAGAGCGTAGCAATATCAAGTCACGAGTAATGTCAGCGATCCCGATGAGTGGTATTGTTGAGCATTATGATCGACGTCGAGCTATTCGTCATTTGAATAGTGGTGATGTGGTTATTTTTTCAGCGGGTACGGGTAACCCGTTCTTTACGACAGATTCTGCAGCGTGTTTGCGTGGCATTGAAATTGAAGCAGACATCGTATTGAAAGCAACGAACGTAGACGGTGTTTATGATTCGGATCCAAAGAAAAACCCGAATGCACAGAAGTTCGAAACATTGACGTATGATGAAGTATTAGAGCGTCAATTAGGTGTGATGGATCTAACGGCCATTTGCTTGGCTCGCGACCATAACATGCCATTAAGGGTTTTCAATATGGTTTCTCCCGGTATTATGGGGAAAATTATGGTAGGTGGCAGTGACGGCACTACCATTTTGTGTGGAGAAGATAGCAATGATTAATGAAATTAAAAAAGACGCCGAAGAGCGCATGAGTAAAAGCGTTGACGCAATGATCGATGCTTTTAAAAAAGTACGTACAGGTCGTGCTAATCCAGCTATTTTAGATGGAATTACGGTTGACTATTACGGCTCTCCAACGGCGATTAATCAGGTTGCGAACGTGGTGGTTGAAGATGGTCGTACGTTAGCAATCATTCCGTGGGAAAAACCTATGGTGCCTGTGATCGAAAAAGCGATCATGAAAAGCGACCTCGGCATTAACCCAGCCACTTCAGGTGACACGATTCGTGTGCCAATGCCAGCGCTAACCGAAGAAACGCGTAAAGATTACATTAAACAAGCTCGTGCTGAGGCAGAAAAAGGCCGTGTATCCGTGCGTAATATTCGTCGAGACGCCAATGGCTCTATCAAAGATCTTTTGAAAGAAAAAGAGATCAGTGAAGATGAAGAGCGCAAGGGCGAAGCGGATATCCAAAAGTTAACGGACGGTTTTATTGCTCAAATCGATAAGCTGTTGGAAGACAAAGAAAAGGACCTAATGCAGGTTTAAAACCGAAATGGTGGAAGTAGAGCCGTGGCTTAAGCGCCGCGGCTCATGCAATTAGGTAGCTATCATGTCAAAACTCACTCCTCCACACTTTGACAGTGTTCCTCGACATGTTGCCATTATCATGGATGGTAATAACCGTTGGGCTAAACGCAGGCACCTGCCTGGCGTAGCGGGCCATAAAGCGGGTGTCAAATCCGTACGTATCGTCATAGAGCAAGCTGCACGTTTGGGTGTAGAAGTGTTGTCTCTATTCGCATTTTCTAGTGAAAATTGGCAAAGGCCGCAGAAAGAAGTAAATGCGCTCATGCAATTGTTTTTGAACGCATTGCAACGAGAAGTCACCAAACTAAATGAGCATAATATTCGCCTCAAAATCATGGGTGATATATCTGGCTTTAGTGCAACGTTACAGGAACATATCCATAAGGCACACGAAGCGACCAAGGATAATACAGGCCTAACTCTCGTTATAGCGGCCAACTACGGTGGGCGTTGGGATATTATGCAAGCGGCGAAAGCCTTGGCAGCCAGAGTAGAAAAGGGTGAGTTAGCTGCCAGCGATATTACAGAAGAGATGCTGGATCAGCATGTATGCCTGTCGGACTTACCTTCCCCTGATTTATGTATTCGAACCTCCGGTGAACAGCGCATCAGTAATTTCATGCTGTGGCAGTTCGCCTATTCGGAGTTTGTATTTAGCGAGGCCCTTTGGCCTGATTTTAATGAACAAGAATTCTGGTCGGCATTAGAAGAATATAACAGCCGCACGCGACGCTTTGGTCGCACAGATGAACAATTACAGGAAGACTTGCAACGTGCTTAAGCAACGTATTATTACAGCGCTGATTTTGGCGCCCATCATGATTGGCGGGATTTTTTATCTTCCTCTATCCCAGTTTATGGTTTTTATCGCAGCTATCTCGGTTTTAGGTGCTTGGGAGTGGGCAAATCTGTCAGGCCTAACTAATCAAGTCGGAAGAGTGGCTTATGCGGGCCTTGTTGGTGGCCTGATCTACGGCTTACACCACCTTGACTGGGTACAAGAGCCTGAACTTCTCTACGTTGCACTCATATGGTGGGTGGCTGCGTTCATATTAGTGAAGACTCATCCCAAGCTTGAGTCCGTTTGGGGGGGCGAAATTCCGCGCCTACTCATTGGCTTGGTTGTCATTGTGCCAATGTGGGTGGGCTTTGTTCAGATCAAGAGCTACCCATTTAGCGACTATTTAATTTTATTTGTGATGTTTGTCGTCTGGGGTGCGGATGTGGGTGCTTACTTTGCTGGGCGCACGTTTGGCAAGCGCAAGCTGGCACCTAAGGTTAGTCCAGGAAAAACTTGGGAAGGTGTTTATGGTGGCATGTTGACCACCACTTTGATTGCAGTCGGGGCTGGGCTATTACTTGAACAAGAAACCGGTATTTCAATGGGCGTAAGTCAATGGTTAACGCTCTTTGCTGTCACTCTGTTCGTCACCATGGTGTCTGTGGTGGGGGATTTACTAGAGAGCCTACTCAAGCGACATCGTGGCATTAAAGACTCGAGCAACCTTCTTCCTGGTCATGGCGGTGTGATGGATCGAATTGATTCTATGACAGCGGCACTGCCTGTATTTGCATTGGCATTAAGTCTGTTTGGTTGGAACATCATCGTATGATGCAGAACGTCACGATATTGGGTGCAACCGGCTCAATCGGACAAAGCACGCTCGATGTGATTGCTCTTCACCCTGAACAGTTTCGTGTTTTTGCGCTGACGGCCCACCGACAGGTGGACAAGATGCAGCAACTTTGTGAGCAATACCAGCCGAAGTATGCGGTGATGGCTGATGAGGCAAGTGCCTCTGTCCTTGAGGAGAAACTAGCTGGCTCTGCGACTCAGGTGCTGACGGGTGTTGACGGCCTTGTTTGGGTCGCATCGCACCAAGAAGTGGACCAAGTTATGGCGGCTATTGTGGGCGCAGCGGGCTTATTGCCGTCTTTAGCAGCGGCGGAAGCCGGAAAAAGAGTCCTGCTAGCTAACAAAGAAGCACTGGTAATGAGTGGTCAATTGTTTATGAAGGCGGTTGCGGACAATGGTGCCGAATTGTTACCCATTGACAGTGAGCATAACGCGATATTTCAGTCATTGCCGGCGAATTTCGCAGGGTCATCTGAGCGCCGAGAAGAAGTTCGTCATATATTGCTGACCGCGTCTGGAGGCCCTTTTCGCGGTTGGAGCAAAGACAGGCTCGCGAAGGTTACCCCAGCTCAGGCGGTGAAGCACCCCAACTGGTCAATGGGTCAAAAGATCTCCGTCGACAGCGCTTCGTTAATGAACAAGGGGCTGGAATTGATTGAGGCTTGTTGGTTGTTTGATGTTCAGCCAAAAGACGTTCACGTTGTGGTGCACCCAGAATCGGTCATACACTCTATGGTGCAGTATGTCGATGGGAGTGTGATTAGCCAGATGGGTAACCCCGATATGAGAACTCCGATCGCATACGGCATGGCATGGCCTAATCGAATGGACAGCGGTGTTGGTTCATTGGATTTCTTCGAGTTGGCGCAACTTAACTTTGAAGCGCCCGATCATGAAGTCTTTCCTGCTTTAAAACTCGCCGCTCAGGCATTTGAGATGGGGGGGACTGCTCCTGCCATATTAAATGCGGCGAATGAAGTGGCAGTGGATGCATTCTTAGGGGAACAAATTCCGTTTACGGCTATCTCAGAACTTACCGCCAGCGCTTTAGAACATCTTAAAGTAGAAGATGCGCTGTCCTTGGACGTTATTTTAAAAGCCGATCGCGATGCGAGACGCTTTGTGGAGAAGCAAATTAGCTTATGAGTGTATTGACCAGCGTTCTCGCGCTTATTGTTACATTAGGCATTTTGGTGACGGTCCATGAGTTTGGTCATTTTTGGGTAGCGCGTCGCTGTGGTGTAAAAGTGCTACGTTTTTCTGTGGGATTTGGAAAGCCACTATGGAAAACAGTCGATAGGCACGGCACGGAGTTCGCCATTGCGGGCATACCACTCGGTGGTTATGTGAAGATGCTCGACGAGCGTGAAGGTCCGGTGGATGAAAGTGAATTACACTTGGCCTTCAACCGAAAAACAGTTTGGCAGCGCATGGCCGTGGTTTTGGCTGGGCCTCTCGCGAATATTTTGTTTGCCATTGCCGCATATTGGTTAATGTTTGTTGTGGGTGTGACTCAGGTTAAGCCTATTCTCGGTGATATCGAATCAACGACACCTGCTGGCGAGGCTGGTTTAATCTCTGGGATGGAGCTGCACAGTATTGACGGTGTCGATGTTAGCGGCTGGCAGGATGTACGTTACCAGCTTCTGAAGCGAATTGGGGATACTGGCGTTGTGCAAGTGACAACCAAGCAGGGAACCCATCATGAGTTGACCATTGATCGCTGGTTAAGTGAGGCTGAAGAGCCTTCTCCATTGGGTTCGTTAGGTTTGAGTGTTTATGTGCCTGAGATGCCGGCTGTCATTGAGGCAGTATTACCGGGCGAGGCGGCTGAAACGGCTGGGCTTCGGCCACTCGATAAAATCACGAAAGTGAATGGACTAGAAGTAAAAGATTGGCAGGGCTTCGTGGCCCAAGTGAAAGCGAGTCCAAACCAACGTCTTGCCTTAACTGTGGAATCAGCGAACGGCCTTCGCGAGGTGGATTTATACCCTAAAGTGAAGGTGTTGGACGATGGCACCCAGGCAGGTTTCATTGGAGCCATGGCACAGCGTCCAGATTTACCTGAAAACTTCATACAAGTGATCAGCTTTGGTCCGATCGAATCCCTTGGTAAGGGCATTGCCAAGACATGGGATATGTCTGTAGTGACCTTGGAGTCGATCGTCAAAATGCTTAAAGGGCTCTTGTCCGTTAAGAACTTGAGCGGCCCTATCACCATTGCTAAAGTAGCCAACGATTCTGCGAAGGCCGGTTTTGAAGCCTTTATTGGCTTTTTAGCCTATATCAGTATTATGTTGGCCGTAGTCAATCTACTGCCAATACCTGTACTCGATGGTGGACACTTTTTATTTTATGTCATTGAGGCTGTTAAAGGCTCGCCTTTGAGTGAGCGAGTTCAGCTAATGGGTGTGAAATTGGGGATGAGTTTACTCCTCGTTGTGATGTTTATTGCCATTTTTAATGACATTAATCGAATTTAAATAAGAATATGTAACCTTTTGGCCCAGTCCTAATGTGGCCTCATTAACAGTTGGATTAACATGAAGTTTGCTTTTATCAGTTTGGCATTGGCCTTTTCGGCATCGTTGGCCAGCGCCGCGACCTTTAAAGTTGACGATATTCGCGTTGACGGTTTGCAGCGGGTCAGTGCGGGTACGGTGTTTGGCGCGTTTCCCATCAATACGGGGGAAAGCATTACCGACAGAGATATCGCAAAAGCGACAAAAGAGTTGTTTAAGACAGGCTACTTCAACGACATCGAAATCCAGCGCGACGGAAAGATCTTAATCATCAAGGTGGTTGAGTTGCCTACCATCACTGAATTGCAAATTGAAGGCAATAGCGCCATTGAAACTGAGCAACTGAAAGAAGGCTTAAAACAAGCTGGCTTGGCCGAGGGTTATGTGTTTAAACGCTCTACCTTAGAGCGCCTAGAGCTTGAGCTAGAGCGCCAGTATGTGAGCCAAGGTCGCTATGATGCAACCATAGACACAGAGGTAACAAAGTTACCGCGTAACCGAGTGTCTCTGAATATCGTGATTGATGAAGGATCAGTGGCCTCCATTAGCCATATTAACGTGGTCGGTAACACCAACTTTTCAAAAAACGAACTGCTTAATCAGTTCGAATTAAAGCCAAGCAATATGTGGTCGTGGTATCAAAGCGATGACAAGTACTCTCGCGAAAAGCTTGGGGGTGATCTAGAGCGCCTTCGCTCATTTTATTTAGACCGTGGCTTTATCCGTTTTAACGTGGAGTCGACTCAAGTTTCACTATCTCCAAGTAAAGAAGACGTGTTTATTAGTGTGAATGTGCACGAAGGGGATATTTATACGGTCAATAAAGTGGATCTTGCAGGTGAGCTCATTGTTGATAAAGAGCTGCTTGAAAAATTGATCATGATGAAAGAAGGCGAGACGTTCAGTCGTCGCCTTCTAACACTGACCCAAGACTTAATTTCAAAACGTCTTGGCAACGAAGGCTTTACCTTCGCAAGTGTTAACGGTGTGCCTAAAATTAATGACGAAGATAAAACCGTCGACATTACGTTTTATGTTGAGCCTGGCAAGCGTACCTATGTTCGTCGAATCAACTTTACCGGCAATGAAAGCACAATGGACGAGGTGTTACGCCGTGAAATGGTTCAGATGGAAGGCGGCTGGGCCTCTACCGAGCTCATTGAGCAAGGCAAAACTCGTTTGGAGCAATTGGGTTTCTTTAAAGGTGTGAATGTTGAAACACCTAAAGTGGCAGGCTCTGAAGATCTGATTGATGTGAACTACAGCGTAGAAGAGCAACCTAGCGGCAGCTTGAATCTAAGCATTGGTTACTCAAGTAGTGAAGGTATGATCATCGGCTCTAGTGTGTCTCAAAATAACTTTATGGGCACAGGTAAAAAAATGAGTGCCACCGTGAATAAAACCGATGCGGTGAGTTCGGTGAACTTCTCATTTAATGACCCTTATTACACAGTGGATGGCATTAGCCGAGGCTATAGCATCTTCTACAGTCAAACGGATTTCTCTGAGTATTCTTTAAGCGACTACAATACCGACACCTATGGTGGCCGTACTAGCTTTGGTTTCCCGATCAATGCTCGTGAGCGTTTGTCATTCAGTGTGGAATTAAGTAATACCAAGATGCAGGTGGGTACTTATGCACCGGAAGAAATTAAACGCTTTATTGCTGATGAAGGTAAGGATTTCAATGAGTTGACCTTAGGCAGCCAGTGGACCTGGACGACTCTAAACCGTGGTTTATTCCCTACCGCTGGTGCTCGTCAGACGTTAGCAATGGAAGCCACAGTGCCGGGCAGTGAACTCGAATACTATCGCATGACCTACAGCGCTCAAAAGTACTTCCCAATCAAAGGGGAATGGACCTTCCGTTTGCGTACCGAATTAGGGTTTGGTGATGGTTATGGTAGTACAGAGGAATTGCCATTCTTCCGTAACTTCCGTGCAGGCGGTGTGGGTTCTGTCCGAGCCTTCACCAGCAACTCGCTTGGGCCTAAAGGGGTTTACAAAAATAACCAAGGGAGCCTTGGTATCGACGTTAACGAAAGCGGCGACATTGATGATAACGACTACATCTGGCAAGAAGATACCAATAGTATAGGCGGCAACCTTTTGACCGAAGCCTCCATGGAGTTGGTGTTCCCTCTACCATTTATTGAAGACCAGCGTAGTATGCGTAGTGCCCTGTTCGTGGATGCGGGTAATGTGTTTGATACCCAGTGTTTAGAACTTGAACCAGACGGTACTGGAAATACTACCCACCCATCATGTGTGGAAGGCTTTGATGTGGATGAATTACGTGTGGGCGCGGGTGTCAGCCTAACTTGGATTACGGCGATTGGTCCATTAACCTTTACCTTCTCACGTGATTTAAACAGTAAAGAAGATGACCAGACAGAAGGGTTCGAATTCTCTTTGGGTCAGGTTTTCTAACGACTCACTGATAATAATAATTAGATAACGACAAGAAACAGGAATGAACAATGAAAACATTACTTAAAGGCGCAGCTTTACTTTTAGCCTTAACCTCTGGATATGCTGCTGCAGAAAAAATCGCCGTGGTCGATATGGAGCGTGCTCTGTTCCAATCAGAAGGGGCTAAAGCCTCTTTCAAACAGGTTGAAGATCAGTTTGGTGATGACCTAGTGAAGGTGAAAGGCCTTGAAAAAGACATCATGGATGCTCAAAAGAAATTGCAAAAAGATGGCGAAATCATGAGCGATGAAGAGCAGCGTAAGATTCGTAATACGATTAAAGAAAAACAGAGTGAGTTCCAATTCTTTGCAGGTAAATTGCAGCAAGCAGAGCAGCAATGGCGCCAACAGTTTTTCCGTGCAAACCTACCTCGTCTACAAGAAATTTTGAAAGCGCTTATTGCACAGGAAAAAGTCGACATCGTTTTGAATGGTCAAGCTGTTATTCACGTGACACCTGAGCTAGACCTTACCAAACAATTGCTTGTTAAACTGAACGAAGCATCTGCAGCGAAGTAATGTATGTCTAAGACATTAGCTGAGATTGCTGAATATTTAGGTGCGCAACTGAAAGGAGACCCGGATCTAACGATTACGGGTCTTGCTACATTATCTGAAGCCGCTGAAGGTCAGTTGAGTTTCTTGGCCAACATGGCGTACCGAGACCAACTTATCACGACTCAAGCAAGCGCGGTAATCGTTCACCCGAAACAGGCAGAAGACTGTTCTACTGCCGCCATCATTTTGGACAATCCTTACCTGGGTTACGCCAAAGTGTCGCAGTTGTTTGATACCTTACCTAAGGCAGATCATTTGCATCACCCGTCAGCCATCATTAGCCCAAAAGCAAAACTTGGCCAAGATGTTACGGTGGGTCCGAATGCCGTGATTGAAGATCACGCGATCATTGGTGATGGCGCTGTGATTGGCTCGAGCTCAGTGGTGGGCGTCAATGCCCGTGTGGGCGCAGGTACTCGACTGCATGCTAACGTCTCGGTCTACCATGATGTGGTGATTGGAGAACGCTGTATTATCCACAGCGGTGCCGTTATTGGTTCAGATGGGTTCGGTTTCGCGAATGATAAAGGCCGCTGGGTCAAAATTTGTCAGATTGGCGGTGTTTTGGTTGGCAATGATACTGAGATCGGCGCTAACACCACCATTGACCGCGGGGCCATGAGCGATACCCGTATTGGTAGTGGTGTAAAGTTAGATAATCAGATTCAAATAGCCCACAACGTAGAAATCGGTGATCACACCGCTATGGCGGCTGGTTGCATGATCGCTGGCAGTACCAAAGTTGGCGCTTGTTGCACCATCGCTGGTGGTGTGGGGATTGCGGGGCATTTATCGGTAGCGGATGGTACCCATGTAACCGCTATGACGTTAGTGACTAAGAGCATCACGGAACCAGGGAGTTACTCTTCTGGAACCGCCATGTCTTCAACCTCGGAGTGGCGCAAAAGCGCAGCGCGCTTCCGTCAACTAGACGATATGGCGAAACGCATTAAACTCATTGAAAAAGCAATGAAAGAGTAAAACTATGGCCGTCATGGATTATTCGAAGATCACGGACTTATTACCCCATCGTTATCCGTTTCTTTTAGTGGATCGAGTGACTGAACTCGAGACTAAGGAGCGTATTGTTGGGTTTAAAAACGTGAGCTGTAATGAGCCATTTTTTAACGGCCATTTCCCAGAGCACCCGATTATGCCGGGTGTTTTGATATTAGAAAGCTTAGCTCAGTTGGCGGGGTTACTCGGCCTTGACGCCATTGGTGGTGAGCAAGCGCAAAACACGGTTTATTATTTTGCCGGTGTGGACCACGCCCGCTTTAAGAAACCTGTTATACCAGGCGATCGTCTAGATATGGAGGCCCGTTATGTTAATGACAAACGAGGCATTTGGCGATTTGAGTGTGAAGCCAAGGTCAACGGAGAAGTGGCCTGTCAGGCGGAAATCTTGTGTGCTGCAAGGGAAATAAAATTTTGATTCATCCAACTGCCATTATTGACCCAACCGCTAAGCTAGCTGACGATGTAATTGTGGGTCCTTGGACTGTCATTGGTGCTGATGTGGAAATCGGCTCAGGAACAGAAATATCTAGCCATGTTGTGGTTAAAGGCCCGACTAAAATCGGTAAGAACAATCGTATTTTTCAGTTCTGTACCATTGGCGAAGATTGCCAAGATAAAAAATTTAGAGGCGAGCCGACTCGATTAGAGATTGGTGACGATAATATCTTCCGTGAAGCGTGTACGGTTCACAGGGGAACAACTCAAGATAACAGCTTAACCAAAATTGGCAGCCATAACTTGTTTATGGTTAACGTGCATATCGCTCACGATGTCATGCTGGGCGATAATTGTATTTTAGCGAACGACACTAACATTGCAGGCCATGTGCATATCGGCGATTACGGTATCTTAGGTGGTGCATCACAAGTGCATCAGTTCGTTAAGATTGGTGCGCACTCCATGTGTGGAACGGGCTCCATTGTTCTGAAAGACGTACCTGCCTATGTCATGGCTAATGGCAATAGTGCCCAACCCCACGGTATCAATATTGAAGGTTTAAAGCGCAGAGGCTTTGAAAAGTCAGATATCAAGGTGTTGCGTCAGGCTTATAAAGTGATCTATCGCCAGGGGTTGACGGTTGAGGAAGCCTTGGTTGAACTGGATGCATTAGAGTCAGAGTGTTCCGCTGTTAAAGAGTTGATCAACAGTCTTAAGTCCTCTACCCGTGGGATAATCCGCTAATGGGCAAATGTTTTGCCATGGTGGCGGGTGAAGCGTCGGGAGATATCCTTGGTGCTGGCCTCATCAAATCCCTAAAGTCTCGATATCCAGATGCACGATTCGTTGGCATCGGTGGCCCACGCATGATTGCGGAGGGGTTCGAAACTTGGTATCCAATGGAACGCCTATCGGTTATGGGGCTAGTGGAAGTACTCGGACGCTTAGGCGAGTTACTTAAAATTCGTAAAGACCTTTATCAACGAATCAGCGAGCTAAAACCGGATGCGTTTATCGGTGTGGATGCACCGGACTTTAATCTTTCGCTTGAACGCAAGTTAAAAGAGAAAGGGATAAAAGCAATTCATTACGTTAGTCCCAGCGTTTGGGCTTGGCGTGAAAAGCGCGTATTTAAAATTAAGAAATCCGTTGATCTCATGTTGTGTTTGTTCCCGTTTGAGGTGGATTTTTATCGTAAGCATGAAGTGCCTGCAGTATGTGTCGGGCATACGTTAGCGGATGCGATTGACTTGAGTGTTGATGTGTCTGCTGCAAGACAAATGCTTGAGTTGGAACAAGATCGTCCGGTGGTCGCATTACTGCCTGGTAGTCGCCAAGGTGAAGTGGCAAAGCTGGGTGCATTGTTCTTGGAAACGGCTGAAAACGTACAAGGTAAACACTCAGATGTTCAATTCGTGCTGCCTGCCGCTAATGATGATCGATTCGAGCAATTGACTGAGTTAATCGCTCAGCATCCTTCGGTCTCCGTGAAATTGCTACATGGGCAAAGTCGCGAAGCGATGGCTGCTGCCGATGTAGTGTTAATGGCTTCTGGAACAGCGGCCCTTGAGGGCATGCTGCTGAAAAAGCCCATGGTGGTTTCTTACAAGCTATCAAAACTGACGGCTTATATCGTTCGCAAACTTTTAACCCAACCTTTTGTCTCGTTACCTAACCTGCTAGCGGGTAAGGCGCTGGTGCCTGAGTTATTGCAAGAAGATGCCAACGTAGAGTCTTTATCTGCGGCCCTCAATCGCTTTATCGAAGACGGAGATGCTGCATCCCACATGAAGGATGAGTTCTTACGTTTGCATAAAATGCTGCGCTTAGATGCCGACAATGCTGCCGCCAATGCGGTAGTTCAGCTTATTACGCCTAGTGATATTAATGAATAAAGAAATACTAGAGATAGAGCAGCATTTAATTCACAGTCAGCTTATTTATTGTGGCGTTGATGAGGCGGGTGCGGGGCCTTTATGTGGTGATGTGGTGGCCGCGGCGGTGATTTTAGATCCGTCCAACCCCATTGATGCATTAAACGATTCTAAAAAGCTATCCGAAAAAAAACGCGAAATGCTGTTTCCTATTATTAAGGAAAAGGCACTAGCGTATTGTATTGCTCGCTGTACTCCTCAGGAGATTGATGAGATCAATATCCTGCATGCCAGAATGCTCGCCATGACGCGAGCGGTACAAGGTCTAGCGACGGTTCCACAACATGCTCTGATCGATGGGAATCGCCTGCCGCAGAATTTACCCTGTGAAGCCACGGCGATTGTGAAAGGGGATGCGCTGGTGGCCTCTATTTCAGCTGCGTCTATTTTAGCAAAGGTGTCGCGCGACCATGAGATGGTGGCGTTAGATGAAAAGCACCCAGAATATGGGTTTGCTAAACACAAAGGTTACCCAACAAAAGCCCACCTAGAGGCCCTAAAACAATACGGCCCGTTAGATAACTACCGTCGCAGCTATGGACCTGTTAAAGCCCTATTGGATCAACCTGAATTATTTTAAGGTCGTGCTGAAGTCCGTCAGTTCAATAGACTAGAGGGTTAACTAAATAGCCTGTGGTCGTTGAATAACAGGCAATTAGTTTTGAGATGATTCGCAGTCTAAAGGCACGTGGACTTTACTCGGGGTTACGCTCCAAGCTGCTCCGGTAAAGAAGTCGATGGGAATACTAAATAGCCCTGCATCAACCAATAGCCCCAGTAGGCTCATACGATTGAATTGGGCATCGGTTTTAAACTCTGTTTCGCAACTATTCAGTTTCACTTGAATGAGGTGTTGCTCGTCTCTGCGGACGCTTCGAGTTGTAAGACCAGTGCCCGCATACTCACCATCAATATAAATCTCAGCTTTTTGATGGCTTTTGATGGTTATGGCTTGTTCTTGCCCGTTTAAAAGCGATGCGCAACCAGAAAGGTTTAACACGGTTAGGGCGCCGATAATGAATTTGTTTAGCGTCATGATTAAAGCACCCATTCAATTGAAAGTTGGGTCATCCATTGAGAAAACGACTCTCTTTCATCTTCATGTTCAAATTCCAGTTGATTGACTTGTAGACGCCAAAAGGTTCTTTCGGAAGCTCGATACAAGGCTGCTAGCCCCCACTGCATCTTGGCAAATCCGTCAGAGCTTGCGTTGTTGAGAACCAAAGTTGAACCGTCGGGTAGGTCGTCATTGGGTTGCGTCACGATGGTTTCGGTGTCGGAGTAAGCGGCATTACCGAATAATACACCTGCTTTCAATTGCAGCCCAAGGGATGATGTCACAGGTAAAAACAAAACATGGCTGAAAAGAAAACCGGATGCGCCAATGGTGGCATCCCGTGTGTGGGTGCGAATTAGGCTATTGTCGCTGATGTCTCGAACGGTCAGAGTCTTTTTAAACTGAATTGAGCCGTAATCCACGTAACCGTATTCAAACCCGTAGTGCGGATGAAACCGAAATCCCCCATATAGACTAAAAGGCATGCCACTATTGGTGACATCGCTGTGGCTGGGCACTTCACGTTCGCCAAATTCTCGAATCTGATCATTGAAATGGGCTTGGGTCCAAGTATAACCAAAGCCAGCGCCGACATAGGGCTTAATAGAATAGGCAATGGCTGGATGGGCTGCCATCAGTAAAAGAAGTAAACAGTAGCGCATGATGAAGATTCTTTTTTACGGCATCTTAACGAGCCGGTGGTTAGAAAACAACTGATAGTGAATATAATCAGCTGTCGGGCCAGACACCAGCCATTGACTGGCCTTACGAGGCTTGTTTTTCATCACCGGTGCATTCCTCACAAAAAAACTTGATAATATCTTTTTTCTTTTTCATTGCGTCATCATAGCCTCGCTGAATAAGTTCTCGGCAAAAGCCCCGTTCAAAGAGCAAATAGGATAGAACCCCAGCTCCGCTTTTTCGTGTGCTACCACTGCCTTTGAGCATCCAGCGTAAACTTCTTGGCAACTCCCTTGCGTGACGAGCCGCAATCATATCGATCGATTCGCTAGGGCTAATTTCAAGCAGCTCTACCGGTCTCAAAGGTATGCCTTCTCGTTCAATGACGTCTTTTGGAATTTTACTAATGGTCGTGTTTATACGAGACAAACGTTCAACATCACTTTCCATACTGTCTAGGAAGGCGGCATTAAACATGTGGTTCATGATTTTGGCCATGCTAGGGTAATGATGCATGGTTTCTCTAGGTTTGCGGCGATGAGCTTCACCACTGACGCCGATTACTAGAATTTTTTCGGCCCCCATATGGAGAGCGGGGCTGATCGGAGCGAGTTGCCGGATGGCTCCATCGCCAAAATACTCTCGATTTATTTTAACCGCAGGAAAAACGCTAGGGATGGCAGATGACGCCAGCAAGTGCTCAACATTGATTCGGCTTCGCAAACCAATTCGACGTAATCTTTGCCAGTTTTTGACCGCTTTATTCGCCTGAAAGAAGCTGACTGACTCACCGGAAGCGTAGCCAGAGGCCGTGACAGAAATGGCGTATAGATCTTTATTATCGATGGCCTTCTGAATATTTTCGAAAGAAATGACTTTCTTCAACAAAGCTTTTAATGGTGAGTTATCTAAAAGCGAAACGGGTTCGCCAGCGCGGTAGCCAAAGAAAGTATTTAACAAAAACTTTAGGGACCACGACAACAGCCCAGGAAAGTCGCTGCGAAAAATTTGATCGGAAGAGAAGTTTTTCCAAATGTGTTCGAGCGATTTTACACCTTGGCGATAGTGGCCGGAGTAACTGGCCAATGCGACCGCATTAATGGCCCCCGCACTGGTACCGCTAATGATGTGGAAAGGGTTGGATGAGTCAGGTGGCATTAGACGACAAATGGCTTTTAGTACGCCAACTTGATAGGCCGCTCGAGCTCCGCCCCCTGACAGAACAAGTCCAATTTTTTTATCCGTAATCCTTGTGGGCATGACTGAAGAGGTCCGAAATGGGAGCATATAGCGTCAGTATAGTTCATAATACACGGCAAAATCATGAGGTATGACCATGTTTACCGGAATCGTACAGACTACTTTAGCCATTCAGTCCATCGAAAAGCAACCTGGACTATGGACACTGCAATTGGAGCTGCCAGATCATATGATGGCAGGCCTTACACTTGGTGCGAGTGTTGCTTTGAACGGCGCTTGCCTGACGGTCACAACCATTAAAGGCAATCGTGTGAGTTTTGATGTCATGATGGCCACATTGGCGATTACCAATTTAGGCTCGTTAGAGGAGGGCGCACGGGTCAATGTCGAGCGGGCTGCGAAATTCGGTGATGATATTGGTGGGCATCAGTTAAGTGGCCATGTGTTTTGTACCACTGAGGTCGTGGAGGTGGAGACACCTGAAAATAACTGCATTGTTTGGTTTGCGATTCCAAAAAATGTGAAGCCTTATATTTTCGATAAGGGATATATTGGCCTGAATGGATGTAGTTTAACCATTGCAGAGGTAAAAGAGGATCGCTTTTGTGTGTATCTGATACCCGAAACGCTTTCGATCACGACCTACAAATCGGTGCAGGTGGGTGACCCGATCAATCTTGAAGTCGATAGCCACACTCAAGTTACTGTCGATACGGTAGAGCGACTTTTAAGTCAACGCGGTTTGATCTAGCACCAAGAGTAAAATAAAAAAGCCTGAGTCTCCTCAGGCTTTTTTGTTTACAGACTTTTTAGATATGCCGCGATATCGCGGGACTCATACATCCACTGGTCTTGGCCGTCTTCCGAGGTAATTCGAAGGCAGGGGACGGTAGAGCGTCCGCCACCTTGAATTAAATCTTGACGGCTTTTGGGGTCCATCAGTGTATTGCGTAGTGCCACCTCAACCGATACATCAGGAAGTACCCTGAGCACCATCTGGCAGAATGGACACTGATCATAGTAATAGAGGGCGTACTTAGTCATAATGGCGCGCCTTAACGTTTAGCGATTTTTAAGTATACGTATTCAAATGTTAGATCAGATTATACTGTTTTTTATCTCTACTATTGCCAATATTTTTTCGGCATTTGCAGGTGGTGGTGCAGGGCTCATTCAATTGCCCGTATTGATCTTTCTCGGCCTACCGTTCTCTGTCGCATTGGCGACCCACAAGATCGCCACGGTGGCGCTGGGCCTGGGCGCGACCATTCGCAATGTGAAAGAGGGTCATACCAGTTGGGCGCTGAATGGTTTTATGCTGGCCAGTGGTATTCCAGGGGTGATTTTAGGCGCTTGGTTCATTGTGGGCGTAGATGATCGTCTCGCAGAAATCGGATTGGGGTTGTTAACACTGGGCTTAGGGTTGTACTCCATTTTTAAGCCTCAATTGGGGTTGGATGATAGTCCAAAACACCGCGATGCATGGGGGTGGGTCGTCGGTGGTCTTGGCTTATTCACCATTGGTTTTGCCAATGGCGCTCTCTCTGCGGGAACAGGGTTATTTGCCACCATGTGGTTGGTCAAATGGTTTGGGCTAAATTACAAATTGGCCGTTGGCCATACCTTGATTTCGGTCGGACTATTTTGGAACGCAAGCGGTGCTGTGACCATGGGCTTGATGGAAACGCCCCAATGGGATTGGCTTATGGCGCTGATTTTGGGATCGTTAGTCGGTGGGTATGTGGGTGCACACATGGCCATTCGCATGGGCTCCCAATGGATTAAACGGGCCTATGAGGTTGTGACCATCGTGGTGGGTGTAAAACTCATTTGGGGTGCTTAATTCCACGGCGGGCACCTGAAAGTCCTGTGGGACTGTGGTAAAGTGGCTCCCGAATTCATCGCCGCTCCTATTATGGCGTCGGCACAATCGTGGAAAGACTATGAAACTCGATACACCAGCTCAAAAAGTGAGCTACCTAATCGGTCGTCAAGTGGGCGATCAATTGAAAGGCAGCCAATTTCCAGGTTTTGAAGTGGAAAATGTCGTGGCTGGCATTCAAGATTCTCTTGCAGCAGCGGCCATGCCTCTAACTCAAGAGCAAATCCAGGAAGCATACGAAGTCATTCAGAAAGAGATGCAAAAGGCACAAGAAGAAGCCGCTGCGAAAGCGAAAGAAGTGGGCGAAAACTTCTTGGCTGAAAACGCCAAACGCGAAGGTGTTGTGGTATTGGAAAGCGGCCTTCAATATGAAGTGATTACTGAGGGTTCTGGAGCTAAGCCTACTCGTGAGTCTACTGTTCGTACACACTATCACGGTACCTTCATCGACGGTCAGGTATTTGACAGTTCTGTAGAACGTGGTCAGCCAGCTGAATTCCCTGTAGGCGGTGTGATCGCAGGTTGGACTGAAGCGCTTCAGTTGATGAGCGAAGGCTCTAAGTGGCGTCTATTCATCCCGAGTGAGCTAGCCTACGGTGCAAACGGTAGCCAAGGTGCGATTCCTCCGCACAGTGCATTAGTATTCGAGGTTGAGCTTTTGGACGTAGTGGCTTAATTCAGCCGTTCGTCTAAAAAGAACAAAAAGGGCAGTGAAGTGATCTTCACTGCCTTTTTTGTTTAAGTACCCTTGGACAAGACAGGGTAAAAGGCACAACTACCAAACTGAAGAGCAGCGTTAGGCTGCTTGGTGCACTCTGGCACGATAAGCGGCAGGGGATTGGCCTACCCACTTTTTGAAGGCGTGTCGGAAATTAGCGACATCACTAAAACCTAGGCATTCCGCAATGTCCTCTGTAGACATACCCGTGTTCTTTAGGCATTCAATGGCATGGTCGCGGCGGAAGTTATCCACTAGCTTCTGATAGCTGGTTCCCGCATTGGCCAGTTGGCGACGCAGCGTACGTCCACTCATCTTGAAGGCACTGGCGAGCATGTCAAAACTTGGGTGATCACCCAAGGATGTTTCTAATATCTCGTTGATTTCCGATACCAAATATTGGCATTTAGCCGTGATCTGCATCGAAGCAGCGTGGCTAGCACATGAGCTTGTATGAGCAAGTTGCATGGTTCACCCCATCTGACGTGGTGTTCGTTATTGTTATTCGGCCAACAGGCCGCTGATGGGGGAACACTTTACGGTGGAAGATGGGGTGGCTCGAGTGGATTCGGTTTGCAATACCAAAATGCCGCTGTGCAATTATTGAAAAGCCAGTAAAATCAACGCTTTACGAGCGCTTCTTTGGCAATAAATGTCGTCTGTGCAAATTCTGAAAATCCAGTATTTGCATGGTCTAAGAGCCGTTTTTTTGTCGAAATTCCGTGGGGCTTAGACCTGTGATGTCTTTGAAGGCTCGGTTAAATGAACTGAGAGTACGATAGCCTACGTCTAAGGAAACATTTAGGACAGGGGTGTCCAAGTCCTGTGTTAGGCGGTGTTTGGCGTCTTCGATTCTGAGCTGATTGATGTAGTCATTAAAATTACGGTACCCCAAGGTTTGGTTGATTAGTGCTCGGGTTTTGTACTCTGGTAGATCCAGTGCATTCGCCAGCGCTTTTAGCGTTAGGTGCTCTGTGCGATAGAAGCCCTCAGCCATTAAGGATTGAAGTGCTTGGGCCTGCTCCTGCTGTTCTGGCTGGGGTGGTTGCTCGGTAGAGTCGCTCGCCTCTGTCGCTGGAAGCTCAGCAGGGGAGGAGACTTGGATGCCAAATAACACGCCGTTTCGACCTTGCAACAGAAAGAACGCGCAGACAAGCGTGACGATGGCTACGGACAAATAGGGCAGCCACATACCTACGATCCCCGTATTCATGGGGATAACCACTAAAAAGACACTGATGCCAACGATGGATAGCACAGCGCCTCGCAGTGTGCGGCTGGACTCAACCAAGTCGTCTGACCAATGGGCAACGACGGTCCACAATCCTAGAACAATCACGACATATTCGAAGTAACTGGGCAGCGTCCATAGCCAAAATACCCACTGCGCGAGGTAGTGTTGATTCACGCCCAGGTGATTAGCAAAGGCGGGGGCAATGAAGGTATAGAGCGCCGCCAACCCAGCGGGACTCAACACCTTGGGTCGATAGGCAAAGGCCAAGCGGCATAGCAGCCAAAACAGTGCCGGAACCATGGTGTAAATATCGCGGGCAAAGTCATCTAATGGATCGGGAAGGTGGTTGCCGACCAGAAAACAGGCCCCAGCGAACAGCACCGCCAAAAACCCCTTACCGACGGTTAGGTGGCCAAAATCACGGGCGATAATGACGGCAAGTACCGTCATGACCCCAAGGGCAAATCCAGAGAGAAGCAGCACAGACTGAGTATCCGTTTATTTTTTTTAGAGTGTTTATACTAAGTCATGCCCTGCTTTGGCTCAATAGCGCCCTTTTGCTAAACGGCGAATAAATAGCAAACTCATAATGAGCCACCATCCACCTAAAGCGCCGCTGGCTGGGGTTGAGCTGTCCTCATTGGTGACGACTTGAGTTTGAGATTCCAAGAACACGTCAAACACGAGTGTGGTGCTTCGAGTATTAATGTTAAAGACCAACTCTATCCCTTCTGAATGGCGAATAATCAACTGAGAGACGGCACCTAAATTCAGGTCATGGGTATGATCGAACTGGGCCAGTGAATTGCTGACTTTGGTCACGGTGAGATCAATTTCCGTATCGTCAGCGAGCACTGCGGTGACAGTAGGCAGTTCAGAGACGAACGACAACGGTGCTAGTGCGGTGATGCTGCCTCTGAGGTTAAACGGATCGATGATCTCACTCATGACAATGGTTTGGGCTAATTGCGCACCATCCAACGTAACGGATTGGTTTTCATAACCACTGGCGCTGACAGTGGCTGATAGGGTTGCGCCCATATCAGGAAGCAGTAGCTCGATAACACCTGTACTGTCAGCGTTATGGGTCTGTTCTAACCCGAAGGCAGACAGGTCATTGCTAATGGTCATGGCAGCAGAGGCAAGAGAGGCGTTAGTTTGGTCTGTGATGGTAAAGGTGTAGGCCCAGCTTGGATAAACCGTCCCATTCTCCACCTGGTCGCCATAGGTCGATGATGCGGTGAGGGCAACCTCGGTTTCAGCGACCACAGTGCTGATAGTGAGGTATGCATGGCTGGCGTTAAAGCGATCAGGGTCATTACTCACCGTAAGCTCAGTTATGCTGGCACCCGCATCGTCTGTAAAGCCTACGGCGCTTTCATCGCTGCTTAAAGTAACGACGGTGCCGGACGCAGCCCCCTCAATGCTGAGGCGCTCACCGGTCTGACCGGACATGAGCGATGCATGGCTCAAAGTGACTCGAGGCGAGCGCTTGAACAGGTAGGTGTAGCTTTCCATGGACACGCCATCGAATACGGTGACGTCATATTCACCCGCAAACTGGCCAGAGGTCGGCATCTTAATGCTGAAGCTCGTGGAAAGGTCGTCGATCAAATCTGGGCGACTGATGCCATCTAAGCTGAGTGAGACACTGTAATTGCTGGTGGCACCGGATATGGACACGCTGGTGGTTTCTAGGCTGATGTCATACTCGGTGTTTTCTAACAGTGTTGAGCCGCCGAGTGTCAAAACGGGTGGCTGACTGGCGGACTCAATCGAGACAGCTAGCGAGGCGTTCTGAGTGTTCTGGCTGGCTTGCCCGTCATTGGCCTGCACTTCAACCGCCACCGTATTTCCGCCGTTGGCTGTCGCAGTGAGGGTCAACGTGTTGCTAGAAATCACGCAATCGAGTCCCGTACCACAGCTGACCACGGAGTAGCTGAGAGCGTTACTTTCAATATCACTACTATAGGCACTCAAGTCGATATCCAGCGAGTCACCTACCGTAATGCTTGGGTTTGGCAAGGTTGACCAAGTGGGCGCGTCGTTGACGCTGGTGACGGTCAGATTGAAGGTATCAGACACGCTGCTGCCATTGCCGTCGCTGACGGTGATCTCAACGGAGTTGGTGGCACCGTTGTAATCGCTGGCGGGTGTCAGGCTCAGGCCGGTACCGTTTGTGTTGATGCTACAGGTAATGTTGGCAGGGCAACTGGACACGGAAAAGTTCAGGGTGTCGCCATCGGCATCGCTGGCCCAACCGCTAGCATCGACACCGGTCAGGGCGGTGTCTTCGTTGGTGGATTGATCCACCGCGGTCAGTGTCGGCGCGTTGTTGGCCGCGGCAGAAATCGTGACGTTAAAGCTGGTGTTGGCGGTGTTGTTGGCCCCTTGGCTATCGTTGGCCTGCACTTCAACCGCCACGGTAGCGCCGGCGTTACTCACGGCCGTCAGACTCAAGGTGGCACTGCTGATGCTGCAATTTAATCCGGTACCACAACTCACCACGGAGTAACTGAGGCTATTGCCTTCCACATCGCTGCTGAAGCTGCTGAGGTCGATGTCGGTTGCACCCGCGCCAATGGTGATGGTCTGGTTACTGATGGTACTCCATGAAGGCGCGTCGTTGACGCTGGTGACGGTCAGGTTGAAGGTATCGGACACGCTGCCGCCATTGCCGTCGCTGACGGTGATCTCAACGGAGTTGGTGGCACCGTTGTAATCGCTGGCGGGGGTCAGGCTCAGGCCGGTACCGTTTGTGTTGATGCTACAGGTAATGTTGGCAGGGCAACTGGATATTGAGAAGGACAACGTATCTCCATCGGCGTCGCTGGCCCAGCCGCTGGCGTCGACACCGGTCAGGGCGGTGTCTTCATTGGTGGATTGATCGACCGCAGTGAGGGTTGGGGCGTTGTTGGCTGCCGGAGCGCTGATACCCCAGCCAATATCTTGGAGTAGATAGAGTGCGAGCCCGATGGATAGCGTTCCCTCTGTATAAGACGGCTCCATTAACTCATTCGGACTGGCGCTGGTATTGAAGTGGCTGACGCTGGAGCCCCCTTCAACTGGGTTTGGGGCGTACATTTGCACGCGATCGCCAGAGGTAAAAGTGCCACTGCTGTCGTTATCTTGGAAACCGGCTGTTAACAACCCAACGGCTTGCGTGTTGACGTTGGTGCCAGCCCACAATAAGCCCGTGCCACTGATTGCCGCCGCCGCGCGATTGGCATCTGATTCGCTCGCGTCATTGAAGGTACGGCTATTGGCCGCATCGTATAAGTGGTTTGAGAAGATATCGTCTAGGCCGCTGGCTTTAGCGCCGGTGGAGGCACTAACTAAACTGGCAAAGCCAAGCCCATGGGTCATTTCATGCAGCAGTACTGTCGTAAAACCTATGCTGTTGGCAGGTGGATTGTCATAGCCGTAATACCAGCCATCACTGGCTTGTAAGCAACCTGTATTGCCTATGTTGCTATTGAACTGAGCCGTCACGTCAGAGACGCCCGCATCGATATCGCTGTTGCTGATGGCGTTCATCAGGCCGATGGGGTAGAAGGTGTTGGCTTCAAACCCCGCAGGTGCAGGGCTGCCGTATGCTAAGTTGGCGGAGGCGCCCGCACTGCCTAGCGTGGCACTGGAGGCATCGCAGCTAAGCAATGAAAAGTTGGCGTCGACAATGATGACTTGGGATGAGGTAACCTGGTCGGCGAGAATCTCTGCGGCCTTGATAAACGAAAGTTTGCGTTGGGCCCCTATGGTTGTGCCGCTGTTGCCTCCGGTGGCACTGATGGCAGTTGCATCGTCGAAGCCGCTGTTGAAATTGAGTCTAAAGGTGGATTCAGAGCCCACCACATCGCACGTGCCGTTTCCTGCCGTTGTGCTGTCAGTGGAAGCGGGACAATTGGCCCCCAAACTGGGCAGTGAGATAGATAACAGGCACGCAGCCGCCCACCTATGGAGTTTCATGTCCATACCACATCCTCGCAAACTTATTCTATTACCTTAGACCTGCAAGGCCAGTTTGTGAGTGTCTTATGTGGAGAGATTCGTAATGATTTGTAAGCAATTACTTACTTTTAGGAGACGAAGGGGTTTTTTGAGGCAAAGTGCTATATTCACGGATTTGTATAGAACCATCTGGCATTTGCACTGCCACTGGCATCTGAGTAAAGCGGCCATTTGAAGGCAGCACGATAACGCCATCGGGCCGTTGATAGGTCTCCATTGGACCTTCCAGTAATAGCTTGTCTTTTAAGGCTTGCTGCATCTCTGGTGTCAGCTGATCAAAGTGCGGGTTGCCGGTTTTATTTGAGTCGGCTTGAGTGGCGGCGCTGGAATCGGCTGGGTGTTGAACACCTTGTGAGTGATTATGGTGGTCTACTGGGGCCTGTGGTTGGGCGTCAGACTCGGTGATGACCTGCTCATCTTTTAGCACCTGAACATCCAGTGGCCGGAACGTCACCAACATCAAGGCCAAGGCGATGATGGTCAGTGCGATAGCGACTTTTCCCATGCACTTTTACCTACATTTGAACCATTTTTACCCTCAGTTTAGTGGCTATCATTCATTTTCGCAGGGGGGATTTCGTATCGTTTTGTGTCCATTGCGAGATGGTTAGCTGGACAAATGACGCTTGGTCTTTTGCGTGGCCACGGCACTAAGCGGGTCTTCTGGCCAAGGGTGCTTGGCGTATCGGCCTCGGTTTTCTTTGCGCACGCTGGGGTAGACCTCGCGCCAGAAGAAAGCGAGGTCTGTGGTTTGTGCAAGGGGCCGTTGTGCCGGTGACAGTAGGTGAATGCACACAGTGACCGCACCACTCAGGATCTGTGGGCTCTGCGCTAGACCAAAGCATTCTTGCAGCTTACAGGCGACAGTTGGGGTGGGCTCACAATAATCAATGGGCACGCTGCGACCGGATGGCAGTTCAAGGCTGGGTGGCACCAAGGTTTCGAGCGACCGCTGGTAATCCCAAGGCACGCGGGCCAACAAGGCTTCATTGAGATTCACAGCATGATTCTGATTCAGGAAGGGTTCTAACCAAATGTCCCATTCGGCGCTGAGCGCGTCGTCGGTGAAGCTCGGAATGGCATCCCCAAGGTGTTTCTGCAGCAGACGCAGTCGAGCGATGAATTGCTGTTGTTCAGGCGTCAAATCCAATTCGGCGAGTCCTGATCGGCGTATGGCATCGAGCCATTGTGCTTGTTTGAATTGAGCCACCTGAGCGGCAGTGGCTTTGGCCGTGGATTGCTCGAGAATGACCTGACCGATCTTACGGCAGGTCACTTTATCGAAGGTGTCTTCATTTACCTCAATCGATTCTTCAATGTGCTGGGCGATGGCGTCGGCGATGGCGGCTTTGCTGGTGTTAATTCCAAGTCGAATCGTAGCCTGTTTTTGTGCGCCCGATGATAGATGAGCCACCACCAGAAAATCAGAGGTGAGGCTGACATCATGTGATGCAAATTGCGCCCCCGAGCCATTGGCGAGGCGGTAGCCTTGCCCCCGTTTTTGCGCGATGCGATCCGGATACACCAGCATGAGCAAGCGATCTAGTTGATCGAGATGGAATTGGCTTGAACTCAGGTGATCTCGGCTGTGTGTGAGTTTTCGCCACAGATCCAGTGCCTTCTTTTTAATTCGGGCGACTTTTTGAGTCATGACCTGCCCATGGGCGAATTGTCTTGGGGTATGGCTAACGCCGAGCAGCTCCATACGCACACTGAGATCACTGTTGGGCTGATCGAAACGCAGTGGGTCGCCTTCTGCGAGCAAAGCCGCTAGATGGCAAGCGGTAAAGGCTTGATCTGCAGGGCAATGCAGTAACAAATGGGCGAGGCGAGCGGAAACCGGTAATCCAGCCATGGCGCGGCCATGATCGGTGATGGTGGCCTCAGCGTTCGCCTGATCGATGGCGTCCAGTTGTTGCAATAACGATAGGGTAAATTGGATATCAGCGGCTTTAGGTGGATTCAGTAAAAAATATTCGTCTAATTTAAGACTGCCCCAAGCACTTAGGGTTAAACAAAAATCGGATAACTCTTCGCGCTCCAACCCGCAGGGTGTGAAGGCGGGGCGTTGACGGAATTGATCTTCTGATAATAGCCGGTAACAGTGACCGGCCTGCACTCGCCCTGCGCGGCCTGCCCTTTGAATCATGGAGGCTTGGCTGGCGCCTAAGGTGATAAGTTGATCCATGGCCGTGCGCTTGTCGAATTGAGCCAAACGCTCTAGGCCGCTGTCGATCACCACGGTGACGTTTTCTAGGGTTAAACTGGTCTTAGCGATATCCGTGGCCAAAATCACATGCCGTTTTGCGGATGCTGTCTTTTGGCTATTCAATACTTGCTGTTGGTCTTTGGCGGCCATTTGCCCGTGAAGCATCAGGATGTTGATATTCGGGTCACCCTCATAGCGTGCTTGCAAGGTACCCATCACTTTCTGGATTTCATAGATACCCGGCAAGAACACCAGTAGGTCACCTTGGTGGCATGAAAGGGCATGGTGAATCGCGTGTGAGGTGGCGCTTGCCACATCCCAGTCAAGGGCCTGAGGGCGGTAGTGGATCTCAACAGGGTAGCTCTTGCCCTCACTTTGTATGACGGGGGCGTTGAGGGCTTGACCCAATCCAGCTTGATCGAGGGTGGCTGACATGATGACGAGTTTCAGGTCGTCTCTTAAATAGTCTTGGCATTGTAATGCGAGCGCCAGCCCAAGGTCGGTGGCCACGTTGCGCTCATGAAACTCATCGAACAGGATTAAGCCGCATTCTAAGATCTCGTTGTCTTGTAGCAGTCGCTGACTCAGGATGCCCTCTGTCATGACCACCAAGCGGTTGGCAGAGCTTACGGTGGTTTTGTCACCGGTCATTAAGCCTACCCGCTGACCTATCTTTTCTCCCAAGCCTTTCGCTAGCTGATTAGCCACCTGTTCCGCCGCCAAGCGCCTTGGTTCCAAAAGCCATATCTGTCCTGAAAGTCCAATCCCATGGGCATGTTCCAACAGAACGAGCGGTAGCCGAGTCGATTTGCCGGCACCAGGCGGCGCCATGAGCACTAGGCGGGGCTCGATGGTTAGGGCCTCAATAAGACTGGGTAGAACGGAATCAATGGGTAAGTGAGTCATGGCGCGCATTATGGCGAAATTGGATGGTATATGCCAAATATTCCCACTGGGTCTAATGACCTAGAAGGTCTGGCACCTCGGGCTATACTGAAACCATTACACGTAAAAGACGGCTGGGTAGTGTCATGAATAACTGGTTTCGAATCATGCCACTCAAGGTAAAACTGCTGGTAGTGGTGGTGTTGGCCTTGATGGTGTTGTCTTCTGTATTGGTGGGTTCGATGGTGGTGAACCTCAATAGTATGAAGGCGGAAATTGTGCAGCAAACCCAAACTACCATGGAAGAAGAGGTGTTGGGGCGTCTGAACAGCGAAGCTCGTTACCTTGGGCAGCGTATTGGTGGCTACATCAACAGCGCATTTAGGGTGCCACTGGGGGTCGCGCGCACGCTTGGTGCCGGTATCGAAAAGGGTGAAGAAGGCAAACTGGATCGAGACCAAGTCAATCAGCTAGTGAGTAGCACGCTTGGCCAGCACAAAGACATCAGTTCTATGTATGCCCAATTTGAGCCAAATGGCTACGACGGACTTGACGCTTCCTTTGTGGGGGCTGAGGGGCGTGGGATACATACGGTGGCCGATACAGGCAGCTTAGAAATTTATTGGATACGGACGCCTGAGGGGCAACTTGAGCAACAAGAAGTGGAAGACGCTTCTGAAAAATGGGTCGATACCGTAGGGGAATTCGGCATTCGTGAGGCCGAGTGGTACTTGTGCTCAAAAGATAAGAAGCAACCCTGTTTGATGGAGCCTTACCTCTATGAAATTTCAGAAGGGTATAGCGAACTCATGACCAGCTTGGCAGTACCCGTACTTGCGAACGGTCAGTTTAAAGGTTTGGTGGGTGTAGACATTAATCTACCGGTCTTTCAAACCATGATCGACACCCTTAAGAAGGGCCTCTATGACGGAGAAAGCAAAATCACCATTCTGAGCGAAAAGGGCTTAGTGGTGGCGTCTACGGAATATTCAGCGCATCTGACACGGCCGTTATCTGAGGCGCGTAAATCCTTAGGTGAATCGCTTTCAGGTTTACACCTACAAGACAAATCTTATTTTGAAAGAGACGGTGTGTACTACGTTGCCCAAAGTGTGGAGATTCAAGCCCCAGGCGTGGTGTGGTCGGTGCTGATCGAATTACCAGAAAAAGTGGTGCTCGCCGGTACTCAGTCGCTGGTTGAGACCGTTGACGGCAGCGTATTAGCGATCGTGAGTACTGAAATCGTGGCGGCGATAGTCATAACTGCCATCGTGGTGTTCCTGATGGTGGTGATGATTCAATCCATCGTGAAACCGATTCGAGACCTAGACGACATGATTCAAAACCTTGCCAGTGCTGAAGGGGATTTGACCCGTGACGTTCGTTTGAACACCCATGCGGAGCTGATATCCCTCAGCAAGGGCTTTAATCTCTTTACCGAGAAATTGCGAACCATGGTTAACGAGCTGAAAAAAGTCGGAGTGAAAGCGAAAGACACGGCTTCAAGTGGGAAGGCCATTAATGCCCGTTCGGTGAGTGCAACACAGAATCAGCAACGGGAAATTGATTCTGTGGTGACAGCCACGAATGAAATGTCAGCGACGGCCAATGAAGTGTCACAGGTGGCCGTGGAGGTGGCGGACAACGCTAGCCGAGCAAGGGATACGGTAATATCGTCGCAAAATGCGTTGGCCGGTTCGGTGAGCACCGTTCAGGCGCTGACGGAAGACATGCAAGAGGCCAGCCAGTCCATATCAGAAGTGGCTTCGCGTACAGAGGACATTAACCGCATCTTAGATGTTATCCGTGCGATTGCGGAGCAAACCAATTTATTGGCACTAAATGCTGCCATTGAAGCCGCACGGGCGGGCGAGCAAGGCCGCGGATTTGCGGTGGTTGCCGATGAGGTTCGCAGCCTTGCCTCTAAGACGCAATCGAGTACCGAAGAAATCAACGGCATGATTCAAAGCCTTCAGGGCGGTGTGAAGAAGGCAGTGGGCGTAATTGAAAGCAGCACCGTTAAAGCCAAAGGGGCTATGGACGAAACACAGGCTAGCTACGAATCATTGGCCGGCGTGGTCGCAGATATCAGTTCCGTTAGCGAGCACATCACTCAGGTGGCCACGGCGGCAGAAGAACAGAGTGCCGTGAGTGAAGAAATTAGCCGAAATCTGACCATCATAGGTGATGCAGCCAGCGCACTAGCAGAGCTGGCGGGTGAGAGTGATCAAGCCAGTGAGCAATTGTCGCGACATATGGCCGTGCTAGATGAGCAGCTCGCATCGCTGAAAACCTGAGATCACAAGGGGTGAAAACTGGGTTTGGGGATATGCCCTTCACTCGGGTATCATCATAGGTTCCCAATAGGTACTTCGATTGATACCGTGAAAGGTACCTAGGCTTCATTCCTTGTGATATTTGGAGGTGAGTGTGTCAGATTCTCGTGATCCACAAAAAAGCAATAACGTGGTGTCATTTGGGGACGCTAAATGGAAAAAAGACCATGAACGCAAGGAAGAAAAGGTGGAAGAAATGGCCAAGCGATTTGAAGCAGCCTTCCCGTCTAAGCCAAGCCCAGTCAAAGACCATATGAGAAAAAAGAAAAATAAGAAGAAGCGCTAATTAGCGCTTTTTTTAATTCTTCTTTTATTGTCAGAGTTAACCTCGATTTCTCTTTCCTACTGCCAGATGGCACTGTCTCTTTTTGAGTCTGTATGCCGAGTTTACATTGAGTTTACCTTGCGTGCGTTAGCATGGCATTCCATTCAATTCAGTAAGGTAAATAATGATGTGTGTAGGATTGTCCAAAATGGTTAGATCAACCATGCTAGGGCTTATGTTTATGGTTGCCAGTACGACTCATGGGCTTGATCAGCGTGCATTTGATCAGCATGTTATGGGGTTGTTAGCAGAGCATAAACTACCAGGCCTGGTACTCCATATTCGACACCAAGGGCGGGAGTTGAAGCACCAAGCCTACGGTAATGTCGATGTGGAAGGCCACAGGTTGATGAAAACCGATGATATCTTTCGTATTTACTCCATGACCAAACCGGTTACGGCTGTCGCCATGTTGCAATTGATTGATAGAGGTCTGATTGACTTTGATGATGATATTCGTAAATACCTTCCAATATTGGAACCTCTTGAATATGAGGGGCAGGAATACGTTGTTACGATTCATCAATTGATGTCGCACACCGCAGGATTTGGTTATGGCGGTGGCCTGAAGAATTGGACGGACATTCGCTATTTGTTAGCGAATCCTTTGAGTCGAAATAAAACCAATGAAGAAATGGTTGAAGCCATTTCTGGCATTGATCTTAAGTTTCAACCTGGTCATAAGTTTGAATACAGTATCGCTAGTGATTTACAGGGTGCCATCATTGAAAACGTGACTGGTTTGTCGCTGGATGCTTACTTCGAAAAATTCGTATTTCAACCACTCGATATGGTCGATACCGGTTTCTATGTGTCAGAAAATGCTCAAGCCCGTTTAGTCGATATGTATGAATATGATGCCAGTACCTTTGAAGAAGCCTTGTTTTTTAATCAAGAAAAAATTGAGTGGATAGAATCGGGTGAAGAAAGTGATTATCTAACTAAACCAAGCCTATTGTCAGCCGGTGGTGGTTTGGTATCAACCTCTCACGACTATGCCAACTTTGCACAAATGCTATTGCAAAATGGGGTCTATAAAGATCAGCGTATTTTATCAGAGGCTTCCGTTAAAAAGATGATAAGCTCACACACCACTGGCTTGGATCTGCATTTTTTGCCTCGAATTTATCAGAGCGTTGGGTTTGGATATGGAGTAGGTGTGCAACAGGCACTAAATGAAGCTCGCCCACAGGGCTCCTTCTTTTGGGCTGGAATGGGTGGGACTCTATTTTGGGTTGACCCTAAAAATGATCTGATTGTCGTCGCGATGATGCAAGTAGAAGATGGGTGGATTGCATTGGAAAAATGGATTGTTCCTAAAGTGTATGAGTTAATTTAAGCTGCGTTTATAGATTATTCTGCGTTTAAAGGTAAATGAGTGTTTGAATGGCAAGCATATTAATTGTGGAAGATGACTTTGACATCGCTGAAGGTATTGCCGAATACCTTCAGCGACAAGGTCATCAGTTAGATTTTGCCTACAATGGAAGACAGGCAACCCAAAGGTTAGCAGAAGACCAATATGACCTTGTTTTACTGGATATTAATCTACCCTATGTAGATGGTTATGATGTTTGCCAAACTTTGATCGAGGGTAAACCTGGTGAAAATCTCTCTAGAGTGCCCGTGATTATGATGTCTGCACGAGATAAAGAGCAGGACATTTTGAATGGGTTTTATTCCGGAGCTTGGGACTATTTAATCAAACCATTTTCTTTTGCGGAACTCGCTGCGAGAGTCAATGTGAGCCTTAAAAAAGCGAATACACAGCTTAACGCTCCGTCTTATGTAGAATTGAATGGCCTGAAATTGGATGTAAATGGGGCCAGTATTCAGTTTGATGGAAAAACAGACGTGCTGTTTAGTGCAGGAGTCACGATACTGCAGTTGCTGATGAAACATGCACCGGCTACCGTTAAGACGGCTCAGTTTCATCAGGAGCTCTGGAATGGTGAAACTCCGGAAAGTGATCCATTACGGGCTCATATCTATAAGTTAAGAAAACAACTTAAAGATCGATTTGGCGTAGATTTTATTCAAACTGTTAAAGGCGTTGGGTATCGTTTGGTGCTTAGCGAAGAGACGCAGACTAAATGACCTTTAATGATCAACCTAAAGAAAATAAAACCCTGCTTTCTCGTATTCGTCGCTATTTAATTGGGCTTGTGGCAGTGATTGTCGCCGTGTTTGTGTTTCTGCAATTTTTTATTTTATATGGCCTAGAAGACGCGCTGCTGAACGAACGCTTGAAGGACGCGGCGATTCGGTTTGAAAGAGGGCAACCTTTGCCTTTTGATATCGAATACTGGCCAGCTAAATCCAGCGGCGTTAACCCAGATGTTTTAATCGTGAAGGGAAGCGCTTTGCAATTTTCTGATTCGGACAATGAATTAAGCTTGAATGGCGTACCATATCACTATTTAAGGGTCGAACAGGGTGTATTGGTATTGGATGCGTCGAGGTCGGGTTTAGTTACCCGTCTGTTTGACGATGTTATTTTGCTACTGGTTTTGGCAATCGTGCCGGTCATTGCGCTTCTGTTGCTTTTTTCTTATGCCATTACGGCGAGAGCCATGCAGCCATTTACCGAATTGAAAAAGCTGTTTGTCGGCAACCATAATGAGATTTGGGCTACGCGAGAAAAGCTCGATGATATAGCTGAAGATGATATAAGGCAGGTTGCAGAGACCCTAATAGAGGCGATTGAGACCCGTTCAAAATCACTTGAAGAGCAGATGGTTTTTAATCAAGGGTTAGCCCATGAATTAAGGAGCCCTTTGCAAATTATGGCTAGCTCCTCCGAGCTACTGGCTTTGAGTCAACCCAGCATTCAGCAAGATAAAGCCTTCTTAAGATTAAATCGCTCCATTGCTCGAATTCGTCGTATTTCAAATGGATTACTTTGGCTGACACGAACCGACGACGAGGACGGCATCGTTGATGAAATAGACGTAAAAATGGCGTTCGAAAATATGCTAGCGGAATTTCAGGGCGAGTTTGACAGGCGTGGTATTAAGGTGGATGTGACCGGAGAACAAGGGCCAATCTGGAAAGTGCCGTTAGACGTAATCGAGCTGGTGATTTTAAATGTGTTTCAAAATGTTTGGACGCACTGTGGGCAAAATGACGATCAACATTCCATGGCTTTGAACTTCGATGAGGGTTCTGTCAGCTGCGCCAATACGGTTGCAGACAAAGCCAATGAAGGCGTTACCCGTGGATTTGGTTTGGGCTTAATGCTGCTCACCAAGTTATTGAATCGGTTTGAGCTAAATGTAACGACTCAGATTTCAAACCATGACTTTCGCTTGGATATTCGGCCCTGAGTAGCACCATTTAGACGACCTGTTGATTAGGACGCCAAGGCCAAGCGCTGTTGTATCAAGCTCTTACTTAAAAAGATGGTGAGATCATCACTAAACTCCCCATACATTTCTAGATAACCGGCTAGCAAATTATTGATCGCCTGAATTAAACATGATTTACCGTCGCTGCGCATAAAATCCCGTTGAATTTTATACACCTCAGGCACAAGGATCGCTTGCTCTTTCGCACTTCCGTAGGTGGTTAATACGCTGAGTGCTAACTCGGCCTGGTTTTGGCTGTTTATGAGTGAATAAAACGGATATTTAGTGAGTGGTTCGACCATAGCAATGCCCTCCTTAAATCGATTTACCAATATACCGATTAGCTATGGAGGGAGGGGTTACTATAAGTGGTGATTATGTAGAGTTTCAGTAATGAATGTATGAGGATTGTTGGACGTCGCCTACGCTACTCCAACGACCTCCGTGAAGCGATTTGGGCTTAGGCCGTTGCCATTTGCCGACATTTGCCAAGAAATATGGTCAGTTGTTCGCTGAAATCGCCGTGTTTGTGTAAATACTCTGCCAATATACGATTCACCTTCAAAGCAAGAGATTCCTCGTCGATGGCTTGCAGGTATTGCTGTCTGGCCATCATGGCAAGGGGCTTCAGTAGGCGGCGCTCTTTGTTATTGCCAAAGCACGTGAGCACAGAGAGCGCCATTTCAGCCTCTTCATGGGTGCTCACTAATTGAAAAAACGGGAATCGAGTCAAAATATCCATAGTTATACGTACGTACCAAATTGCGCGCATTTTAAGCAATTTGAGTGTTAACGTATGTGGTTATTATGTAACCAGATTATATAGGCGCCTTTTTAACTAAATAAGCCCCGCATTCTACGTGATGGGTGTAGGGGAACTGGTCAAACAAAGCAAATTGTTTCACTTCATGGGTAGTCGATAACTGCTTGAGATTTTGCTCCAATGTGTCTGGATTACACGATATGTAGATGATTCTTGGATACTGAGCGATCATCTCACAGCTATCAGGGTCTAGGCCTGCCCGTGGGGGGTCTACCAGAAC